>Ga0182740_1000384_pt1 | contig 54943 bp, 50 predicted proteins | sample eDN5th37CKraftBY_FD_128872 | JGI IMG/M metagenome (GOLD analysis project Ga0182740, IMG submission 128872) | Enriched backyard soil microbial communities from Emeryville, California, USA - eDNA 5th pass 37_C Kraft BY (version 2) (version 2) | ecosystem: Environmental > Terrestrial > Soil >...
CCGCAGGCGGAGCCTGCCAATCCGGCACCGCAGGCAGAGTCTGCCGCGGTGACACCTCCGGAACCGGTGACACCCGAACCGGCGCCGGTCCCCGAACCGGCTGCGCGTCCGATCGAATCGAAAACTCCCGAGCCCGCGCCGGTTTCGCCGCCACAGCCGGCCCGCGCCGTCGCCGACCGCGGCGAACCGGAGCCGGAACCCACGCCGAAACCCCAGCCCGCCGCGCCGCCGCAGCCGGCGTCGGGTCCCGACGCCGCGGGCCTGCGCGCGGTGTGGTCGGAGGTGCGCGCGAAGGTGCGTGCCCGCAGCCGCACGGTCGAGGTCATGCTGTCCGGCGCGTCGGTGCGCGACGTGGAGGGCACGCGCGTGGTCCTCGTCCACGATTCGATGCCGCTCGTGAAGCGTCTCGCGGAACCGCGCAATGCCGGTGTCGTCGCCGATGCGTTGCGTGAGGTGTTCGGCGTCGATTTCGAGGTCACGTGTGTGCACGGGTCGGCCGCTCCGGCGCCCGTGAAAGCCGCTCCCGTGCAGCAACAGTCGCGGCCGAACGGGCAGCCGAGGTTCTCGAGGCCGAGCCAGGCCAATCGTGCCGCGGCCCAGCCGCGTCCCGACGAGCAGAAGGGTCCGGGTCCGGCCCGCCCTGAGCAGCCGGGGCCGAACTACGACGACATTCCGCCTCCGGAAGCACCGGATCTTCCGGACGATCCCGGGCCGGAAGGGGCGTACGACGCTCCGCCTCCGGACCCGTCGGCGGTGACGGAGGCCGACGTCGAGGAGATGTTCGCCGAGGCCGCGACCCCGGGCGATCCGTCGACTCGTCGCGACCCCGAGGACGTTGCCCTCGAACTGCTGAAGGACATCCTCGGCGCCAAGCGGATCGAGGAGAAGTAGCGACCCGCTCAGGGCACGATCACGGCGGTGAGCGCGATCTCGACGGGTGCACCTCCGGGCAGCGAGTACACCCCGATGGCGCTGCGGGCGGGCAGGTTCTCGGCTCCGAGTTCCTGCTCGACGACCTCCGACGCGCCGTCCGCGACCGTGGACAGCGCGGTGAAGCCCGGCGCTGCCGCGACATACACCACCATCTCGACGGGACGAAAGCGTGTGCCGGTAGGCAGCGCCGAGCGCACGGCGGCGAGCGCGTTGCGGACGGCGAGAGCCGCGGCAGCCTGCGCGTCCTCCGGGGACACCTCCGCACCGACGCGACCGGTGATCACCAGGGCACCGTCGCGGCGGGGTGTCATTCCGGCGGTGCGGACGGTATCGCCCGCGACCACCGCGGCGACATAGCGCCCCTGGGGTGCCGGAGCCGAAACGGACAGAACAGCATCGTTATTCGACACCGAGAGCCACTCCTTCCTGCCGAGGATCGCTACCGCCGAGCATCACTCCGCGCTCGTCGAGCGAGACGATCTGTGCGCTGCCTTCGGCGCCGAACGCGTCGAGCACCGATACCCGATGACCCTTGTCGGACAGCGCTCGGCGCACGGACTCCGGAACAGTTGCTTCGATGCGCAACTCCGTCGGTGCCCTGAGGGTGTTCGCGTCGGAGCCGGGGTAAACCGTGAAGCGCGGCGCCGACACGGCCTCCTGCGGATCGAGTCCGTGGTCGAGCAGGTGCGAGAGCAACTGCATGTTCCACTGCACCTGACCGTCGCCGCCCGGGGTGTTGCCGACGTGCCGCAGTTCGCCGGCCGCGTCGGTGACGATCCACGCGTTGAGCGTGTGCAGGGGTTTGCGTCGCGGCGCGACCTCGTTGGGGTGCCCGTCGATCAGGTACGCGCCGCGTCCGAGCCGGTTGTTGAGCACGATGCCGGTGCCGGGCACGGTGAACTTCGCGCCGAACGTGAAGGCGAGGGAATGGATGAACGAGACGGCGCGACCGTCCGCATCGACGGCGACCAGCGACGTCGTATCCCCACCCGCCACAGCGAAAGATCCTACAGGTTCGCGTGATTCGAGACGCGTCCGGCCAGCGGCGATGTTGCCGGGGTCGAGAGCGCGTGCCGCCCCGTCGTTGTCGGACGAGCACCAGCGCAATCGGTCCTCGAACGCGATCGCGGCGGCCCGGGCCATGCGATCGATCGCCTCGGAGCCGAGCAGGTCTTCGGATCCCAATGCCCCGTCGCACAACGCGGCCTGTTGCAGCACCATCCATCCCGGAGTCGGCAATGGGGTCTGGTGGACGGTTGCCCCCGCATAGGTTCCGGTCAGTGCGTTCTCCACGGGAACCGTTGCACACTGCTGCCATTCGTCGCCCGTGAACGGGGCACCGGCCGCCCGCACCGCATCGACGCATCGTTCGGCGAGGCTGCCGGTGTAGAAGGAAGCGGGATCGTGGGCAAGTGCACGAATCGTGCGCGCGAGGTCGGCTTGCGGAAGCCGGTCGCCGACACGCGGAACCGCACCGCGCTTCGTGTAAACGTCCGCGAGTCCGGCGTCGCCGCGGATCGCGTCGAACGCGGCCAGTACGTCGGCGCGGGTCTTCGCCGAGCACGGGAGGCCGCGTTCGGCGATACGCGCGGCGGGTTCCCACAGCTCCGGCAGCGCTCTGCTCGCCCCCTGCGCGTGCAGTGCGGCCAGGGCGGCCGGTGCACCCGGCACCGCCACGGCCAGCGCCCCGTCGAGGGGAATCGCATCGAAGCCCCGGTCCCGGTAGAAACCGGTTGTGCCGCCGTCCGGTCCGTAGCCGCTGCCGTTGACCGTCCAAACGGCGCCGTCGGGTTCGCGCACCACCGCGAACGCATCACCGCCGAGTCCACATTGCCCGGGCAGCGTCAGCCACGTGACCGCGGCCATCGCGAGCGCCGCGTCGACCGCGTTGCCGCCGTCGGCGAGTACGCGCGCTCCTTCCTGGCTCGCGAGGGGATGGCTCGACGCGACCATCCCTCCGGTCGCGAGCGTCGGCGGCCGGCGGTTCATGCCGACCTCTTCCGGCGCCGGCGCGGACCCTCCGGGGGTTCGTTCGGGTCGATGCCCACGAAGATCTCGCCGTCGCGCTCCTCGCACGGGTAGGTCTTGATCGGCTCGGTTGCCGGCGGGCAGATCGGCTCCCCGGTTTCGAGGTCGAAAGCGCTTCCGTGGCAGGAACATCCGATACCGTCCTGGACCAGCTTGCCGGACGAGAGCAGACAGTCCAGGTGGGAGCAGTAGTTGGATGTCGCGTATGCCTTCCCGTCCAGCCGGGAGATGGCGAATTCGTATTCGCCGGCGTAGAACCGGCGGACGATACCTTCGGTCACCTGCCCGGAACGGGCCACTCGCTTGAACTCCATGGTCTTCCTCCAGGCATCTGTGGGTGAAAGCCGGACGACGGTCAGGCTTCGGGGGAGAGGTACACGGTCTTTTCGGACTGGTAGAACTGCATGAGCGTGGGGCCGGCCTGTTCCTTGAAGGTCTGTGTGCTCGACTGCTTGTAGCCACCGAAGGGCGCATTGCCGGCCATGCCGGTAGTGGGCTGGTTGACCTTCACCAGACCGGTCCGCGAACCGGCGACGAACCGGTGCGCGTCGGCGAGGCTGTTCGTGACGATCGAGGCGCTGAGACCGAACGCGGTGTCGTTCGCGAGGGCGAGTGCGTCGTCGAACGACGAGGCGCGCTGGAATGCGAGGACGGGTCCGAAGATCTCGTCGGTCAGCAGTCGCATGCCCGGGGTGGTGTCCGCGAACACCGTGGGCCGCACGAAGAAACCGGTCTCGTCGCCGCACCGCGTCCCGCCGCACACGAGACGTGCGCCTTCATCGGATCCGATCGTGACGTACGCGAGGAACTTGTCGAGCTGGCCCCGGCTCGCGAGCGGCCCCATCGAGACGCCTGGAGCGGACCCCGCCCCGACGGTGAGTGCCTCGGCGCGTGCGACGACCTTCTCCAGCAGTGCGTCGTGGATCTCGTCCACGGCCACCACCCGGCTGGTTCCGGTGCAGGCCTGGCCGGACAACCCGAACGCACCCTTGACGATCAGCGCGGCGGCCGCGTCGAGATCGGCGTCCGCCAGCACGACCACAGGGTTCTTCCCGCCCATCTCGAGCTGCACCCGCCGGTCCGGGCCGATGCTGCGGTGGATGGCGCGGCCGACCTCGGTGGAACCGGTGAACGTCACGGCCGCGACTCGCTCGTCGCCGGCCACAGCCGTCCCGGCCCTGCCGTCGCCGTGGACGAGGGCGATAGCGCCCGGCGGCAGGCCTCCGGCGAGCAGCGCCTCGACGAGGCGCTGCCCCATGAGCGGGGTGATCTCGGACGGCTTGAACAGGACGGTGTTGCCCGCCGCGAGTGCCGGCCCGAGCTTGCGGGACGGAATGTTGAGCGGGAAGTTCCATGGCGTGATGGCACCGACGACCCCGATCGGCTCGCGCACGGTGTACACCGTGGTCGAACCCGGCGCGGGAAACGTCGTGCCCGTGGCACGGAGCGCCTCACCGGCATAGAACCGCAGGTTCAGCGGCGTCCGGCTCACCTCCATCGACGCCTCGGCGCGGGTCTTGCCCTCTTCGCGGATCAGTTCTTCGACCAGCGTGCCGGCCTGCGAGACGAGATGTTCGGCGGCGGCCTCGAGGATCGCGGCCCGCCGTTCGGGCGGCGTGGCAGCCCATTCGGGCGCGGCCTTGTCGAGTGCGTCGACGGCGTTGCGCACGTCGATGGCATCGGAATCGGGAAACGTGCCGATCAGGTCGGTGTCGTCGGCGGGGTTGCGGCGTTCGAAGACGGCGCCGGACGCCGCCGGTACCCAGCTGCCGTCGATGTGGTTCAGGCCCGTGATCGTCATGCGGATTCGACCTCCTCGTACATGTCCCACAGATCGACGTCCTCGTCGGCGAGCCGAACGGCGTCGACCCGGTGGCCGAGGAGTTCGCGTGCGGCCATGATGTCTTCGCCGCGGTCCATCGCGAATGCGGCGGAGAGAACGTCGCCGGTCAGGTAGAAGACGGAGAACTCGCCTGAGTCGATGTCGCCGCGGACGATGTATTCCGTTGCTCCGCTCGCTGTTCCGGCGAACTGGATGTTGGAGTCGTACTGGTCGGACCAGAACCAGTGCGGGTCGTCGGAGAGCGACTGGCGCCCGACGATCGTGTCCGCGACGACGGCGGCCTGCCGGTTCGCATTGTCGAAGTGCTCGACGCGGATGTGCCGGCCGGCCCGGGGTGAGAAGCGGCTCGCGACGTCGCCGGCCGCGTAGACGTGCTCGGCCGACGTACGTCCGACGGCGTCGACCACGATGCCCCCGTCGACGGCGAGCCCGCTCGCGGCGGCCACCTCCGTGTTGGGCACGATTCCGATGCCGACCACGACCGCGTCGGCCTCGATCGTGTCGCCGGTGGTCGTCGTGATCCGGACGCCCGCGTCGGATGTCGTCAGCGACGTGACGCCGGTTCCGGTGCGCAGGTCGACGCCGTTGCGACGGTGCAGATCGGCGCAGTAGGAGCCGACCCGGGCGCCGAGAACGGTGCCGAGGAGCTGGTCGGATTGTTCGAGCACCGTCACGCTCACGCCGAGCGAGCGTGCGGTCGCGGCGATCTCGAGCCCGATGAATCCGCCACCCACGACGGCGAGCGTCGAGCCGGGCGTGAGCCGGGCCGCGAGGGCGGTCGCGTCGTCGAGCGTGCGGAGGTAGTGGACCAGGTCGGGCCGGGAGCCGGTGGAGGCGAGCGTGCGGGGTCGGCCTCCGGTCGCGAGGATCACGGCATCGGCCGCGAGCGACCCGCCGTCGAATTCGACGGTGCGCGTGGCGGTGTCGACCCGCTGCACCGCGACCCCGGTGCGGATGTCGATGTCGTTGGCGTCGAGCCATTTCCGCGTCATCAGGGCGAGGGACTCCCCGCCCTCGCGGCCCGCGAGGAACTCCTTCGAGAGCGGCGGCCGCTGGTAGGGTTCGTGCGGCTCGTCGCCGAGCAGGACGATGCGGCCGTCGAATCCGCGGCGGCGGAGCGTGCGGGCGGCGACCGCGGCGACCTGGCCGGCACCGACTGTGACTACTGTGCGAACGGTCATGCCGTGCAGTCCTTTCCGGATTCCCCGGTAGTGCGTCGCGGGGTGGGATCGATGTGGACGATGTCGTCGACGACGGAGACGGGGTACGTCGGCTGGCAGAGGTCCTGGTCCTCCTCGTACCCGGTTTCGAGGTCGAACCGCCACTGGTGACCGGGGCAGATGACACGGCCGTGGAGCAGAGTGCCTTTCGCGAGCGAACGGTCCTGATGGACGCACAGGTCGGCGAAGGCGTAGAAGCGGTCGTTCGCGTGGAACAGTGCGATTGCAACGCCGTCGACTTCCACTCGGAGCTTGCGGCGGCGGGTCAGTTCCTTCACGGTGGCGACAGCAACCCAGGTCGGGGCGCTGGTGGCGTCGGTGGACATCGTTCTCCTTCGCTGGTCTGCTACGCGGGGAGCGGAAACCGCTGTGTATCGGAAACCGCTGTGCAGCAACCGCTCCCCGCGAGTCTTGAATCAGGCCGACGCCAGCTCCAGGTCGGGAGCGACGTAGGTGTCGTACAGGCCCTTGGTGTACGAGTAGCGCATCTCGGCGCCCCAGCGGACGAGTTGCAGGCACCGCTGCTGCAGCTGCGGCGTGTCGGCGCAGTCCAGCACGATCTGGTAGCCACGTTCCCCGTGCACGACGTCGGAGGTGATGTGCAGGTCGAAGAACTCGATCTCGTCCTCTGTGAAGCCGTAGACCTCGCGGAGCGGGACGATCTGCTTCTTGTAGATGCTCGGGACCTGGGACTCGAGTCCGACGACGAGCGCGGCCGTGGCGACCACGAAGTGCTCACGCTGCGACACCGCGTAGCACCAGGCCTGGAGTCCCCGGGTCACGGCGTTCATGTTGTTCGGGTCCTCGACGCGTTCCTTGGTGGTGCCACACGCTTCGGCGAACTTGATGAGGAGGTCGGTGTGCCGGATGTCGGCGAGTTCCTCCTCGTACATGTTCTGGAGCGTGAAGTCCTTCGCGTCGGTGTAGTGGTCGGGGGTATTGGAGTAGATGTTCGCGAGGTAGTCGGCGAAGGGGCCCACGTAGTGGTAGTGGTTCTCCGCCCACCGGGCGAAGTGGTGCTTCTCGAGCTTGCCTTCGGCCCATGCCTTGCTGAAGGAGGCGTCCTTCGCTTCACGTCCCTTGATGGCGTTTTCCAGTGCGGTGCGGAACTCGTCGCGTCCGAGCAGTTCGGTCATGAGATGTGCCTTTCCGGGTTGTCGTGCGGTCGATGCCGTTGTGGAGAGCTCCGCGACATTGCGGGTCCGAATGTTCTGGTGTGCAGCTTGTTTCGGTGAGTTCGAGCCTAGGTGGGTGGGATCGGCGCTGCCAGGGCCACAATGACCGGGAATCGCCGCGTAGTCGGGTCGAAGTGCACGTGTCAGTGCGCGGTCGCGGACACGAGAGCCTCGAACTCGGCGAGCATCGCGGCACCGACAGCCTTGTCCTGCTCGCCGTTTCCGCCGCTGATCCCCACCGCGCCGACGATCTGGCCGTCGTAGACGAGGGGGAAGCCGCCGACGAAGATCGCAAACTTGCCGGGGAGCATGTGGCTGATGCCGAATGCCTCGTTCCCGGGGAGTGCCGGCCCGTTGGGCGGTTCGTTGAACAGGTGTGTAGCGCGTTCGTGGCCGGCGGCGGTGAACGCCTTGGCGATCGAGATGTCGACCCCGGTCAGTCGTGCGCCCGGCAACCTGTGCAGGGCAATGACATTCCCGCTTTCGTCGCACACGCAGAGGGTCTGCTTGACGCCGATCTCCTCGGCCTTCGCTCGGCCGGCGGCGAGGAGGGGGAGTGCGTCGTCGAGAGTGATTCGGTAAATGCGATGCATCGGTCTCCACTTTCTGAGTCGGGGCCGGTTCGGTTCTTGCCGGGACGGCTGCCCGAGCGGGCGGATTGTTGCCCGGCCGGGAGGCTCGTGGTCGGGCGTGGCTCATTTCTAACAGCACCGCGCGGCCGTTGGGACGGTCAAAATGACCCCGATACGCGAGCAGTATGTGGATAACATGCACATGTGCGGAGCCTGTACGTCTCTGGTAGCTGATTTAGGGAGTGCACGACGTCACCGGCCCCGTGTGGCGTTACAGCCCCTCGACGGAAGTAGGTCTCCATGGAACCGAGCCCGCGTCTGACTGTCCGCGGACTGCTGGAGGAACCGCTCATGGCCGGCGCACGCGTCGCACCGGACGGTGCCGACCTCGACCGCGTCCTGAGCTGGATACTGCCGCTCGGTGAGGTCGTGGGTCGCTACGACGACCTCGCCGGAGTGGCGGTCTACGTCCGGCCCGAGGCACTGGCTGCAAACGCACACGCGATGCCGGCCGTCGCGGCGCGCGGTGCGGCGGCGCTCGTCGTCGACGGTGCTCTGCCCGCCGCGATCACCTCGTGGCCACCCGGCCTGCCCGTCGTCGAACTCGACCTCCCGGTGGGGTTCGCGGCACTCAACAGGCTGCTCGCCGAGCGGTCCCTGATGCAGGAAGTGCATGTCATGCGGTATTCCGCGCACGTGCACTCGACGCTCGCGGGGCTGCTCCACCGAGGGGCCGGGCTCACGCTCCTGATCAAGGAGGTGTCGTCGCTCGCGCAGCATCCGGCGGTGGCGCTGGACGCCCGCGGTCAGGCAGTGGCATATCACGGCATCGAGCGGACCGCGGTCCGGGAAATCTCGGAGCGGCTTCACGACTCGCTCACCGGTGCGTCGGCCGCCGGTCGGGGTCACCACGACACCCGGGTGATCGACGTGACCGCGGGGGACGTGCACTGGACCTGCACCGCGAGCACGATCCGGCTCGGCAAACGCTTCGAAGGGTGGGTGGTGGTCCTCGCTTCCGGTGAGACGCCGAATCCGCACGATCTCGCGCAACACGCGGTGGTCACCGAGCAGGCGACCGCGATCATCGGATCCGAGATGCTGCGCCAGCGCAGTGTCGACGAGGCCGAGGAACGTGCGCGCGGCGACTTCGTTCAGGCCCTGGTGCACGGGGATTTCTCCAGCCGGCACGACATGCAGGCCCGTGCCGAATACCACGACATCGATCTGACCTCGACGTTCGCGGTGTTCGTCGCTCCCGGATACGTGGAGAACCCGAACGTGCCGGCCGGTGAGGCGGCCGGTGGGCTGCTGCGTCTCGCCCGCTACGCGGCGAGCGTCCTGCCGCATCCTTCCATCCGCTCGTACGTCACCGTGATCGGTGATGTGCTGGTTGTGGTGCGGTCACTGCGATACCGCGATGCCCGTGACGTCGAGGCGGAGATCACCGAGTTCGCGGAGGCCGTGTCGGAGGACCTGTCGCGGCGGCGCGGCCGTCCCGTCCCCGTCGCGCACGGAGCACCGGCCGTGGGCGCCGACCAGATCCGCGAGAGCTACCGCCAGGCGCGTGTTGCTCTCGGTATCGGGCAGAGGATGGGGATGTCGGGGTCGGTGTCCTACTACGACCTACGTGGGTACGGGGTTCTCGAGCTCGTCGCGGAGACCGACCGGAGCAGACGGTTCGTCGGCGACGTGCTCGGCTCCCTCCGGCCCGGCAGCGACCTCTACGACACACTCGTCGCCTATCTCGGTTCCGGCGGCAACGTCAACGCGGCCGCGCGCGAACTCAACGTGCACCGCAACACGATGCTGTCGAAACTCGACCGGATCTCGCGGGCCATGGCGATGGACGTGCGGACCCCGGAGAATCAGTTCACCGCGTGGCTCGCGGTCCGGCTCGAATTGCTCGATCGTCTCCACACCTCGGTCGAACACGAAATCAACTATCGCTGAGCGCTTTCGCCACGCTCTCGACATCCTCGGGGTCGCGACCGAGGAACGAGGCGGCGAAGGCGACACATACCGTCACCGCACAGACCGCGAAGACGACGCTCACGGACCAGGGAGCGAGCGCGATCGTCACCCATGCCGCGCCGACCGCGGAGCCGCCGAAACGGATGAGGTTGAACACCCCGAGTCCGGTGCCCTGGGCGCCCGCGGGTGAGCGTGTCGATCCGGCCGCAGCCGGCGTCTGAACGGCGGCGATCCCGGCCCCGGTCACCGCGAGAACGCCTGCGACGAGCCGAGGATCGGGCTCTCCTGCGGAGAGAACGACCGCGAGAGCGCACTGGGCGACGATCAGGATCGCCAGCCCGGTGCGGAGCACGCGCCGGGCACCGATCCGGTCCGTCGTGCGCCCCACCAGGGGCGCGAAGACAGCCATGACCGCGGGCAGCGCGAACAGGATCGTGCCGGCGGTCGCGGTGGACGCACCCGTCTCCGTCAGCCGCAACGGAACCGCCAGCAGCGCGGTACCGAGACAGAACATCTGCGCGAAGGCTGCGACAGCACTTCGGGCGAAACGACTTTCGGCCAGCAGTCGCACGTCGACGAACGACGTTCGGGCGCGCAGGCAGTGTGCGACGAACCAGCCGAGCACTCCCGCGGACGCGGCGAGTACGACCGGTGGCATCGCAGCATCGACGCCGGACTGCCCGAACATGCTCAGTCCCAACACGATTCCGGCGGATCCGGCGGTAAGCGTTGCCGCACCGAGCGCGTCGAGGTTCATGCGGCGCCCGGGGAACGCGGGAATCCAGCGGATCGTCCCGGCGAACCCGAGCAGTGCGATCGGGACGAGCGGGACGAACACCCACCGCCAGCCCCAGTTCCCGGCCACGAATCCGCCGAGGGTCGGGCCGATCGCCTGCCCGATACCGTTGACGGTCGCCCACGCGCCTACGGCACGGGCGCGGCGTTGCGCGTCGAACAACCACGCGATCAGCCCCATGACGGCGGGGGCGAACGCCGCGGCCGCGACGCCGCCGAGTGCACGCCACACGACAAGGATCTCGAGGGACGGTGCGGTTGCGGCGCCGAGCGCACACACCGCGGTACCCAGCAGGGCCGCGCTGTAGACGCGACGGCGACCGAAGCGGTCGCCGATGTATCCGGCGAGTGGCATCGACGCGGCGAACGTGAGGAGGAATCCGACGGCGAGCAGCGCACCGTCCTCGAGGGACGCGTCGAAATCCGAAAGGATCAGGGGAAGGGGAACATTGATGATGTTGTTGCTGAGGGTGCCGATGAGCGTGCCGGCGAGGAGGGCGGACAACGCGAGTGGGGTGCCCGTGCCGGTTGCTTCCGACGGTGTGCCTGCCACCTCTGTGCGTGTGCTCATCGAACTCCCTGGAACCGTGGAACTGCGCGGCCCCGTTCGTGCCGCGATCCCACTGTCCCATCGTGGGGCGGGTGAGTGGCTCGGCAGCGCGCGGTCGGAGTGCACACGTGTGGACCCCTGATCAGGGCACCCTGCACAGGTATCGCCGGAAAGTGCGCTTTGTCCCTTGGCGAAACACGCTCGTAGCAATCTTTCACATTCGAGCGACTCGGCGACACGAAATCGCAAAAGTGGAACACAGTGCACAGGTAGCGTCCGGGCCGGTGTGCAGGGTTCTCGTTGACCCGGTGTGACCGAACGCGGAAAGTTCCACCAATCAAGCCCGATCCGTTCCGCCCTCCCGCCGAAGGACATGCTTTGGACGTACAACTCACTGCCGCCCACTGGGTCTATCTGGCCGGCATACTCGTCATCCTGGCCACCATGGCCCTGCGGAAGAACATCGTCGTTCCCGCAGTCGTCGCAACGTTCCTGACCGCATTGGTCTTCTCCGGCAGCATCGTCACGGGGCTGTCGTCCATCTTCAACGCGAGCCTCGTCGCGGCGAAGGAACTGTTCAACATCTTCCTCATCATCGCGATGGTCACGGCGATGCTCGGAGCGCTGCGCCAGCTCGGCGCCGACCGGATGATGGTCGCGCCGTTCCGTCGCGTGATGCGCGTGGGCGCGAGCAGCTTCCTCGTCCTCGCCGCCGTGACCTACGTGATCTCGCTGTTCTTCTGGCCCACCCCGGCCGTCCCCCTGGTCGGCGCGGTGCTCATTCCGGTGGCCATCCGCGCCGGACTGTCGCCGCTCTCGGCGGGTATGGTCATCGCGATCTGTGGCCAGGGCATGGCACTGTCGTCGGACTACATCATCAAGGTCGCGCCGGGCATCTCGGCGGTCGCGGCAGGGGCGGACACCGATTCAGTGGCCGACAAGTCTCTCGTCCTGTCGCTCATCGTGGGTGTCACCGCCCTGGTGATCACCTACCTGACGCAGAAGCGAACCTGGCGTGCGCCGTCGCCGGACCTGCTCGTCGAGTGGGAGGCGGAAGCCGACCGGGGAATCGGCGACCTCCCCCGGGAGGAGGACCGGCCCGGCGGTTCGGCGGGCGGCGGCTCTGCTCGCCCGGTGCACCCGGAGCCGGTGGGCGGACCGACCAGCGACGGTGGGCAGCCGGCCGCGGCGACCGCAGTGCTGGTGCGCGCCTCGGACCCGGTGGTCGACGCCGACCCGTCCGACGATGAGGTCGCCGCTGTGGAGAAGGAACGTCGTGGCACCGCCAAGGCGTTCGCGATGCTGGTGCCGCTGGTCTACCTGGCGTTCATCGTCTATCTGATGCTCGGCAAGTTCACCGAGGTCGTACCGCCGCTGAAGGGCGGCGACGCCGCCGCGATCGTCGGAGGTCTCGCGGCACTGATCCTGTTCGCAGCCGCCGCATCGACCGACCGGGGTGGCTTCCTCGAGACGACGTCGGAGCACCTCGTCGACGGTCTGGTGTTCGCGTTCAAGGCAATGGGATGCGTGCTGCCCATCGCCGGGTTCTTCTTCATCGGCAACCCGGACTTCGTGGGGCCGATCCTCGGTCTCCCGTCGGACGCGACGGGACCGTCGATCCTGTTCGACCTCGTCACCGCGATTCAGACGCATCTGCCGCAGAACGCATTCGTCACCGCGTTCGGAATCCTGCTCATCGGTGTCGTCGCGGGTCTCGACGGGTCGGGCTTCAGCGGCCTGCCCCTCACGGGAGCGCTCTCGGGTGCGCTCGGACCCGCCGTCGACATCGATCCGGCGACACTCGCCGCGATCGGTCAGATGGGCAACATCTGGTCGGGTGGCGGGGTGCTCGTCGCATGGTCGTCGCTCGTCGCGGTGGCCGGTTTCGCCCGGGTGCCGGTCCTCGATCTCGCCCGGAAGTGCTTCCTTCCGGTGATGGCCGGTCTCGTTCTCTCGACAGTCTTCGCGGTGCTCGTGTTCTGACGAACCCGGTGCTGTGCCCCCTGCCGCGGTCGGCGGCAGGGGGCACAGGCGGGAACGGAATCAGTTCTTGCCCAGGCCCATTTCCTCGGCCTCGACGAACTTGACGTACTGGGTCGCGACGCGCTGCGACATCGTGCGCAAGGAGTCCCGCTCGGGGTCGGTGTTGCCGATCGGCCGGAAGCCGGTGATCTCGGCGACGTACGGGCCATAGGTCATGTAGCACACCGACATCCGGCCCTCGGCGACGTCACCGCTCATGCACGTCGTGTCGGGAACGTTCTGCGGCGCCGACGCGTCCTCGGTGACCTCGGAGTAGTTCCTCCGGGTCTGGGCCAGGAATGCGTCCCGAACGGTCTCGGCACCCTCCGGGCTTGCCGTGCGGTACACGGTGGAGTTCGCCATGGCGACCCGGTCGGTGCCGGTCTTCTCGAAGAGCTCGGCCGTCTGTGCCGGGTTGCTGTCGAAGTGCAGCCAGCCCAGCGGACCGTACACCGCGAGTTCGGAGTTCCGCGTCGTCTCGTCCTCGGTGTAGCCGACAGCGCGGGCGAGGACCTTGTCCATGTCGACCACCAGCTCGGGGATCTCCGGCGTCGGCGTGTACGGGAAGCCGGCGAGCAGCGGAATCTGCTTCTCGAGCGCGCGCGTGGTGATGTCTTTCGCCCACTCGGGGTCGTCGGGGGTGGTGGTGGCGTAGGTGTAGATGAAGTGAGGGCCGTTGACGGTGTACGAGGACACCGTGTCGGAGCCGGTTTCCCACCGGTAGGTCACGGCCTGGGTATCGGGCAGGCCGGGCAGCGTGATCGGAGTGGCAGCACCCGACGCGAAGATGTCGTCCCCGCCGCTGCCGTCGGTGAGTTCGTCGGCGTAGAGCTCGTCGGCGATGGCGGCCGCGGACGCTTCGTCCGGGAGCCGAACGACAGAGATCCCGAGGCCGTGGGAGCCGTCGGCGTAGTCCTGGAAGTCGCTGAATGTGGTGATGACTTCGTACTTCTCGGAGATCGCGGAGACGGATTCGCTCAGGAGCCCGAGTTTCGCGAGGCCCCCGACGCCGACGCCCTGGTTCATGCCGCCGCCCGAGACGAGCTTCGGGTCGATCGTGTACGGGGCGACCACGAATTCGGCCATGCGCTGGCCTTCGACGGCGGGCCCGAAATCCCCGGCGAGCCGGCCCTCTGCCTCGAAGTCCTTCGGGACGGTGTTGTATCCGCCGGTGTCGAGGGACTCGATGTCGAAGTCCGCCTGCCGCTCGGCGCCGGAATCTGCGGCGAGCGCGGCGGTTTCGCTGTCGACGGCGGTGCCCTCGACGTCGCTGCTGCACCCGGCGAGGGTGAGAGCGGCTGCCGCTGCGGCGGCGGTGAGGATGCGTGACGTACGCATGATCTGAAACTCCTGTCGTTCTGGTGTGCCGTCGTTCTCTGCCGCGCTGCGGCAAGACCTCTGGGATGAAACTTGTTCACGAAGAAGGGAATCCGAGCTCTCGCATGAGCGTCAGTCCCTTGTCGACGGGTGCGATCGAGAAGTTGATCACGAGCCCTTTCGTCTTGTCGATGCCGTTGAAGAAAGTGCTGTACGGATCGGACGGCAGGTACTCGATGATGCGGTTGCCGTCGTCGGAGAGAACCGAGACATAGTCGGTGATCGGCTGGTCGCGCATGCGGATCAGCGTCGACCGGGCGTACTGATCGTCGCGGTACGCGGACACCGTCACGTAGTCGTGCTCTCCCATGCCGATCGTCTTGCCCAGGGACGAAGCGGGATCGATGTCGCAGTCGACGCGCAGTGCGTTCTCCATGCTGAACCCGGCCTTCTCGCACGACGTGGACGACGTGATCAGTTTGGCAGGCAGGATCGAGGTGACATCGTCGGTGGATTCGCTGATGTAGGCGGAATCCGACGTGGCGGGCGGCAGACCGCCCTCCGCGGCGAGCACCGTCGTCGTTTCGACGGTCTCCGCAGAGGCGGTGGAAGTTCCACCGGCTCCGCCGCTCTGGGCGAAGGCATAGACACCGCCGGCGGCGATCGCGGCCGCGACGAGAACACCGGCGCCGATCAGCAGCGGCTTGCGCTTCCCGGCCGGGGCGGTCTCCGGGGCCGCGGCGTCGGCGAAGACGGCGGGTGCGGGCTGCGGCCGGCCGGCCGGCGCCGCATGGCGGGGGCCGGGTCCGTGATCGCGCGCCAGCGCCACGGTCTGCCGGTCCGCCGGCGGTTCGGTGTCGCGACCACCGGCGACGAACCCGGCCGCGCCCTTGGCCACCACGGTTTTCGGGTCGTCGAGGGTGGCGATCGGGCCGAGTTCGGCCAGGCGCCGGTGCACGTAGGGGATGCGCGACGAGCCGCCGGTCAGATACAGCGCCTGCAGACCACCGCGGTCCACACCGGCATCGCGCAGGACCGACGCGGCCAGCTGCACACCGCGCGTGATCTGCGGTTCGATCAGCTGCTCGAACTCGTCGCGGGTCAGCGTGAACGTCATGTCGGCGCCGTTGCCGGTGATCCGAATGGTCGCCGAAGGAGCTTGGGAGAGAAGCTCTTTGGCTCGTCGGATCTGATCGTCGAGGTTGCGGCGGGCGTCGAGACCTTCCGGTCGGCGCAACCATGCCGCCAGATCGGGGTTCTCGTCGGCGAGCTGCCGGTCCACCCAGCGGGAGATCGTGGCGTCCAGGTTCTTTCCGCCGAGGGCGTTGTCGCCGCCCGCGCGCAGCACCTCGAACGTCCACTCGTTCGTCGCGGTGAGCACCGCGACGTCGAGGGTGCCGCCGCCGAAGTCGAACACCGCGATGGTCGAGCCCTTGACGATCTTGGCGTCGTGCCGGCGTGAGTAGTAGAACGCGGCGGCGCGGGGTTCGGAGATCAGCGACACGTTGCCGCCGAGCCCGGCGATCGACGCCGCTTCGCGCAGGACCGACAGTTCCCGCTCCGACCACGCTTCGGGGTGCGTGAGCACGACCTCCGCGGGCGGGTGGTTGTTGTGCCGTTGCAGCGACTGTCCGTACACGGTGCGCAGCACGGCCGCGATCATCGCGGCGACCGGAACTTCCTGACCGCGCACCAGCACCGACCGGTCGGACACGTGTGCCTTCGGGGCGACGACGAAGCCGGCGGGGTCGACGGACGCCTGGTTCACCGCGACGTCGCCGGTCGAGATCGCGTGGGCCGGGTCGATGAACACGGACGACGACATCAGGTTGCTGGTGTGGGTCAGCGGCAGCGACTCGACCCGGTCCGGTCCGATGCGGTGAGCGGCCGAGGTGTTCGAGGTGCCGAAGTCGACGGCAAGGACCCAGCTCATCGTTCTCCCCTTACGGTGTGATGGTCATGTCGACCCGGCCGGGCGAGACCGGAAAGGTGCCCGCTGCTCATCCCGACCTCGCTTTCGCGTCGTTTCCGTGTGTCGAGGATGAGAGGGGCGGCCCCGCCGAAAAGTTCCCGCTTGCCCCGGGGATTTTCCACATCGGTGGCACCTCACCGCATTCGCGCACGTCGGAGCCCCGAACCGCGAGTCGCGCTGTGGCGCACATCACCTCGGGTTGCCGTCCCGTCCCGGGAAATCGGGACGGCTGTCCCTCGTGCCCGGGACACCGAGCGCAGCACTGTCCTTGTCGACGGGCGCACCGTGCGTCCGAGCGGAGGGGCGGACATGAGCATCGACAGCGTCACACAACACGACACCACCGACGGTTCCCTGCACCCGGGAGGATCCCTGTGGGCCTGGGCAGGCGCCGTTGCGGGCCTGGCCGGGGTGGTCGGAATCCAGGCCAGCATGGCGATGAGTGCCGCCTACAACGAGGACACCGCGGGCAACGCGGTCGCCATCACCGCCGAGTTCGCGGAGCAGCGCACGGCGATGCTCGTCATGCACCTGACGCTGATGGTCAGCACCGTGCTGTTGCTCGTGTTCGCGGCGGGCCTGCAGCGACGCCTCCGCATCGCGCTGCCCGAGTTCAGCATCCTGCCGGCCGTCGCGGCGTTCGGACTGGTGCTGACGTCCGTGGCCACCCTGCTCGGGACCGGCCTCGACACCGAGTTGCTGTTCGGGCTCAGCGAGCCGGGACAGATGGTTCCCGAGGTCGCGGTGGTCGCCTCGCACTGGATGGGCACCATTCCGTGGCTGTGGGTCGGCGCCGGGGTGAGCGGTCTCGCGGTCGCGGTCGCGTCGCTGCGGCACGGCGCCGTCCCGCGCTGGCTGGGCTGGGCGAGCGTGGTGCTGGGGGGCCTCACGCTGCTGACCGGCATCTCGCCGCTGCAGTACCTGGCCGGATTTGTCGGCCCGGTGTGGGTTCTCGTGGCCGGGGTCGGCTTCGCGGTCGCCGCGCGGACGCGGTGAATCACGAAATACGGGGGGAATCGGGGATACTCGGCGCACCATGACAGTCGCGCACGAGAACGAGGGGTCGGCGGGCACCGGTGGAACACAGGTGCCCGCCGCAGTCGTCGCCGTCCTGGCCTGGGCACTCGCAGTCGTTTCGGTCGTGGTGTTCGCCGCCGCCCGGCCGACGCTGGACGCCGATCAGTTGTTCTTCCTCGTCGACGTCGTCGGTGCCGCCGTGTACGGAACGGTCACGGGGGTGGTGCTCGCACGTCGCGTGCATCCGGTGCCGATCATCACGGCGGTCGCCGCGATCGGCCCGGGTATCGCGGCGCTGTCCTACGCGTGGTCGCGGCTCGCGCTCGTGCGACCCGAGTTGCCGTTCGTCGGCGCGCTCGCGCCCCTGCAGAATTCGGCGTGGATCCCGGGAACGCTCGCGTTGTTCCTGGTGGTGCCGTGGCTGGTCCGGGACGGCACGCTCGGGCAGCTCGAGCGGATCGGCGTGGCCGCCGGAACTGTTGCGACCGTATGGTTCTGGTGGGCCCGCACGTACACCGACACCGCCGACCTGTGGCTGGTGCTACCCGTCGTGGTGGTCGGGTTCCTCGCCGCCGCGCACGTGCTGTGGCGGCGCCGCACCGCCCCGGCGGCGGAGTCCGCCGGGCTCGGCTGGCTCGCGCTCGGCGCGGCGCTGATGACGGCCTCCTACATTCCGCTCGCCGTCCCCGGGCTGCCGTGGATGCTCACTCCGCTGATCCACCTGGCGACCCAGGCGTTCTACCCCGTCGCGATCCTCGTCGTGGTGCTGCGGCAACGACTGTGGGGGCTGGATTTCGCGGTCAGCCGCGCCGCGCTCGCCGGCAGTCTCGTCGCGGTGCTCGCCGCCGGGTATCTCGTGGTCGCGGTGACCGCGTCGCTGATGTTGCCGACGGACGGCTCGGTCGCCGCCCAGGCCATCGCCGCGACCGCGGTCGCGCTGGCCGTGCAGCCGGTGCGGAGCAGCCTGACACGACGCGTGCACCGCCTCGTGTACGGCGACGGCATCGACTCCGTCCGCGCGGTGCAGAACCTCGGCCGGCACTTCGCGGGTGCCGGCACGCCCCGCCGGCTCCTCGGCGACCTCACCGCCGGCATCGGCACCGCGCTGCGGCTCGAATCGGTCACGGTGAGCCGGGACGGCGAGATCCTCGCGCGCTGGGGCGAACCCACCAGCCGCGCCGAGGAGATGATCCTCGACTCCGGAACCCTCACGGTGACCGCGCCACCCGGGGAGGCCCTCGGGCCCCGCAGTCTGCGCGCGCTCGGTGAGCTCGCCACCGTCGTCGAAGCCGGACTCGTCGTGCTGCGGTCCGCGGAGGAACTCGACGCGGCGCGGCACCAGCTCCGGGAGGCACGCCTCGAGGAGCGGCGCACCATCCGCCGGGAACTGCACGACGGGCTGGGCCCGTCCCTCGCCGGAATCCGGCTCGGGCTGCAGGGGGCTCGCAACCTCGCCGGCACCGACCCGAAGGGCGCGCTGGAGCTGATCGACGCGCTGCTGCGCGAACTCGACCACCAGGTGGAGGGCGTGCGCGAACTGTCGCGGGGACTGCTCCCGCCCGTGCTCGACGAGCTGGGACTCGTCGCCGCGGTCGACGAACTCGCCGGCATCCATTCGAACAGCGGGTTCACGATCGACGTCGACGCCGACGCCCCGGCCGGACTGTCCCGGGCGGTGGCCGCCGCGGCGTACGGCATCACCGTCGAAGCGGTCACGAACGCGCGCAGGCATTCCGGTGCTCGCGGATGCACGGTCCGCATTCACACCACCGGAGACCTGCTCACCGTCGAGGTCAGCGACGACGGTCGCGGCAGGGGACCGGACGCCCGCGCCGGCGTCGGCACCCACAGCATGCGCGAACGTGCCCGCGACGTCGGCGGCGTCGTCGACATCACCGAAGCACACCCGCACGGCACCGTCGTGCGCGCTCGTCTGCCGTGGACGGCCACGTCACCGGCAGTTCCGGCAGGAGAGTCATGAGCATCCGCGTCGCCGTCGTCGACGATCATCCGGTCTTCCGGCTCGGGATGGTCGCGCTGCTCGGCACCCTCGACGGAATCGACGTGGTCGCCGAGGCCAGCTCGGTGAGCCAGGCCCTCGACGTGGTGACCGCGGACGTCGACGTCGTGCTGATGGACATCGAACTCGGTGACGGTTCCGGCATCGAAGCGACCGCCGGCCTCGTCGCGAAACATCCCGCACTCCGGGTGCTGATGGTGACCATGCACGAGGACGCGGATCTGCTCGTCGCGGCGATGCGGGCCGGGGCGCGCGGCTACCTCGTCAAAGGTGCCGATCCGTCCGGGGTGGAACGCGCGATCCGGGCGGTCGCGGGCGGGGAACTGATCGTCGGTGCCGCGGTCGCGGAGAAGGCGCTGGGTGTGATGGCCACGTCCCGCACGGTCGCGCGCGGTGCGTTCCCCGAACTGACCGAGCGTGAACGCGAGGTGCTGGACCTGGTCGCGCGCGGCTACGACAACGCCACGATCTCGCGGCGGCTGGTCCTGAGCCAGAAGACGGTGCGCAACCACGTGTCGAACGTGCTGGGCAAACTCGGTGCCGTCGACCGCGCGACCGCGATCGTGCGGGCCCGCGAGGCCGGTCTCGGCATCTGACTCCATCCGTCCGTCCCGTACCCGAGCGCTCGCTCGCTTCGGTCACGGACTCCGATCGGTTCGGTCCTTAAAAGCCGGACCGGACGCTCCTAGGGTGGTGGAGGTTGGGCGTGGCTGCTGTCACAGCGGACAACGCCCGTCACATTCGAAAGCACGGGAAGGAACCCCGCACTGTGACCACAGAGGCATTCATCTATGAAGCCATCCGAACTCCGCGCGGCCGCGGCAAGAAGACCGGGTCGCTGCACTCCGTCAAGCCGATCTCCCTGGTTACGGGCCTGATCGACGAGCTGCGTGTTCGCTTCCCCGACCTGGACGAGAACCGCATCTCCGACCTGATCCTCGGCGTCGTCGGCCCGGTCGGCGACCAGGGTGCCGACATCGCGCGCACCGCGGTCACCGTGTCCGGCCTGCCCGTGACCACCGGCGGCTTCCAGCTCAACCGCTTCTGTGCCTCCGGCCTCGAGGCCGTGAACCTGGCTGCGCAGAAGGTGCGCTCCGGCTGGGACGAGCTGGTCATCGCCGGCGGTGTCGAGTCCATGTCGCGCGTCCCGATGGGCTCCGACGGTGGCGCGTGGATGCTCGATCCCGCCACCAACTACGACAGCTACCTCGTGCCCCAGGGCATCTCCGCCGACCTCATCGCGACCATCGAGGGCTTCAGCCGCGAGGACGTCGATGCCTACGCCCTGCGTTCGCAGCAGCTCGCCGCTGCCGCGTGGTCCGGTGGCTACTTCTCCAAGTCGGTCGTGCCGGTCAAGGACCAGAACGGCCTGACCATCCTCGACCACGACGAGCACATGCGCCCCGACACCACCCTCGAGGGCCTCGGCAAGCTCGCTCCGTCGTTCGCGACGATCGGTGAGATGGGCGGCTTCGACGCCGTCGCGATGCAGAAGTACCACTTCGTCGAGAAGATCAACCACGTCCACCACGGTGGCAACAGCTCCGGCATCGTCGACGGTGCCGCGCTGGTGCTCGTCGGTTCCGAGCAGGCCGGCAAGGACCTGGGCCTGACCCCGCGTGCCCGCGTCGTCGCGACCGCCACCTCCGGTGCCGACTCGACGATCATGCTCACCGGCCCCACCCCGGCCGCGCACAAGGTTCTCGCCGCGGCGGGCCTGACGGTCGACGACATCGACCTGTTCGAGATCAACGAGGCCTTCGCCTCCGTCGTCCTGAAGTTCCAGAAGGATCTGAACATCCCGGACGAGAAGCTCAACGTCAACGGCGGCGCCATCGCGATGGGCCACCCGCTCGGCGCCACGGGCGCCATGATCACCGGCACGATGGTCGACGAGCTCGAGCGTCGCGGAGCCAAGCGCGCCCTCGTCACCCTGTGCATCGGTGGCGGTATGGGTGTGGCCACCATCATCGAGCGCGTCTGACACCGGAAGGAATCTGAAAAACAGTGAGCGACAACATGATTTCCTGGGATAAGGACGCCGACGGCATCGTCGTGCTGACCCTCGACGACCCCAACCAGGGCGCGAACACGATGAACGCGCTCTACAAGTCCTCGATGAAGGCGACCGTGGATCGTCTCGTCGCCGAGAAGGATTCGATCACCGGTGTCGTGATCACCTCCGCGAAGAAGACCTTCTTCGCCGGCGGCGACCTGCGCAACCTCATCGCCATCGGACCCGACGACGCGCAGGCGACGTTCGACGAGGTGCAGGACATCAAGGCGGACCTGCGTCGCCTCGAGACCCTCGGCAAGCCCGTCGTCGCCGCGATCAACGGTGCCGCGCTCGGTGGCGGCCTCGAGATCGCCCTCGCGACCCACCACCGCATCGCCGCCGACGTCAAGGGCGTGCAGATCGGTCTGCCCGAGGCGAGCCTCGGCCTGCTGCCCGGTGGCGGTGGCGTCACCCGCACCGTCCGCCTGCTCGGCATCCAGACCGCCCTGCTCTCGGTTCTGTTGCAGGGCAACAAGTACAACGCGGTCAAGGCCAAGGAGCTCGGCCTGATCGACGAGGTCGTCGGCAGCATCGAGGAACTCGTCCCGGCCGCGAAGGCGTGGATCAAGGCCAACCCCGAGGGCGGCGTGCAGCCGTGGGATGTCAAGGGCTACAAGATCCCCGGTGGCACCCCGTCGTCGCCGGCCTTCGCCGCGAACCTCCCTGCGTTCCCTGCGAACCTGCGCAAGCAGCTCAAGGGTGCTCCGATGCCGGCTCCGCGCGCCATCATGGCCGCGGCGGTCGAGGGCTCGCAGGTCGACTTCGACAACGCGTCGACCATCGAGTCCCGCTACTTCGTGGAGCTGGCCACGGGCCAGGTCGCGAAGAACATGATCCAGGCGTTCTTCTTCGACATGCAGGCCATCAACTCGGGCGCCTCGCGTCCGAAGGACGTGCCCAAGCGTGAGATCAAGAAGGTCGGCGTGCTCGGCGCGGGCATGATGGGCGCCGGCATCGCGTACGTCTCCGCCAAGGCCGGTTTCGAGGTCGTCCTCAAGGACGTCACCCTCGAGGCCGCCGAGCGTGGCAAGAGCTACTCGGAGAAGATCGAGGCCAAGGCCCTCTCGCGTGGCAAGACCACCGAGGAGAAGTCGAAGGCTCTGCTCGATCGCATCAAGCCGACCGCCGATGTCGCCGACTTCGCGGGCGTCGACTTCGTCATCGAGGCCGTCTTCGAGAGCACCGAGCTCAAGCACAAGGTGTTCCAGGAGATCGAGGACATCGTCGATCCCGACGCGCTGCTCGGCTCGAACACCTCGACGCTGCCGATCACGGGTCTCGCGACCGGTGTGAAGCGCCCCGAGGACTTCATCGGCATCCACTTCTTCTCCCCGGTCGACAAGATGCCGCTGGTCGAGATCATCAAGGGCGAGAAGACCTCCGACGAGGCGCTGGCCCGCGTGTTCGACTACACGCTCGCGATCCGCAAGACCCCGATCGTCGTGAACGACAGCCGCGGCTTCTTCACCTCGCGGGTGATCGGCACGTTCGTGAACGAGGCCATCGCGATGCTCGGCGAGGGCATCGAGCCCGCGACGATCGAGCAGGCCGGCTCGCAGGCCGGTTACCCGGCTCCGCCGCTGCAGCTGACCGACGAGCTGAACATGAAGCTCATGCAGAAGATCGCGAAGGAGACGGCCGAGGCCGCGGCCAAGGGCGACACCAAGATGGGCGCCACCCGTCACCCCGCGCTCGACGTCGTCGACTGGATGGTCGAGCAGGGTCGTCCGGGACGCCTCGAGAAGGCCGGCTTCTACGAGTACGACGAGACCGGCAAGCGTCTCGGCATCTGGCAGGGTCTGCGTGACCACTACCAGACCGAGGCGACGCTCGACGTGCCGCTGCAGGACCTGATCGACCGCATGCTGTTCGCCGAGGCGATCGAGACCCAGAAGTGCTTCGACGAGGGCGTTCTGGAGACGACCGCCGACGCCAACATCGGTTCGATCCTCGGCATCGGCTTCCCGGCCTGGACCGGTGGTGTCGCGCAGTTCATCGTCGGCTACCCGGGTGGCAAGGAAGGCTTCGTCAAGCGGGCCGAGGAACTCGCCGCCAAGTACGGCGAGCGCTTCACCCCGCCGGCCTCCCTGCGCTAGCGCGCCCGTGCGTGGTTTTGGTAGCAGCAGCTACCAAAACCACGCACGAGTTATCCACAGGAAAGGGCTCCCGACCCCGGTCGGGAGCCTTTCCCGTCTCCGCGTCGGTCATCATCGACCGCATGGGGGACGATTTCGGAAAAAGCAACGTACAGAGGCTGTTCGACGACCGCACCGGTCTGGTCACCCAGGCCGAGCTGACGGAGGCGGGTATCGGCAGGGGAGCGGTCCGGCACCTGCTCGACACCGGGCGATGGCAACGGGTGCTGCAGGGTGTCTACGCGGTCAGCAGCGGACCGCTCACCCGGACGATGGTGCTCGAAGCTGCGCTGTTGTACGGAGGTGGTCCGGCGATGCTCAGTCATCGCACGGCGGCGGAGGTGTGGGGCATGCTGCCCGTCGACGACACCGCACCCGTCCACATCACGGTCCCGGTCGGCAGATCCGCACTGCCACAACGCGCAACCGTCCGGGCAGCCGGGCCGAAGGCGAAACTGCCGGTGTCGAAACCGTCCGCCTCGCTGCATCCCGGGGTCGTCGTGCACCGGTCCCGCGCGCACGCCTACATCGGTGTCGACGCACGGTTGCCGCGCACGACGAAGGTCGACACGGCACTGGATCTGGCGACGGCGCAAGCATCTCCGCGGGAGGCGTACATGTCGCTGATCTCCACGGTCACGAACGCCGGGCTGCGACTGCACGATGTGCGCCGGCGGATCGAGGAACGGCCACCGTACCGCTACCGCGGTCCGATCACCGAGGCCCTGACGTTGCTGGCGGACGGTGTGCAGTCCGTCCTCGAATATCACTACGCGATCGACGTCGAGCGGGCGCACGCACTGCCCGTCGCGACCCGGCAGGCCCCGACGGTCGTCGACGGCCGGACGTTGTACGAGGACTGCACCTACGACGCCGCCGGATGCCCGCTCACGGTTCGGCTGGACGGCCGGTGGGCGCATTCGATGGTCGAGGTCGCATTCCGGGACCGGCGTCGCGACAACGCCGCCGAACTGGCCGGACGGGCGCGGCTGGTCTTCGGCTATCAGGAGGTCGCGTCGGCGCCGTGCGAGGTCGCGCGGGAGGTCGAAGCGGTGCTGACCAGGCTGGGGTGGGTGCGCGACGCTCCCGGCCCCTGCGAGTGTCGTGCGTGGTTTCGGTAGTGGGTGCTACCGAAACCACGCACGGGCGGCGGAGCCGCCTACGGCTTCCACCAGGGACGCAGCGGGGTCAGGGGCCGCTGGTCGGCGCCGAGCTTGACCGCCAGAACATGGTGCAGCTGAACGATATTGCGCTCGAATCCGAGCCGGGATCCGGCCATGTACAGGCCCCATACGCGGGCCGTGCCCTCACCGACCTCGGCGACGCACGCATCCCAGTTGGCCTCGAGGTACTCGCACCAGCCCTTGAGCGTCAGGGCGTAGTGCTGACGCAGGTTCTCCTCGTGGAGCACCTCGAAGCCGACGTCCTGCGCCTCGGTGATGATCCGGCCGGAACCGGTCAGCTCGCCGTCGGGGAAGACGTAGCGGTCGATGAACCCGCCGGCCTTCACCTTCCCGTTGTTGCGGGGACGGGTGATGCAGTGGTTGAGGAGCAGGCCACCCTCGCGGAGTTTGCTGTGCAGCAACCCGAAGTACGCAGGGTAGTTGCTGACGCCGATGTGCTCGGTCAACCCGATCGAGGAGATGGCGTCGAAGCCGGTCTCGGGTACGTCCCGGTAGTCGGAGAACCGCACCTCGGCCAGATCGCTCAGTCCCTCCGCGGCGATCGCCTTCTGCGCCCACTCCGCCTGCTCGCGCGACAGCGTCGCGCCGATCGCCTTGACGCCGCGGCGCGCCGCGTACCGGACCATTCCGCCCCAGCCGCAACCGATGTCGAGCAGGCGGTCGCCGGGCTTCAGGTTCAGCTTCTCGAAGACGATCCGGTACTTGTTCTCCTGCGCCTCCTCGAGCGTCTGGTCCTCGGACTCGAACAGGGCGCACGTGTAGGTCATGGACGGGCCGAGCACCATTTCGTAGAACTCGTTCGACACGTCGTAGTGGTGGTGGATGACCTCGGCGTCGCGGCTGCGGGAATGCCTCAGGCCCTCCGCGATCCGGCGCCAGCGCGGCAGGTGTTCCTGCGGCGGCGGGGCGATCGGCCGCAGCAGGTCACGACCCAGCGACCGTGCGATCTGGGCGAGGACCAGCGCCGGCGGGCGTTCGAAGTGCAGGTCGCCCAGCGATTTCAGCAGTTCGTAGGGGTTGCCGGGATGCACCCCTTCGGGTTCGAGATCGCCGGCGACGTAGGCGCGGGCCATCCCGAGGTCGCCGGGGGCGGTCGCGATGTAGGTGGCACCGCGCGGGGACTTCAGGGCCAGGCCGAACGGGGAGTCCTCCGGTCCGGCGGCGGACCCGTCGTACGCGGTGAATCGCAGCGGCATGTCGCCGCCGGTCACGATCTCGACGATCTCCGCCAGATTCAGCTTGTCGTCGTGTCCACCCGCTCTGCGGGTTGTCGGCGCCGATTTGAATGTGGTCACTTTCGATGCACCGCCTTCGCGAAGAGGTCCAGCAGACGGGACCTGGGGTCGTACTTCTGTTTCAGCGCCGGGTATTCGCCCCCGCCGTAGTAGAGCTTTTCGAATTCTTCCCGCGAATAGTAGGAATCCGAGTACAGCGACTTGTGGCCGTCGAGTTCGGCGACCTTCCGCTCGATCGTCCGGTTTGCGGCTCCTTCGATGTTGCCGGGGACGACCGGAACCGACGACCAGAATCCGACGTTCACGTAGGTGCGCTTCGGCTCGAGCGGGTACATCGGCCACGGCCGCTGCGCGTCGAACGACAACGCATCGGACGGGGCGCTGCGATCACGCAACCGCAGCGGGCACAGCCACACCGGTTCGATCGGGATCTCGGCGAGGAACCACCGCATGAACTCTGCGGTGCGCTCGATGGGCACCTCGACGTCCTGGACGACGCGCTCGCGGGGCGGGTTCCCCTTGCGGGCCTCGATCCGGTCGGCGATGCCGTACTTGTGGTCGAGTGCGATGAGCTTCCAGTAGAAGCTGCTGCGCAGCAGACTCTTCGGCCACCAGCGCCGGATCCGCGGGTTCTGGGCGCCGAATGCGCGTGAGCACCAGAACCAGTCGGTGTCCCACCGCCACAGGTAGTCGCGGATCGTGAGGCGGTCGGTCTTGGGATGGTTGACCGAAGCGTGCTGGATCGAGCGGTAGTAGATGTGTTCGCCGGTGTAGTCGCTGACCGGACCCGGCTCGTCGGTCTGTGTACCGAGAGTCAGGTAGCTCTCGGTCGCCGAGAACACGGTGCCGTCGAGATAGTCGACCGGCACGCCCGCATGGCTGCGTTCGTTGACGATGCGGTCCAGTGCGGCCTGCAGCGCGCCGAGCGAATCGAACCGCAGGTGCCGCAGCGCAACATAGGGTTTCACCGGCTCGAGTTCGATGCGCAGCCTCGTTGCGTAGCCGAGCGAACCGTAGGAGTTGGGAAAGCCCCGGAACAGGTCGGCGTGCTCGTTGTCCGGGGTGGCGGTGACGATCTCACCGGCACCGGTGAGGATGTCCATCTCCAGGACCGACTCGTGCGGAAGGCCGTTGCGGAACGACGTGGACTCGATCCCGAGCCCGGTGACGGCACCGCCGAGCGTGATGGTCTTGAGCTGCGGCACCACGAGCGGCACAAGACCGTAGGGGAGCGTGGCGTCCACGAGGTCCTCGTAGGTGCACATTCCCGCCACATCGGCGGTGCGCGCCTTCGGATCCACGGAGATCACCCCGCCGAGACCGGAGACGTCCAGGCCGGGTGCGGAAATCTTTGCGCGGGCGCGGAACAGATTCGAGGTCTTCTTCGCGAGCCGAACCGGTGCGTCGCCGGGGATGTTGCGGTAGGAACGAAGCAGGCGGTCCACGCCTTCACGGTGCGCCGGCACACCGGTCGGAACGATCTGACGTGGCGTACTCGGCATTCGGCTCCCCCTGCGGGCTCGGCGTCTGCGGGCGCAATCCACAATAGACCGGAGTGTCGAGTACGTCCGGTTACCGCGCGGACTCGACGAGTTGCCGGTCGGTGCGACCGCAGACGGCCGAGATACGACACCAGGAGGACCCCCATGGCGCAGGTCAGCGCAAGCAGTTCGATTCAGCTCGCGGCGGCTCCCGAGCGGGTGCTCGCGGCCCTCGCGGACTACGAGACGGTGCGACCGCGCATCCTTTCCGACCACTACACCGACTACCGGGTCGTCTCGGGCGGCCAGGGCACCGGAACCGTCGCGCGGTGGAAGCTGCACGCCACCGAGAAGCGCGTCCGCGACATCGAGGCGAAGGTGTCGGTGTCGGGCAGCACGATCACCGAAGAGGACGCGAATTCGACGCTGGTCACCACGTGGAGCGTGGTGCCGAACGGCACCGGGTCGACCGTCGTGACGCTGACCCAGTGGAAGGGTGGGAGCGGCATCGGCGGCTTCTTCGAACGCATCTTCGCGCCGCTCGGGCTGCGCAAGATCCAGCAGCAGGTGCTCGAGAACCTTCGTCGCGAAGTCGACTGACAGCAGGGTTCGACGGGGGTCGGTCGTCACCCGAGGAACGCCGCGATCCCCGCGACGACCGCACCGGCCAGCTGAGCGCGGCCCGCGGGATCGGCCATGCGCGCGGCGTCGCCGGGGTTGCGCATGTTGCCCACCTCGACGAGCACGGACGGGCGCTGCGACAGGTTCAGGCCGGCCAGGTCCTCGCGGCCGAGCAGCCCGTCGGCGCCCAGATAGGTCGACGGCGTGGCTCCTGCGGCGAGCAGTGCGTCGCGGATCGAGGTCGCCAGCGCGACGGACGGCCCGGCCTGTACCTCGTTGAGCGGCGGCGCCGAGTAGTTCACGTGGAAGCCGTGGGCGTCGGCGGCGGCGCCGTCGGCGTGCAGGCTGACTGCGGCGTCCACCCCGGCCTCGTTCGCTTCGATCGCACGCCGGTCGACGCAGCTGCCGACCGAGCTGTCGTCGGACCGGCTCAGCAGCACCCGGGCTCCGAGCGCGACGAGGTCGTCGCGGACCAGCTGCGCGAGCTGCCAGTTGAAGGTGTGCTCGGGATATCCGTCGTCGGTGGCGGTCCCGGTGGTCTGGCAGTCCTTGGTGCCGCCGCGTCCCGTGGGGACCTGGGTGGTGAGGGTGCCGTCGTTCGCGCCGCTGTGCCCCGGGTCGAGATAGACGGTGCGGCCGGCGAGCGGGCCGCTTCCCGGTTGCGCCGGCGCCGGGCCGCCCCCGGCAACCAGCACCGCAGCAACAGCAACTGGGACGATCCATCCCGACCACCGGCGCGCACGCATTCCGTCACGGTACCGGCGAGCGACTACGCTGGCGGTGGAAACTTGCTGAAAGGACGTGCTCGTGCAGCCCGGTGGAATGCCCGATATGCAACAGCTCCTCGCCCAGGCCCAGCAGATGCAGCAGCAGCTGATGTCCGCGCAGGCCGAGATGGCCGAGGCGGAGGTGACCGGTCAGGCCGGTGGCGGCCTGGTGACCGCGACCGTCAAGGGCACCGGTGAGGTCGTGGCCGTGCACATCGACCCGAAGGTCGTCGACCCGGAAGACGTCGAGACGCTGCAGGATCTGGTGGTCGGTGCGATCGCCGACGCGTCCGCGAAGGCACAGGAAATCGCCGCGGAGAAGCTGGGCCCGCTGGCCGGCGGTCTCGGGGGCGGTATCCCGGGCCTGCCCGGGTTCTAGAGGACCGGCGTGTACGAGGGACCCGTCCAGGACCTGATCGACGAACTCGGGAAACTGCCGGGCGTCGGACCGAAGAGCGCCCAGCGCATCGCGTTCCACCTGCTGTCGGTGGAGCCGCCGGAGATCGACCGGTTGCAGGCGGCCCTGCAGAGAGTGCGCGACGGCGTGCGCTTCTGCGAGGTGTGCGGCACCGTGTCCGATCACGAACGGTGCCGGATCTGCGCGGACCCGCGGCGCGACCGCACCCAGATCTGCGTGGTCGAAGAACCCAAGGACGTGCAGGCCATCGAACGCACCCGGGAGTTCCGCGGCCGCTACCACGTACTGGGCGGTGCGCTCGATCCGCTCAACGGGATCGGCCCCGACCAGCTGCGCATCCGCGAGTTGCTGACCCGCATCGGCAACCAGGAGGACGGCGTCGACGTCACCGAGGTCATCATCGCGACGGACCCGAACACCGAGGGGGAGGCGACGGCGACGTATCTGGTGCGGATGCTGCGCGACTTCCCGGGCCTGACCGTCACCCGGCTCGCGTCGGGTCTGCCGATGGGCGGCGACCTCGAATTCGCCGACGAACTGACCCTCGGCCGGGCGTTGTCCGGTCGCCGGACGCTGTAGCCGTGTCGGTGCCCAGGGAGACGGCGCCGACGGAAGCGGGAGCGCCGGAAGCGGGAGCGCCGGAACACCGCCGCCGCCGGACCGCCGAGGAGACTCGGAAGCTGATCGTCGACGCGGCCGGTGTCGCGTTCGCGACCCGGCCGTACCGCGAGATCACGCTCAAGGACATCGCCGAGGATGCCGGGGTCAGCGCCTCGCTGATCATCAAGTACTTCGGCTCCAAGGAGCAGTTGTTCGAGGAACTGATCGATTTCCACAGCGGCGCCGAAACACTGTTCGACGCGCCCGTGGAACGACTCGGCGAGCACATGGTGTCGTTGCTCGCGCGACCGAGCGAGCCCTATCGTCCGCTGTCGATGAACATCCTGTTCATGAGCGGGACCAGCGAGGAGAGCAACCGCACCCTGCGGGAGAACTACTCGACGCAGATGATCGACGCGCTCGCCGCGCGTCTGCCCGGCCCGGACGCGCGGCTGCGGGCGGAGCTGGCGATGTCGATGGTGATGGGACTGGCGATCATGCGGCGCCGGATGATGCGAGAGCTCGCGACCGGGACGGTCGACGACGTGCTGCCGTTGTACGCGCCTCTGGTGCAGAAACTGCTCGACGGCGAGTGAAAAAGCTCTCACACCTTGTGAGGTAAATGACCGTTCACCTACAGTGGTGAACAATTATTTACTACAGGCAAGGAGTTTCTGATGACTCAGGCATCGGTTCTCCCCTTGCGCATCCGCTTCCCGCGCACAGACCGGTTGTCCTCACCAGTAGTCGCACCTTCCCGCACGACCGCCCCCGACGGCGGCTCGTCGCGTTTCGTCTTCCCGATTCTCGCCGTCGGCGCGGTGTTCCAGGCCATCATGCAGACGGTCATGGTTCCGCTGTTGCCGAGCATGCCGGCCCTCACCGGTGCCGGCGCCACCGCCGCGTCCTGGCTGCTGACCACGACACTGCTGGTCGGCGCCATCATGACTCCCATCTTCGGTCGCCTCGCCGACATGATCGGCAAGAAGCGGATGCTCGTCACCGCCTTCGCACTCATGACGCTGGGCTCCCTGATCTGCGCGCTGACCTCGCAGATCGGCCTGCTCATCCTGGCCCGCGGGCTGCAGGGCGCCGGTGCCGCGGTGCTGCCCATCGGCATGTCGATCCTCCGGGACGAACTGCCCCGGGAGCGCGTCGACCGTGCCGTCGCCGTGCTCAGCGCCACCCTCGGTATCGGTACCGCCGTCGGTATCCCGTTCGCCGCGACCATCGTGGAGTACGCCGACTGGCACGTGCTCTTCTGGGTCACCACTGCGATCGGCGCCGGTGTGCTCGCCGCGGCAGTGATCTTCATCCGCGAATCCCGAACCCGCACCGGCGGCCGCTTCGACGCCGTCGGCGCCGTCGGTCTCACCGGGGCCCTGGTGTGCCTGCTGGTGCCGATCACCCAGGGCAGCACGTGGGGGTGGACCAGTCCCGCGGTGCTGACGATGTTCGCGACCGCGATCGTGCTCTTCCTGCTGTGGGGTATGCAGCAGCTGCGCAACGGAAACCCCCTCGTCGACCTGCGTGTCTCCGCGAAGCGGGCGGTCCTGGTCCCGCACCTGACGGCGCTCGTCGTCGGTTTCGCGTTCTACGGCAACACGCTCATCACCACTCAGCTGCTGCAGGCCTCGCCCGAACAGGGAGCCGGCTACGGGCTGACGATCCTGCAGGCCGCGCTGTGCCAGCTGCCCGCGAGTTTCGCGATGATGATCTTCGCGCTCGTCGCGGCGCGCGTCGCGGACCGGTTCGGCGCACGCGCCGCGATGTTCGGTGGTGCGCTGTTCCTCATCGCGGGGTATGCCGTCCATGCCGTGCCGGACAAGCCGGTCTGGACGGTCGTCGCCGCGGTGTTCGTCGCCGCGGTCGGCACCACCTTCGTCTACTGCACGCTGCCGCTGCTCATCCTCGGTGCGGTCCCGGCCACGCAGAATGCCGCCGCCAACGGCGTGAACGTGCTGCTGCGCACCGTCGGCAGCACCGTGTGCAGCGCGACGGTCGCCTCGATCCTCGCTGCGTACACCCTGGCCGGCGGGATCTCGGGCACCGGATTCACGCTCGCCTACCTCGCGTGCGGGGCATGCGCGGTGATCGTGTTCGCCGCCGCCTTCGCGCTGCCGGCACGCGGGCGTCGCAGCTGCATCGCCTGATCACAGCGAACAACCACTCGGCCCCCCGTTCCCCCGTCCGATTCGATCGAACCGGCGGAGGAACGGGGGCCGAGTGGATTCGGGATCCGGCCGGATCAGTGGTGTCCGACGCCCAGATCGCGCGGCCGGTAACCGACCGGATAGCCCGGATACGTGCGGTTCTGCGGGTTCTTCGCCGACACCGACGCCCGGCGCTTCGGCAGCAGGCGCACCAGTGCCGACCGCGCACGCAGTGCCGACTCGGCGATCGCCCGCGACCGCGGCGATCCCTGCTCGAATCCGAACGCCGTCGCCATCTGCTCGTCGATCAGCGCATACACCGCCGACGCGACGACCGGCCGGAGCACCGACGGGTACCACGACTCGAACAGCCGCAGCGTGTACGTGCCGATCTTGTTGTTGGAGTCGCTGTAGACGAACTTCGTCCGCTCGTACTCCGTCTTGAAACGGTGGAACTCCTGGAAGGACTCCGGGATGTCCTTGATGCCCATCCGGATCCCGACCTGGCGGTAGAAGTGGAACGAGGCGAGGCGCTCGTTCGGATGCAGCCGCCGCCAGCCGTACCGGTCGATCCAGTCCAACGGGTCGTAGATGAACGTCGACAGGACATACAGCATGTCGTCGTTGTCGATCGTGTACATCCCGTGCATCCGGTTGATGTTGCGCAGCGACTCGCGGCCCCGATCGGAGTCGTAGCCGTGCTCGATCAGCTCGGCCATCAGCAGCGACGTGTCGTCGTACCGCTTCTGCGGTCGCTTCTCGAACTCCCCGGTGCGCGCCAGCAAGTCGGAGATCGTCGGCACGCAGTAGGTGCGGAACAGAGCGAACTCGAGCGAGCGCTGGTAGTCCCACGGGAACTCGTAGCCCGCCGTGATGCGCATGATGTCCTGATGGTGGGTGACGGGGTCGAGACCCTCGATCACCCTCAGCCACCCGAGGCGCCCGCGCTTCGGATGCGGATCACGATCGGGCGCAGGGAACGAACCCGCCTTCTCGATGCGGGCCGCGGGCACCGCCGCGACCGCGGGCTTGCGGGTGCGGCGGGTGGACGGACGTGTCGTGGTCACGCGATCACCGACCGTGCATGTACTTGAGCATGGCGGCGGAGATCTTCATGTCCCGCTCGGACCGCTCGAGCGACATCAGGTTCAGAGGAGCCTTGAACTTCTCGACCGTGACGGCCTTCGGGCGGCTGAACTCGCGCAGGCCGTCGGCACCGTGGATACGGCCGAAACCGGACTCGCCGATGCCACCGAACGGCAGCGACGGGATGCCCGCGAAACCGAGGACCGAGTTCACCGACACCATGCCGTTGTTCAGGCGTTCGGCGATCGCGCGACCCCGCGACTTGCTCTTGGTGAAGATCGACGCGCCGAGACCGTAGCTGGTGCCGTTCGCGCGCTCCACGGCCTCGTCGAGGTCGCGCACCTTGTTGACGACGACGGTCGGGCCGAACGTCTCCTCACACACCGCGCTGGACGTCTCCGGCACGTTCGTGAGGATCACCGGCTCGACGTACCGCTCCTTGACGGACTCGGGGCCGCCGACGACGGCGGTGCCGCCCTTGGCGAGGGCGTCCTCGACGTGGCTGCGCACGACGTCGATCTGGCGCGGCAGGGTCATCGGGCCGTAGGTGGAATCGTCCGTGCCGCCGGGGACGGCCCGCTCGACGGCCGCGACGAACTTGTCCAGGAACTGCTGGTAGACCGACTCGACGACGTAGACGCGCTCGACGCCGGCGCAGGTCTGGCCGGCGTTGCCGAAGGCACCGAACGCGGCGAACTGCACGGCCTTGTCCAGGTCGGCGTCCGCGGCGACGATCATCGCGTCCTTGCCGCCGCACTCGGCGACGAGCGGGGTGAGGGTTTCGGCGCACACTGCCATGACCTTGCGGGCGGTCGGGCCGGAACCGGTGAACGCGATCTTGTCCACGCCGGAGCGGGCGAGTGCCGCGCCCGTCTCACCGAGACCGGTGATCACCTGGAAGACCGGCTGGGTCGGGGCGATCGAGTTCCACTTGGTCTCGAGCCACTTGCCGACGCCGGGCGTGAGTTCGCTGGGCTTGAACACGATGGCGTTGCCGGCGGCGAGGGCGTACGAGATCGAACCCATCGGGGTGTACACCGGGTAGTTCCACGGCCCGATGACGCCGACGACGCCGAGCGCCTTGTATTCGAGCGTCGCCGCCTGGTTGAAGCTCGCGAGGCCGGACGGCACCTTGCGCGCCTTGAGAACCTTCTTCGCGTTCTTCGCCGCCCAGTCGAGATGCTCGATGGCGAGCATCACTTCGAGAAACGCGTCGCCGTGCGGCTTTCCGGTCTCGGCAGAGACGACGCTCGCGAGCGAGTCGGCGTCCACCGCGATGGCCTTCTTGAATTCGAGCAGCCAGTCGCGGCGGCCGCGGAAGCCCTGAGCGTCCCACCAGCGGGCGGCGGTCCGAGCGCGTTCGACCGCGCCGGCGACGTCTGCGGTGGTGGCGATCGGATATTCGGCGAGCACATTGCCGTTGCGCGGATCGAGGCTGGCGAACGTAGTGGCCGCCTCTCCTGTCGTCTCGGTGGGGGTCAGTTCCTGGGTCATTGGCGCCGCTTCCTTGGCCGAGCGCATCACATATATTTGATGCGATTCCTGGTAATGCGTTTCACACTAGGCTGCGCGTCCCGCGTCGACAACCCCTCGTGGGCAGGTGTGGCCGTATTCGCCCGATCCGGGAGCGCGAAAAGGCGAAATGACAACCGGCTACGCCCTATTCGCCTGTTGCCCGCGATCGGATCGTTGCGCGAGAGAAGGATGAGGAGAGGCGATGGCTGCACCCACACGCACGTCCCGCGGCACGGGATCGGCGCGACGGCCGCAACTGTCCGACGAGGTCGCGGCGCATCTGCGCGGGTCGATCATGTCCGGTGAACTCCGTCCCGGCGACTTCGTCCGGCTCGACGAAACCGCCTCCGACCTGGGCGTCAGCGTCACGCCCGTGCGCGAGGCGCTGCTGACGCTGCGGGGGGAGGGGATGGTGGAGTCGGTCCCCAACCGCGGGTACGTCGTCGCACCGTTCGGGTCCGGCGACGTCGCCGACGTCTTCTGGTTGCAGGGGCGCATCGCGGTGGAGCTGGCTCTCCGCGTCGTCGATCGTGCGAAGGAGGCCGATCTCGATCGCCTGGACGAGCTCAATCAGGCTCTGGCTGCGGCGGTTTCGTCGTCCCGGGGTGGGGATCCGGACGTCGAGCGAATCGCGGATGCCGAGTTCGTCTTCCATCGGGAACTCAACCGCCTCGCGCACAGTCCGAAGCTGGCCTGGTTCCTCGGCAGCGCCGCCCGCAACACCCCGTACCGCCTCTACGCAGGGGATATCGGGTGGGGCGAGCGGGCCGTCGAATCGCATCGGCGCCTGATCGCCGCTCTGCGTACCCGCGACCGCGACGCCGTGCGAGGCGAAACCCTGTCCCTGTTCGACGACGCCGCGAAGCGCCTCGTGACGCATCTCGAGCGCGTCGGTTTCGGGTCCGCGGAGTAGGGCCGTTCGACCCCTTGTGAAATCTGCACACACCTGTGCACAATATTGGGTGACCGTGTAGCACTCGGAATTTCGCTGAGAAGAGGACGAACCGATGGGGACCCGTACGGAAGAGCGTGTCGAAACGTCCGCGCCGGAAACGCCGGCGGCGGTGCCGCCGATCCCGCCCGGCTCGGTGAACCTGAACGACTTCGTCGGTGAGTCCATGCTGCTCCTCGGCGCCGGCGCCACCGTGCTGCTGCAGCTCGCCGAGCGTGGGGTCGGGTACGGCGTCGCCGACCACAGCACGACCCTGCAGCGGCCGCTCGACCGTCTGCGCACCACGATGACCTACGTCTACGCCGTCACCCTCGGCACCGAGGAGGAGAAGAAGGCGATCGTCCGGCTGGTCAACAAGGCCCACGTGCCGGTGCGCTCGGAGACCTACAGCGCATTCGATCCCGAGCTGCAGTTGTGGGTCGCGGCAACGCTGTACCGCAACGGTCTGAACATGTACGAGCGCTTCTTCGGGAAGCTGTCCGACGCCGACGCCGAGCGCATCTACCGGCAGTCCGCGGTCTACGGCACCGCGCTGCAGGTCAAGGAAGAGATGTGGCCGGCGACCCGGGCCGAGTTCGACGCCTACTGGGACGAGAAGATCTCAACCCTCCAGGTCGACGACAAGGTCCGCGCGTACACCCGCGTGCTGCTCAGCGGCGGCGACTCGCCGTTGCCGGTGCGCCTCGCCAGGCCGCTGCAGCGGTTCCTCACGATCGGCCTTCTGCCGCAGCGTATCCGGGACGAGTTCGCGCTCCCGTGGAGTCCCCGCGACCAGCGCCGCTTCGACCGTCTCATGGCCACGATCGGAGCCGTCTACGTCAAGGTGCCCCGTCCGATCCGGCAGCTGTCGGCGACCTACTACCTGCGCGACATGCGCCGCCGCTTCGCCGCCGACAAGCACATCATCTGATCGTCGGACGTTGCGCTCGCCTCGGCGAGGTCCCGCGCACTACCGGGTAACGGGAGTCGACATCCGGTCCGGCCGGATGTCGGCCCCCACCAACGGGTTTCAGAGAGCGACGTCGCGCTCGAGGCCGAACCAGTAGTGCTCGCCGTTGTCGAAGACCAGCCGGCCCTTGCCGTTCATCACGCCGATCAGCGTGTCGTCGTCGACCTTCTTGAAGTGGTCGAAGATCGGCATGCCGTCGTACACCATGGTCGCGGTGACCTCACCGCGGAACCGCACCTCCCACAGCGACGCGCCGCCGCGACCGGTGGCCTTGTCGGAGAAGAGGTTTCCGTCTTCGTCGTAGCACAGCAACGGCTGGGCGCTCTCGGCGGAGGCGAACGACTTGCCGTACCAGCGTGCCGCGCCCAGCATCTGGTGCGTGTGGTGACCGGTGTCGAAACTGAATCCGCGCCACCGATATCCGACCAGATCGTCGATCGTGGCCGGTTCGAGTCGGTCCCACACCGCGTCGAGTTCACGCGGATCGATGCGATCCGTGCGGGCACGCAGGGCCGCGACGTCCTCCTGGACCGTCATCCCAAACTCCTTCACTGTTCGAATGTCAGTACCGCTTTGACGACTTCGCCCGCCTCGACCGCGGCGAGTGCGTCGCCGAACTTCTCGAACGGGAACGTCCGAACCAGCGCGTCCACCGGGAACCGGCCCTCGCGCCACCACCGGGCGAGTTGTGGCAGGAACACGTGCGGATCGCTGTCACCCTCGATGACCCCGGTCAGGGTGCGACCGCTGAGCAGGTGCGTCTGGTCGACGGTGATCGGGTTGCGTCCCGCGCGCAGGCCCAGCGTGGCGCACGTTCCGGGACTGGCCAGCGACGACAGCGCCTGCCGGATCACCGTCTCGGACCCGACCGACTCGACCGCGAAATCGGCTCCGCCTCCGGTCAGTTCGCGGATTCGTCGCGCCGTGTTCTCGTCCGGGGACAGGACGGTGGTCGCGCCCAGTTGCCCCGCGACGTCGTGCCGCCGCGGATTCGGATCGATTCCGACGATCGTGGTGCATCCGGCGATCTTCGCCGCCGCGATCGCGGCCATGCCGACCGCACCGAGCCCGAACACCGCGATCGACGAGCCGGGCTCGGGTCGCAGCGTGTTCAGTACCGTGCCGGCGCCGGTCTGCAGGCCGCAGCCGAGGGGCCCCGCGAGCGCCACCGGCACGTCGTCGGGCAGGCGCACGGCGTTGCGCGCGGTCGCGACCGCCAGCGACGAGAACGACGACTGCCCGAACCAGTTGCCGTGGACGGGTTCGCCCGCGGCGTCGTGCATCGTGGTGCTGCCGTCGGGTCGGCGGCCCCCGTAGTTGAGGGGTGCGAACCGGGTGCAGTAGGCGGGTCGACCGCGGCTGCAGTTGCGGCACGTACGACACGAGTCGAATCCGAGGACCACCGCGTCGCCGACCGCGAGTTCGGTGACCTCCGAGCCGATCTCGGCGACGATGCCGGCGCCTTCGTGCCCGAGCACCGCGGGCAGCGGCAGGGGAACACCACCGTCGGCGGCGGTGAGGTCGGTGTGACAGATGCCGACGCCCGCGATGCGCACGAGCACTTCGTCGGGGCGCAGGTCCGGGACGGTGACGGTTTCGAGGGCGGGGGCGCTGCCGTGCGCGCGCAGCACCGCCGCGGTCGCGGTGCGGGTCATGCGCCGGCCTGCCCGGTGTTGTCGCCGAGCAGGACGGCAAGCATCAACTGCTGCACGCGCTTCAGGTTCGACGGAGCCGGATCGAATCGCACGAGCCGGCCGCTGTCGAGGACCAGATTGAGGGCCGCGTGGACGAGGAAACGGCACTCGACCGCGGACAGTTCGGGCCGCACCTCACCGACCAGGCGGGCCCACTCGTCGACGTGCAGCCGCTGCACGTTGCGAAGGTCCGCGCGATGGGAGTCGGGCAGATTCCCGATCTCGGCGAAGTACACCGACATCAGCTCGCTGCGTTCGAACGCCAATCGCACGTAGACCTCGGTGAGCGCGTCGATCGCTTCGGACGGAGTCGTGGACTCGGCGAGCGCCGAACCGACGGCGACGGCCAGCCGGTCGGCGGCCCGGTGGAAGGCCGCGGCGAGCAGATCCGCCTTGCTGGCGAAGTGCCGGTAGACGCCGGAGGCGTTGATACCCGCGGCCGCACCGATCTCCTCGATGCTCACCTCGTGGTACCCGTGGGCATCGAACAGGAGGATCGCCTCGCGCAGGAGCACCTCACGCCGGTTGGCGACCGCGAGTCCCGGACCCCGCGTGGGCTCGTCCGTCTGCGGCTCGTCCGGCTCGAGTTCGGTGCCGATCACGGCATGGCACGCGCCGAGCAGCAGCTGCTCGAGCCGGCGGCTCGCGAGGGGAGCCCGATGGGCGGTGATGGAGCCGATGACGCTGAGCACCGCGCTGCTGAGCAGCACGTAGTCGGACCTGGCCAGGCCGGGCCGGACCCCGGCGATCGTCTCGCCGATGCGGCTGTTGATGTCCCGCATCATGCGGTCGATCTCGGCGCGGTCCTCCTTCGTGAGGTACCGCCGATCCCAGCGGTACAGACCGCCGGTGCGGCGGTTGTCGATGGAGGTGCGGATCGTCGCGAGCAGCTGCCGGTCGAGTTCGTCCTGCGGACCGAGTCCGGCGGCGTCGGAGTCCGGATCGGGCGCGGCCACGGCGGCCTGCAGAGCCTCGGTCAGTGCGGTCACCGCGTGCAGGAACAACGCGTACTTGTTGGGGAAGTGCCGATAGAGCGCGGGACCGGAGATGCCGACGGCCGCGGCGATCTCGTCGACGCTGACCCCGTGGTATCCGCGTTCGCTGAACGCCTCGGCCGCGACCGTGGCTATCTGCGCCTTCCGGTTCTTCGGGCGGCGCCGGGGTGCGGGCCGGTTGGAATCGTCGGCTGCGCGGGTGCGGCTCGGGCGACTCTCGACCTGTGCCTGTTCGGCCACAGGGCCTCCTCGCGTTCGGGGTCTCTGTCTCTAAGGTAACAATCCTACTCCACGCCCGACAGCATCAGGAAGCACCCGAACTTCGGGAAAACTGCAGTACACAACGTATTGACAAAGCGCGAGGTGAGAATCAAAGTTAATGACGATTCTCAGACTTAGTGACGGGCGGGCTGTGCGTCCCCGCCCTTCCGACGACATTGCGCGGATCCCGGGAGGACCTGTGAGAACCCGATTTACCGAGGCGTTCGGCGTCGAGCATCCGATCGTTCAGGGCGGCATGATGTGGGTCGGCCGCGCCGAACTCGTCGCCGCGGTGGCGAACGCGGGGGCGCTCGGATTCACCACCGCCCTCACCCAGCCCACACCCGAGGATCTGGTGCGCGAGATCGCACGGACCCGCGAACTCACAGACAAGCCGTTCGGCGTGAACCTGACGATCCTGCCGTCGATCACGCCGCCGCCCTACGCCGAATACCGGCAGGCGATCATCGAGTCGGGCGTCAAGATCGTCGAGACCGCCGGGTCGAACCCGGTGGACCACCTGCCGTTCTTCAAGGACGCCGGCATCAAGGTGATCCACAAGTGCACGAGCGTGCGCCACGCCGTCAAGGCCGAGCGGGTGGGTGTCGACGCGGTGAGCATCGACGGTTTCGAGTGCGCCGGCCACCCCGGTGAGGACGATGTGCCCGGCCTCGTGCTGATCCCCGCCGCGACCCGCAAGCTCCGGATTCCGGTGATCGCCTCCGGCGGTATCGCCGACGCCCGCGGTCTCGTCGCGGCACTCGCACTCGGCGCCGACGGCGTCAACATGGGGACCCGGTTCATGTGCACCGTCGAGTCGCCCGTCGCGCACGCGGTCAAGGAGCAGATCGTCGCGAACAGCGAACTCGACACGAAGCTGATCTTCCGCACCCTGCACAACACCGCACGGGTCGCGGCCAACGCGGTCAGCGCCGAGGTAGTCGAGATCGAGTCCCGCGGAGCCGAATTCAAGGACATCCAGCACCTGGTGGCGGGCGCCCGGGGTCGCAAGGTCTTCGAGGAAGGCGACATCGACGCCGGCATCTGGACCGCCGGGCAGTGCCAGGGCCTGATCGACGACATCCCCACCGTGGCTGAGCTCGTCGAGCGGATGGTCACGGAGGCGGAATCGATCATCGCAGGTCGCCTCACGAGCTTCCTCGATCCGGCGGCGGTGCAGGCACGACCGGCGGCGGTGAGGCGGCCGTGCAGGGCCTGCGGTCGGAGCTGATCGACAACGTTCTGTGGCTGACGATCGACCGGCCCAAGCGAATGAACGCGGTCGATCTCGCCACGATCGGCGCCCTGCGAGACACCGTCGACTCGGCGGGCGAGAATCCGGACGTCCGCACAATTGTCATCACGGGCGAGGGCACGGCGTTCTGCACCGGCGCGGATCTGGCTGCGGGAGCGGAGAACCCGTCCGATCCGGCGGTCACGATGGACACCGCGAACGCATTGATCCGCTCCATCGCCACCGTGCCGGTTCCGGTCATCGCGGCGGTCAACGGACCGGCCGCTGGATTCGGGGTGTCGATCGCCATCGCCGCAGACTTCACGTACGCCGCCGAGAGCGCGTACTTCTTCCTCTCCTTCGTCAACGTCGGCCTGATGGCGGACGGCGGGTCGAGCCTGCTCGTCCCGGCGGCGATCGGGCGGGCCCGTGCAGCCGAGATGGCGTTGCTCGGCAACCGGGTCTCCGCGGCGGACGCCGACCGGTTCGGTCTCGTGGGGAAGACCCTGCCGGACGATCAGCTCCTCGACCACGTCCGGACGGTCGCGGCACGGACCGCGGCGGGACCGCGACGCGCCTTGGCCCTGACCAAACAGGCGCTGAACGCAGCGACGCTCGGTGCGCTGGACGAGGCACTCGAACGGGAGAAGGCCGGCCAGACGGAGCTGCTGACGTCCGCGGACTTCTTCGAGGGTGCCACCGCGATGCTGCAGAAGCGACCCCCGCGTTTCGCCTGACGACCGACGATGCACTTGTCACCGCTGGTTCGCGGTGTGCTCCGGCGGCCCACGCTACCGGCGCACACCGCTCTGGCCAGCGGATTACGAGATGCTGCGGGCCGCAGTTCCTCCGGAATCACGTGCCCGTGAACGTCCGAAGAATTCGAGAATCCACGTTAACAAAGGGCCTGGCGCAGACCCCTCGGCATCTGTAATGTGTGTCACAACGTAACGGTGCCGACCTCGCCGGTTCGCTCCCCGTCCCCTCGAGAGGAACAGTCGATGACCGCTACCTCCGCACGCTCGGAGTCCACGCGCTTCCGCAACAACAACTGGAACAACCAGGTCGCCCGCCACGCCCTGATGATCCCCGAGCGCACGGCGCTGCGATTCCAGGGTGAGTCGATCACCTGGGCGCAGCTCGACGAGCGGGTCGACAAGCTCGCCGACGCACTGTCGCGGCGCGGCGTCGGTTTCGGCGACCGCGTCATCATCCTGATGCTCAACCGCCCCGAGTACCTCGAGACCGTGCTCGCCGCGAACGCGCTCGGCGCGATCGCCGTACCGGTCAACTTCCGGCTCACGCCGCCCGAAGTGGCCTTCCTCATCGCGGACTCCGGTTCCAAGGCCATCGTCGTGGAGGGACCGCTCGTCCCGCTCGCCGATGCGGCGCGTGCGCAGTCCGAGGGCCTGGACCTGGTCGTCACCGTCGGCGCGGACCCGCAGGGCGACGCCGTGGCCTACGAGGATCTCGTCGCGGAAGAAGGGGAAGCGCACGAGCCCCTGGATATTCCGAACGACACGCCCGCGCTGATCATGTACACCTCGGGAACGACGGGCCGGCCCAAGGGCGCGGTGCTGACGCACTCGAATATGGAAGCACAGTCCCTCACCTGCATCCGCGCATTCCACAACTTCGGTGACGACACGATCAGCTTCTGTGCGTCGCCGATGTTCCACATCGCCGCGCTCGGCTCGATGGCCCCGAGTCTGATGCTCGGTCAGACGACCGTCATCTACCCGGTCGGCGCGTTCGACCCGAACACGCTGCTCGACGTCCTGGAGGCCGAAAAAGTCACGAGCCTGTTCCTCGTTCCGGTGCAGTGGCAGGCGATGTGTGCTGCGCAGCAGGCGAATCCGCGCAAGCTCTCGCTGCGCAACATCTCCTGGGGAGCTGCACCGAGTTCGGACACGATCCTGCGGGCCATGACCGAGACCTTCCCGGAGGCGTCGAACGTCGCCGTGTTCGGGCAGACCGAGATGTCGCCGATCACGTGTGTTCTCAACGGCGAGGACGCGATTCGCAAGCTCGGTTCCGTCGGCCAGGTCATCCCGACGATCCAGGCTCGCGTCGTCGACGACGAGATGAACGACGTCGCGCCCGGCGAGGTCGGTGAGATCGTCTACCGCGGACCGACCATGATGCGCGAGTACTGGAACAACGAGGCTGCGACCGCGGATGCGTTCGCGGGCGGCTGGTTCCACTCCGGCGACCTCGTGCGCGTCGACGAAGAAGGCTTCGTCTACGTCGTGGACCGCAAGAAGGACATGATCATCTCCGGCGGCGAGAACATCTACTGCGCCGAGGTCGAGAACGTCCTGTACGGCCACGAGAAGGTGCTCGAGGCCGCGGTGATCGGCCGTCCGGATGCCAAGTGGGGTGAGGTTCCGGTCGCGGTCGTCGCACTGGCTCCCGGCGCCGACGATCTCACGATCGAGGAACTGCAGCCGTACCTCGACGAGAACCTGGCGCGCTACAAGCACCCGAAGGAAGTGGTGATCGTCGAGGCCCTGCCGCGCAACGCGAGCGGCAAGGTCGTCAAGCACGAACTGCGTGGAGGACTCTCGGCCGTCGTGCAGGGCTGACGGTCGAGTTGGGGGGCACATGGCGGGGGGAGCCGTGTGCCCCCGGTCGGGGGATGGTCGGGGGGATTTCGGAACACGACGACAGGGGCATCGTGTCCGGACCGGGGGCAGCGGTCGAACCGCTGCCCCCGGTGTCGAGTTTCAAGAAACGGCGGAAATCGCTGGAAGGACTGCGCGACTGATGGCAACGACGGATACGTCGGACGGCAAGGCTCCAGAGGTGACAGCACCCTTCGAAGCGATCGAGGTTCCCGAGCGGACGTCGACCAAGGCCGGTTCGGGCCGGCAGTGGATCGTGAGGGGCCTGGTTCTCGTGCTCGCGATCGCCGCCGGGACCTTCGCCGTGCTGTGGTGGCGGGCCGAGTCGGCGGACCGGTTGCGCACCGAGGCACTCGACAGTGCCCGCGAGTACGCGATCACGCTGGGCACCTACGACTTCCAGGGTTTCGACGCCTCGATCGCCGCGGTCACCGAGATCTCCACGGACGAGTTCGCGGCGAAGTACAACACGGTCGCCGGCGAGCTGCGGTCGCTGGTCGAGAACGGACAGGGCAGCTCGGTCGCGCGCGCCGATCACGCCGCCGTCGAAACCGTCGACGGCGACCGCGCGACGGTACTGGTGTTCCTCGACCAGGATGTGAAGAACGTGGCCGTGCCGGAGGGGCGCACCGACGCGACGCGGTTCCTGATCACGCTGGAGCGTGATGGCGACCGGTGGCTGCTGGACGGTGCCGACGCGAAGTGACAGCCCACGGCGAGAGCCGTGAGCGGGGGGAGGGGGAGCCGACGTGGTGGATCAGACCAGGCCGAACGATCCGAGCCGGCTGCGGCGTCTCACCGCCGCAGCGCTGAACGCCGACGCGACGATCGCTCGGATCGACGACGTCTCCGGCGGGATCGCGGCATCGCTCGACGAGTTCAACCGGGTGCTCGCCTCCTTCGATTCGAGGCTCGGGGACTTCGAGACCGTCGTCGATCGGCTCGGTGGCTCGATCGACAGGGTCGACGCGGCGCTGGTCGGCGTCGAGAAGATCGTCGGCACCGTCGAGTGGCTCTTCGCCCCGGTCACGGCCGTGCGCGAGCTGGTGCAACGACCGGAAGTGTCGGCGCTGGCCGATCAGGCGATCGCGGCCGGAAATGCACTTGCGCTCTCGATTGTGACGCGCGTAACATCGTTGGTGCGAATCGAGCAGACGTCCGAGGACGACAGAGGCTCGTGAAGCAGAGATCCGGCCCGGAGTTCGCGTAAAGCGAATATTCGGGCCGAACCCCTGTTCAGGGGCAGTTCGCGGTTCGGGGACAGATCGCAACGGGGGGCCGGGTGCCGGAGCGCATCGAATCGTTCAGCAGGGCGGGACTGACCTTCGACGTCCGCGACCACGGACCGCTCGACGGCGAACCGATAGTGCTCTTGCACGGATTCCCGCAGGACGCCCGCTCGTGGGACGGGGTGGCACCGTTGCTGCACGCCCGCGGGTACCGCACGATCGCACCGGACCAACGCGGCTACTCGCCCGGCGCGCGCCCGCGCCGGCGCCGTGACTACCGGCAGTCCGAACTCGTCGCCGACACGGCGGCCCTCATCGACCGGATCGGGCGGCCGGCCCACGTGGTCGGACACGACTGGGGCGCGGTCGTCGCGTGGGCGACCGCCGCCCGTCATCCGCACCTGGTGCGGTCGCTCACCGCCGTGTCGGTGCCGCATCCCGCCGCGTTCGTCCGGGCGCTGGGCACGAGCCTGCAGCTGTTCCGATCCTGGTACATGCTCTTCTTCCAGCTGCCCGGGCTGCCCGAGCGGTTGTTCGCCGACGAGAAGACGGCACGCCGGGTGCTGCGGCGCAGCGGTCAGCCGGCGAATGCCGCCGACCGCGACGCGGCGCGACTGGCGGATCGTGCCGCGGTGCGCGGAGGTCTGAACTGGTATCGGGCGTTGTCGGTGTGGTCGCCGCGCGAGGCCGTCGGCCGGGTGCCGGTGCCCACGCTGATGGTGTGGAGCGACGGCGACTTCGCGATCGGACGGTCCGGCCCCGCGGCGAGCGGTCGCTGGGTCACCGGCCCGTTCCGGTTCGAGACACTGCCCGGTGTGAGCCACTGGATCCCGGACGAGGCCCCCGAAGCGCTCGCCGAACTCGTCGTCGAGCACGTCGGCGGCCGGGGCTGAACCGGTCCGGTCAGTTCGTCCGCAGGCGCTCGCGGCGCAGCTGTTCGACCTCCGGGAGATCCAGCGGTGCCAGTGCGTCGACGCCGAGCGCGCGCGCCAGCAGCAGATCGGCCAACTCCGGGTTGCGGGCCAGCACCGGGCCGTGAAGGTACGTACCGAACACGGAGCCCTGCACAGCGCCTTCGAGGCCGTCGCCGACACCGTTACCGACGCCGCGGGTCACCCGGCCCAGGCCCCGCGCCGACGACCCGAGAGTCGTTCCGCCACGGTGGTTCTCGAATCCGGTGAGCGGCTGTGTGAGGCCCTCGACGGCGGGGGAGATCACGATCTCGCCGATCGCGCGGGTCTTCTGCGGTGTGGTGGTCACGTCGAGCAGGCCGACACCGTCGACGCGTTCGCCCGCCGACGTCTCGTACCAGTGGCCGAGCACCTGGATGGCCGCGCAGATCGCCAGCACCGGTGCGCCGCGCTCGGCGGCGCGCTGCAGGCCCGGGTAGCGCAGCAGGTGCCGGGTCGCGAGCCGCTGCGCCGAGTCCTCGGCGCCGCCGAGTGTGTACAGGTCCATCGAATCCGGCACCGGATCCTCCAGGCCGATGGGGACGATCTCGGCGTCGTATCCGCGCATCCGCAGACGTTGCCGCAGCACGAGGGCGTTGCCGCCGTCCCCGTAGGTGCCCATCACGTCGGGCAGGATCAGGCCGATGCGCACGGTCGACTCAGGCATGTGCAGATCCCTTCGCGAGCGCAGTGTTCAGATCCCGGAACGCGGTGTAGTTGGCGAGTACCTCCACCCGGCCGGGAGGGCAGGACGCGATGGCGCGCAACGGATCCGGCACCAGTGTGTGTTCGACGCCCGCGTAGGTGAGGCGGACCCCGAGATCGGTTCCGCGTTCACCGGACGCGACGACCTGCACACCGTCGAAGTGCTCGAACCGCACATCCCACAGCCACGACAGATCCTCGCCGTCCGGCACCTGACCGTTGACGGCGATGACGAGACCGTCGACGGTCGGGTCGATCATGGACAGCGCTTCCTGCCAGCCCGCGGGGTTCTTCGCCAGCAGCATGCGCACCGAATGCGGGCCCACCTGCACCGTCGAATACCGGCCGGCGACCTCTTCGACGATCGAGGCCGCGGCGACCGCCTCGGCCGGATCGGCGCCGAGCGCGACGGCGGCGGCGACCGCCTGCGCGGCATTGCCCCGATTGGCGCGACCGGGCAGGGTCAGCTTCATCGGCAGCACCAGCCCGTCCGGGCCGTACAGGTTCTCGTCGTCGACCCACCAATGAGGCTGGGGCCGAGCGAAATCGGAGCCACTGCTGTACCAGTGGTCGCCGTCGCGGACGATGGGCTCGCCGGAGCGGGGGCAGCTGACCGAGTCGTTGGCCCAGCCGGCACCCGCCGCCACCCACACGACGTTCGGGTTGTCGTAGGCCGCGGAGGTGACGAGGACGTCGTCGCAGTTCGCGACGATCACGGCATCGGGATGACGCTGCAGACCCGCGCGCAATTTGCGTTCGATCATGTTGATCTCGCCGACGCGGTCGAGCTGGTCGCGGCTGAGATTGAGCAGCACGATCGCCTGCGGATCGAGTGCGTCGGCGACGTGCGGTGTGTGCAGCTCGTCGACCTCGATCGCGGCGAGCGGCGCGGTGAGGTTCGAGGCGAGGGTGGAGACGATGCCGGCGTCCATGTTCGCCCCGTCCGGCTGCGTCGCGACGTCGTCGAGAGTTGCGAGCGCGGCCGCGGTCATGCGGGTCGTGGTGGACTTGCCGTTGGTGCCGGTGACGAGCACCGTTCTCCGGCCGTGACCGAGCTGCTTCATCAGCGTCGGATCGATCTTCAGGGCGATCAGCCCGCCGATCATCGAGCCCTTGCCGCGTCCGGCCTTCTGCGACGCCCACGCGGCTGCCTTCGCCGCGCGCAACGCCAACCGGCCGCGCGTGGTGATTCCAGTGCTAGTACCCACCCCGGCGAGTTTTCCACAGCTGCGTTCGGGCTGCGGAGCCGAGTGGTGTACGTGCGGTCACACCGCGACCGGACGGCCGGAATCGCTCACAGACCGGCCGTGGGCGGGTGCGAGCGTGTGCCGCGCGTGCTCCCTGGCACCGGACGCAGGGATCAAGGGGGCGACGGCCGGCGGAGGTGAGTTCCGTGCTCGAGAACGAGACGACCGGGATCGGGGCGAAGAGCTGCCGATTGCCTCGCCCGGGCGGTGCCGGCACGTGGAGCGGCGCTCCGCGCCGGTGTGCCTTTGTGGCGCCTCCGACCGCCACAAAGGCACACCGGCGCCGCAGGCGCCTTAGGAGAGAGCCTTCGCCTTCAGCGCCTGGAACTCCTCCTCGGTGATGGTCCCGGCGTCGAGGAGCGCCTTGGCGTCGGCGATGTGCTCGGCGGGGGACTTGCCCGCGACCTCGCGGATGTAGTTGTCCTGGGCGGTCTTGAACTCGGCGGCTTCCCGCGCGCTCCGCTTGGCCATGCCGTCGCCGTGGACGATCAGGTACACCAGCGCGGTGAGCAGCGGGAAGATGAACAGGAAGATGATCCAGATCGCCTTCACCCAACCGGACTGCTCACGATTGCGGAACAGGTCGCCGATGATCATCCACAGCATGATCAGGTAGGCGACGAACGCGAAGCTGACGATGATGAACCAGATGATGTCCCAGAAATCCATGGAGCTTCCCTCTCGTCCCGTGTGAACCTCGAGTCCCGATCCGGAGGGGAGCCGTCACGCCGGGAGAAACAGCAAACGCGGCGGCACCCCCGGGAGACTTCCCGAAGAGTACCGCCGCGTTTGTCCGAATGCAGGCCGAACGGCGAGCGGAATCAGTGCGCCCGGTTGACCGCCGAGACGACCGCGCGCAGCGATGCGGTGGTGATCGACGGAGCGATGCCCACGCCCCAGACCAGCTTGGTGGTTCCGTCCGGACGGGTCACGTCCGCCTCGACGTAGGCGGCGGCGTTCGCGTCGTCACCGGCCGACATCGCGTGCTCGGCGTACCCGCGCACGGCGACCCGGTAACCGATCGTCTCCAGCGCGTCGACGAACGCGGCCAGCGGGCCGTTGCCCTCGCCCTCGATCTCCTTCTCGACGCCGTCGACCTTGACGGTCGCGACGATGCGGTCGGTGCCGTCGTCGGTTTCCGAGGCGGTGACCTTCTGACGCATCCGCTCCAGCGGCGTGATCGGGGCCAGGTACTCCTCGTGGAAGATGTCCCACATCTCCTTGGGGCTGACCTCGCCGCCCTCGCCGTCGGTGACCTTCTGCACCGCGCTGGAGAACTCGATCTGCAGACGCCGCGGCAGGTTCAGGCCGTGGTCGTGCTTCATGATGTACGCGACGCCACCCTTGCCGGACTGGCTGTTGACACGGATCACGGCCTCGTAGCTGCGGCCGACGTCCTTCGGGTCGATCGGCAGGTAGGGAACCGCCCAGACGATGTCGTCGACGTCCTGATCGGCGTCGTCGGCGTCGACCTTCATCTGGTCCATGCCCTTGTTGATGGCGTCCTGGTGGCTTCCGGAGAAGGCCGTGTAGACCAGGTCGCCGCCGTACGGGTGCCGCTCGTGAACCGGCAGCTGGTTGCAGTACTCGACCGTGCGCCGGATCTCGTCGATGTTCGAGAAGTCGATCTGGGGGTCGACGCCGCGGCTGAACAGGTTGAGGCCCAGGGTCACCAGGCAGACGTTGCCGGTGCGCTCACCGTTGCCGAACAGGCAGCCTTCGATGCGGTCGGCGCCGGCCATGTAACCCAGCTCTGCCGCGGCGACACCTTCACCGCGGTCGTTGTGCGGGTGCAGCGACAGGATGATGCTGTCGCGCTTGGCCAGGTTGCGGTGCATCCACTCGATCGAGTCGGCGTACACGTTCGGCGACGCCATCTCGACCGTGGCGGGCAGGTTGATGATGACCGGGTTCTCGGGGGTCGCGCCCAGCACGTCGACGACCGCGTCGCAGACCTCCTTGGCGTACGACAGCTCGGTGCCGGTGTACGACTCGGGCGAGTACTCCCAGCGCCAGTTCGTGTCGGGGTGGTTCTTCGCCTCTTCCAGCACCAGTGCGGCGGCATCCGTCGCGATCTTCTTGATCGCTTCCTTGTCGGCGCGGAACACGACACGGCGCTGCAGGATCGACGTCGAGTTGTAGAAGTGGACGATCACGTTCTGCGCGCCGGCGCAGGCCTCGAAGGTCCGCTTGATCAGTTCCGGCCGCGACTGCGTCAGCACCTGGATCGTCACGTCGTCCGGGATCGCGCCGTCCTCGATGATCTCGCGGACGAAGTCGAAGTCGGTCTGGCTCGCCGAGGGGAAGCCGACCTCGATCTCCTTGTAGCCCATCCGGACCAGCAGGTCGAACATGCGGCGCTTGCGGGCGGGGCTCATCGGGTCGATCAGCGCCTGGTTGCCGTCTCGCAGGTCGACGGCGCACCACGCGGGCGCACGGTCGATGACCTTGTCGGGCCAGGTGCGGTCGGGCAGCGAGATCGGCTCGACCTCCTCCGCGAACGGCAGGTACCGGTACACCGGCATCGAGGAGTTCTTCTGCTTGTTCCAGGACGGCTGGTCGGCCGGAGCCGGCTTGCTCGGCGGCGTGATGGTGCGCGAACCGGAAGTGAATGCGTCGGCGGGTGACATGACGTGCTCCAAAGAAAATGTGGACCTGTGGGTCCGAATCAGAATATCGACCGGCGCGTCGAAACCCCGCGACGGGAAGCCGGTCTGGTCAGATCCCGCCGCGGCGGCCGAGGAGAAGGGCGCGCTGCATGCCTGGCAGTGTACTCGTCCCGGCCCAGTCGGGCCCAGAGGGGGGCGATCCATCTCACACAATGGACGCGGCCGAAACCGGTGATCCGGACATGAAGGACAACCCTGCAGGGTGCTGGACGTGCCCCGCACCTGCGCGGACGACGAGGCGGTGGGGCTCCTCGGTTCGGGCGAGCTGCTCGGCCCGAACCGGCCGTTTCCGGGGGACGGCGAAGGGCAACGCGATGATCGTCGAGAACCCGACCGAGGAGTCCGGTTGCCGACTTGTGGCGAACACCGGTGGCGGTGTGTGGCTCGCGTGCGTCTTCCCGTACGTGCGCCCGGCGATCGTGTTCCGGGCCCGACCGCGTCGGTCTCCGCGGGCCGGACCTGGAAGGTCGGTCGGTGCCTATTGTCATGTGGCCGAGGGTATTTCGCCGGTACCGACTCGTCGTGGCTCCACCGCGTCGATCGGATGCGCGCTCGGTGCTTCGAACGCGGCAATCTCCTGTGGCGGCAGGTTCGGATTCTCTGGGCCTCGTCCGGAGCGGTCACGGCATCTCGCTCGACCGAAGGCCTGGAATTACTCGATCGGTGGGATCGACGAGATCTGACCGATCGCATGCCGCTACGCGCGCCCACTCGGTGATCATTTTCGGAACCCGGCCGTGTCACTCGGGGAAGATTCCTCGCGGTATTTTTCGGGGCTCGATTCGTTGATCAACGCATGCCGAATCCATTTCGGCTCACGTGAGGGCGTCGCGGTCGGAATCGGCAGCAGCCAACACTTCTGAGTAGCGCTCCGATGATTTCGGACAATTCATACCGTCGGTATGTACACTGCTTTTGGACTCGTTCGAATACCGGAAATGGAGGTTTCCTGTGGCGAAAAGAACCGTTGTCGAGATATTCGACGACATCGACGGAACCCCTTTGGAAGAGGACGGAGAGACGATAAGTTTTGCACTCGACGGGGTCGAATACACCATCGATCTGAACAAGAAGAACGCTCGGGACTTCCGCAAGAAGATCGAGCCCTACGTGGCGAATGCCACCCGTGTCGGAGGACGCAAGCGGCGAGGAAGCCCGCCCGGCGTCTCGGGTTCGCCGACTTCCAAGGAGATCCGGGAATGGGCCATCTCGGCCGGTTACGAGGTCCCTGCCCGCGGACGCATGCCGCAGTCGCTCGTCGACGAGTACACGGCGGCGCACTGACCTCCGTTCCGTGTCGGTCCGTAGACGGCAAGCACAGTCACGCAGCGCCACAGGCGATCACGCTGTTCCGCAGCCGGTGTTCGAGAGCGCGACCTACCGTGGTGACACGGGGTCTGCGACCGTCGTGGACATCGCAGTGGAGGTGTCATGTCTGCCAGGTTCGAGCTCTTCAAGGACACCGGCGGAGATTTCCGGTTCCGGCTGAAAGCAGCCAACGGCGAGATCATCGCGGCCAGCCAGGGTTACACCTCGAAGGCAGCGGCTCAGAACGGTATTGCGTCGGTCAAGGCCAATGCCGCCTCGGCTCCCGTGGAGGACTTGACCTCGAAAAAGTCGTGAATCGGGGTCTGTCGACGATATCGACGACCGGGTCGCGCCCGACCGACCTGTGGTCCTGCGACCGGTGTGCAGGACCACAGGTCGGGCGCGATTACAAGCGGCGGTTTGGGTCGGTGCCGTAGACGGTGCCGTCTGCAACGGGTGTCGCCGGCGCGTTGCGCCGCTTGAGTCCGGCCAAGCCGACCAGCCCGGCAAGGCCGAGCAGGCCCCACAGGCCGGTGTTGTCACCGTCGTCGGGATCGTTTTCGGCTTGAGCGACAACAGCCGCGGTGGCCGGGGCGGAGGTGTCGGCATGGGCAAGGCCGGCACCGGTGAAGGCGACCGTGGTCGCGGCGAGGACAGCAATGATTGTCTTGCGCATGGGGATTCTCCCTGATCTGTAAGGGTGGCACGGAAATTCGGTCCCTGCTGAACCGTGGAGTCCGCGTCGAACAAGAAGTCCTGTTCCCATCCGGCGGCATTGCGAAACAACCCTCGGCGGAACGGAATCGTCGCCGTGGCCGGCACCGGGTGTTCTTCCGGCCGGGGCCGACGGCACTTTTCGCCGGGCCGGCATGAATTCACCCGGCCGTGGGAATCCGGACTCATGGCCCAGCGAACCGAGCACGCGGTCGCGGCATCGAGTCGGTGGATCGACAGCGACGGGATCCGGTACCCGTGCGGTGACACGCACGCATGGACGCCCGGCACGAATCAAACCTTGTGCGGAGTTCCGCTCTCTCGTTCCCGTCTGGATCGCTTCGCGCACGTGCCGTGGAGCGAGGCGCTGTACCTGGCGGAGATCGGGGAGCACGGCGTCGTCTTGTGTCGTCGCTGCACCGGGGCCACGCAGAGCGACCGGCGCCGGTGGGTCCGCACCAACCCGCGGCCGTGATCACCGGGTGAGCCGACGTCGAGGACCCGGCGACCGTCGTGGCTCAGGCCGACCACGAGCGCCAGCGCAGCCGGTCGATCGTGATCACCGGGCCGGGTGGCCGTTGTTCTCGGTACTGCGGGTACTTGCGGGCCAGCGCGTCGAGTCCGGTGGCGCCCGCCTCGGTGTCCGCGTCGTGGACCGTGGCGATGCCGTCGATGCGGATCCACCACAGCTGCGACCAGTCGTCGCTGTAGTGGTCGACGAGCACGCTCACCCGCGGATTCTCGGCGATGTCGGTCAGGCGCCGCAGCCGCCGGGTGGTCTTCGGCTTGTCGTCGACGCAGGTGTGGATCGCGTCGCCGTCCAGGGCGAACACGATCGGGACCACGTGCGGCGTGCCGGACCCGTCCGCCGTGGCGAGTCGGGCCACCCGGGCGGCAGCGACGCGGCGGCGGGCGTCCATGCACCTCACGCTAGCCCTCCGGGCGCTCCGCGCCGGTGTGCACAAGTGGCGCCCGGAACCGCCACAAAGGCACACGGGCGCCGGAGGCGCAGGACGGCCCGAGCGGGGTCGTCCGGGGCCTCATCGGTAGACTCGCTTCCTGGTACTTGCACCCAATACCCGGAGGTTCGCCAGCGTGGCACTCGTCGTCCAGAAGTACGGAGGATCCTCGGTCGCGACGGCCGAGCGGATCCGGCGCGTCGCTGAACGGATCGTCGAGACCAAGAAGGCGGGCAATGACGTCGTCGTGGTCGTCTCCGCCATGGGCGACACCACCGACGAGTTGCTGGACCTCGCTCAGCAGGTGTGCCCGGTGCCGCCGGCCCGCGAGATGGACATGCTCCTCACCTCCGGTGAGCGCATCTCCAATGCTCTCGTCGCGATGGCCATCCACTCGCTCGGTGCCGAGGCCCGTTCGTTCACCGGCTCGCAGGCCGGTGTGATCACCACCGGCAGCCACGGCAACGCCAAGATCATCGACGTCACGCCGGGTCGTGTCCGGGCCGCGCTCGACGAGGGCAGCATCGTCCTGGTCGCGGGCTTCCAGGGCGTCAGCCAGGACAGCAAGGACATCACCACGCTCGGCCGCGGCGGATCGGACACCACCGCCGTCGCGCTGGCGGCGGCCCTGAACGCCGACGTCTGCGAGATCTACACCGACGTCGACGGTGTGTTCACCGCCGACCCGCGCATCGTCAAGGACGCGCAGCGACTCGACACTGTCTCCTTCGAGGAGATGCTCGAACTCGCCGCGTGCGGTGCGAAGGTGCTCATGCTGCGTTGCGTCGAGTACGCCCGCCGCTACAACGTGCCCGTGCACGTTCGTTCGTCGTACACCACCAAGCCCGGCACGATCGTGTCCGGATCGATGGAGGACATCCCCGTGGAAGAGGCCCTGATCACCGGCGTCGCGCACGACCGCGGCGAAGCCAAGGTCACCGTCGTCGGCCTGCCCGACACCCCCGGCTACGCGGCGAAGGTCTTCCGGGCCGTAGCCGACGCCGAGATCAACATCGACATGGTGTTGCAGAACATCTCGAAGGTCGAGACCGGCAAGACCGACATCACCTTCACCCTGCCGATGGCCGACGGCCCGCGTGCCGTCGAGCTGCTGACCAAGCAGCAGGACGAGATCGGCTTCACCCAGGTGCTGTTCGACGATCACATCGGCAAGGTGTCGCTCGTCGGGGCCGGGATGAAGAGCCACCCGGGCGTGACCGCGAAGTTCTGCGAGGCGCTCGCCGCGGCCGGCATCAACATCGATCTCATCTCCACGTCGGAGATCCGCATCTCGGTGCTGGTCGACGACACCGAACTCGACGACGCGGTCCGTGCCCTGCACGCCGCGTTCGACCTCGGCGGCGAGGAAGAAGCCGTCGTCCACGCCGGAACGGGACGGTAATCATGACCACCATTGCTGTTGTAGGTGCGACCGGCCAGGTCGGCATCGTCATGCGCACGCTCCTCGAGGAGCGCAACTTCCCCGCCGACAAGGTGCGGTTCTTCGCGTCGGCCCGCTCGGCCGGCAAGAAGCTGCCGTTCCGCGGCGAGGAGATCGTGGTCGAGGACGCCGCGGCGACCTCCGACGAGGATCTGAAGGGCATCGACATCGCGCTGTTCTCGGCGGGTGCGACCCTCTCCCGTGAGCAGGCCCCGCGCTTCGCGGCGGCCGGTGCGATCGTCGTCGACAACTCGTCGGCGTGGCGCAAGGACCCCGAGGTCCCGCTCGTCGTCAGCGAGGTCAACCCCGAGCAGGCGAAGAAC
>Ga0182740_1000385_pt1 | contig 54832 bp, 49 predicted proteins | sample eDN5th37CKraftBY_FD_128872 | JGI IMG/M metagenome (GOLD analysis project Ga0182740, IMG submission 128872) | Enriched backyard soil microbial communities from Emeryville, California, USA - eDNA 5th pass 37_C Kraft BY (version 2) (version 2) | ecosystem: Environmental > Terrestrial > Soil >...
CACCCGAGGCCATCATCTGGCCTGCGCCAGCAAGCGGAGCAGCACCGTCATCTGCCCAGGCAATAGCCCCAAGGCCGAACATGAACTAAGATTGAAACCGGACCACCCTATGGGGTCAGGCCACGCTTCTAAGTCTCCCGCGCTCAAGAATCCACGCCGTTTTATGATTTTTGTTCACCTTGCGTCATTTTAGACGCGTTTATACGTGGATATTCAAACCTTCCGATGCGTAGCATCGATGGGTTAGCCTCAGCTGTCACATGGCGCATGGCTGGACGGCACCCGTCTTCAGAAGCTCTTCATTATCCAACCGTTTCCGTAGGATTTCATTTTGCACTAATCCCTTCCGCAAGCGCGTCTCGTGGCGCGAGTCGAAACAAGCAGGGAATTGCGATGCGAGCGGTGTGGTTCAGCGAAGAAGAGGTGACGCGGCTGCTGGAGCCCGCCGCATTGATGGAGCGGCTGGAGGCGGCGTTTGCGGATTCAGCCGCCGGGCTGCTTGCGGAGCCAAGGCCGCTGCGCATTGACGCGCATGAGCATGGCGCGAACTATGTCGCCTTCCCGGCCTACTGGCCCGCAGCGGGGATTGCCTCGACCAAGGTGCTGTCGGGCGTGCTCTCCAATCCCGGGCGGGGCCTTCCCAAGATCGACGCGGTCATCATCGTCATGGACGCCGTCACCGGTCGCATCCGCGCCATGATGGATGGCCGGCGCATCACGGCCCTGCGCACCGCCGCGACGACGACGCTGGCGCTCTCCGCCATGGGCATGAAGCGCGACGGCGTGCTGGCGCTGATCGGCACCGGCGTCCAGCTCAGTGCCCATGCCGAAACACTTTCCATCGACACCGATTTTGAGGCCGTACTGGTGGCATCGGCCAACGACAATCGCGAACGTGCCGCCCAGAGTGCGGAAAGGGTCAGGGAGCTGACCGGGCTGCCGGCAAAGGCCGTATCGCTGAAGGAGGCTGTCACGACCGCCGACACGATCGTGCTGACGACGATCGCACATGAGCCGGTGGTGCGCCTCGGCGAGACGAAGCCCGACGCGCTCATTGCCTCGGTGGGACCGTTCCATCCTTCCGGCAGCGAGATCGACCTTGCGCTGGTGCGCGCGGCTTCTGCGGTCGTGTCGGACCGGGCGGCGCGGCTCAAGGATGAGTGGACGGATCACCGGGGCGAATTCGGCCGCCACTATGACGGGATGCTCGACCTCGCGGCGGTGCTCGCCGACCGGTCTCTCGTTCCGGACCATGGCGTTCGCGTGTTCCTGTCGGAAGGCCGTTCCGTTGAGGATCTGGCTGCGGCGAGCCTCGTCCTCGAGGCTGCGGAACGGCAGGGCGTCGGCGGAACGCCGCTTCCCTGACGGGTTGCAGCGGCCCCAGCCCACTCAGTTGACTCTGGCCTCGTCGTGCCGGGCCCAAAAACACAAGGCGTCACGGGAGCAAGAGCCCGTGACGCCTTTGTTGCGCCGGGCAAGCCCCCCTCGCCCGCGCGTGCTTCCCCTACGCGGTTCGGCTTATCGGAACCTTGCCTCGTAGGCGTCGCGTGCTTCCCATACGGGAAGGATCAGGTCCGGCATGATGCCGGAAATGCTGCTGAACGGCACCGGCCGCGGTGCGGTGACGGGCAGCGTGAGCTGGTCATCGCCGACCTGGCCCGCCAGCCACATGCCGACCTCTCGGCCGAGCGAGGTGGTGAGCGCGATGCCGCGGCCATTGCAGCCGATGACGGCTTCGAGGCCCGGTTCCAGCCGCATCAGGCGCGGCAGGAAGTCGAGCGTGCCGGCAATGACTCCGGTCCAGCTGTATTCGGCGCGCACTTCCGGCAGGCCCGGCACCAGCCTTTCCAGTCGTTTCTTGAACTTCTTCTCGGCGAGAGCGAGACGGCCCGGCAGCGGCGCGACCATGCCGCCGGTGACGAGCCGGCCGTCCGGCGACCAGCGCAGCGCGAATGTGTGGCGGCGGGTATCCGCGACCGGCGCCATGGCGGGCAGCAGGCGCTGGCGCACGTCCTCAGGCATCACCTGCGTCGCGATCTGGAAGACGCGGGCCGGGATGATCGAGGCGCGCAGCGCCGGCAGGAGATTGCCGATAAGCGCATTGGTGGTCATCACCACGCGTTCTGCGACCACCTCGCCATGTGCGGTACGAACACGCCAGCCATTGCCCGTCTTTTCGACAGAGATGACCGGGCTGTCGCCGAAGACGCGCACGCCAGCTGCTTCCGCCGCGCGGGCAAGGCCGCGCGTATAGGCAAGCGGATTGACCGAGCCGCCGGTGAGCACACGGATGCCGCCGTGCAGGAACGGGAGGCCCGTCTGGGCGAGCATCGCCTTGCGGTCGAGCCAGTCGGCCTTGATGCCGGCGGCGAGCAGGCGCGGTAGGCGCTTTTGCAATGCGTCCTCGGCCTCGCGGGAGTGGCCGGGCTGCAGCCAGCCGTTCTGCAGCGCCGAGCAGTCGATGTTCAAACGGCGGATCAGGTTGAAGACGGTGTCGCCTGAGCCCGAGATGAGGCGCAGCAGCCGGTCGGCATGCTTTTCGCCAAGGGCGCGAGTGACTTCCGCAGGGCCGAGCGAGGCCTTGAGGCTCGGCACGACAAAGCCGGTGTTGCGGCCCGAGGCGCCAAATCCCGGCTGGTGCGTTTCGATGAGCACGACGTCGCGGCCGCCCTCGGCGGCATGCAGCGCGGTGGAAAGGCCGAGAAAGCCGGCGCCGACCACGACGACGTCGGCCTTGATGCTCGCGCGCAGCGGCGCGAACTGCTTGCCCGCCGGGGCGATGGCTTCCCACAGGGATCCGACTTGCGATCCAGTTTGCATGACCAGGTTCCGTACTGAGGATCGATTGGGTTCGCGCGGTTGCGCGCGGATGGCCGGGCTGCGCCGGGCGGGTGACTACCCGGCGCAGCCGCGTCGCGTGTCAGGAGGGGCTTACGCCGCCGCGTACCAGCCCTTCGACTGACGCGGGACGAAGCGGCCCTGCCCGGGCGTCGCGAGGACTTCCGCGCCGTCCCAGGCGAGCTTGCCGCGCAGGTAGGTGCCGGCGACGCGCGCGTCGAAGGTCTCGCCGTCAAACGGGCTCCAGCGCAGGCCGTCATGGGCCGACGCTTCGTCCCACTTGAAGGCGCCGGGCTCGAGCACGATCAGGTCCGCCTCGCGGCCGACCTCGATCGCGCCCTTGCGGTTGTCGATGCCGAAGAAGCGCGCCGGGCGCTCGCACAGATATTCGGCCGTCAGCTTCGCCGCATCGAGGCCGCGGCGCTGCGCTGCGGTGAAGAAGGCCGGCACCAGCGTCTCGAGGCCCGGAACGCCCGCGCCCGCGTCGAAGATCGAGTCGACCAGCTTGTTGTCGATCGGCCAGCTGGAATGGTCGGAGGAGACGAAGGCGACGAGGCCCTTTTCCAGCACCTCCCAAAGGCCGTCGACGGCGTTGGGGCGGATCGGCGGGTTGACCTTCATGCGTGCGCCAAGGCGCTGGCCGTCACGCGCCGCGTCGAGCCACAGATAGTGGACGCAGAGTTCGCCGGTTGCCTTGGCGCCCTGGCGGGCAAAGGCCTCGACCATGCGGAAGCCGTTGGCGGTGGTCAGGTGAACCGGATGCGCATGCGCGCCGCTGGCTTGGCCGAGCGCCAGGAACTGCGCAGTTGCCGCGAGTTCAGCTGCCTCGGGGCGGGCCTCGGCGTGGGCAACGATGCCGTCGCGGCCTTCGGCCTGCGCCTTGGCGATGCGGGCGCGAACGATTTCCTGGTCTTCGTTGTGGAGGCCGAGCGGAAGGTCGGTCTTCGCCAGCTTCTCCATCAGGTCGAGCGTCAGATCCTGGCCGATGCGCGGGAAGCGCACCGGGTTGCTCTCGAAGGATGAGATCTTGAAGGCGACGACGCCGCCTTCGACCAGCTTCTCGACGTGGTCGGTGCCGACCTCGCGCGAGACCGTGCCGTAGAGCGCCATGTCGGCGTGGGAGTGGGCGGCGATCGCCGCGACCTTGGCCTCAAGGCGCTCGGGGCGGTCCAGCGGCTCCGGATTGTCGTAGGGCATGTCGACCAGCGTGGTGACGCCGCCGGCTATTGCCGAGCGCGTCGTGTCGCCAATGCCCGGCAGGCCGCCATAGCTGGTGGCGTGCGTCTGGCCGTCGACGGCGCCCGGCAGGATGAAGGCGTCGCCGCGATCATCGACGACATCCGCCGCCGGCGCCTCGCCGCTGCCGATGGCCGCGATCTTGCCGTCCGCGACGGCTATCCAGCCGTTTTCGATGATCTCATTCGGCGTAACGACACGCCCGCGAATGACGAGTTCCATGATTAGCGTGCCCCCACATTGAGTTCGAGGTCGAGTGCGGTGATGGCCGCTGCGGTTGCCGCCTGAACCGGGTCGATGACCGGAATGCCGAGTTCGGCCTGCAGGCGCGGACGGTGTGCGCCCATGCCGGCGCAGCCGAGAATGACGACGCCTGCACCATCCTCGTCGCGAAGGGCGGTGCCGGTGCGGGCGACCGCGCCGGCGGCGCCATGCGGATCGGCGGCCTCGGCCACCGTCATCTGCATCGAGCGATCGCCCGCGAGACGCGACGTGAGGCCCAGACGCTCGATGTGCGCCGCGTGGCGGGCGATGGACGAAGGCCCAAGGGAAATGACGCCGAAGCGCGGCGCATACTGAAGGGCTGCGTAATAGGCAGCCTCGGCGATGCCGATGATCGGGCGCCGGGTGATCTGGCGCGCGAGCTGGACGCCCGGATCGGAGAAGCAGGCGACGACGATGACGTCGGCATCGCTCTCCTCGACGGCCTTGGCGACCATCGGCGCGACCTCGGCAACATGCGCGTCGGTCTCGATGCCGAGCGGCGCAGCCGGAAGATAGTCGCAGACGATCTCGTGCTGGCTGCGGGCGCGCAGCGATGCGATGCTCTCGGAAATGGTTTGGGTTACACTCGTCGAGCCATTGGGATTGAGCACGAGTATCTTCATCTTACCACCAAAGTAATTGAATTGATTATCTTCCGGCTGGCGCTTCAGTTGGTTCAGGCCAGCGGCTTTGCAAAACCGGGCTTCGCAGCGTCTGGGGCGACGCCCAGGCGGAAGGTCGCTTCGCCGTATTCGGTGAAGAAGCGGGCGAGCCGCTCGACCGTCGCCTCGAGGATCAGCTTGCCGTTCTCGATGTCAGCCTTGCCCGGATCGCCGTAGTAGCCGCAATCATCGGCGTGGAAGATCGGCGGCCAGCCGGCGCCGGCCTCGGTGATTGGGTCGATCGGCGAGTTCGGAGCCATCCACGGCTGCATGGTGCGGGCCGGCAGGCCCTCGATCAGCTTGAGGATGCGCTGCTGCTCTTCCGGATCGTTCTCGTGCAGGGCCAGCATCAGGGCGGTTTCCTGCTCGCAGGCGTGGCCGCCGCGCTTCAGGTCGCCCTTCAGCATCGGGATCCAGGACGGCTCGGACGGGGTGAAATAGTTGGTCATGCCGACTGCGTAGCCGTCGGTGACGAGCTGGCCGCACAGCGCGCGCAGCGGCGCCTCGTTGCCGCCATGGCCGTTGACGAACAGAGCGCGCTTGAAGCCGGCATTGAAGATCGACTTGACCATGTCGGTCAGCACGGCAAGGAAGGTCTCAAGGCGCAGGCTGATCGTGCCCGGCCAGGACAGATGGTGCGGAGAAAAGCCGAAGGGCAGAAGCGGCGCGACGACGACCGGGAACTTGGTCACGCGCTCAGCCGCGCGGATCGCCACCTGCGACGACAGGACGATGTCGGTGTCGGTGGACAGGAAGTCGGCGTGCTGCTCGATCGCGCCGGTTGGAATGATCACCAGTGCATTCTGATCGCGAAGCTCGCAAATCTCGGTTCGCGTCAGGTCTTCCCAAAGAAGGCTTCTCATCAATCTTACTTTCTCAAGAAAAAGGGATGCCCGGCGGGCAAGCTGCGCGCCGGGCCCATTCCTTACATGTCGCCGGCTTCCTTGGACGGGTTGGCGGCAACCGCGATCACCAGGCCGGACTCGCCGATGATGTGGCGGTAGCGGTAGTTCTTCGGCAGGTACATCGCGTCGCCCGGCTTGAAGATGTGCTCTTCGCCGGTCTCCTCGACGATCTGGCGCGAGGTGCCGTGCAGGCAGTACAGGACGACCTCATGCACGCCGTCGCCCTCAACCATGACGTCGAAGTGCGGCATGTAGGTCGTGATGTGGAACGAGATCGACGAACCGTGCAGGTTCTTCGTGATCAGGCGATGCGAGAATTCCTGGCCCTTGTGGACCCAGGTCAGATCGACGTCTTCCTGACGCGACCAGCGGATCTTGTTCTCGCTCGGGACGAAATCCTTAGGCAGAGGCATTGTGTTCTCCTTGGTAGGCTAGAGTGAAAGGGCTGCCTCGAAGCCGTCGAGGAAGGCGGCTTCGATGTCGCGGGGTGCATAGGCATCGCCGATGGCGCGGACGTAGACGCCGCAGCCCGACAGGGCTTCGACGAGCTTCGTTTCGGGAAGGCCGGGATCGGCGATGACGATGGTGTCGTATTCCTTCGCCGGCAGGTCCTGGTGCGTCAGCACGTTCTGCAGCGTGACCTTCTTGCCCTCGAAGCGGACCGGCTTGACGCATGGCGTGAAGACGACGCCGGCAAGCGCGGCCTGCTGCGAGAAGTAGGCAAGGTTCTGCACGACAAGGTTCTTGCCGGCGAAGTAGCTCTGCGTGCACAGTTCGACCTTGCGGCCGCGCAGCGCGAGGTCGATGGCAGTCGCCATCGCCGGGGTGCGGTTGAGATTGTCGACGACGAGCACGCGCTCGCCGACGGCGTCCGGGTTCAGCACCGCCTCGTCGACGATCATCACCGGCGCGGTCTCGGCGCCCGGAATCGAGATCGGTCGCGGCTCGCCGCCGGTCGCCAGCAGGATCGCGTCCGGCTTCAGCGACAGGATCATTTCGGCATCGGCTTCCTGGCCGAGGCGCACGTCGACGCCGAGGCGGGCAAGGGCCGCGCTCTTCTGGGCAATCATGCGTCCCCATTCGGCGCGCCCGCGCGGGCGGCGCGCGACGTTCATGCGCCCGCCCAGTTCATCGCGGCGGTCGATGAGCGTCACCTGATGGCCGCGCTTGGCGGCGATGCGCGCGGCTTCCATGCCCGACGGGCCGCCGCCGACCACCACAACGCGGCGCGGGGTTGCGGCCGGCGTCTCGTACCAGCGGCGCTCGCGACCCGTGACGGGGTTGCCGACGCAGGAGATGTGGAGACCACGGAACAGGCGGCCGAAGCAGGCCTGCTCGCAGGCGACGCACGGGATGACGGTATCGGCCTCGCCCTTCGCCGCCTTGGTCGGCAGGAACGGGTCGGCGATCAGCGGGCGCACCATGCCGGCCATGTCGGCATCCTGGCGCTCCAGCAGCTGCTCGGCCTCGTCGGCGGTGGCGATGCGGGTCGCGTGGATGATGGTGACACCCGGGCAGGCTTCCTTGATGCGGCGCGACACCGAGGCGTAGGGCGCGAACGGCAGGCCCATCGGCGGCTCGTGCAGCATGTTGGAAATGACGTCGCCGTCATTGCCGGCCGAAACGTCCACGAAGTCGAGCTTTCCGGCATCGACCAGCATCGGCGTGATCTCGCACATGTCGTCGACCGTCAGGCCGCCCGGTATGAGCTCGTCGCCCGAGATGCGGATGCCGAGCGGCACGTCGGGACCGATGCGCTCGCGCACCGCCGTCAGGATCTCGCGGGCAAAGCGGGTGCGGCCGACGACGTCGCCGCCATATTCGTCGGTGCGCTGGTTGGTGAGCGGCGACAGGAACTGCTGCACCAGAAGACCGTGGCCGCAATGGACCTGGACGCCGTCCAGCCCGGCCTTGATGTTGCGCTCAGCGGCATCGGCGAAGGCGGCGACCACTTCCGCGATTTCCTCGCGGCTCATCGGATGCGCGACTTCGCCGTACTTCATCTCGTAGTTGGGCGAAGCCGACCACAGCGGCGTCGGGCGCGCGGAGGTCGCAAAGCCCATGTGGCCGATATAGCCGAACACCTTGCCGCCATGGGAATGGACGGTCCCGGCCAGCTTGCGCAGCGGCTCGATGATCGCGTCGGAATAGTTGCAGAGGAGCCCCGTGATGCCCGGCGAGGACGGATGCACCTGCTGGGTGCCCAGCATGATCAGGCCGACGCCGCCCTTGGCGCGTTCGGCGTAGTAGTCGATGACGTGCTGGTTCGGCGTGCCGTCGCGCGGCATGCCGGTACCGTGTCCCGTCAGGACGATGCGGTTGCGGATCTCGCAGCCGTTGATCGCCAGCGGCCTGAACAGATTTGGGTAGTGACGCATTTGCGGTGGGTCTGCTGCCGGTTCAGTGGGAATTCAGGCGGGACAGGAAGGCCTGCAGGCGCGGATGCTGCGGATTGCGCAGGACCTCCTTCGGCGCGCCGACCTCGACGATCTTGCCCTCGGAGAAGAAGGCGACGCGGTTGGAGACCTCTTCGGCGAAATCCATCTCGTGCGTGACGACGAGCATGGTCATGCCTTCCCTGGCGAGCTGCTTCATCGCGTTCAGCACCTCGCCGACCAGCTCCGGATCGAGCGCCGAGGTCGGCTCGTCGAACAGCATCACCTGCGGCTTCATGGCGAGGGCGCGGGCAATCGCAACGCGCTGCTGCTGGCCGCCCGACAGCTCCGACGGGAAGCTTTCCGCCTTGTCACGAACGCCGACGCTGGCGAGCAGATCGTAGGCGAGTTCGATCGCCTCCTTCTTCGGCGTGCCGCGCACGGCGCAGGGCGCTTCGATCACGTTCTGCAGCACGGTCATGTGCGGGAACAGGTTGAAGCTCTGGAACACCATGCCGATCTCGGCGCGGTGCTTGCGCAGGATGCGCTCCGGAACGTGCGGGCCGCCGTCGCCGATGCGGTTGCCGTTGATCAGCACGACACCCTGGTCCGGCGGGTCGAGGTAGTTGATGCAGCGCAGCAGCGTCGACTTGCCGGAGCCGGACCCGCCGATGACCGACACCACCTCGCCTGGCTGGACGGACAGGTCCACGCCGGCGAGGGCGACGATCGGACCGTACGCCTTGTGCAGATTGGTCACTTCGACCATCGGTGTGAGCGGTGAACTCATGTGCTTGTCCTTCAAGTCAGTAGCCGGCCTTGAGGCGGTAGCGGCGGCGCACATGGCGCTCCGCGGCGAACTGGAGGATGGCGAGCAGGCCGGCGATGAGCAGGTAGCCGACGCCCGCAAGGCCGAGGAAAATGAACGGTTCGAACGAGATCGAGGTCGCGCGGCTCGCCTGGGCGGTCAGCTCCGCCACCGAGACGAAGGAGGCGATCGAGGTGCCCTTCATGACGATGATCGCGCGGGTCATCAGCGGCGGGATCAGCACCGGGATCGCCTGCGGCAGGATGATGCGGCGGATGGTGTGGGCGTAGCTGAGGCCCAGCGCCTTGCTTGCCGCATATTGGCGCTGGTCGACCGACTGCAGCGTGCCGCGGATGTCCTCGGACATGTAGGCGACGGCCATGACCGTCATGCCGATCACCGCGGCGGTCACCGGCGACAGCCGGATGCCGAGCGAGGGCGCGCCGTAGAAGATGAAGAACAGCACCAGCAGCGCCGGCAGCATGCGGAAGATGTTGACGAACACCGCCAGCACCGTCTTCGCGACCGGAATTTTCGCATCGCGCACCAGCGCGACGGCGAGCGCGAAGGGCAGCGAGATGACGAGGGTCAGGATCGTCAGCCAGATCGTGAGGAAGAAACCCTGCCAGAGATCGGGGGCATAGGTGAGGAGCGTGTCGAGCTTCGACATCAGCCGGCCCTCCGGTTGCGGCGCCGGTCAGCCCAGCGTTCGCCGATCAGCTGGATGCAGAGCAGCAGACCGTCGAGGAACGCGTAGATGATCGCGGCAGCAATGAAGATTTCGAATGGCTTGTAGGTGACCGCGAAGACGCGCCGTGCGGCCGAGGTCAGCTCCGGCACCGCCACGGCGGCGCTGAGCGCGGTGCCCTTGAGGATTTCGGTGGCGTGGCTGACGAAGCCCGGCAGCGCGGCGGGGATCGCCTGCGGAATGATGATGCGCACCAGAGTTCGCAGCGGCGACATGCCGAGCGCGCGGGCCGCCTGCCACTGCCCGGCGGGCACCGAGGCAAGGCCGGAGCGGAAGATCTCCGCGAAGTAGAACGCCATGTAGGCGGTCATCGCCAGGAAGGCGGAAGCGAATGGCTCGAGCGTGATGCCGAGCTGGGGCAGGCCGAAAAAGCAGAAGAACAGGATCAGCAGCGGCGGCACGCCGCGCATCACCCAGCTGACCGACGCGATCGATGCGCCGACCAGTGGCCGGTTCGAGTTGGCAAGGAGGGCGAGCGCCACCCCGAACGGGGTGGCGGCCAGAAGAACCGCTCCGGTGAGCTTGAGGGTGGTCGCAGCCCCGGCGGCCAGGGCAGGCCACACATTCAGGAGAATGGAGAAATCGAGATCCACGGCCACCCGTCCCTGTTAGTAGCCGATGGCCTTCAGGCCCTGGACTTCGAACGAGTTGGGCGCATGCTTGCCGATGATCGCCTGCAGCGTGCCGTCGGCGCGGTAGTTGCCGAGCAGCGTGTTGACCGCGACCAGCAGGTCCGCCTCGCGCGGGTTGATGCACAGGCCCTGGGCGAAGGTCTGGACGGCAGGGCCGACGATCTTCAGCTGGTCCTTGTTCGGCGCGGTCTCGAGCGCGTTGAGGGCGTTCGACAGGTGCGTGGCAACGACGTCAGCCTGGCCGTTGGCGAGGCCTAGCAGCGACTCCTGGTAGCCCGGAAAGTCGATCGACTCGGCATCCGGGTATGCCTTCACGGCGCCCTCGAAGTAGACCTCGCCGCGAACGCCGCCGAGGACCTTGTCATCGCCGAGGTCGGCGAAGCTGTCGATGCCGGAATCCTTCAGCGTCAGGCCGACGGTGGCGTTGACCGCGGTCGGAGCCGTCATCAGGAACTGGTCGGAGCCGAGGCGCTCGGCCGTCCAGCTGCCGCCGTCGCAGGCGATGTCGAAACGGTTGGCGGTCAGGCCCGGCAAGATGCCGGCCCACTCGAGCTGGACGAATTCGGGCTCGAGGCCGAGGTCTTCTGCGAGCTTCGAGAACAGCTCGACATAGGAACCCGCGAGCTTGCCGGTGACCGGGTCGACATAGGTGCGCGGATGCGAGGCGCCCGTGGTGCCGATCGTCAGCTTGCCCGCGTTGACGAGATTCTTCAGCGGCCACGGCTTCGGAAGATCGGTGACGACCTGCGGTTCGCTGAACAGGTTTTCGGCGATCGAGGCGGCGTCGTCGGCAAGAGCCGGAGCGGCGGTGAGAGCGGTGCCCGCAACGAGCAACGAGAGAAGAGCACTCTTCATCATTTCTAGGAATTTCCCCTTGCTGGATATCAGCCCTGTTCCTGCTGATATTTTTATAATATACCACAAAAATGGCTGGTCAAATTGATAATTTTGATGGTATTTCAATACGTTATGATGGATTGCCTACTGCTTAATCAGACACGCTTTCCGGCGCATGAGCATTACAACGCCGAACGGGTGGGATTTGCGGGAATCGCGATATTGCGCCGCACTTTGCGGCTGTGGATTGCGGCTGACGGAGCGTCAGAATGGCGCTCGTTTAGGCACCTTCACGGCCCGCTGCCTCAATCTTCATCAGCGACCAGACCCTTCGCCGGCTAATTTTCGCGGGGAGAGAGGGAGCCCGGTCAGGGCGCAGGAGAATCGGGCATGTGGGGTGAAGAGCGCGCTGCGCACCGCAAGCCTTGCCGGTGACACGCCACGCTCAATGAAACATACGGCCCGGATCCTCCCCCGCAGTGCGGGGGAGGTGACGCCGAAGGCGGCGGAGGGGGCTCGTGAAATGCCACCTGTGCAGGTCTGCGCCGAAAAAAGCACAGACTTCAGAAATGCCCCGCTCTGTCACGCCCCCTCCACCACCTTCGGTGGTCCCCCTCCCCCACATGTGGGGGAGGATCCGGCTGGATCGACCTCCGAGGTTCTGCTTCGTGAGCAATCGCTGCCAGTTATGCGCGCCGCCCCTGAAACGCACGACCCGGATCCTCCCCCGCAGCGCGGGGGAGGTGACGCCGAAGGCGGCGGAGGGGGCTCGTGGAGTGCCTACGGCGGGAGACCAACCGGACAGCTCGAACGTCGGCGAAAACGATGGCGGGTGCGGCTGTTGTCTACAGCGCCAGCATCTCCAGCCCGAGGCCGGCGGCGAGCGACTGGAACAGCCCCTGGCGCGTTTCCTCATTGTGGCGCGTGACCACGGCGCGGGCGGCGACGGGGTCGCGGCGGGCGATCGCCTCGACGATCTCGGCGTGGGTGACCCTCGTATCCTGGCCGGTCTGGCCAAGCTGGGCGCCAAGGTAAAAAATGCGCTCGAGCGCATAGAGCTGGCGCGACAGGTGCTCGGTAAGCCGCGCATTGCCGGCAGCTTCGGCGATCGCCAGATGAAACTCGCGGTTGCGGCGGAAACGGTCGCCGAGCGGCCCCTCGCCCGGCTGCGGCTCATCGCTGGCGATGAGCCGCAGCCGCTCGATCTTCTCGGGCGTCACGCGCAGGCAGGCGCGTTCGGCGGCTCCCGCCTCCAGCACCATGCGCACCTCAAAGATCTGGTCCATGTCGGCGAGGGTAACGGGCGCCACCTGATAGCCGCGCCGCTGGAAGGAGCGAACCAGCCCTTCCTGGCGCAGCTGCGCCAGCGCCTCGCGCGCCGGCGTCTTGGAGATGCCGAAACGGTCGGCGATCTGCGCCTCGTTGAGATCCTCGCCGGGCCGGAGCCGGCAGGTGAGGATGTCGGTGCGCAGCGCCTCGCAAACCTGCTCGGTCAGCGACAGGGCGCGCGTCGATTTCGCTGTCCGGGTGGCGGTTCTTGTCACCTGAAGCTCATCGGCAAGGGGGATGCGCGCCCCGATGAAGGGGCGCGCACGGGATCAGTGGTTGCGCAGCATGCCGCCGTCGACGCGGATCATCGATCCGGTGACGAAGCTTGCCTGCTGGCTGGCAAGGAAGGCGACGACGGCGCCGAATTCCTCCGGCTTGCCGTAGCGACCGGCCGGTATGGTGGCGCGGCTCTCGGCCTCGATCGCTTCGAGCGAGGCGCCAAGGCGCTTGGCCTTGCCCTCGTCGAGCTCGCGGACGCGGTCGGTCGCGATGCGGCCCGGCAGCACCATGTTGACGGTCACGCCGCTTGCGGCGACTTCAGCCGCCAGCGTCTTCGACCAGCCGGCAACCGCGCCGCGCACGCCGTTCGACAGCGCAAGGCCGGGGATCGGCGAGATGATGCCCGACGAGCCGATGGTGATGATGCGGCCAAAGCCGCGCTCGATCATGCCGGGAAGCAGCAGGTCGGTGAGCGAGAAGATCGACGTCGCCATGTTGGCGAACGCGGCCTGCCAGGCGGCAGCCGACTGGCCGCGCGCCGGGCCGGCGGCCGGGCCGCCTGAATTGTTGACGAGGATGTCGATGCCTTCTTCGGCCATCTGCGCGCCGAGCGCGGCGACGGAAGCCGGATCGGTGAGATCGAGCTTGACGGGCGTCACGTCGAGGCCCTGCGACCACTCGGAAACCGCCTCAAGGTTGCGCGCGGCGCCGAACACCTTCGCGCCCTCGGCGGCGAGCATCCTGGCGCTTGCGGCACCCAGGCCACGGCTTGCGCCAACTACGAGGGCCTTGCGCCCGGAAAGACCAAAATCCATCAACCCAACTCCGCCAAACGCTTTTCCTGACGAGCAAGCAGCCGCTCGACCTCGGCCTGCGCGACCGGATCGAGTGCCGCACCCGGCTGCCGCTGCGCCGCCGAAGCGATCGCGCCGCGGCGCGCCAGAACATATTTGCGAACCGCAAGGCCGACGCCCGGCTGCTGCTCGTAGCGAACCAGCGGCAGGTAGGCGTCAAAGATGTCCTGCGCGCGGTCCATCTCGCCGCGGCTGGCAAGATCGACGACCTGCACCAGCATTTCCGGATAGCCGAAGCCGGTCATCGCGCCGTCCGCGCCTCGCGCGACTTCTTCCGGCAGGAAGACGCCGCCATTGCCGCAGAGTACCGAAATGCGGCGGCGGCCCTTCGCTTCTGCTTCGCGCAGCTTGGTGATCTTGGAAAGGCCCGGCCAGTCCTCGTGCTTGAGCATGACGATCTGCGGCAGTTCATCGATCAGGCGGCCGAGCAGATCGTCCGAAATCTGAACCGTGGTCGCGAGCGGGAAGTCCTGCAGCACCACCGGAACGTCCTTGCCGAGGAAATTGCAGGCCTGGCGGTAGTAGCCAAGGATCTGCGCGTCGGTGCGCAGGCTCATCGGCGGCGCGATCATCACGCCGGCAGCGCCAAGGTCCATCGCCTCGTGCGACAGGTCCGCAAGCGCTGCGAAGCCGGGCGAAGAAACGCCCACGACGACGGGCTTGCCGCTTGCGCGCTTCGTCACGCGCTCGATCACCTGGCGCGACTCCGCCGCGGTCAGCTTCGGAGCCTCGCCCATCATGCCGAGGATGGTCAAGCCATCCGCGCCGGCTTCGAAATAAAAGTCGGTGACGCGGTCGAGGCTGTCGAAATCCAGCGATCCGTCCGCCCTGAAGGGCGTCACCGAGATCACGAAGACGCCGCGCGCCGTTTCGTCGAGTAGTGCCATTGTCAGTCCTTTGCGCTCGCGCACAGCCTGCCGATGCGCCGCGAAAAGCGGCCGCTTTCAGCGCTGTCGAGAAATGTTGTCGCCGTACCGGACCCGTGCGCCCCGCAGCTTTACCTGCGAGGTGAAATGAAGACCGATGACGCGCGAACCTTGCGCACCCTTCGGACCGGGTCAGTCCGTCCACGCAGACAACACAACATATTGCACGTAATATATCAAGAAGGATTTCCAGACGAAGGGAGACGCAGCGTCAGCAGGCAGAATGCCCAGCAATTGTGCGGTGTTAGCCCGCATTTTGGGCTGCTTGCAGAGTTCGGGTGAGTCGGTCCGGCACGGCCACCTAAGTGCAGGGCGCGACCTGCGGGGCGCCAGCCGCCGCCGGGCACCACCTGCCATGTGGATGAACAACTGCAAGATAATCCGTGCGCTGCAAATATTTGCTTATGCAGGTTCATTCAGATATCACCTGATATGCTCAGCGTGCCTGCACGGGCACGGGCAGCGGGGGAGCTGCGGAGGGGACAATGAGAGATCAACAGGGGCAGCGAATGGCTACGACACCAGCACGGCGCAAGGCCGCGGGCGGCACTGCCGCAGCCAGGGCAACCGGCGGCACGGCGCGCAAGAAGAAGAAGGCGACGTCGCTCACCGAGAGCGTCTACGCGATGCTGCGCAAGGAGATCCTGACCTGCGCGCTGGCGCCGGGAACCGAGATTTCCGAGGCGGAGCTCGCCGACCGCTTCAAGATGTCGAAGACGCCGGTGCGCGAGGCGCTCGCGAACCTGCGCGCCGAGGGGCTGGTGCGTTCCTTCCCGCGCCGCGGCTATCAGATCGTGCCGGTCACCTTCGGCGACATGAACGAGCTGTTCGACCTGCGCACGATTCTCGAGGCGGGTGCGGCCGAGCTTGCCTGCAAGCGCATCACCGAGCCGGAGATCGAGAACCTGCGCAAGCTGGCAGACATTGCCTATGATCAGTCGGAGCCGCCGAGCCTCGAAAACTTCATCAAGGCCAACCGCGACTTCCACTTCGCGATCGCCAGGGCGTCGGGCAACGAACGTCTCTTCCAGCTGCTGGCGAAGCAGATCGACGAACTCGAGCGCTTCTTCTATCTCGGCGCGCGCCTGCGCGACGTCAGCACCGAGACGCAGGCCGACCACCGGCAGATCGTCGAGGTCCTGAGCAAGCGCGATCCGGAGGCGGCGCGCGACATCATGATCCGCCACAACGACATTACCCGCCAGGGCCTGTTCGAGGCGCTGACCAGATCGCAGGGCCTCAGCGCCTTCGCGCTGTGAGGCGCGGGGACTGCCTGCGGGAACCGGCGTTCCTTCCGCCAGGCGCGCACGACGTCTGGTTTGCGGACCGGGGTTGATCTCCGCCCGCGCTTGTCGCCTGTCAGATCACATACCATACCCCCACCCCTAACCCCTCCCCACAAGGGGGAGGGGAACGTTGGCAGCCGCCGAAGTATCAGAGCGAGCGAAGGTGGGGAGTGCCACTCGGCCACCGCAAAGCATCCTCTGGCTGACCCCCATTGCGTGCTAGCTCGTGACGCTCAGGCCCAAGAGCCTTGTCCCTTACAAACTAGCCTTTGCGATCGCCAAAATTCCCCTCCCCCTTGTGGGGAGGGGTTAGGGGTGGGGGTACGAGGTCGCGCAGCGTGAGCCGGATATTTTCCTGAAGCGATGGTCCTCCCCTCCTCATCCCATAGAGAACGAGGCCCTGATGCGTTGTAGCGACTAAAACTGAAAATTTGTCTTTGATGCGAAAAAGCGGCCGGAAGTGGCTGTGTCACAATAATGGCAAACAAGAAGGCCGACCACAGTCGGGGCACATCCGTTGTGGAACGGGTGTTAGCATTTCGAAGGCAGGCACTTGCGTCCACTCGGCAAGGTTCGGGGCAGAACATGCCGTTTAGACTTCACGCCTTGCGCCCTCGATGCTCTTCGATCTGATGAGGCAGGTCGTAGATAACCTTCAGCAACATACGCAGGTATTCCACCACCGCTTGAGCATTAGCGCTTGTAGTGCCGGACGCACCCGGAATTGGGTGAGCGTTGTCGTTGCCAAGTTCTCTTACCTCATGGGCCCACTCGATCATGACCGGGGGTAAAAGCCCTCTGGCACCGAGGTCTTCTATCTCCTGAAACAGGTTCTTGCCAGATGCGTTCTGATACCGGAGGACCAGCTGTACCGCGCTGCGCGCCATAAGAGCCGCGGCATCATAGTTCGATACCTCGATACTCCGCTTCGCTTGTACCCAATAACGCCCGACGTCGTCCGGCCAGTGCTTCGGCCAGCCGGTGGTCTTGCGCGGCCACGGCACTTGATGGAAACGTACTAGGCCGGAACTGCCCATGCCCCAAAACACGGATGTCAAGTTGCCGCATTGCTCACAGACCAGGACATCGTAATGCAGTGTCTTGGATTCGGCAGCGTTCTTTTTGGTCAGTCGGCTCTTAAAGCCGAATCGACCTTCTTCACCGCAGAAACCACAGGTCACCAAGTCGACCGGCAAATCGCCGTTGTAGCTTCGGTAGCCTGATCCCTCGCCAATGTCCCACCAGCTCATTGAAAAGCCCCCTATTCCATGAACTAGAGGGCAACATGTGACATCCCGCTGCGCCTCTATCAATGCTTGTTGACGGAGCTGTTGTGCCGTTGATGCGCTCTACGTCTCGCCTTCCCCGCCGACTACCCTCCCACCATCGCAGCATGACCCTCGCCCGGATTGTGAATGCGTGAACGTTTGCCATGTGCGGCGGGTTGGTTATAGTCGGGCGGGGGCACGCAGAAATTGCAGTCAGTCTCGGTGCAGGTAACAGCCGTGCAGGAGAGACATGCCCATGACGAGCAGGACTTCCATCCGTGCCGTACTCGCGTCCCTGCTGCTTGCAGGGATGGCGATCAGCCCTGCCGCCGCGCAGGGTGAGGCCCCGGCACAATCATCCGAACCAACAACGCAACCTTCTTCACCGCCGGCGTCGCAACCGTCCGGCCAGCCGGCGGGACAGCCAGCGGCGGAGCCCGGAAAACAGCAGCCGAGGCCGAAGCGCCAGCGGGCGGAGAAGGAAACGACCCGCATCCAGATCGGCTATCTCAGGGCCTATGCCCCGCAGCTTGCGCTGTCGGTGCTCGACGTTCCGCCGAGGAATGACGGCGTTGCCGGCGCGGAAGTCGCCATCGATGACAACAACACGACGGGCGGCTTTCTCGGCCAGGAGTTTACGCTCGACGTGGCCGAGGTCGAGCCCGAGGCGGACGTGGTCGAGGCCTTCAACAAGATGGTCGAGGCCGGCGCGCGCTATGTGCTGACCGATCTGTCGGCGAAGCAGGTGCTGTCGATCGTCGACTTTGCCCGCGACAAGGGCGTGCTGGTGTTCAATGTCGGCTCGACCGACGACGTGCTGCGCGAGGAGGAGTGCCGGGCTAACCTCTTCCACACCATGCCGACGCGCACCATGCTTGCCGACGGCCTTGCCCAGTACCTCATCTGGAAGCAGTGGAAGAACTGGGTGCTGATCTACGGCTCGCATGAGGGCGACCAGGCCTTTGCCGATGCGCTGCGCCGTGCGGCCGAGCGGTTTGGCGGCCAGATCGTCGCCGAAAAGCTGTTCGAGGACACGGGCGGCGCGCGGCGCACCGACACCGGCGTCGTCCAGATCCAGCGGCAAATCCCGGTCTTCACCCAGGATCTGCCCGAGCATGACGTGATGCTGGTTGCCGACGAAAGCGAGGTGTTCGGCACCTATGTGCCGTTCCGCACCTGGATCCCGCGTCCGGTTGCGGGCAGCGCGGGGCTCGTGCCGTCGGCCTGGCATCCGGCGAGCGAACAGTGGGGCGGAACCCAGATCCAGAACCGGTTCGAAAAGCAGGTGGGCCGGCGCATGCTGTCGAAGGACATGGCGGCGTGGATGGCCGTGCGCATCGTCGGCGAGGCCGCGACGCGCACCAACAGCGGCGATCCGGCAAAGATCGAGGAGCACATCAAGGGCGAGAACTTCTCGGTCGCGGCCTATCGCGGCCAGAAGCTCACCTTCCGCAACTGGAACTGGCAGCTGCGCCAGCCGGTCTTCCTCGGCGACAACCGTTCGGTGGTGTCGACCTCGCCGCAGGAAGGCTTTCTGCACCAGGTATCCGAGCTCGACACGCTCGGCATCGATCAGCCGGAGACCGTATGCAAGCTTGACTGACATCTTGAGGGCCGGGGGGCCAAACATGGAGGAGGAGCATGAAGAGACTGGGTTTTGCGGCGCTGGCCGCCAGTGCCTGCATCCTGGCCAACCCGGCATCGGCCTTTACGGTCTATGTCTCCAACGAACGCGACAACACCATCACCATCGTCGATTCCGAGAAGATGGAGGCGGTCGGCACCATCAAGGTGGGGCAGCGCCCGCGCGGCATCACCATCTCGCATGACGGCAAGGTGCTCTACGTCTGCGCGAGCGACGACGACACCGTCGAGATGATCGATACGGAGACGAACCAGATCATCGGCACGCTGCCCTCGGGACCGGACCCCGAACTGTTCGTGCTCTCGCCCGACGGCAAGACGCTCTACGTCGCCAATGAGGACGACAACCTCGTCACCGTGATCGACGTCGAGGCGCGCTCGGTGCTGTCGGAAATCCCGGTCGGCGTCGAGCCCGAAGGCATGGGTGTGAGCCCTGACGGTTCGGTGATCGTCTCGACCTCCGAGACCACCAACATGGCGCATTTCATCGATGCCGAGACGCACGAGATCACCGACAACGTGCTGGTCGACACGCGCCCGCGCTATGCCGAGTTCATGCCGGACGGATCGGAAGTCTGGGTGAGCGCCGAGATCGGCGGCACCGTCTCGGTGATCGACAACGAAACCCGCGAGGTGACGCAGACGATCACCTTCGAGATCCCGGGCCTGCGCGCCGAAGCGATCCAGCCGGTGGGCGTCAAGATCATGCCCGACGGCAAGAAGGCCTATGTGGCGCTGGGGCCCGCCAACCGCGTGGCCGTCATTAACACCGAGACCTACGAGGTCGAGAAATACGTGCTCGTCGGCCAGCGCGTCTGGCAATTGGCGCTCACCCCCGACGAGAAGACGATCATCAGCACCAATGGCGTGTCGAACGACATCACCTTCATCGATACCGAAACCGACGAGGCGATCCAGTCGGTGACGGTCGGCCAGCTGCCCTGGGGGGTTGTCGTCAAGCCGCAGTGACGCATTTGCAGGAAGGAGGGTGCGCGGGCTCGCGGGCCCGGCGATGCGCGGCGGAATGCCGTGGGAGGAAGGAGCAGGCCAATTGCATCACGTGCCACCCGGCGGTGAGGTGCCAGCCAGCGTCGCGGCGCTCGAGGTCGCTGCGGTGAGCCATTTTTATGGCCGCAGCCAAGCGCTGGACAGCGTCTCCTTCACGCTGGCGCCCGCGACCTTCACCGTGCTGCTCGGCCTCAACGGCGCCGGCAAGACGACCTTGTTTTCGCTGATCAGCCATCTCTACGACACGCGCGCGGGCTCGATCCGCGTCTTCGGCCACGACATCGCCCGCGCCTCCAGCGAGGCGCTGCGGCGGCTCGGCATCGTCTTCCAGGCGCGCACGCTCGACCTCGACCTCAGCGTCAGGCAGAACCTCGTCTACCATGCCTCGCTGCATGGCATGTCGTCGCGCGAGGCGCGCGAGCGCATCGCGGCGATGCTCGAGGCCGTCGGCATGAGCGACCGGCTCAACGACAAGGCCCGCAGCCTTTCGGGCGGGCAGATGCGGCGCATCGAGATCGCGCGGGCCCTCCTCCACCGGCCGCAGCTGATCCTGCTCGACGAGGCGACGGTCGGGCTCGACGTCAAGTCGCGCGCCGACATCCTTGCCAACATCCGCAACATGGTCGCGCGCTCCGGCATCAGCGTCCTGTGGGCCACCCACCTCATCGATGAGGTGAGCGAGGGTGACCATGTGCTTGTCCTGCACAAGGGCAGGCTGGTGGCCGACGGCATGGTCTCCGAGCTGGTGCGCGAGACCGGAGCCGGCGCAATCGGCGAAGCCTTTGCCCGGCTGACCGGGCTCGATGCGCCTAGCGAAACAGGAGCGCGGCCATGAGCACCGGCTGGAACGCCGCTTCCGCGCCCGACACGGCGACCGTGCCCGCGCTGCCGCGCAATCTTGGCCTTCGCCAGTATCTCATCTGCCTGCGCGGCATCTGCGTGCGCGAGGGCCTGCGCTTCATTCACCAGCGCGAGCGCTTCGTCTCCTCGCTTGTGCGGCCGCTGATGTGGCTGTTCATCTTCGCCGCCGGCTTCCGGCAGGTGCTCGGCGTGTCGATCATCCCGCCCTACCGCACCTATGTGCTCTACGAGGTCTACATCACGCCGGGCCTGTGCGGCATGATCCTTTTGTTCGGCGGCATGCAGTCGTCGCTGTCCATGGTCTACGACCGCGAGATGGGCAACATGCGCACGCTGCTGGTAAGCCCCTTCCCGCGCTGGTTCCTGCTGGTGTCGAAGCTGCTGGCAGGCGTCACCGTCTCGGTGCTGCAGGTCTATGTCTTCCTGGCGATCGCCTGGTTCTGGGGCGTAAAGGCCCCTCCCCTCGGCTATTTGATGGTGCTGCCGGCGCTGTTTTTGTCGGGCATGATGCTGTGCGCGCTCGGCCTGTTGCTCTCCTCGCTCATCAAGCAGCTCGAGAATTTTTCCGGGATCATGAACTTCGTGATCTTCCCGATGTATTTCGCGTCGCCCGCGCTCTATCCGCTGTGGCGCATCCAGGAGGCGAGCCCGCTCCTCTACAAGATCTGCCTCCTCAACCCGTTCACCTATGCGGTCGAGCTGATCCGCTTCGCCTTCTACGGGCAGGTCGAGTGGCTGTCGCTCGGGATCGTGGCGGGGCTGACGGCATTGTTCCTCGGCGCGGCGATCCTCGCCTATTCGCCGACGCGCGGGCTGGTGAACCGCAAGCAGGATACGGGAGGAAATGGCTGATGATGTATCGCCCGATTGCCGCGCTCATGCTGATGACGGCGCTTGCTTCCCCTGCCCTCGCGGCACAGGGCAGCGAAGACTGGCCCTGCATCCAGCGCAAGGTGCCGGAACTGTCGCTCGGCCAGATCTGGAACGGGCCGGAGCTGCCGCCCGAGGCGCGCGACTGGTCGAACGATGCCGAAATTTCGGCGCTGGTGCGCGAGCTTTCCGCCCGGCGAATGCCGGTCGAGGAAGCGCAGGGCCGCATCCGCGACTTTGCCGAAAAGAGCGGCGAGGCGGCCGAACAGCGGCTGCTCGTCCTGGTGCGCGGCCTGTTCGACCATATGAACCGCGAGCGCGCCGACGTCATGTCCGGCATCTCGCGCTATGCCAGGCGCCAGGTCGAGCTTGCCGAGCGGCTGCGCCAGGAATTGTCGGAGGTCGACACGCTGCGCAACAAGCCGGACGCAAACCCGACCGAGGTGGCGCAGCGTTCCGACCGCCTCGTCTGGGAAACGCGCCTGTTCGAGGAGCGCGCCCAGTCGCTCAGTTTCGTCTGCGAGGTGCCCACCCTGATCGAGCAGCGCCTGTTCGCGCTCTCCCGCGCGATCGGGCAGACGATCACGTCGCTGCGGCCAAAGGAGGAAGCCCCCGCGCGTTGACGATGGTCAGGCGAGCGCGTAGCATTTGTGGACTTTCCGCATGGGCACCTGCGGAAAGGCGACGCCGCAAGGCGGGACGGCAGCCAACGCTGCCGCGAACAGTGACGTGCGCCGCCCCGGCGGCGCAGCGTGAGGTGCCCGATGGAACTGGTCGATCTCATTCTCACCGTCTGCCTCATCTCGAACCCGGAAAGGTGCCGGGTCGAGCATCTCTACTTCGAAAGCCGTGGCACCCTCTTTCAGTGCATGGTGCTGGCCCCCGCGGAGATCGCGAAGTGGGCGAGCAGCCATCCGTCGCACCAGGTGGTGCGCTGGAAATGCGCCTTTCCCGCAAAGGAGCGGGCGATCTGACCCGCCGTTGAATTCCGCACCAGGGAGGAACCTGAATGGCAATCTCGAGACGCACGGTCCTGCAATTCATGGCGGCAACGTCCGCCCATGCCTTCTTGCCCGTCCCGCTCGCACGGGCGAACGAGAAGGTCCGCATCGGCGTGCTGAAGTTCGGCACGGTCAACTGGGAGCTCGACACGATCAAGCATAACGGTCTCGACACGAAGAACGGCGTCGACCTCGACGTGCAGTTCTTTGCCGGCGAGGATGCGAGCAACGTGGCGATGCTGGCCGGCGACCTCGACATGATCGTCTCCGACTGGCTGTGGGTGTCGCGCCAGCGTGCCGAAGGCGAGGATTTGACGCTCGCGCCCTTCTCCACCGCCGTCGGCGCGATCATGGTCAAGCAGGATTCGCCGATCCGCACCGTCGCCGACCTCAACGGCAAGAAGATCGGCGTTACCGGCGGGCCGCTCGACAAGAGCTGGCTCTTGATCCAGGGCCTTGCGCGCCGCGACCACGACCTTGATCTCACCGAAAAGAACGAGATCGTGTTCGGCGCGCCGCCGCTCCTCAACGAAAAGGCGATGACAGGCGAGCTCGATGCGGTGCTGAATTTCTGGCACTTCTGCGCCCGGCTGGAGGCGAACGGTTTTCGGCGCCTCGTCAGCGCCAATGACGCCGCTCGCGCCCTCGGCGCCTCGGGCGATGTTTCCGCGCTCGGCTATGTCTTCCGCGACAAATGGGCGAAGGATCATCCCGAAGCCGTGCAGGGCTTCATCCGCGCCAGCGCCGATGCCAAGGAGCTGCTGAAAACCTCCGACGAGGAGTGGAACCGCCTCGCGCCCGTCATGCGCGCGGAAGGCGCGGAGCTCACCGCCCTGCGCGACCGCTTCCGCGAAGGCATTCCGAACCGGCCAGTGGCCGACGAGGAGGCGGATGCCGCGCTTCTCTACAAGGTGCTGGCCGAGCTTGGCGGCGAGAAACTCGTCGGCAATTCGCCCGAGATGGTCGCCGGCACGTTCTGGTCGGAACTCACGCAATGAATGCAAGGGAGGGCGGTGCGGGCAGACCCGGCGTCGAAGCCGCGCCAAAGGGGCGCAAGGCGCCCCTCGCCTTCGCGCCGGCCCTGACCGTCGCCGCCTCCCTTGCCGGCTTTCTGGCGCTCTGGGCTTTCGCAGCCGCCGCCTGGCCAAGCCGCGCCCTGCCGCCGCCGCTTGCCGTCTGGTCGGTCTTCGTCAAGGAGCTGATGAGCGGGGAGCTTCCCTGGCATCTCGGTATCACGCTGGCGCGCGTTGCCGCCGCCTTCGTGCTGGCGATGCTGATCGGCACGGTGATCGGCATTCTGCTCGGCATGTCACGCCGGGCGAACGCCTTCTTCGACCCGTGGGTGGTGTTGTTCCTCAACATTCCCGCCCTCGTCATCATCGTGCTTGCCTATGTCTGGTTCGGCCTCAACGAGGCCGCCGCCATCGGCGCGGTCGCGGTCAACAAGATCCCGAACGTGGTGGTGACGATGCGCGAGGGCGCCCGCGCGCTGGACCAGCGCTATGCGGACATGGCCTTCGTCTACCGCTTCAGCGCGCTCGACCGCATCCGCCACGTGCTGATGCCGCAGCTGCAGCCCTACCTTGCCGCCGCCGCGCGCTCGGGCCTCGCCATCATCTGGAAGATCGTCCTGGTGGTGGAACTGCTCGGCCGCTCCAACGGCGTCGGCTTCCAGATCTATCTTCACTTCCAGATGTTCGAGGTCGCGGCGATCCTCGCCTACACCATGGCGTTCGTCGCCGTGATGCTCGTCATCGAAATTGCGCTGGTGCAGCCCTTTGAACGACATGCAACGCGTTGGCGCGGCCGCGCCGCTTGAAGTGAACATCGCCGAGAAAACCTTCCGCTCGGCGGAGGGCGTCAGCATTGTTGCCTTGCGCAACCTCTCCTTCGAGGTGGCGCGCGGCGAGTTCGTCTGCCTGTTTGGACCTTCCGGATGCGGCAAGACGACGACGCTGCGCATCCTGCTCGGCCTCGACCGCGATTTTACCGGCTCCTTCAGCATGCCGGAGGGGGGATCGGCGCGCGTTGCCGCCGTCTTCCAGGAGCCGGTCTTGCTGCCCTGGCGTACCGTCGAGCAGAACGTGCGGCTCGCGCTACCCAAAAATTTGCGCGACGCGGATCTGACGCCGCTGTTCGAGCGGCTGGGCCTCTCGGCCATGCGCATGCTTTATCCCGGGGAACTGTCGCTCGGCCTTGCCCGCCGCGCTGCGCTTGCCCGCGCCTTTGCGACGGAGCCCGCGATCCTCTTCCTCGACGAGCCGTTCGTCTCGATCGACGAGCGCACGGCGCAGGGCCTGCGGCACCTGCTTCTGTCTGTCTGGTCGGCGCGCCCGACCACGGCGCTGATGGTGACGCACAATCTGCGCGAGGCGCTGATGCTGGCCGACCGCATCATCGTGCTCTCGCCCCGGCCCGGCCGCGTCGTCGGCATCTTCGCGGTCGGCCTTCCGCGCACCGAACGCACCCCCGCCGCCCTCGACCGCCTCTCCCGCAGTTTTCTGGAGCAATTCACGACGGTGGAGTGAGGGGCGTTCGGAGCCGCTGGAGCGGAACAGGATGAGCTCGTGCGGAGCCTGAAAACAATGACCTCCGCCGTGGTACTCCACGAGCCCCCTGCACCATGCTTCGCATGGTTCCCCTTGTAACTTGTCTTCCACCACATCTGCTATTGTTGCGGGTGCGGTGGCGGGAGGGAGACCGAGTCCCCACTGGGACACCAAGCCCGCGGGGGAGCAAGGGTCCCCGCCCGCCGTTCCATCGACCCCGAACAGTCGCCTGGGCCGCAGCAAACGAAGCCCGTTTCGACAAGGATGGGAGAGGATGGATATGCGTTTCGTTGGCATCGACGTTTCCAGGGACTGGCTCGACGTTCATGTCGTGCCGGAGGGCGAGAGCTTTCGTAGCCCCAACAACAGCGATGGCATCGACCAGCTCGCGGCACGGCTTCGCGAGCTAAGCCCCGAGCGCGTCGCGCTCGAGGCAAGCGGCGGGCTGGAGACGCTGGCGGTGGCGGAACTTTCGGCCGCCGGCCTGCCGGTGGCGGTCGTCAACCCGGCGCAGGTGCGCTCCTTTGCCAATGCGCTCGGCAGGCGCGCCAAGACCGACACGATCGATGCCGCGGTCATTGCCGCCTTTGCCGCCGCGATGAAGCCGCCGGTGCGCCAGCTGCCCGATGAAGCCACCCGTCTCCTGGCCGATCTCGTTTCCCGCCGGCGCCAGATCATCGCGATGATCGTCGCGGAGGAAAACCGCGCCCGCCGGGCAACAGCGCGCCAGACGCTCAAAAGCATCAGGCGGCTGCTCCTCGCCCTCAAGCGCGAACTCGAAAGCCTCGATGAGGAGATGGACGGTCACATCCGCAAGTCGCCGATCTGGCTGGTGCGCCTGAAGCTGCTCACTTCAATGCCGGGCGTCGGCGAGATAACAGCCCGCACGCAGCTGGCCGAGCTGACGGAGCTTGGCCGGCTCGACCGAAGGCAGATCGCATCGCTGGTGGGACTTGCACCGTTCACCCGCCAGTCGGGCAAGTGGCGGGGCAAAAGCTTTATCGGCGGCGGCAGGAGCGGCGTTCGCGCGAGCCTCTTCATGGCCGCGCTGACCGCGATCCGCTTCAACCCGCAGCTCAAGGCATTTCGCGACCGGCTGGTGGCGGCCGGCAAGCCGAAACTCGTCGCGCTCGTTGCCACCATGCGCAAGCTTGTCACCATCCTCAACGCCATGATCCGGGACAACCAGCCATGGAAATCCGCTTGACTGCCAACACAGTCGCTCCCCCGTGTTGCAGGGGAGGATCTGGGGCGGGGTGTTTCATAGAAGCAGGTGCTCCGCAGAGACGCGACAGGTCAGACGGCATTTCCGAACTGGAAGTGAGCGCCGATGCCGGCCTCGACCTCAGTATCCTCCCCGATTTATGGGGGAGGTGGCGCGAAGCGCCGGAGGGGGCTCGTAGAGTACCGACGTCGGGGAGCGGCAGGTGCGCGTTCTTACCCGTCGGCAGGACGTCCGGTTCAGGCATGGATCGTCGGGTCAGGCCCGACGATGACGACGTTGAAACGGCTTTCGCAATCATTGATCCCGAGCGGCTGCGGCACCCGTCATCCTGATCCGTACAACCTCCCCGCTTCGTCATGCCACGGCTTGACCGTGGCATCCAGGCCTGAACGTTGAAGCAGATCCGGCGGATCGCAATACGCGCGGACTTCATGCGGGACCATTCTGCAAGCCCCGATGGAATCCCCACGCGATAACCTGCCCATAGAACGCCACCGCTGCCGATACGCCCGCAAGAAAACGGCCGGTCCGCGAACGGACCGGCCAGGTGCTGTGGACAAGTGACCGGCGGGGAGGGGCAAACCGCCAGTCGGCACTTATGGAGAGGTCAGGTGTCGTGCCTGTCCGTCAAACCGGCGTCCGCCGCGATTGTTCCATGCCCGGGAAATGCGGAAGCGACCGCGTCACACGGCCATTCTTCCTGTCCGCATCAACGCAGCACGCCCATCGACACCTCCCCTTCCCCATCATACGATGTCCGGTAAACCTGACGGGCGGAGTGTGATGGCTGAGCAACGGGTTCCGACGACGCGCGACGAGTACCGGGTCTTCCGCACGCTGACGACGCGCTGGCTCGACAACGACATTTACGGCCACATGAACAATGTGGTGCACTATTCGCTGTTCGACACCGCCGTGAACGGCTGGCTGATCGAGCATCGCCTGCTCGACATCCGCACCAGTTCGGAAATCGGCCTCGTCGTCGAGACCGGCTGCCGCTACTATTCCGAACTCGCCTTTCCGGACGTGGTCACCGCCGGCATCCGCGTCGCGCATATCGGCAACAGCTCGGTACGCTACGAGGTTGGCCTGTTTCGCAACGACGAGGTCAGGGCCGCGGCCGACGGCTTCTTCGTCCATGTCTATGTCGATCGCGAGACGCGCAAGCCCGTGCCGCTGGCGCCAGCGTTCCGCGCCGCGCTCGACACTTTGCAACAATAAAGAAATTTTCCGTGTCGGGTCGGAACCCCCTTTGTTCCCACGCATTGCACGGCCGGACAATCGTCACACGCGCCATATGGAGCAACCCATGCCGGGTGAGACTGATTATGCGCCGCCCGTTGATGAAATAGTGACCCTCATACCGGCTCTGCGGGCCTTTGCCCGCACCTGGCGCCGCCACCCGCCCGACGTCGACGCTCTGGTAGAGCAGACGCTGCGCCATGCCCTCGACAATCCGGAAGACTACGACCCGGGCTGCGGCATGCGCGCCTGGCTGCTGTCGATCATGCGCCGCGCCTCATCGCAGCCTTACCGGCCAGGCGTCGAGGCCGACGGCGATCCGCAGCACCGGCGAAGCCGCACCGAACGCCAGCGCCGCATTGCCGAAGCGGTCGATGCGCTGCCGGAACCGCTGCGCGAAGTCGTGATCCTCGTCGAGGTGCTGCGCCTGCCTCATGGCGAAGCGGCCGCCATTTGCGGCTGCTCGACCGCCACCCTCCGCGACCGCCTCGCCCAGGCCGAAAGGCAGCTGTTGGAACGGTCCGGCGCCGGCCTGTCGGAGGTTCAAGCCGGGGAGTAGGTTCGCCAAAAAACGCCGGCTGGGGTGCAGCCGGCGCGATTGTTTTGTGCGGATGTAAGACGGCTTAGGCCTGGATTTCCTGCAGCGCCTGGTCGAGCGCGGTGCGCACGCCTGCGACGAGTTCGTCGATCTGCGCCTCGGTGATGATCAGCGGCGGGCAGAAGGCGAGCGCGTCGACCATGGCGCGGCTGATGATGCCGCCTTCCTGCAGCTTCGCGTTGACCAGCGCGCCGAGCTGGCCGGGCGTTGCGAGAGCGGTCTTCTTTTCCTTGTCGGTGACGAGCTCGATTGCCGCGATCAGCGCCGTGCCGCGAACCTCGCCGACCAGCGGATGGTCGGAAAGCGAGCGCAGGCCCGCCTGCAGCCTTGCCCCCACGTCGCGGGCGCGCTGGACAAGGTTTTCCTCCTCGATGATGCGGATCGTCTCCAGCGCCACGGCCGAGGCGACCGGATGGCCGCCGGCGGTAAAGCCGTGGCCGAGCGTGCCGATCTCGCCCGAACGCTCGCGGATCGGCGCGTAGACCTTCTCGTTGATGAGCAGCGCCGAGGCCGGCAGGTAGGACGAGGAAATCTGCTTCGACAGCGCCATCATGTCGGGCTTGATGCCGAACGTCTGGCAGCCGAACATGTTGCCGGTGCGGCCGAAACCGCAGATCACCTCGTCGGCGACGAGCAGGATGTCGTACTTTGCCAGCACCGCCTGGATCTTTTCCCAGTAGGTCGCGGGCGGAACGATCACGCCGCCGGCGCCCTGCAGCGGCTCGGCGAACATCGCGGCAATCGTGTCAGGGCCCTCGGCCTGGATCGCCGCATCGAGCTCCTCGGCAAGACGCGTTGCGAACTGTTCTTCCGTCTCGCCCGGCTTGCCCTCGCGATAAAAGTGCGGCGCGGTGAGCCGGATCACGTTCGGCACGATCAGGTCAAAGCTGTTGTGGTTGGCCGGCAGGCTGGTCAGCGCCGCCGCCGCGATCGTCACGCCGTGATAGGCGCGGTTGCGGACGATGATCTTCTTCTTCTCCGGCTTGCCGAGCGCGTTGGAGCGGTACCAGATCAGCTTCAGCGCCGTGTCGATGGCCTCCGAGCCCGAATTGGTGAAGAACGCCTTGCTCATCGGCACCGGCGCCATCGTCACCAGCTTCTCGGCAAGGTCGGCCGACGGGTTGTGCCCCTTGTGGGTGAAGGTGTGGTAGTAGGGCAGCCGCTCCATCTGGCGCGTCGCCGCCTGCACCAGTCGCTTTTCCGAAAAGCCGAGGCCGACGCTCCACAGGCCCGACATCGCCTCGATGTAGCGCTTGCCGGTGTTGTCGAAGACATAGATGCCCTCGCCGCGGTCGATCAGCAGCGGCCCGACTTCCTCATGCTTCTTCGCATTGGTGTAGGGGTGCAGGTGATAGGCGACGTCGCGGGCTTCGGGAGAATTCGGAGTGGTCATGAAGTCTCAGTCCTTTCAGGCAAGCTCTTGAAGCCGTGTGTAGGCCGAACCGGCGGCCAAGTAAAACCGTCCTACCGTCTGGGCGCCGCATCAGGTAGTACCAGGCAGGCGCTCGACGATCATCCTGCTGATGGGGATCGATGAGGTCGCGGCGGGCGAAGGGGCGTTGCAGACGAAGAGGCTGCGCGGGCCCTCGCGGAAGAGAAAATCGTGGACGAGGCTGCCGTCGGCCATCACCGCCTGGGCGCGGATGCCCGCCCCCGGCTTGCCGAGGTCGGCAAGGGTGAGTTCGGGGCAGTACTTGCGGCATTCCTCGAGATAGTGGCGGCGAAACAGCGAATTGCGCATTTCGATGATGCCGGAGCCGAGGTTCTTCCTGGCCATCTTCCAGAAGCCGGGGAAGGAAGCCATGTCGGCAACATCCTTCAGGGAAAGACTCCCCTTCGGATAGCCCTCGCGGGCAAAGCCCAGCACGGCATTGGGGCCGACGGTGATCGAGCCGTCGATCATGCGGGTGAGATGGATGCCAAGGAAGGGCAGGTTCGGGTCCGGGATCGGGTAAATGAGGTGGCGGACGATGTTCGCCTTCGACGGCGGCAGGGTAAAATATTCGCCGCGGAACGGGACGATGCGGAAGTCGCATTCGAGCCCCGCCATCCGCACCATGCGGTCGGATTGCAGCCCGGCGCAGGCAATCAGCTGTGACGCGACATGGCGCTCGCCGCCAGCGGTAACGGTCACGTCCGCGGGGGTCTCGGCAATCGCCGTCACCTCGACGCCGAGGCGGATCTCGCCGCCGCGCTGGCGCACCTTCTGCGCCATCGCCCGGCAGACCTCGCGATAATCGACGATGCCGGTTGCCTTCACATGCAGCGCGCCGAGGCCGGCGACGGCGGGTTCCGCCTTGCGCAGCTCAGCCTCGTCGAGGCGGGCAAAGTCGATGCCGTTCTGCACCGCGCGCTCCGCGAGCGCTTCCATCCGCGCCATCTCGGCCTCGCTGGTCGCCACCAGCAGCTTGCCGCAGGTTTCGAAGCGGATGCCGTTCTCGCGGCAGAACTCTTTCGTCGCTTCCGCCCCCTCGCGGCAGAGCTTCGCCTTCAGCGAACCCGGCGGATAGTAGATGCCGGCATGGATGACGCCGCTGTTGTGGCCGGTCTGGTGGCGGGCGAAGTCCTGCTCCTTTTCAAGCAGCAGCAGTTTCGCGCCCGGCGCGTGCTCCTGCAGCGCGATTGCCGTCGCAAGGCCGACAATGCCGCCGCCGATGATGATGAAGTCATGCACCACGAAACGCCCTCCGCCCGAAACATGCGGCCCGATCCGGCCGGGCCCTGACTTCATAGCCGGATTCTCACCGCTTCGTCATCCGCGCCAAAGGTGCGCCGGCACTGGCCGTTTGCGCCATTGGGGTTATATCGTGGGACGAATCCGTTTCGAACCACAGGCATTTCAGGAAGGCGTCTCACGATGAAATATCTGCACACGATGGTCCGCGTCACCGATCTCGACAAGTCGCTGCAATTCTTCTGCGACATCATGGGGATGGTCGAGGTCCGCCGCATGGACCACGAGGCCGGCCGCTTCACGCTGGTCTTCCTCGCCGCGTCCGAGGACGTCGAGGCGGCAAAGGCCGGCGGCGCGCCGACGGTCGAACTCACCTATAACTGGGACCCGGAGGAATATACCGGCGGGCGCAATTTCGGCCACCTCGCCTACGAGGTCGAGAATATCTACGACTACTGCCAGCGCCTGATGGACCGGGGCGTCACCATCAACCGCCCGCCGCGCGACGGCCGCATGGCCTTCATCAAAACGCCGGACGGCATCTCGATCGAACTCCTGCAGCGCGGCGCAGCGCTCGAGCCGGCCGAGCCGTGGACGAAGATGGAAAATATCGGCACGTGGTGAGGGGATAGTTCCTCTTAACGCCGCCAGGAAGATCCGCGGGTGGCAATCGCAGCCTCAGCCGGAGTGGAGTAGCGTCCATCCAGTCGTCATCCTCGGGCTCGACCCGAGGATCCATGCCAGAACGTTGCGACAGCGCGGGGCGGCGATAATCAAGCGGCCAATCTTGCGGTGAAGCCGATCGTCACGTGCTCAATCGACGGTTGCGGAACATGGCGCGCGTCGAGCCTGCACGCCCCCTCCACCATGCTTAGCATGGTCCCCCTCCCCCGCATGTGGGGGAGGATCCGGCTGGATCAGCCTCAGAATCTTACCGCCACAGACGTTTCTTGCCAGGTCTGCATCGTCGCTTCCCCCCCCGTGCCTCATGTCCGCTGCGCACCGCAATCATTGCCCGTGACACACCACGATCCATGAAAGGCATGACCCGGATCCTCCCCTGCGAAGCGCCGGAGGGGGCTCGTAGAGTGCCGGCGCGGGTTTCCCATCCTCTCATGGCAAATCTTCCGTTTTGCCAGCTTCCAGTCTTAGCAACCCCTCCCCTCTTTCTCTTTCCATGGAACCTCCATCTTCCTGATCTGTTCGAACGCCACTGGTCCTCTTTCCCGGCGGTGTTCATGCAGCCCTCGCGTCCTTTCCTGAAACCCGGCCTTCCCTTCCCTCTCGGTGCGACGTGGGACGGCACGGGGGTCAACTTCGCCCTGTTTTCAGCCAACGCCACCAAGGTGGAGCTGTGCCTGTTCGACCGCGCCGGAAAGCGCGAGCTGGAACGGGTGGAGCTGCCCGAATACACCGACGAGATCTGGCACGGCTATCTGTCGGACATACGGCCCGGCCAGCTTTATGGCTACCGCGTGCATGGCCCCTACGCCCCGAATGAGGGCCATCGCTTCAACCCCAACAAGCTGCTGCTCGACCCTTACGCGCTCGCGCTTCACGGCGAGATCAAGTGGCACGACGCGCTGTTCGGCTACCGCATCGGCAGCGCGAAGGGCGACCTCGTCATGGACAAGCGGGATTCGGCGTCCGTCATGCCGAAGTGCATCGTCGTCGACCCTGCCGTCACTTGGGGCAACGACCAGCGCCCGCGCACCCACTGGATGAACACCATCATCTATGAGGCGCATGTGAAGGGCATGACCGCGCGGCGCGAGGATTTGCCGCCGCAATTGCGCGGCACCTTTGCCGGGCTCGCCCAGCCGCAGGTGATCGAGCATCTCGTCAAACTCGGCGTCACTGCCGTCGAACTCATGCCGGTGCAGGCCTTCTTCGACGATCGCCACCTGATCGAGCGGGGCCTGTCCAATTACTGGGGCTACAACACGATCGGCTTCTTCGCGCCGGCGCCGCGCTACATTTCGCCCGAAGGCAACATCCACGAATTCAAGCTGATGGTGCGCCGCCTGCACGAGGCGGGCATCGAGGTGATCCTCGACGTAGTCTACAACCACACCGCCGAGGGCAATCACATGGGCCCGACGCTGTCGTTCCGCGGCATCGACAATGCCAGCTACTACATCCTCGCCGACGACCCGCGCTATTATTTCGACACCACGGGCTGCGGCAACACGGTGAACCTGCGCCACCAGCGCGTCTTGCAGATGGTGATGGACTCGCTGCGCTACTGGGTCGAGCAGTGCCATGTCGACGGCTTCCGCTTCGACCTTGCCAGCTCGCTCGGCCGCGACCGCGACGCCTTCGACCACAACTCGGTGTTCTTCGATGCGGTGCGCCAGGACCCGGTGCTGTCACGGGTCAAGCTCATCGCCGAGCCTTGGGACACCGGGCCGAACGGCTACCAGGTCGGCAATTTCCCGCCCGGCTGGGCGGAGTGGAACGACCGCTACCGCGACACGGTGCGCGGCTTCTGGAAAGGCGACGAGGGCGCGGCGGGGCCGCTCGCCGGCGGGCTGCTCGGCTCGTCCGATCTGTTCGAGAAGCGCGGGCGAAGGCCGTGGTCGAGCGTCAATTTCGTCGCCGCGCATGACGGTTTTACCCTCGCCGACGTCGTTTCCTACAACGACAAGCACAACGAGGCGAATGGCGAGGACAACAATGACGGCCACTCGCACAATTTGAGCTGGAACTGCGGCGTCGAGGGGCCGAGCGACGATCCCGAAGTGTTGAAGCTGCGCGAGAAGATGCGGCGCAACCTGATCGCGACGGTCCTTCTTTCGCAGGGAACGCCGATGATCCTGATGGGCGACGAGATCGGCCGCACGCAGAACGGCAACAACAATTCCTACTGCCAGGACAACGAGATGAACTGGCTCGACTGGCAGGCGGTCGGCGAGCGGCCGGAAGGTTTTCATGCCTTCGTCGCGCGCATGATCGACATCCGCCGCCGCCAGCCGCTGCTGGCCCAGGCGCGGTTCCTGCATGGCGACAAGACGGACGATGGCGAGCGCGACGTACGCTGGTGTCGCCCTGACGGTGAAAGAATGCAACAATCGGACTGGGAAAACCCGGACACCCGCGCCATGAGCGTCTTCTTCACCGACGAGGGCCTGCAGCTGGGCATGCTGTTCAATGCCCATCATGAGCCGCTCGACTTCGTGCTGCCGGAGGGAGACGGCTGGCGCATCACCGTCGACACGGACGATGACGAGCGCGGCAAGGCCGCGGAAGTGGTGTCCGGCAGCGTTTCCGTCGCCGACCGTTCCCTGATCCTCGTCGAGCGCCGTCATGCCTGAGCCAGACCGAGAATACCGCGTCTATCCGCGCCATTGGGGCGCCGAATATGTTCGCGCCGGCGAGGTGCGCTTCCGCATCTGGGCGCCGGCCTTCGAGGAGCTGTCGATCCGCATCGACGGCGAGGAAACCGAAATGGGCCGCGACAAGGACGGCTGGTTCGAGCTGCTCGCCTCCGGCGTCGCGCCGGGCACGCCCTACAGCTTCATTCTGCCGGATGGCAGGAGCCTGCCCGACCCCGCTTCCCGCGCGCAGCAGGCCGACGTGCACGGGCCGTCGCTGGTCGTCGACGCCACGCAATATCGCTGGAAGCATTCCGGCTGGCGCGGCCGCGACTGGCGCGAGGCCGTCGTCTACGAGCTGCATGTCGGCACCTTCACCGAGGAAGGCACGTTCCTGGCCGCGATTGAAAAACTGCCGCATCTGGTCGAGGCCGGCTTCACGGCGATCGAGCTGATGCCGGTGGCGCAGTTTCCCGGCAAGCGCGGCTGGGGCTATGACGGGGTGCTTCCCTACGCGCCGCACCATGCCTATGGCGCGCCGGATGACCTCAAGCAGCTGGTCGACGAGGCGCACGGCCACGGGCTGATGATAATGCTCGACGTCGTCTACAACCACTTCGGCCCGGACGGGAATTACCTGCCGACCTTCGCGCCGGAGTTCTTCGACGAAAAGCGCCATACGCCGTGGGGCGCGGCGATTGCCTACGACCGGCTGCCCGTTCGCCAGTTCTTTCTCGACAATGCCCGCTACTGGCTCGACGAGTACAATTTCGACGGCCTGCGCCTCGACGCCATCGACCAGATCCGCGACCCGTCGCCAAGGGAGCTGCTGGTCGAGCTTGCCGAAAAGGTCCGGCGCGAATTCACCTACCGGCCGCGCCATCTCGTCACCGAGGACAACCGCAACGTCGCCTCGCTGCATGTGCGCGAGGACGGCAAGGCAACGCTCTACACCGGCGAGTGGAACGACGATTTTCACAACGCCGCCCACGTACTTTTGACCGGCGAGGACGAGGGCTACTACGAGGACTATGCAAAGGACCCGGCGGCGCTGCTCGCGCGCAGCCTTGCTGAGGGCTACTGCTACCAGGGCGAAGCGTCGAAACATCTTGGCGGCAAGCCGCGCGGCGAGCCCTCGACCGGCCTTCCGACCACCGCCTTCATCGACTTCCTGCAGAACCACGACCAGATCGGCAACCGCGCGCTCGGCGAGCGCCTGAGCGAACTCGCCTCGCCTGAGGCGATCCGGGCGCTCACCGCGATCCTGCTTCTCTCCCCGCACATCCCGATGATGTTCATGGGCGAGGAATGGGGCGAGCGGCGGCCGTTCCTGTTCTTTGCCGACTATCACGGCAGCCTCGCCGACGCGGTGCGCGAGGGCCGGCGCAAGGAGTTCGCCCATTTCAAGGGGTTCGGGCGCGACCCGAAGCTGATCCCTGATCCGAACGACCTGAAGACCTTCAAGGCCTCGCGGATCGACTGGTCGCAACTGGAAACCGACGAAGGCAGGGCGCGACTGGAAGAGGTGCGCGCGCTGCTTGCGCTGCGGCGCGAGCACATCGTGCCCTACCTCGACGACAACGAGCCATCGCCCGGCGTGATCCTGCCGGCGGACCCCGGGCTGATCGCCATCAACTGGCAACTAGGCAATGCCCGGCTTGCGCTGCGCGCCAACCTGACCGGCGAGGCCGCCGCCTGCCCGCTGCCTGACGGCGAGATCATTTTCAGGGCGTTCGACATACAGGAAAGCGACAGCGACGTGTTGCAGCCGTGGGATGTTCTGGTAGCCGTTGAGACATGAGCGAAGCGCAGTCCAGACCCGCCGCCCTTTCCCGCTGCTTCCTGCCGAACTGGCTGATGCAGCGCCGCGCCTGGGGCATCAGCGTCCAGCTTTACGAGCTGCGCTCTGCCCGCAACTGGGGCATCGGCGATTTTCAGGACCTTGCGGAGTTTGCGCAGCTTGCCGGCGAGGCGGGCGCGGAGTTCGTGGGCCTCAACCCGCTGCATGCGCTGTTCATGGCCGAGCCCTACCGGCGCAGCCCGTTTTCGCCCTCGAACCGGCGCTTCCTCAACCCGCTCTACATCGCCGTCGACCATGTCGAGGGCTTTGAACCTGCGATGGCGGACGAGGCGAAGCTGGAACAGCTTCGGGCCGTCGATCTGGTCGACTATCCGGGCGTGGCCGAAGCCAAGCTCAACGCGCTGAAGAAGATCTGGCGAAAGCGCAAGCCGAAACTCGCCGAGCCCGATCCGCAGCTTCGCCTGCACGCGCTGTTCGAGGCGCTGTCGCTGGACATGGTTGCGAAGGGCCACGGCGCTGGCTGGCTTTCCTGGCCCGAAGAATTTCACGACCCGAATTCGGCACCGGTGAAGAAATTCGCGACCGCCCACGAGGACGAGATCGCCTTCCACGTCTGGCTGCAGCAGCTGGCACGCGAGCAGCTGGAGAGTGCCGGAAAAGCGGCAAAGGCCGCCGGCATGCGCATCGGCCTTTACCTCGACTTTGCCGTCGGCGAGGCGCCGGACGGCTCCGCCACCTGGGGCGACCGCGAGCTATCCGTTCGCGGCGTCTCCGTCGGCGCGCCGCCGGACGTCTTCACCGCCGCCGGCCAAGACTGGGGTCTTGCCCCGCTCGCCCCCGACGCGCTCGCCGCCAACGACTTTGCCGCCTATCGCGAACTGATGGCGGCCGCGGCCCGCAATGCCGGGGCGCTGCGCATCGACCATGCCATGTCACTGCGCCAGCTGTTCTGGATCCCCGTCGGGCGCCCGGCGGCCGAGGGCGCCTATGTGCAATATCCGCTCGAAGGCACGATCGCGGCACTCGCGGAGCTTTCCAACGCGCAGGAAATGGTCGTGATCGGCGAAGACCTCGGCCACGTGCCGGAAGGCTTTCGCGACACCATGGCCGCGGCGCACATCCTCTCCTACCGCATCCTTTATTTCGAAAAGCGCGGCCAGCGCTTCATTGCGCCAAAAGACTGGCCGCTGCTCGCGCTCGCGTGCCTCTCCACCCATGACCTGCCGACCCTCAAGGGATGGTGGGCGGGCGACGACATTTCGCTGCGCGCCGAATATGGCCTGATCTCGCAAGCGGCCGCCACCTTGCAGCGGCGCGAGCGCCGCACTGAGCGGCGCAGCCTCCTCGAGGCCTTCGCCCGCGCCGGACTGCTGTCGCGCCGCGACATGCGCTGGCTGCTTGCCCGCCGGACGCTTGACGACGCCGTCTATGCACGGCTGGCCGTCGCCGCGCATCGCTACATCGCCCGCACGCCGGGCAGGCTGACCGCCATGCGCCTTGCCGACGCCGTCGGCGAATTTCATCCGACCAACCTTCCCGGCACGTCGGACGAATATCCCAACTGGCAGCGCAAGCTTGACGTACCACTGGAACAAATCAGGGGGAGTGCGCTTTTCGGGCAGCTGACTGCAGCCCTGAGAAGAGAGCGCCCCGCATGACCCCACCGATCGCCACCTACCGCCTGCAGTTTCGCAATGGCATGACCTTCGAGCAGGCGGCGGCGATCGTGCCCTACCTGAAAAGGCTTGGCGTCAGCCACCTCTACGCCTCGCCTATCTTCGCCGCGACGAAGGGCTCGACCCACGGCTACGACGTCACCGACCACAACGCGTTCGACCCGGACCTCGGCGGCCGTGAAGGCTTCGAGAAGCTGCACGAGGCGCTCAAAGAGGCTGGTCTAAAACTCATCCTCGACATCGTGCCGAACCACATGGCCGCCTCGCTCGAAAACCCGTGGTGGCGGAGCGTCATCGAGTTCGGCCGTGACAGCGCCTTCGCCGACCATTTCGACATCGACTGGAGCCGCCGCCTCACCCTGCCGGTCCTCGGCAAGCCGTTCGACGAAGCGCTCGCCGACGGCGAAATCCGCCTCGCCATCGACCGTGCCAATGGCTGCCTCGCGCTCGGCTATTACGACAATCTCTATCCGCTCAACCCGGCGAGTTATGGCTTCGTCGCCGAGTCCTTTCCGGAAGCCTCGTCCTTTGCCCGCGAGGCCGGCTGGCAGGCGCCGTTCGATGGCCGCATCGACGAGGAGCTTGCCGAGCTTTCGCAGGACCACGCCTTCATCTCCGCCCTGCATGACCGGCAGTCCTGGCAGCTCACCTACTGGAAGGAAGCGAAAAAGGACCTTTCCTATCGCCGCTTCTTCGAGGTAACGGGCCTTGTCGGCGTGCGCGTCGAGGACGAGGCCGTCTTCAACGACGTGCACGCGCTCATCCTCGAGCTCGTCCGCTCCGGCAAGGTGGATGGCCTGCGCGTCGACCACGTCGACGGCCTTGCCCGCCCCTGCCAGTATCTCAGACGCCTGCGCGCCGCGATCGGCGACGACAAGCTGCTTCTGGTCGAAAAAATTCTTGGCCCCGGCGAAAAGCTCCCGGCCGAATGGGGCAATGTCGGCACCACCGGCTACGAGTTCATCGACCGCCTCTCCGGCCTCCTCGTCGAGACCGCCGGCCGCGAGGCGATGCGCAGCGCCTATTCCACCTTCTGCAGCCGCCCGCTCGAAATGGGCGACGAAATTCGCGCCGCCAAGGAGCTGATGCTACGCCGCAATTTCGAGGGTGAACTTGCCCGCCTTGCCGCCCACGCCGCGGCGCGTGCGGCCGAGGCAGGCCAGGACCTTGGCAAGGAAGCGCTCGCCGACGCGCTGGTCGAGATCATCCACGGGTTCAGCGTCTACCGCACCTATGGCGAGCAGGACGGCCTTTCCGGCCCCGACCTTGCCATGCTGGGCAGCGCCGTTGGCGCGGCGCTCGCGCGCGAGGAAGCCGACCCGCAGGCAATCCGCTTCATCACCCCCCTCCTCCACGGCGACAACGAGGACAAACCATTCCGCCAGCGCTTCCAGCAGCTCACCGGACCGGTGATGGCAAAGGCGATCGAGGACACGCTGTTTTACCGCATCAACCCGCTGATCGCGCTCAACGAAGTCGGCGCCGATCCGGAAGGCACTGAAGGCGGCATGGATGCCTTTCACGCGGCGATGATGGAGGAAACGCCGCTCAGCCTCCTCGCCACCAGTACCCACGACACGAAGCGCGGCGAGGATGCCCGTGCGCGTCTCTATGCGCTCGCCGAGGCGCCGGACCTGTGGGCCGAGGCCGTCAGCCGCTGGAGCCGGATGAACTCGTCGCTGCGCACCACCATCGACGGCCGCGCCGTGCCGGAACCCGATGTGGAATGGCTGATCTACCAGGCGCTTGCCGGCATCTGGCCGGCCGGCGAGGTCGATGATGCGGCCGTTGCCGGGCTTTCCGAACGCTTCCTGCCCTATCTCGAAAAGGCGCTGCGCGAGGCAAAGCTGCGTACCGACTGGCTGGACGAGAAGCCGGATTACGAGGCGGCGGTCAAATCCTTCACCGAGCGGTTGCTGTCGCCCGCAAGCTCCGACTTCCTCGACGATTTCGCCGCGACGCTGCAGCCCTTCATGGCCGCCGGCATGGTCAATTCGCTGTCGCAGACGGTGGCGAAGCTGACCGCGCCCGGAATTCCCGACATCTATAACGGCGCGGAAGCGCTGGACTTGAGCCTCGTCGATCCCGACAACCGCCGTCCGGTCGACTTCGATCGCCTGTCGGCCTGGCTCGACGAGACGCCGGATCTCGCCACCCTTGCTTCGACCGACACCGAAGGCCGGCTCAAGCAGCAGATCATTGCCCGCACGCTGAGCGCGCGCCGCGACCACCCCGAGCTTTTCCTGACCGGCGACTATATTCCTCTCACCGTCCGCGGCCCGCTTGCGAGCTACCACATCGCCTGGCTGCGCCTGCTTCCCGACGAAGCCGCACTCGTCGTCCTCACCCGCCTGCCGCTGACCCGCGCGGTCCTCTCCGGCGTGACCGATACGGTGATCGACCTTCCCCGCGGCTTTTCCCCCGCCTTCCGCAACATCCTCACCGGCGACCTCATCATCCCCGACGGCCCGCTGGCGCTCGAAGCGGTGCTCGGCAAACTGCCGGTTGCAGTGGCGGTGGCGGAGTAAGCCGGGGCACGCTGATCCGCTCTCCGGAGGCTCTTTCCACACCTCCCGCAAGGTCACCGCGGGGGGGCTTCCGGCCGGCGAATAAATTTGTTTACGGACCGACCGTTTTGTAGGATTTTCTTTCCCTTCCTGCGCGGAATTATGGATGCCAGAAGCTCATATTTTTTCATGGCTCGGGTCATCTTGTCGCCGTTCTTGGATGGGAATTCAGCCATGCCGACTTTCGACCTGACCATGCCGCCGGCAGCCGCTTTGCGCCTGCGCGCATGCATGTGTATGCGTTGAGCTGATTGTCTGGTCCCGATGCCGCGTGGCCCCGCGGCATCCGGACGGGGCAGGACGGCGCCAGCGGCTCCTTACCTGCCCCTCCCCCCTTTCGAGAACGGCTTCCCCCCGCACAGGCTCGAGCCGGAACTCAGGTCAATGCAGTGCCCGTCCGACCGGGCCTTGCGCAGATGGAAGATGGAAATGCTCAACACAGTGCAGACCAGTTCGCCGCCGGCAGAGGCGGCTTCAGCCGAAGGCGCCGAGCCCGACATCGTGCGGCTCGAAGGCGTCGCCAAGGTTTTCCCCGCCACCAAGAAGAGCGCGGCCGTGACCGCGCTGTCGTCGATCGACCTTGCCGCGCCACGCGGCTCGATCACCGCCATCATCGGCCGCTCGGGCGCCGGCAAGTCGACGCTGATCCGCCTCGTCAACGGGCTTGAACGGCCTAGCTCCGGCAAGGTGCTGGTCGACGGCCAGGACATCGCCCAGCTGCCCGAGGACAGGCTGCGCACGATCCGCCGCTCGATCGGCATGATCTTCCAGCACTTCAACCTCTTGTCCTCGCGCACCGTGTTCGACAATGTCGCGCTGCCGCTCGAGATCGCCGGCATGCCGAAGAAGGACATTGCCGCGCGGGTCACCCCGCTGCTCGACCTCGTCGGCCTTGCCGACAAGCGCGACCGCTATCCGGCAGAGCTTTCCGGCGGCCAGAAGCAGCGCGTCGGCATTGCCCGTGCGCTGGCAACGCGCCCGAAACTGCTCCTCTCCGACGAGGCGACCTCGGCGCTCGACCCCGAAACGACCCACTCGGTGCTCGCGCTGCTTAAGCGCATCAACCACGAGCTGGGGCTCACCATCCTGCTCATCACGCACGAGATGGAAGTGGTGAAGTCGATTGCCGACAACGTCGCCGTCATCGACGGCGGCAAGATCGTCGAGCGCGGTTCGACCTTCGACATCTTCACCCACCCACAGCACCCGACGACCAAGGTGCTGCTTTCCGGCGTGCCGGGCATGCAGCTGCCGGGCTATGCGCAGGCGCACCTCACCCAGGAGCGCAAGCCAGGCTCGCAGGTGGTGCTGCGCATCGTCTTCTCCGGCCCGCATGCGACCGACCCGGTGCTGTCGCGGCTGACCGGCGAGCTTGGCGTCGACCTCAACATCCTCGGCGGCGCCGTCGACGAGATCGCCGGCAAGCCGTTCGGCACGCTGTTCGTTTCCTTCCCCGCCGACGACGCACGGCTTGAGCGCGTGCGCTCGATCCTCGGCGGCCTCAACCTCACCACGGAGGTGCTCGGCTATGTCGCCTGAGATTGCCTGGCTCATCGTTCGCGCCACCGGCCAGACCCTGCAGATGGTGGCGGTTGCCGCCATCATCGGCTCGCTGATCGGCATTCCGCTCGGCGTGTTTCTCGCCACCAGCCAGAAGGGCGAGCTGTTCGCGGCGCCCGTCGCCAACAAGGTGCTCGGCGCCATCGTCAACGCGACGCGCTCGACGCCCTTCATCATCCTCGTCGTCGCCATCATCCCGTTCACGCGGCTGGTGGCCGGCACCTCGATCGGCACCACGGCGGCGATCGTGCCGCTGACGATCGCGACGATCCCGTTCGTCGCCCGCCTCGTCGAGGCCTCGATCCGCGAGGTGGATCCGGGCCTCATCGAGACCGCGCGCGCCATGGGCGCAACGCCGATGCAGATCGTCTGGAAGGTGCTGCTTGCGGAAGCGCGCCCCGGCATCACGCTCGCCCTTACCCTCACCGTCGTCAGCCTGATCGGCTACTCGGCAATGGTGGGCGCGGTCGGCGGCGGCGGCCTTGGCGACCTTGGTATCCGCTACGGCTACCAGCGCTTCATGCCCGACGTGATGCTGGCGGTGGTGGTGGTGCTGATCGTCCTCGTCCAGCTCATCCAGTCCATCGGCGACGGGCTCGCCCGCCGCTTCGACAAGCGCCAGCGCTCGCGCTGACGGAAAAAATTCAACCGAACCGAAACCCAACCGTATTTTCAGGGAGCAGAAAAATGTTCAGCAAGATCACCATCGCCGCAAGCCTCGCGCTTGCGCTTCTGACCGGCACCGCCTCGGCCGAGGCGATCAAGGTCGGCGTCACGCCCGGACCGCACGCGCAGATCCTCGAAAAGGTCAAGGAAGTCGCCGCCCGCAACGGCCTCGAGATCGAGATCCTCGAATTCTCCGACTATGTCGTGCCGAACCAGGCGCTCAATGACGGCGAGCTCGACGCCAACTCGTTCCAGCACGAGCCCTACCTCATCAACCAGGTCAAGGACCGCGGCTACAAGATCGAGAACGTCGCCTGGACGGTGAACTTCCCGATGGGCGTTTACTCGAAGAAGTACAAGACCTTCGACGAAGTGCCGGATGGCGCCACCATCGCGATCCCGAACGATCCGACCAATGGCGGCCGCGCGCTGTTCATCTTCGCCGACCAGGGCATCATCAAGGTCAACCCGGACAAGGGCCTCGCGGTCGGCCCGGCCGACATTACCGAGAACCCGAAGAACCTCAACTTCATCGAGCTCGACGCTGCCCAGCTGCCGCGCTCGCTGGATGACACCGACGCATCGGCCGTCAACTCGAACTACGCGATCCCGGCGGGCCTCAACCCGGCCACCGACGCGCTGCTGCGCGAAGGCGCCAAGGCTCCGTACGTCAACCTGATCGCCGTGCGCACCGAGGACAAGGACAAGGAGTGGGTCAAGCAGCTGATCGCCGCCTACCACACCGACGAAGTGAAGTCGTTCGTGGAAGAGACCTTCAAGGGCGCCGTCGTCACCGCCTGGTAAGCCGCGGCTGACACCCATTCTCCCGCGGCCCTGGCCCAGACAACTAGGCCGCGGGCAAACGAAAAGCCGGCAGGAAACTGTCGGCTTTTTTGTGTCTCGGGAGACCGCCAAGGGGGAGGAATTGAGGCGGGCCCAATCTCGGCCGCTGGCTCGATGGAAATGTTCAGGCATGGATGCCACGGTCAAACCGTGGCATGACGAAGTGGCTGTGCCGCGCCCGCAAAGTTGCCATGCGCCCACACTTGAATGCTGTACCCCGCAGGGTTTCCATCCGGCGCCGGGGGCTGAACGTCGCTGAGACCGAAGGCTCGCCCGATCACCGCCGGGTCGCACGCGGCGCCTCGTAATTGCTCACGACCTCACCACCTTCGTCATCGTCGGGCCTGGCCCGACGATCCATGCCTGAACGGTTCCGCTAGACGACGCGACGAGCACGAGGGCTCGCATCAACCTGCAGCATCGCAGTCGGGATCGCCTCAGCCCTCCACCTGCCCCCTAACAAAAAAGCCCGCCCCGGATCGGGCGGGCGCAAGTGTTGGGGCCAGTGAAGAAGACACCCGGGCGGCGTGCCGCCCGGGATTGCTTCGCTGAGCTGAACTCCGGCAGACCCGATCGGGCCCCGGAAGTTCCGGAAAGATGGCGGGTCGGATTTCTCCGGCCTGTCAGCCTCAGAAGTCCATGCCGCCGGCGGGCATGGCCGGAGCGGTTTCCTTCTTCGGCTTTTCGGCAATCATCGCCTCGGTGGTGACGAGGAGGCCGGCAACGGAAGCCGCATCCTGCAGCGCGGTGCGCACCACCTTGGCCGGGTCGATCACGCCCTGCTTGAACATGTCGCCGAACTCGCCGGTCTGGGCGTTCCAGCCATAGGCGAAGTCGGAGTTCTCGCGCAGCTTGCCGACGATGATCGAGCCCTCAGCACCGGCATTGGCCGCGATCTGGCGCACCGGCGCCTCGATCGCGCGGCGGATGATCTCGACGCCGTGCTTCTGGTCGGTGTTGTCGGTCGCGACCTTGTCGAGCGCCTTGGCCGCACGCAGGAGCGCAACGCCGCCGCCCGGCAGAATGCCTTCCTCGACGGCCGCGCGGGTCGCATGCAGCGCGTCGTCGACGCGGTCCTTCTTCTCCTTCACCTCGACCTCGGTCGCGCCGCCAACGCGGATGACGGCCACGCCGCCCGCGAGCTTGGCAAGGCGCTCCTGCAGCTTCTCGCGGTCATAGTCGGAGGTCGTCTCCTCGATCTGGGCCTTGATCTGGGTGATGCGGCCCTCGATCTCCTCCTTCTTGCCGGCGCCGTCGACAATGGTGGTGTTCTCCTTGTCGATGACGACCTTCTTGGCGCGGCCGAGCATGTCGAGGGTAACGTTCTCGAGCTTGATGCCGAGGTCTTCGCTGATTGCGGTACCGCCGGTGAGGATCGCAATATCCTGCAGCATCGCCTTGCGGCGGTCACCGAAGCCCGGCGCCTTGACCGCGGCAACTTTGAGGCCGCCGCGCAGCTTGTTGACGACGAGCGTAGCCAGCGCCTCGCCCTCGACATCCTCGGCGATGATGAGCAGCGGCTTGCCCGACTGCACGACCGCCTCGAGCACTGGCAGCATCGCCTGCAGGTTCGAAAGCTTCTTCTCGTGGATCAGGACATACGGGTCCTCGAGCTCGACGCGCATCTTGTCCTGGTTGGTGATGAAGTAGGGCGAGAGATAGCCGCGGTCGAACTGCATGCCCTCGACCACCTCGAGCTCGGTCTCGGCGGTCTTGGCCTCCTCGACGGTGATGACGCCCTCATTGCCGACCTTCTGCATCGCCTCGGCAAGGAAGCGGCCGATCTCGCTGTCGCCATTGGCCGAGATGGTGCCGACCTGGGCGATCTCGTCATTGTTGGTGACCTTGCGGGCGTTGGCCTTGAGCTCCTCGACGACAGCCTCGACGGCCTTGTCGATGCCGCGCTTCAGGTCCATCGGGTTCATGCCGGAGGCAACGGCCTTGGCGCCTTCCTTGACGATGGCCTGGGCGAGAACGGTCGCGGTCGTGGTGCCGTCGCCAGCCAGATCGTTGGTCTTGGAGGCAACCTCGCGCACCATCTGCGCGCCCATGTTCTCGAACTTGTCCTCGAGCTCGATTTCCTTGGCGACCGAAACGCCGTCCTTGGTGATGCGCGGCGCGCCGAACGACTTGTCGATGACGACGTTGCGGCCCTTGGGGCCGAGCGTGACCTTGACCGCATTGGCGAGGATGTCGACGCCGCGCAGCATGCGCTCGCGCGCATCCATGTTGAATTTCACGTCCTTGGCAGCCATGTTCTCACTCCTTCTTGAGGCAGCTTTGGCTTGTTGTTCTCGAGGTGGCGAAGAAGCTGTCAGGCAGCCTTCTTCTCGGCGGACGGCGTCTCGATCACGCCCATCACGTCGCTTTCCTTCATGATCAGCAGGTCTTCGCCGTTGAGCTTGATCTCGGTGCCGGACCACTTGCCGAACAGGATGCGGTCGCCGACCTTGACGTCGAGCTCGACCAGCTTGCCGTTTTCGTCACGGCGGCCGGGACCGACGGCGATGACCTCGCCCTCGCTCGGCTTTTCCTTGGCAGTGTCGGGGATGATGATGCCGCCGGCCGTCTTCTCCTCGGCCTCGATGCGGCGGACGAGGATGCGGTCGTGCAATGGACGGAACGTCATATCGTTCTCCTCAAGGACAAACAATTGTTGAGAGGTTCCACCGCTCCGGACCGGCTGGCCGGAACGGGGCGCGGCCCATCAGGCGCCGCGCATATCGAGCTAATTGCGGAAAAATCGCCTTTCAAGAGGGTCAGGCAAAATTTTTAGCACTCGCAGTCGGCGAGTACTAGTGCCATGTTTTTAAACGGAAATTTGAATCCTTGGCGCTTGAATTCGGCGCCGGATGGGCCATCATCGATGGTGCAGGCAGCACGCATTCCAGGAGGTTCATATGGCTGCACTCGTCAGCAGCGGCTTCCGCAGGCAATTGGAGGGCTACGGGCTCACCACGGCGGAGATCCACTACCACATGCCGGACCACCCCGGCCTTCTCCAGCTCTACATCTGGCAGGACTATGACCTGGCGCCGGAATTTCCCGAACTGCGCGGTTTCCTGAAATTCTGGACAGAGAGCCTCGACGGCCCGCTGCACTCGGTACGCGTCGCCCATCAGCGGCTGATCCGGCCATCCGAATGGCGCGCCGTCGACGGGATCATCACGCTGCATTGAGGGGGGAGCGGCGGCGCGGACCTAGACCCACGCCGCCTTGCTTCGAAGCCCCGTCTGCAGCCCACAGCCATGTCCCAACCCAACACCGCTGTGGGGCGTTGAAGCTCCGGAGCGGCAAGTGAGCTTATCCGGCGAAGGTGGCGCGGCGGTGTGTTCGCAAGCAAGCGATTCAGCTTCCGGGTTCTTATCTGGGGAACATCCTTCTCCACGGCCGGTTCGGGGCGTTCGATGAACCGACACGGACAGGAAGATCCCGATGAAAACCCGATTGCTTGCCGCGGCTGCGTTTGCCCTGATGCTCGCGAGCCCGAGCCTTGCCCAGCAGATGAGCGCCGAGGGGTTTGCCACCACGGCCGCCAGTTCCGACATGTTCGAGATCACCTCGAGCTCGCTTGCCCGCGAACGGGCGACGAGCGAGGCGGTCAAGGACTTCGCCAACATGATGATTGCCGACCACACGCAGGCCAGCAGCGAGCTCGCCGCGGCGGCGGAGACCGCGGGCGTCGCGCTGCCCGGCGGCATGATCGACAAGCACGCCGCGCAGGTCGAGACGCTGAAGGGCCTGCAGGGCGCGGAGTTCGACGCCGCCTATATCGAGGCGCAGACCGCCGCGCACGAGGAAGCGCTGGCGCTGATGGAAGGCTATGCCGAGTCCGGCGACAACGAGGTGCTCAAGGCTCATGCGCAGAAGACCGCGCCGATCATCGAACGCCACGCCGAGCACGTGAAGGAGCTTGGATCCGGGGGCTGAGCGGGCTCCCTTCGGAACGACCAGCATGCCCGGCCGGTCTCCGGGGCTTCCCCTTCACCGCTGGCTCGGCGTCAAGGTTCCGGCATGGATCGTCGGGTCAAGCCCGACGATGACGAAGAATGGACGTGTGGCGCGAGATTTGGACTAACGAAAGTCAAGCAAGGACGCCAGGATGCCGGGCGATCCGGATTCCGGGCGGTTCAGCCTGCGAGACGCTGGTAATTTCGCGAAGCCCTTGAAACTTCGTCATCCTCGGGCTTGACCCGAGGATCCATGCCTGAACGTGGCCGTCGCACAGCGGTGGTGGTGAGCCGCGTGCCCGGCAGGGGAGCTCGTGCTCCTCTGCAGGTCCTTACGGGGGCTGCCGCGACTTTTGCACCGCCGCCCCTGCATCAAGGTTCAGGCATGGATCGTCGGGTCAAGCCCGACGATGACGAAGAATGGGAGCTGCGCGGAACCCCGCTACAGCTTGTACGCCTTCTTCGCGTTGTCGTAGCAGAGGTTGCGCGCAGCTGTTTGCGCGTGCGGCTTCGAGATGCGGTGTTCGGCCACCAGCTGTGCAAGGAACCGGCACACTTCGCGGCGCCAGACGTCGTGGCGTGCCGGAATTGAAAGCAGCGCGCGGGTGTCGTCGTTGAAGCCGGCGAGGTTGGCGAAGCCGGCCGTTTCCACCACCTGGTCGAGATAGCGGCGAATGCCGTTCGGGCTGTCGTGGAACCACCAGGGCGGGCCGATCATCAGGCACTCCCAGTGCCCCGCCATCGGCGCGAGTTCCCGCGCATAGGTGCTTTCGTCTAGCGTGAACAAGATGATGCGCAGGCCCGGCGTGTTTCCGTAGCGGTTGAGGAGCGGCGTCAATCCGCCCACCCAGTCGGTGCGGCCGGGAATGTCGGCGCCCATGTTCGGCCCGCGCTCGGCAAAGAGTCTTGCGTTGGTGTTGCGGCGCGAGCCGGCGTGGATCTGCATCACCATGCCGTCCTCGACTGACAGACCGGCCATCTCGGTCATCATCTGGCCGCGGAAGAGCTCGGCATCCTGCGCCGAGAGTGGCCCCTTGAGCGCGCGATCGAGCAACGCCTGCTTCTCGTGCGGGGGCAGGTCGGCGGTGAAGGCCGAGGGCACGCCGTGGTCGGTGGCGGTCGCGCCATAGTCGCGGAAGAAGGCGCGGCGCTTGCGGTGGGCGTCGATCATGCCTTCCCATTTCGTGACGTCGCAGCCGGTGATCTCGCCGAGCCGGATCAGATTGTCGCGAAAGCCCGGCGCATCCGGATCGGTGACGCTGTCCGGCCGGTAGGTGCTGCGCACCTTGCCAATCCAGCCATCCGCCGCGAGTTTTTGGTGATGCTCGAGCGTGTCGAGCGCGCCGTCGGTGGTGGCGATCGTCTCGATGCCAAAGCTTTCGAGCAGCGCGCGCGGGCGGAACTCCGGCTTTTTGAGCTGCGCATTGATGTGGTCGTAGAGGCGGTCGGCATTGTCCGGCGTCAGCGGCTCGTCGCAGCCGAGCACGGCCGACATCGCATGATCCACCCACAGGCTCGACGGCGTGCCGTGGAAAAGGTGGTAGTGCGCGGCAAGCGTGCGCCAGATGTCGCGGCCTTTCGCGACCGGCATGCCGTCGAGGCGCGGCACGCCGAGCGCATCGAGGCTGACACCGACGCTCTGCAGCATGCGGAAGAGATAATGGTCGGGAATGACCAGCAACGAGGCCGCATCCTCGAACGGCGTGTCATCGGCAAACCAGGACGGCTCGGTGTGGCCGTGGGGGCTGACGATCGGCAGGTCTTTCACCGTCTCGTAGAGCTCGCGCGCGATCGCGCGCGTTGCCGGGTCGGCCGGAAACAGCCGATCCGGGTGCAAAAATCCATCCGTCATGCGTTCTCCTCCCAGATACCGCTCAGTTCGGCGCGGCGCCGAGCGCGTACAAAATGCCGCGCAACTCGGCGAGGCCGCGCAGGCGGCCGACCGCCGGATAGCCGGGCGTTACCGTCTTGTTGAGGTCGTCGAGCAGTCGCTGGCCGTGGTCGGGGCGGAAGATGATGTCTTCGCCCGGCCTGCGCTTCCTGTCCTCGGCGACCAGCTCCTTCAGCACCGCCACCATGTCGACGTCGCCTTCGAGATGCGCGCTTTCATGGAAGGACCTGCCGTCGCCCTCGCGCTTCGTCGCGCGCAGATGCGCGAAATGGATGCGCGGGCCAAAGCGGCGGGCCATATCGACGAGGTCGTTGTCGGCGCGCACGCCAAGGCTGCCGGTGCAAAAGCACATGCCGTTGGCCTCGGACGGCACGGCGTCGAACAGCGCCGCATAGTCGTCGGCGGTCGAGGCGATGCGCGGCAAGCCGAACAGCGGCCGCGGCGGATCGTCGGGGTGAAGCGTCAGCTTCACGCCGCGCGCCTCGGCGGCAGGCGTGACGGCGGCGAGAAATTCGATCAGGTGCTGGCGCAGCCTTGCCGCGTCAATGCCGCGATAGGCCTCGAGCTTGTCGCGGAACTCCGGGATCGTCAGCGGCTCGGTGGTCGAGCCCGGCAGCGCCGAGGTGATGTTGCGGGTAATGTCCGCGATTTCCTGTTCGCTCATCGTCTCGTAGACGATGCGGGCGCGCTCGACGTCATCGAGCGAATATTCGGCCTCCGCGCCTTTGCGCTGCAGGATGAAGAGGTCGAAGGCGGCAAAGCGCTCGTGGTCGAAGCGCATCGCCGTCGCGCCCGTCGGCGTCACATAGTCGAGCTCGGTGCGGGTCCAGTCGACCACCGGCATGAAATTGTAGCAGACGACGGGAATGCCGCAGGACGCGACCGCCTCGAGGCTGGCGATCCAGGCGTCAATCTCCGCCCTTGCCTTGCCGCCGAGGCGCTTGACGGCGTCGGGGATCGGGATGCTTTCCACCACGGACCAGGTGAGCGGCGGCCGGCCCGCGGGTGCCGTCTCGATCAGCTCTTTGCGCTCGGCGACCTCGCGTTCGGTCCAGGCGCGGCCGATCGGCACCTCATGCAGCGAGGAGACGACATTGGTGGCGCCGGCCTGCCGCACCTCGTCGAGCGTGACCGGGGCGTTCGGCCCGAACCATCTCCAACCTTGCCTCATCTTCTGTCTCTCCCTCGTCAGTCGGTCCGCCCTGCCGGTCGAAATCGTGCAGCAGACATGGCTGTTCAGCAAAAATAGTCGGGGTGGCGCGCGGAAAGCTCGGCGACATCCGGAATGACGGCGCTCAGATGATGCAGCATCGCCTCCCGAGCCGCAGAAACGTCATGCGCGGCGATGGCATTGCGGATCGTCCCGTGCTCGCCAACGATCTGGTCCATGCGGCCAAGCGCCGGCAGCGCGAGCCGCCGGGCGCGATCGATCTGCACCTTGACGGTCTTCAGCAGCGTCCAGATGCCGGGAAATCCGGCCAGCCGCGCGATCGCCTCGTGAAAGGCCTCGTCTTCCTCGTGGAAGGCGGAGGTGTCGCCCAAGGCCGCGAACTTTGCCTGCCGGGCGATGATGGCATCGAGTTCGGCGATGTCGGCGCCGTCGGCCTTGGCCGCCAGCGCCGCGACCGTCACCGTTTCGAGCGCTTTGCGCACGACCACGGCCTCCGGGATCGCGGCCACCGGCACGCGCGAGACGACGGTTGCCGACTGCGGAAAGATGTCGACGAGCCCGCCTTCGGAAAGCTTGAGCAGGGCCTCGCGCACGGGCGTGCGCGAGACGCCGAATTCCTCGGCAATGCGCTTTTCCTGCAGCGCCGTTCCAGGCGCGAGCCTGAGCGCGACGATGTCGTCATAGAGGCGGTTGTAGATCGCCGTCGCCGCCGTCACGCGGCGGATGGGAAGCGGGCGTGGCGCCTGCCTCGCCGCTACACTTGCGGCCAACGCACCTTCCGCGACCCGCGCCGCCTCGCCAGGCAGGGCGGACAGCTCTGATGCAGCTTCGCTCTCGCTTGCAGAACGCATGATCTCTCATGGCCGGTGTCACCGGTATATTAGTATATCAGTTGCGAAGAGATGCAAGGGCGTGGCGGACTGCAGCGGATGGACTGCGGCCTGTACGGGCTAGCGGGTGGGGGGCCGTCTGAAAGGCTACAATCTCTCGGCAAAGACCGGCTCCACTGAGTCAGCGATTTGCGCTGGCCGGTCGGGATCAGAAACATGACGGCGGGCGGAGGTGGTGCGCCCGCCGTCCCTTGCTGGACCCTCGGGGGTCCTGTCCATCAACAAGTCGCGAGCTAGTACGCTCGCTTCAGTGAGACGAAAGCGCCGGTCTGGTGGTACTCGTAGATGGCCACGTTGCTGTCACGCTGCTCGTGGAAGACCGTCAGCTCCGGCGTGAAGCCCTTGAAGTTGAACTGGTCGTGCGAGACGGAGACGGATGCGCGGTAGGTGTCGTCGCGGCGCGTCACGCCCCAGAACGGGTCGTATTCCGAATAGCGCGTCTGCGTCAGCGAGATCATCGGCGTGATATCGAACCCGGCGGAGCGGAAGTTCAGCCCGACTTCCACCTTCGGCGCCACATAGGTGTAATAGTCGTTTCGGCCATTCAGGTGTTCGAGCGACACCCGGCCGAAGCCGCGAAGCGACCGGGTAATGGACCAGTCGACATAGCCATAGGGGCGGTAGTAGACGCCAGTGGCGTCACTATCCTTCACCGCCATGTAGCCGAGCTGCCCACCCACGCCGACATTCAGCGTGTCAGTCAGCTTGTGATGCTTCCAGGTCTCGAGCGAAGGCATCACGTAGGAATTGTGCCGACGCACTTCGACGTCGCTTGCCACCTGGACGAAAAGGCCGGGGACGCTTTCGGCCTGCCGGGCGACGGCGAACTGAAACCGCCCGCTGTTCAGCTGATCGTTGTCGAAAATCCGGGCCGAAGAATACAGCTTCGTCAGGAGGTTGTTTTGCCAGAGCCGTTCAACGGAGAGCCACGGCTCGAGCCCGAACGAGGTTTTGACCTCCTCTTCAGGCTGATACTCGTAGGGAACGCCGTTGAAGAACACGGTGGCGCCGTCGGAGACGCGCGACGGATTGGATTCGCTGATCGCCCTTATGCCGTACCGGATACGAACGGTACGGAGTTCCGCGGCCTCCATGAACGGCAGAATGTTGCGGCGAACGGCCTGCGGTGTGTCCTTTGCGTCATGGACCTCGCGGAAGAGCGCCAGCGCTTCGGAGTTCTCTCCCGTCTGTAGCAGGAGCCTTGCGAGCTCCAGCTTGATGCGGGGTGTCGGCACCTCCCGCAGGAGGTGCCGATACGTCGTGATGGCGACATCGTATTGTCCCGACTGGGCTGCCGCGTTCGCGGTCTGGAACATGCGCTCCACGGTGGGATTGGCGTTCGCGGCCACCGTGCCGGCAGCCAGGAGGGTGACAAAAAGTGCCGCCAGTTTCATTATTTTCTGGACGCCCCGAAGCCGCCGCCGAAGCGCTCGCCACTGTTGCCGGAAAGGGCGAACGTACCGCCGACTTCCTCAGCCGCAGGACCGTAGAAGCGGCCTTCCACGTTGCCCTTCAAACCGCCGGCCGTAGCGACATTGCCGGCAATTGCGCCCGAGCTGTAGGTCAGCTTGCCGTTGAGGTTGAGATCGGAACGCGCGGCCTCGGTGACAGACTCCGTGCCGCTGGTGCGGAAGTCGATGGTCTTGTTTGCGAAGTCAGCGTTGAGTGTCGCGCGCGCAACGACCGCATCCGGGTTGCCCGCCCCATCAACGTAAATGCCTGCTGCGCGACCCGTGAAGGTGGCTGTGCCGGACGTTGGCACCTTGGAGGCGTCGGTCTCGGCGCCGATGCTGAAGGCGCCGACACTTGCCTTCGTACCTTCATCCGCGGCCCAGGCGCCGAACGTTTGATACTCGAACCCGTTTCCTTCCGGTCCGGCGAGAATGATGCCCTTCTTCAGGTCATTGGAATAAGCCAGGACGAATGCCTCTTCGTCCTCGATGGTACCGGACTTGGTGTCGATCGTGATCGCGCCAGAGCTCCGCTCGAGCGTCAGGGAAAGCGGTTCGCCATCCTTGTCGGTGGTCAGCTTCGCCTGGACGGGGCCTGCGCTCGAAAAGTCGCTTACCTTGCCATTTGCGTCGACGGATACCTCGCGTCCCACGCCCTTCACGACAGTGGTCGTGCCCGGCTTCAGGGTGCTGAAACCGGTGAAGGTCTCGCCGCCCGGACCGCCCGGACCGGCAGGGCCGCCCGAGCCGCCGCCACAGCCCACGATGGCAAACGGAAGCGTGGAAAGAAGTATAATTTTCGAGATTTTCATGATGATCCCCTAACAGCCCATGTTTAGCACCCGCGCGAAGACCTCCGGCGGCGGTGGAAACCCCGGACAATTTCTCCTAATGCGACTACAACGGTCGGATCCGCCCGTAATCAGGCGGGACTTTTCGTTACCAGATGGATCAACCGAGTGGTATCAGGTAGAAATACCTAGTGGTGTGGAACTCCCGTGGTGAGATACGAATATAGACACAGCATGAGCCACGTTTTTCGCGCCAAGCTTGCTGCGAATTGCGAGTAACTGATGCTCAACAGTGCGGGGCGAGAGTCCCAGTTCGACAGCGCATTCCTTGGATGATTGACCCTGTGAAACGAGGAACAGGATGTCCTGCTGGCGCTGCGTCAGGCGTTTAAGGTCAGCAACCGTCGGAAGAAGAAGCCGCATGCATGTCAGGGAGAGGATACGCTCCGCGGCGCCGGTCGAGCACGTCGGCAGGAGTAAGCGATCATAGACGATGTAGTTGTCCAATACGCGCCCGCGAATGGCATCTACCCTGAATTTCTTACTGTGCTTAACTTCAAGCAGATATGGATAGATGTTTCGAGAAAGAAATTCTTGATCCGGATAAAGCCCGAGGACCGGCAGTTCGCGACCAAGACAGATATTCTCGGTGATCACTTCGATCCGATAGTCGGGTGGCAAGTCGAATGTGACGTCGTAGAGCACCAGATTGCAGGTGCTCCCCAGCGCGTTTTTCAGATCATTGGCAAATTTTCTTAGCGCTTCGGCGCAATTCGGCTTCTCATGTTTCCATTTATCGAGAGCGTAAGAAAAAATATCCGGTCGCATTATCGATAAGTTGCATACAAGATGAATCGGCAGCGGCGAGAAATCGATAGCAACTCCAATATGGACCGCGATGATCTGCGGCAATACAGAAAGTGACGCCGGAAAGATGACGCAACGATACCGGATATACATTTAAACGCTCAGGTGATCGCAGGCTGCGGCTGCATGGCCACAGCCCACCACGCGGCGGCCGACCTGGATGAATGGCCGATCTTCGAGCAGGACATTATCCGTATCTCCCACAAGCAGAGCCCCGAGGACTATATTTCGCTTGGACGCGATGTCGAAGCACAGGTGCTTGCCCGGGCGATCCGCGCGCACGTGCATCACCGAGTATTCCTCAACGGCAGCAAGACCGTTGTATTCCGGGCATTTCCAAGGTCCTCCGCTTCGAAGCGGATGGGCTGATGGATCCAAATCGCCAAAAAAGAAACCGCCCCTTTCGGGGCGGTTCAGACTGCTGACAAACCTCTGGCGTTAGCCGGAGGTTTTTGATTCAGTGGGGCATGCTGAAGAAGCCTGCTCCCGAACAGACGGCGCTCGAGATAGTGACGCTTGAGAGCCTGGTGCCGAA
>Ga0182740_1000392_pt1 | contig 53130 bp, 47 predicted proteins | sample eDN5th37CKraftBY_FD_128872 | JGI IMG/M metagenome (GOLD analysis project Ga0182740, IMG submission 128872) | Enriched backyard soil microbial communities from Emeryville, California, USA - eDNA 5th pass 37_C Kraft BY (version 2) (version 2) | ecosystem: Environmental > Terrestrial > Soil >...
GGTCCACCGTGTCGATCACATTGGCGTCGGCCTGCTTGGTGATGACCAGCAGCACGGACGGCTGGCGGTTGAACCAGCCGAAGGAGCGGGCGTTGCGTGTGCCCTGTTCCACGGAGGCGATGGCGGAGAGGCGCACCACAGCGCTATCCGCCGCCTTGACGATGATCGGTTCGTATTGCGAGGCGGCGCGGAGCTGGCCGTTGATGCCGAGGCTCATGGCGCGGTGCTCGCCGTCGATGATGCCGACCGGGCCGGAGGCGTTGGCGGCGACGACGGCGCTGCGCACATCCTCCATCGACAGGCCCATGGAGGACAGCGCGGTCGGGTTCACGCGGATGCGGATCGCGGGCTGTTCCGCGCCGTTGACGGTGACTTCCGCGACGCCGTCCACCTGAGAGAGCCGCTGGGCGACGATGCTGTCGGCAACGTCATAGATGCCGCTCGCCGCCATCGTGGTCGAGGTCATGGCGAGGATCAGCACCGGCATGGCGGCCGGATTGGCCTTGCGGAAATTCGGCCGCGATTGCAGGTCGGCCGGCAGGTTCGACAGGGCCGCGTTGATGGCGGCCTGCACGTCGCGGGCGGCGGCATCGACATTGCGGTTGATGTCGAATTGCAGGGTGATGCTGGTCGAGCCGAGGGAGGAGCGCGACGTCATCTCCGTGACGCCGGAAATCTCGCCGAGCCGCCGCTCCAGCGGCGCGGCGACGGTGGCGGCCATGGTCTCGGGGTCGGCGCCGGGCCGGCTCGCGCTGACGCGAATGGTCGGCATCTCCACGGTCGGCATGCTCTGCACCGGCAGGTCGAAATAGGCGACGGCGCCGACGAGGAACAGCCCGATGGCGAGCAGCGTCGTCGCCACCGGCCGCCGGATGAAGGGTTCGGGCAGGTTCATGGCGAAAGCCCTCGCAGCGGCATCGCCGTCACTCCGCCGGATGCAGGCGCGTGCCCGCGGAGGTGACGCCGGTGAGCCGCACCTTGAGGCGTTCCATCATCAGATAGATGACCGGCGTGGTGTAGAGCGTCAGCAACTGGCTCAGCAACAGGCCGCCGATGATGGTGATGCCGAGCGGGTTGCGCAGCTCCGAGCCGGTGCCGCTCTCGATGGCGAGGGGGATCGCGCCGAACAGGGCGGCCAGCGTCGTCATCATGATGGGGCGGAAGCGCAGCATGCAGGCCTGCACGATGGCCTCGTGCGGAGAGAGTCCCTGCTCGCGCTCGGCATCCAGCGCGAAGTCGATCATCAGGATCGCGTTCTTCTTCACGATGCCCATCAGCAGGATGATGCCGATCAGCGCCACCACGGAGAGGTCGTAGCCGAGCAGCATCAGCGCCAGCAGCGCGCCGACGCCGGCGGAGGGCAGGGTGGAGAGGATGGTCAGCGGGTGGATGAAGCTCTCGTAGAGCACGCCCAGCACGATATAGATCGCGATCACGGCGGCGAGGATCAGCCACGGCTGGCCAGCGAGGGAGCGCGCGAATTCCGCCGCGTCGCCGGTATAGACCCCGACCAGCGCCGGCGGCATGTCGAGGTCGCGCTCGATCTGCGCGATGGCGGCGACGGCGTCGCTCAGCGCCGCGCCGGCCGCGAGATTGAAGCTCAGGGTTACCGCCGGAAACTGCTCTTGATGGGCGATGATGAGCGGCGCGGTCTGCGGCTCGAAGCGGGCGATGGAGGACAGCGGCACCTGCGCGCCGCCGGTGCCGGTGACATAGAGCTTGCCGAGCGCGGAAGGGTCGGTCTGGTAGCGCGGCAGGGCTTCCAGCACGACGCGATACTGGTTGGCCTGCCCGTAGATGGTGGAGACCTGACGCTGGCCGAAGGCGCTGTTCAGCGTGTCGTTCACCGCCTGCATGCTGACGCCGAGGCGGCCGGCGCGCTCGCGGTCGACCTGCACCATCATTTGCAGGCCGCCATCCTGCGCCTCGGACGCCACATCCGCCAGCACGGCGGAGCCGCGCAGGGCCTTCACCAGCCGGTCCGCCCAGAGCGATACGTCCGCCGCATTGGTGCCGGTCAGGGTGTATTGATATTGCGCGCGGCTCAGACGCGAGCCGATCTGGATATCCTGCACCGGCTGGAAGAACAGCGTGACGCCGGGCACGTCCGCGACGCGCCGTTCCAGCCGGCGGATCACCTCTGTGATGGTCGCGACCCGCTCGGTGCGCGGCTTGAGCGTGATGGCGAGGCGCGCGGCATTGGGCGAGGCGTTCACGGGCGTCGCGCCGACCACGGAAACGACGCCGGCGACATCCGTATCCGCGCGGATCGCTGTTTCCACCCGCTGTTGCAGCCGCTCCATCTCGGCGAAGGAGACTTCCGGGCCGCCCTCCATCACGCTGTAGATCAGCCCGGTGTCCTGCTGCGGCAGCAGGCCCTTGGGGATGACGTAGAACAGCCAGCCGGTGGCGAGCAAAGTGCCGGCGAAGACCGCCAGCGTCAGGCCCTCATGGGCGAGCACCCAGTCGAGGCTGCGGCGATAGAAGGCGACGGAGCCGTCCACCGCCCATTCGAACGGCCGCGCGAGGCGGCTGCCGAGGCTGTCCCCGCCCTCGGGCTCGGACCTGCGCAGCATCCGGCTCGCCATCATCGGCGTCAGCGTCAGCGACACCACGGCGGACAGCACCACCGCGATGGTGAGCGTCAGGGCGAATTCGCGGAACATGCGGCCGACGAGGCCGGTCATGAACAGCAGCGGAATGAACACCGCGATCAGCGACACCGTGAGCGAAATGACGGTGAAGCCGATCTCCTTGGCGCCCTTCAGCGCCGCCATGAAGGGTGAATCGCCCTTCTCGATATGCCGCACGATATTCTCGATCATGACGATGGCGTCGTCGACCACGAAGCCGGTGCCGATGGTCAGCGCCATCAGCGAGAGATTGTCGAGCGAGAAGCCGAAGAACCACATCACGCCGAAAGTCGCGATCAGCGACAGCGGTAGCGCGACGCCGGCAATGATGGTTGCGCGGATCGTGCGCAGGAACACCAGCACGACGCCGATGACGAGGCCGACGCTGAGCGCCAGCGTGAACTGCACCTCGCGGATCGAGGCGCGGATGGTGTCGGTGCGGTCATGCACCACGGTGAGGGCGGCGCCGGCGGGAATGGCGCGCTGGAGTCGCGGCAGTTCCTCGCCGATGCGCTGCACCGTGTCGATGACGTTGGCGCCGGGTTGGCGCTGCACGTCGATGACGATGGCGGGCTTGCCCTGATACCAGCCGCTGACGCGGTCATTCTCCAGCCCGTCCACCACGGTCGCGACGTCGCGCAGCAGCACGGGGGCGTCGTTGCGATAGGCGACGACGAGGTTGCGATAGGCTTCCGCGGTGGCGAGCTGGTCGTTGGCGGCGATGGTATAGGTCTGGTGCGCGCCGTCGAGCGAGCCTTTCGGCCCCGACACATTGGCGCCCGACACCACCGTGCCGATCTCGGTCAGGCCGATGCCGTAATTGGCGAGGCGGGACAGGTCCGCCTGGATGCGCACGGCGGGGCGGATGCCGCCCTGCACGGAGACGCGGCCGACGCCGGTGATCTCGCTCAGGCGCTGGGCCATCAGGGTGTCGGCGATGTCGCTGAGCGCCCGCAGGGGGTGGGTGTCCGAGGTCAGCGCCAGCGTCACGATGGGCGTGTCGGCCGGATTCACCTTCGAATAGGTCGGCGGATAGGGCAGCGTGCGCGGCAGCGTCGAGCCGGCGGCGTTGATCGCCGCCTGCACGTCCTGCGCGGCGGCGTCGATGTCGCGGCTGAGGTCGAATTGCAGGGTGATCTGGCTGACCCCCGGCGAACTCGACGAGGTCATGACCTGAAGCGAGGCGATCTGGCCGAACTGCCGCTCCAGCGGCGCGGTCACCAGCGAGGCCATGGTTTCCGGGCTGCCGCCGGGAAGCTGGGTCGTCACTTGGATGGTCGGAAAGTCCACCTGCGGCAGCGACGAGACCGGAAGCTGCCAGTAGCCGAGCAGGCCGCCGAGCAGCGTCGCGATGGCGAGCAGCGAGGTGGCGACCGGCCGCCAGATGAACGGCGCGGAGACGCTGGCGAAGCCGGCATCGTCCGCCGGTGTCGCGGGCCGGTCAGCGGGGATGTCGTCCGGCGGATGTGCCATGGCCGGTGCCTCTTATGCCTCTGCCGTCACCGGACCGGGTTGGCCGGCCCGCCGGCACGCGAATCGGGGGCAGGGGGCGTGCTGCCGCTGGCGGTGTCTGTCGCGCCGGGGGCGGCGGCCGGGCTCCGGGCCGAGCCCTGTGCCGAGCCCTGTGCCGAGCCTTGGACCGAACCTCGCACCGAATCCGCCGGCCCGCCGCCGGCCGCGCCGGTGCGCTGGCGTTTGCCCTTCTCCCCTGCCGGGCGGCTGTCGCGGGACTGCGGCGCGGCCGGCGTCTCCTGCTGCTGACCTTCCTCAGGCGTCGAGATACGCACGCGGGTGCCGTCGGCCAGGCGGGAGAAGCCGCTGGTGACGAGCCGGTCGCCTTCCTGTACGCCGTCGGTCAGCACCGTCTGCACGTCATTCTGGAGGCCGAGCTTCACCGGCCGCATGGTGACGGTGTCGTTCTGCTGGACGACATAGACATAAACGCCGGTCGGCCCGCGCTGGACGGCGGATGTGGGCGCGACGACCACGCCCCGCAGCGTATCGACCAGCAGCCGCACATTGACGAACTGGCCCGGCCAGAGCTGCTGCTGCGCATTCGGAAACTCGGCCTTGAGCCGCACCGTGCCGGTGGTGGCGTCGACCTGGTTGTCGACCACCCGCAGCTCGCCGCGGTCGATCATCGCGCCGGTGTCGGAGGCGACCGCCTCGGCCGGCAGCGATCCCGTCGCCGCCATGCCCTTGTTCACGGCCGGAAGCTGCTGCTGCGGCAGGTTGAAGAACACCGAGATCGGGCGGATCTGGGTGATCACCACGATGCCGTTGGTGTCCGAACTGCGGACGATATTGCCTTCGTCCACTTGCCGGATGCCGGTGCGGCCGGCGATCGGCGCGGTCACCGTGGTGTAGCCCAGCACGATGCGGGCATTGTCGATGGCGGCCTGGTCGATCTTCACCTGCGCTTCGAGCTGGTTCACCTGGGCCTGGGCGGTGTCGGCCTGCTGCTGGGTCGCGGCGTTGCTCGCGGCGAGGCGGCGGAAGCGTTCGAGGTCGAGTTTGGCGTTGGCGAGCTGGGCTTCGTCCTGCGCCTTCTTGGCCACGGCCTGGTCGAGCTGGGCCTGATAGGTCTGCGGGTCGATCCGCGCCAGCACATCGCCGCGCTGGACTTCCTCGCCCTCCTTGAAATTCAGGCTCAGCAGCCGGCCTTCGACCTGCGGCCGCACCGTCACCGTATTGAGGGCGCGGGCGGTGCCGACGCCGTCGAGCAGCACCGGCACGTCGGTGCGCCGGGCGGCCGTGACCAGCACCGGGACAGCCTCCGCGCCGGCCCTGCCAGCCCCGCCTGAGCCCTTTGCGCCGCCGGGCCCCTTCGACCCGCCAAACTTCGATCTGCCGCTCTGGACGCTCTGCTCGCCCGGCCAGAGGGCATATAGCGCGACGCCGGTCAGGCCGAGCACGACGGCCCAGACGACGAGGGTTCGGGGTGTCTTCATGGTGTGGCCGCGGGGCGCGGCGCTCCGTTCGAGGGGGACGGCATGGCGGCACGGACCACCGGCTCGCCGGTCAGCGGCGTGCGGGTCCAGGCCCCGCCGAGGGCCTGATAGAGACTGACGGCGGCCTGGAGCCTGGCGAGCCGGGCAGCGGCGAGGCCATCCTCGGCCGAGAACAGGGTCTGCTGGGTTTGCAGCACGGTGACCTGGTCCACGGTGCCTTCCCGCAGCCGGGTTTCCGAAATATCGAAGGCGCGCCGGGCGCTGTCGCGGACGACGCGCTGAAGCTGTTCGCGCCGGGCCGACTGCTGCACCGCGACGAGTGCGTTTTCGACGTCGGACATGCCGGACAGGATCGTCTGCCGGTAGGTGTTCAGAAGCTCGACGCGGCGGGCCTGCTGCTGGTCGAGATTCGCGAGCAGGCGGCCACCCTCGAAGATCGGCTGGACGAGGCCGGCGGCGAGGGACTGGAACTGCGCCTCCGGCGTGAACAGGGTGCGCAGGATCGGGCTCGAATAGCCGCCCTGGGCGGTGAGCTGGATCGACGGCAGGAGCTGGGCGCGGGCGACGGTGACATTGGCGCTGGCGACGGCGAGCTGCGCCTCCGCCTGGCGGATGTCGGGCCGCTGCACCATGAGATCCGCCGGCACCCCCGGCGTGACGCGTGGAATGCCGAGGCCGAACAGGCTGCCGCCGCGGATCGACGTCGCCGTCGGCGCCCGGCCGAGCAGCACCGCCAGCACGTTGCGGTTCTGCTGCAAGGTCTGGTCGAGCAGGGGCAGCGAGGCCCGGACACTGGCGACGAGGCTCTCCTGCTGCGCGATTTCAAGGGCGGAGGCGGTGCCGACATCGGCACGCTGGCGCACGAGGGTCAGGACGCGGTCGGAACTGGCGAGGTTGCGCCGGGCCAGCGCCAGCCGCTCCTGGGCAGCGACAACCTGGAAATAGGCGTTGGCGGTGCTCGCGAGCACCGTCATTCCCACCACCTCCTGCGCGTAGCGGATGGCGACGGCATTCTCTTCGGCGGCGCGCAGGGACGCCCGGTTCTTGCCCCAGAGGTCGATCTCGTAGCTGGCCGAAAGCTGCGCCGAATAGGATTCGCGCATTCGGTTCGGGCTGCTGGTCACGCCCGATCCGGCGATGGACGACCGGGACTGGCTGGCATTGCCGGAGCCGCTGAGGAACGGCAGCAGCGCGGCGCCGGACGCGCGGGCGGCGGCGTCAGCCTGTTCGACCCGCGCCATGGCGGCCGCGATATCGAGATTGGAGGCTTGAGCTTCCTGGATCAGACCGGTCAGTTCTGCCGAGCGGAAGCCGCCCCACCAGTCGAGCGTCGGTGGTGCCGCATAGGCCCGCGCCGCGCCGGCGCGATAGGCTGCGGGAATATCGAGGGCAAGGTCCGCCGGTTCGGGCGTCAGCATGCAGCCGGACAGGACCAGCAGCAGCGCACATCCGGCCACCGGCCGCCGGCCGCCCCCGATCAGGCCGGGCGAGAGGGGCTCGTCGCCACGGCCGCCGGACTTTCTCTTGTCATTCTTCCGCGACCGCAAGATCGTCTCCGTTCGGCCGCAGAATCGGGCCCTCGCCAGCTTCTCGACCCGGATCGGTTGCTTGCTGGACAAGGTTCGAGCCGGGGCCGCGCCGGAGCGGACCCCGCGCGAACCACGGGCAAAATCGCATGGCGGACGAGGCCCGTAAACTCTCGGGCGGATGAAATTTCCTTAATGTGTCTGGACTTAGGCCGCGGATCGCGACGCTGGAACGTGTTGAAACTTCCTGTGCGTGATTTTGCACGCCGCGCTCCACAGCGGCTTCATGGCTGCTAGAAGGGCGAACTGTCGCAGTTCCGTCGAGGGAGCCAATCGATGCGCTGGTTTCGGGCTCTGCTGCCGCGTGAGGAGCAGTTCTTCGATCTGTTCGCCCGGCATTCGCATATCGTCGTGGCCGGCGCGGAATCCGTGCGCGCGATGCTGGATGGCGGCAGCGCCGTTCCCGAGCACTATCGGGCCGTGATGGAACGCGAGAGCGAGGCCGACGCGGTGACCCGAGAAGTGCTGATCGCGGTGCGCCGCACCTTCATCACGCCGTTCGACCGCGGCAACATCAAGGACCTCATCACCGCCATGGACAACAGCATCGACCAGATGCAGAAGGCCGCCAAGGTCGTGATGCTGTTCGATGTGCGCGATTTCACTCCGCAGATGTGCGAGATGGGCGACGCCATCGTGAAAGCCGCCCGTCTGATGGAGGAGGCGATCCCGCTGATGCGCTCGATCAGCCGTGAGGCGGGGCGGATCAACGCCATCGCCGAGCAGATGTCCCATCTGGAGGGACGCGCTGACGACCTGCACGACTCCGGCCTGCGCAAGCTCTACGAAAGCTGCGGAGCGACCGATCCGATGGCCTTCATCATCGGCAATGAGATCTACGATCATCTGGAAAAGGTGATGGACCGCTTCGACGACGTCGCCAACGAGATCCAGGGCATCGTGATCGAGCATGTCTGACGGCTATACCATCGCCCCCGGCGGGATGGGTCTGCGGCTCCTTGCAGGGGTCGGACGATAATGGACGGCTCTCTCGTCCTGCCATTGCTGATCGGCCTGATCGGCATCGCGCTGCTGTTCGATCTCCTCAACGGTCTGCACGACGCCGCCAATTCCATCGCCACCATCGTCTCCACCCGCGTGCTGCGTCCGCAGCATGCCGTCGTGTGGGCGGCCTTCTTCAACTTCATCGCCTTTCTGTTCTTCGGCCTCCATGTGGCCGAGACCCTCGGCGTCGGCATCGTCAGCGCCAATGTCATCGACAGCGCCGTCATCTTCGGCGCGCTGATGGGCGCCATCGTCTGGAACATCGTCACCTGGGTCCTCGGCATTCCGTCCAGCTCGTCCCATGCGCTGATCGGCGGGCTGCTGGGCGCCGGCACCGCCAAGGCGGGCCTTGCGGCGGTGGTCTGGGGCGGGCTGCTGAAGACCACGGCCGCCATCGTGCTGTCGCCGCTGGTCGGCTTCATGCTGGCGCTGCTGCTGGTCTTTGCCGTGTCGTGGCTCAATGTCCGGCGCAGCCCCTTCGCGGTGGACCGCAGCTTCCGCGCCCTGCAATTCGTTTCCGCCTCGCTTTATTCGCTGGGGCACGGCGGCAACGATGCCCAGAAGACCATGGGCATCATCGCCGTGCTGCTGTTCTCGCAAGGCTATCTCGGCGATTCCTTCTACGTCCCGTTCTGGGTGGTGATCTCCTGCCAGGCGGCGATGGCCCTCGGCACGCTGTTCGGCGGCTGGCGCATCGTCAGGACCATGGGCTCCAAGATCACGCGGCTGACGCCGGTGCAGGGTTTCTGTGCGGAGACCGGTGGCGCCATCACGTTGTTCGCCGCGACATGGCTCGGAGTTCCGGTGTCCACCACCCACACCATCACCGGTGCGATCGTCGGTGTCGGCTCTGCACGCAAGCTGTCGGCCGTGCGCTGGAACGTGGCCAACGGCATCGTGCTGGCCTGGGTCGTCACCATGCCGGCGGCGGCGCTGATCGCGGCCGGCTTCTACGAACTCACGCTGGCTTTCCGCTAAAGCATGATCCCGAAAAGTGGATACCGGTTTTCGGACAAGATCATGCTCAGGCCAAAAGCATGATCCCGAAAAGTGGACACCGGTTTTCGGACAAGGTCATGCTCAGGCCAAAAGCTTGATCCCGAAAAGCGGATATCCTTGACGCGGCGGGCGTCAGGCCACTTTCGTCAGGAAGCTCTGCACCTGCGCATGCAATTCCGTCGCGGCAGCCTCGACGGCCTGCGCCGCCGCGAGCACGGTCTGGGCCGAGCCTCGCGTCTGCCGGGTTGCGTCGGCCACGACCCCGAGGGAGGCGACGATGGTCTTGGCGCCGGAAGCGGCGCTGCCGACATGCTGGGTGATCTCGCCCGTGGCGGCATTCTGCTGCTGGAGCGAGGCCGCAACGGCGGACGAATAGGCGTTGATCTCCTGCATCCTGTCGGCGAGCAGGCGGATCGCGCCGACCACCTCCGTCGACGACGACTGCACGGCGGCGATCTGGCCGGCGATTTCTTCCGTGGCGCGAGCGGTCTGAACCGCAAGTGACTTGACCTCCGAGGCGACGACCGAGAAGCCGCGGCCCGCCTCGCCGGCGCGCGCAGCCTCGATCGTCGCGTTGAGCGCAAGCAGATTGGTCTGACCCGCGATGTCCTGGATCATCTTCACCACATCGCCGATTTTCTGGGCGGCGCCGGACAGGCCGCCGATCTCGTCATTGGCGGTGCGGGCCTGCGCCGCCGCGGTGCGCACGACTTCGTTGGTCTGCCCGAGCTGACGGCTGATCTCGGCGATCGAGCAGGACATCTCGTCGGCGGCGAGAGCCGCCGATTCGACATTCATCGAGGCGGCATTGGAGGTTTTCACGGCATTCTCCACCCGCTCGCTGGTCTGTTCGGATGCGGCGAACAGCGCGGTGGCCGTGGTTCGCAGCGCCGCGATCTGGCCGCCGACTTTGCCGATGGTCTCGGCGACATGGGTGCGGAACGCGCCGATCGCCCCCTCGATCGCCGCGCGACGCTCCTGCTCGACAGCCGCCGTCGCGATCTCGCGCTCGCTCTGGCGCCGCTCCGTGATGTCCGAAAGAGTCGCGATCCAGCCGCCGTCGGGCATCCGGCTTTCGGAGACCGAATAGACCCGGTCGCCGCGTTCGATCACGGCGCGGTTGTCGGCATCCTCGATGCGTCTCGCGCAGCTCGCGATATAGGCGGCGGCGTCGCCGGAGAAGGTGCCGAGGGCGCGCCGCTCCTCCAGCATGTCGATGAAGGGCCGCCCGGTCCAGGCCCGGTCCCGGGTCATCTGGCACATGGCGAGATAGTTGTCGTTGCAGAAGGCCAACCGATGCTTTCCGTCCACCACGCAGACCGCCGGGCTCATGGCTTCGAATGCCGCATCATAAAGCCGCGTGCGCCGCAGCAGCCCGCGCTCGCCCGCGATCAGCCCGACGACGCCGCCGAGCGCCACCCAGGGCGCAACCAGTAGCCCGAGCGCCGCGGACCCGAGCCCCTGCCACCCGTCGGGCAGTTGCGTCGGGGCGAGCCAGCCGAAAACGGCAAGGCTGATGACGAGGCCGGTAATCCCGCCCGCCAGGACGGCTTGCCATCGATGCGCCAGAAGGGATGAGCTGGAGGGATACATGCGCTTCACGAGTGGTGAGTTCGGCGCAACTCTGGATGGTCATGGTTAATTTTTCGGCAATTCACGGCTTCCACGCGGCGTTAAATCTTTGGAGCGTAGAGACGGGGTCCTGCTCGCCGCCATGATGACGCCCGGTTGCCGATGCCGGGTGGCGGGGATGAGACAACCGGGGCCGGTTCTGCCGGCGTCGGAGCAGGCGGCTATACAGGCCAAGGAGTTGACGCGTGCAGGCGAATGGAAGCGGGCGAATGACAATCCTTCCGCCACAGGCCGGCCGCCTGGCGGCGCTGCTCGTCGCGGGGGCGGTTCTTGCGGGCTGCGGGAGCCGGCTGCCGGAAGCCGGCCAGCCGAGTTTCTATGCCAGTCTCGCCAATCCCTCCGGAGAGGTGGATCAGGCTGCCGCGGCGTCGATGATCTCCGGCTACCGCAAGAACAACGGCCTCGGGCCGGTTGCCATCGACCCCGTGCTCAGCCGGCTGGCTGCGGAGCACTCCCGCGCCATGGCGCGGGCGGACCGCATGGAGCATACGCTCACCCAGCCCTTCGCGGCCCGGCTCAAGGCCGGCGGCTACGACGCCGTCGTGGCGGCGGAGAATATCGGCGCCGGCTACCACACGCTGGCGGAGGCTTTTTCCGGCTGGCGCGATTCGTCCGGGCATCGCCAGAACATGCTGCTGAAGGGCGCCACCCATATGGGCATCGCCACCGCCTATTCTCCGAAGTCCAAATACAAGGTGTTCTGGACGCTGATCCTGGCGGCGCCCGACCAGAAGCGGTGAGGGGGCGGACCGGCCGGCCGGGCTATTCGGCCGCTTCCCTGTTGATGCCACCCAGCGCGACCTCGCTGAGGGCGGCGTCTGTGGCCTTTTCCTCCTTCAGCGTGGCTTCCAGCAGCGGCACGGCCTTGTCATGGCCGAGTTGCTTCGCCCAGGCGATGAGCGTGCCATAGCGGGCGATCTCGTAATGCTCGACCGCCTGCGCGCCCGCGAGCAGCCCGGCGTCGATCACATTCGGATCCTCGCCTTCTTCCATGACCTCCTTGCCCTCCTCGATCAGACCGAGAATGGCCGGGCATTTCTCGCCGCGCGGAGCCTTGCCGAGCATTTCGAAAATCTTTTCGAGGCGCTCGATCTGGCCCTCCGTTTCGCCCTCGTGTTTTTCGAAGGCCGCGCGCAGGGTCTCGTCCTCGGTGGATTTAGCCATTTTCGGCAGTGCTTTCACGATCTGCTTCTCGGCGTAGTAGATGTCCTTCACGAGATGCAGAAACAGGTCGTCCAGGCTTTTCATGGCGCTTCCCTCTGATGGTGTCGGGCAGCGGCGGATCGGTGCCGCAGGGATGCCGCCATAACTGTCCTGGGATGGCTTCGTTCCAGATGCCGCGCGAAGGCCGCAGGCTTTCCATTCGCACCCGAACAAATGTTAGGATGCGTGGACCAATCAGGGAGAAATGCATGCGCGCCTATCGTCTTTCCACGCCGGGTTCGATCGACGGGCTGGTTGAGGCTGAACTGCCGATGCCGAAGCCGGGACACCGCCAGGTGCTGGTCAAGGTCGCGGCCTGCTCGCTCAACTACCGCGATCTCGCCATCGCGCTGGGCAAGTACCGCATGCCGGTGAAGCCGGACCTCATTCCGCTGTCGGACGGGGCAGGCGAAGTGGTCGAGGTCGGCCCCGGTGTCGCCCGCGTGAAGGTCGGAGACAGGGTCGCAGGCAATTTCGGCCAGCGCTGGCACGGCGGCCGCTCGCCGGCCGAAAATGCCGACGCCACGCTGGGCGGAGCCATCGACGGCATGCTGGCGGAATATGTGCTGCTGGAAGAGGACGGTACGGTGAAGCTGCCGGACCACCTCTCCTTCGAGGAAGGCGCGACGCTGCCCTGCGCCGCCGTCACCGCCTGGAACGCCCTTGTTGAACATGGCGAGATCCGCGCCGGCGACACCGTGCTGGTGCAGGGCACCGGCGGCGTTTCGATTTTCGCATTGCAGATTGCGCGGATGTTCGGCGCGCGGGTGATCGCGACATCCTCCAGCGACGAGAAGCTGGCGCGGGCGAAGGCGCTCGGCGCGGCCGACGGCATCAACTACAAGCTGCGGCCGGACTGGGACCAGGCCGCGCTGGAACTGACCGGCGGCCGCGGGGTGGACCATGTCGTGGAGGTCGGCGGCGCGGGAACGATCACGCGCTCGCTGGGCGCCGTCGCGCCGGGCGGCAGGGTCAGCATGATCGGTGTGCTCACCGCGCCGACCAACGATTTCAATCCCATGATGATCATGGCCAAGCGGGCCAGCCTGCGCGGCATCTTTGTGGGATCGACCCAGATGTTCGAGGGGCTGGGCCGCGCGCTGGCGGCGAACGGCGTCAAGCCCGTTATCGACCGCAGTTTCGGCTGGGGCGAGGTCCGCGATGCCTATCGCCACATGCAGTCCGCCGCGCATTTCGGCAAGATCGTCATCACGGTCGGTCGCTGAGCCCGGTTGCTGTCCGGTCCTTCGCAGGCTTCAGGAGTCGAGTTCCGGGTAGCACCGGAACACGCCCTGCTGGTTGAACGCGATCCGCCGGTCCGACGCGAGATAGGCTGCGATGCGCGGATGTCCGGCGACGGCATCCGCGAGCGCGACGGACAGCGGCAGGTTCGCCTCAGCCTCGGCCATGGCCTTGGGAAAGGCGAATCGCAACCCCGTCACGACCTGAAACAGACTTAGATCCACATAGGTCAGCCTGTCGCCGACAAGGTGCCTGCCGCCGTTCATCTCCAGAATCTTCTCGAAATAACCGAGATATTTGGGAAGACGATGTTTCAGGAATGCGCGGGTGTAGCGCACGGCCTCGTCACGCTGGTCCTCGTAATAGAGGCCGCTGGCGATAGGGTGGTGGGTGTCGTGGATTTCCTTGATGAAATCCGTGAAGGTGAGCTGAAGCTGGTGCGTCCACAGCCGTCCCGCATCGTCGGCGGGGGCGAGATCGTGGCGCGCGCCGAGAAACAGCAGGATGTTGGCGGTCTGGCCGATGATCTGCTCGCCAGCTTTAAGGAAGGGTGGCGCGAAGGGCGGACGAGGCGTCACCCGTCCCTCCATGAACTCAAGCATGGAAGGGACGCCGCCGGTATCCGGCTGTCGTGCGATGTCGAGATAGTCGGCATTCGCCGCCTCCAGCGCGAGGCGCACGAATTCGCCGCGGCCTTGGATGGACGGCCAGTAGTGGAGTTCGTAGCGCATCGGACTTTCCCTGTGACGCCGCGGAATATCCCGGTTCAATGGGGCGTTTCGCGGGCGCCGCAATCCGGCAGGAGCGGCGAGCGCATGATCAGCCCGGCATGAAGCCGCCGTATCGGCAGTCTCCGGAAGGGAATCGTGCAGGTCCGGGCGCCTCCGGCAAGGGGAGGGGTATGTGCCGGTCGCGGTTTCGACCGGATCGACAAGGGCGCGGGTGTCGAGGTCTGCGATCAGGGAGTCGCGGTCGGCGATAAGATGGGCCGGCCTTGAGGTTGCTGACGAGGATCGGAGCGGCGGCCTGCCGGAAGCTTGCCCGGACGGGAGTGCAATCTGCGTCCGGAGCCGCGATGCTCGGCAACCGCGTTGATTTTGGTGTCCTCCCCTCCACGAGAACGGTCAGTAGCGCCATCCGGCCTTCCTTGAACGTCAGCGCCTGCCGGCGGGTGCGGACGATCGGGGAATCGACCAGTTGCAGCGACTGCGGCGATACCCTCGCCGGAGCCCTGAATTGAATCGCTCCGCGGCACCCGCCGCAACGGCTGTGAGCCCGGAAGCTAGCTCGGGATGATGGCGATGGCCTCGATCTCCACCAGCATTTCGGGCTCGGCGAGCTGCACGCCCATGATGAGCGTGCCGACCGGCGCATGAGGCGTGTATTTGCCGGCGACTTTGCCATACTGGCCCCGGTCACGCGGATCCTTGAGATAGACGACGGTCTTGATGACATGCTCCAGCGAGCTGCCGAGGCCCTCCAGAGTGGCCTTGATGTTCTGGAACGTGATTTCCGTCTGCTCAGCGGTGGTCGCGCCCTGCACCTGCTGGGTCTTGGGGGCCTTTGAATCTTCTCCCGCCAGATAGATCATGTTCCCGACCACCACCGCCTTGGCGTAGCCGCGCGGCGGATCGTGCCGGACATATCTCGGCTCCGGCTTGGGTTGGGCGGCTGCGCTGCCCGCAAGCCCCGCTGTGCCGGCAGCGACAGCGCCTGCGGCAAGTCCGATCGACATGAGATCGCGGCGATTCTGGTCCATGTTCAACCCTCCGACGCATGAAAGTGGCATCGGACCACACCCCCGCACCTTCGCCAAGAGGGACGGCCTTGCGGTCGTGCCGGGCGCCGTCGGCGTTCAGGACTGTTTTTTCTGCTTTCAACCGGATTTTTGCGGCCCCTCGGGTCTTTCGCGGCGGTGGGTCGGCTGGTTTTCCCTGGAAGGACGCGCTGGCGCGCCGTGCGCGTTGACGGCCCGGCGCGGCAGACGGTAAAGAGGCGTCGCGCCGTCGGTGAGCCGATCACGCAGGCGCGCGACCCCGGGGTTTCAACCGCCCCGCCGTGCCGGACATGCGCCGGCCGATGGGTTTCCGGAGAGGTGGCTGAGTGGTTGAAAGCACCGCACTCGAAATGCGGCATACGGGCAACCGTATCGGGGGTTCGAATCCCTCCCTCTCCGCCATGCAATCAGCCTAGCGCATTGATCTGATTGTAGAAAATGGAACTGACTTGTTCCGTGCCCTAACTTCTGCCCCAACTTGCTCGATTGCTCGGCCTTTTTACAGCGTCGGAAAAATCCGACTCTGCCTGACACCGAGTCGTTTTGCCGCATACCCAAGTCTGCGGGGTATTTGTTTGCCTGAAGGCCCCGGTTCTCCGGGGCTTTTTGTTTGCCACCTGTTCACCATCCCCTTGTCGTCGCCTCTCGGTTGAGGGAAAATGGCGAAAATGGGGAGGGGTTGAGTATGCGTGTTCTCGCCGTCATTGCGCTGGCGGGCCTATCGGCCGCGTGCGCTTCAAAGTCTTCGGAGATTTCTCCGACCTACATTTCGCCGTTTATCTACCAGAACCACACCTGCCAGCAGCTTGCGATGGAAGCGCAGTCCCTTTCCACCCGCGCCGCCCAGGTTGCTGGTGTTCAGGACCAGAAGCGCTCCAATGATGCTGTGGCGACTGGCGTGGCCATCGTCATCTTCTGGCCGGCCGCTTTCTTCGTCGGCGGGGACGGTCAGGCCGCCGCCGAACTCGGCAGTCTCCGGGGCCATATGGCTGCTGTCGAGCAGGCCAGCATCGCTAAAAAGTGCGGTATTGAGTTCCAGAAGGCTCCGCCGGCAGGGGCTGCCTAGTGCCCACTTAGCTCCAAGGAGGTCCTGGTTTCCGGGACATTTGTTGTCACGGATTGAGCAAAGATTCCGAACCACCGGCAAGATCCGCCCCCCGATCCGGGTCGCCGGGGGGGCATTCGCAATCGCTCCTGGCGGATTCGGCCCAAGCACGCTGATTTTCATCCCAGGCGCTGAACAAAACCCCGAGCGACGGTTCACAGTCTGGGGCCGTCGTGTAGCCGTCGTCGTGCGGCTCATCCTGCACGTCCCCGCCGTCCTCGTTCATGTCCTCTGCGTCGTGCGTGTCCTCAAAATCAGGGTCGCCATCGATATCGTCCAAAAACGATATCAGCCGCTCGATTTCGTCGGCGGCTTCTCAGCAAACCCCGCTGCCGCCGGCGCCGAGAAGGCTTCTCAGCCGCATCAACGCCGCCCTCCAGCAGATCGGCGAGGCCACGGCACGCTTTGCCGACGCCCAGATCGTGTCCTTCGATCTGGGCGGCTATGCCGACGACGCCGCTGGCTTCGACATGGAGACCGAGGCCAAGATCGCGCCACACGAGGAGCGCCTTCAGGCCGCCCTGAAAGCCGCCCCCGCCGATGGTGACGGCTCTATCAACCTGACCGCAAAAGACCTCCCCGCCGTTAGCGTCGGCAAGGCGTCCACGATGCGGGCCGCCGCCTTTCTGGGCACGCTCCTGCGGTTCGCGAGCCGGCATGGCGCAGCCGTCGCGGAAACCGACCACGGCTTGTGCCTGATGATGGAGGAGGAGGTCTTCTCAATTCGCATCCACGAATTCCGGCGCAAGCGCATGGCCCCACGGGGACAAAGCCGGCCGGCCTGCCACACCCACGCACCAGCCACCAGAGCCTCAGCCCGCAGCCACCTCAGGCTCAGCCGGTTCAGCAGACTGAACCCTCGGGCATTCTCTGTCTGAGTTGAGAGACCCGAGGCCGCTGCAATGGGCGCCGCGCAATCTCGTCGGCACCTGGCAGGACAACAAGCGGCGCCCGCTGGAAGAAGAAGCCATGCCGGAAATCCACGCGGCGCTGACCCTCGCCCTGCGGATGCTCAAGAACGAACGGTCCGAAGACGGAGCCTCCCGAAAAGCGATGCTGAAGCAGGCGATCCGGGAGAGCGCGAGCCGCCAGGACGCGCTCCGGAAGCACGACCGCTTTCTGGAAGACAAGACGGCACGCCACGCGCGCTACCTGCGCTATGCCGCCTTCGCGGACCATCTGGCGGAAGCAGAAGCCAACCTGCCGGATGACGTCAGGCTGAAAAGGCTACGTCATGCCGTCCTCATGAAAGCCGAGGCGCTGAAGCGTTCGATCGACACCGAGACACGGCGGCTGAGATGATTGTCGCCGACCTGTTTCACGACGAATAGCCGGTGGATCGGAAAACATATCGCCGGCAGCGGGAGTTGGAGGGCGGGGTGGGGGCGTGGATCCACCTGTTGTCCACCTCCTGCCGCCCTCCTGTTAGTTGCTCGTCCCTGTTCTTACGCAGGACTGCCGATCAGCCGGTGGACCATGTCGATGCCCTTGCTCTTATTGTAGCGCTGATAGGCGCCGCTGATGATCACCTCCGGCGATCCGGAATGAAGCCGCTCATAGAGCTGCTGGCGGCCGCCGAATGAATCGCCCGTGAGTTCCCAGGCCAGCCGGCACAGGCGATGGCGATAAAGGGCATCGACGCCCTTGCCGCGGCCATAGATATCCAGAAGCGGCCGCAGTTCGGGTACGTCGAAATCTTCGACGCTCGGCGTGAAGATCGGCGCACTGGTGGCGACATGCTCGAAGATGTTGATGATGCGCTCCGACGTCATCGTGATCAGGGGCCGCAGATGCGAGGTATCGCCGAGCGCGTAATGGCCACCGGGGGTGCGAACGCAATCGACCTCGGCCGCGCGCAGCATCGCCTTGAACATGCCGGCATAGGATGCGAGTTCGCCCATTTCCTGCATCACGTGAGGGCGGCCGGCGATGCCGCCGGTTTCGGCGATCAGATGCGCGGTGCCGATGATCAGTTCCAGCCGCGCCAGCAGTTGCAGAACGCTCGCATAGCCGGCGAAGGACATCACCCGCGACCGGAACAGCATGTTGGCTTCCTTCGGCTTGCGCATCAGGAACACGCGCTCCCACGGGATCAGCACGTCGTCGAAGATCATCAGTGCATCCTGCTCGTCGTAGCGGGTCGAAAGCGGATGATCGGCGGACGTCTTGCGCAAGGTGAAGGGATCGCGGCAGATCTGGCGGATGCCGGGCAGGTTCACGGGACAAGCGAACCACAGCGCGAATTCCGGCTCGTCCTCGGCCAGCACATAGGTCGGCGCGACGATCACCTCGTTGCTCAGCGGCCCGAGCGTGACAAAGCGCGCACCGCGAACGACGATGCCATCGTCGCGCTCCTTGACGATGCGCAGGCAGCGGTCCGGGTCCTGTTTCGGACGCAGGGTCTTGTCCATGTGCGGATCATGCAGGCCGTGCGACAGCGCAAGGTCGTTCCGCCGCGCGTGGTGCCAGTAACGTTCGGCATTGTCGCCGAAGCCCGCATGGAGGGCGTTCAGCTCCGCCCGCGTGTCGTAAAGGCCAACGATCATCGCCGCGCAAAAGTCCGGCAGGCGGCCGAACATGCCGTAGCTATGCTCGGTCCAGGTCTCGGTGTTGCGGCGGCGGCGCAGCAGTTCCTCCGGTGAGGTCGGCGGCAGATAGGAGACCGAGACGCGCAGGCCGTCCGCGTCCAGATAGGTCATGGCATCCCGGGTCGGCGCCTGATGCTGCAAGTCGTAGAGGTCGGCGATGGTGCGGGCGACGTTGGCCGTGGCGGGGTGGCGGGTGACGTCGTCGATTTTCTCGCCGTGAATCCAGACCTCGCGGCCGTCGCGCAGGCTTTCGAGATAGCGCGCGCCGTCCATCACACCCGCATTGAGCGGTGCGGCAGTTTCGCGGCGAAGCGTGGTATGGCCCTGCGGCGACATGGGTCCCCTCCCTTTTTGGCGTGTGATCGCGATGGCCAGGGCGGCCACCGTTGCCGATCATCTGTATTACAGATATAGGAGGTGTCAAGAAAGACGACATCGCCGCAGGAGGCGCGTCGCCGCATGGGGCAGCACACGATAGTGATCTCCACTCAGCCCGATATCTGGTCGCGGGGGATAGCGACGGGAGCGTCCCCGGCTTCAGCGCGCATTGTCGAGCTGGTGCGCGCCGCGCTCTTTCGTGGCGAGTTGAAGCCGGGCGACATGCTGGGCTCGGAAACCGATCTCGCCCGCAGACTTGGCGTGAGCCGCGTGCCGGTCCGGGACGCTTTTAAAAGTCTACAGGCCATGGGTATCGTCGAAGTGAAGATGGGCGCCCATGGCGGCGCAAGGATTGCGGTGGGCGACCCCACGCGCTTTGCCGATGCGCTTGCAGTGCAGTTCAAGCTCGTCGGCATGAGTGCGGAGGAAATGTTCGAGGCGGAGATCGCGGTGGAGGGAGCGGCCGCGATGCTGGCCGCTCGCAATGCCACCGCGGAAGACCTGGCGGCGCTTCGCGCCATTCTCGCTGAACTGGCGGCTCTCGTGAACGAGGCGCAAGGCTTCACCCGCGCCGGCCTGCGCTTCCACCTTCGCGTGGTCGAAGCCTCCCACAATCGCGCGCTGATTGCCTATGAGCAGGCGCTTATTGACGTGTTGTATGACACCTACGCACCGCAGACCACGCCCGCCCTGGCGCGGGGGGTGATCGCCAAGCACACGCGGGTTTATCGTTCCATCGCGGCGCGTGACGGAGCAAAGGCGAGCGCAGCCATCACAGCGCATTTGCACCAGGTGCGGGAGCGCGTCCTTGCAGACATTCACGCCGGCACCAGCGCGCATCGCGGCTGAGTTGCTCCGATACCGCGAAGATTTTCTATGCTGACCTTAAAGGACGGGTGCAGAAAGGGGGGCGGGATCCGAATGACGTCAAGATCATGCCGGGCATGCTCGTCAGCGTCGCGCCGACCCGGCAGGAGGCGCAGGATCAGTTCAGCCAGCTTCAGGAATTGATCCATCCGGAGATTGGACTGGGGTTGCTGAGCGAGCGTCTTGGTATTGATATGTCCGGATATCCATTGGACGAACCCGTGCCGGATATTGCTGATGATGAGTGGATGAGAAGCAGTCGATCTTCGATGATGTTTGCGATCGCGCGGCGCTACAAGCTCACGGTTCGCCAGCTCTATACGAGATTTGCCGCCTCACGAGGCCATGTCTCCGTCATTGGTACGCCAGCGGACGTGGCAGATAAGATGGAGGAGTGGATGACAGAGGGCGCGGCCGACGGCTTTAACGTCATGCCTCCGATCATGCCGAAGGGGTTGGAGGCGATCGTCGATCTTGTCATTCCCGAATTGCAGAGGCGCGGGCTATTTCGTATAGCTTACGAAGGAAAAACGCTGCGCGCGAATCTTGGTCTCATGAAGCCTGAGGGTGCTGATAAACCATTAGTTTCTGGATGATTGCGATGCGTTGAGTCCGAGTATTCTGCTGCCGATAAGTATTTAGTGCCGAGTATCGGGCTAATTCGGTAGGCGTAGATCCAAGTCTCTTGGATGCCATGCGCTTCTGTCGAGAAGCAAATCAAATTCAAGAATGTTTTGTGAGAGGCGGTCTTGGGTGTGATGGATGGGTTGGCTTTGCGCGCCGCGATGGGGAGCACACGGCCCATCAAAGATCCGGATCAGCAACGATCTTTTGAAATCTTAACTCCGTCCACTTTGAGTATGATTTATGGCCACGTTTTCCTCTTCGGATAAGCATCCATATCATTGGCCGGACCCGTTCGATCTTGACGGCCAGTTGTCCGAAGACGAGCGGATGGTGCGGAACACGGCGCGCGGGTATGCGCAGGGCCGTCTGCTGCCGCGGGTGACCGACGCCTATCTGCACGAGCGCTTCGACCGCGAAATCATGACCGAGATGGGCGACCTTGGCCTGCTGGGTGTGACGATTCCCGCCGCCTATGGTGGAGCGGAACTCGGCTATGTCGCTTATGGGTTGATCGCCCGCGAGATCGAACGCATCGATTCCGGCTATCGGTCCGCGATGTCGGTGCAGTCGTCACTCGTGATGCATCCGATCCATGCCTATGGCAGCGAGGAGCAGCGGCGGAAATATCTGCCGAAGCTCGCGACTGGCGAGTGGATCGGCTGCTTCGGCCTGACCGAGCCGGATGCCGGTTCTGATCCCGGCGGAATGCGCACGGTGGCGCGCCGGGACGACGGCGGCTATGTGCTGAACGGGACGAAGACGTGGATCACAAACAGTCCCATCGCCGATATCGCCATTGTCTGGGCGAAAAGCGAGGCTCATGACAACGCCATCCGTGGCTTCATCGTCGAACGCGGAATGGCCGGTTTCAGTACGCCGAAGATCGAGAACAAGTTGTCGTTGCGCGCCTCGATCACGGGCGAGATCGTGCTCGACAATGTCGAGGTGCATGAGGCGAACCTGTTGCCCGATGCCTCGGGTCTGAAAGGGCCGTTCGGCTGTCTCAACCGGGCGCGTTATGGCATTGCCTGGGGCACGATGGGGGCGGCGGAAGCTTGCTTCGAAGCCGCCCGGCAATACACCCTCGAACGCAAGCAATTCGGGCGGCCGCTCGCGGCAGCGCAATTGGTCCAGAAGAAGCTGGCCGACATGCAGACCGAGATCGCGCTCGGGCTTCAGGCCACTCTGCGTGCCGGCCGCCTGTTCGAGGATGACCGCCTCGCACCCGAGGTCATCTCCATCATCAAGCGCAACAACTGTGGCAAGGCGCTCGACATCGCCCGCGCCGCGCGGGACATGCACGGCGGCAACGGCATATCGGCAGAATTTCATGTGATGCGCCATGCCGCGAACCTTGAGACGGTCAATACTTATGAGGGCACTCACGACATCCATGCGCTGATCATCGGTAGGGCGATCACTGGCCTTCAGGCTTTCGCATGAACACAAGATGCGGCATCCAGTTATGTCGGGATGTAGTCTGATCGACAGCTCCGGCGCTGGCGGTCAGCGTTGGGTCATAAGTATGGGGTCTCGGCGTTCATTCTTGTGAAAGATGAACAACGACCTGTCGAGGGTTTCGCGACGATCTTTTCGATCTGTGTTTCTTCTGCGATTCTTACGTTCTCCCCACGACTTAATAGCCTGCTTCACAGAGAAGTATCGGTCAGTGGAGAGGCAGGGTCGCGCAAGGGCTCATCGGATGATATACGGCGAACGGCTCGTCGGCAGCATTGCTTGCCCTGACGTGCCAGGACAGTCGCGGCCAGCGGCCGCTGCTTTCATCTCCGGTGATCAATAGATGGCTCTGATCAGCGTCAGCTCATCGCAAGCAATCTCAGCTTGCAAGGCTGAGGGTAAATGGGAATACTTCGATGTGTTCTTCATTTCAACATTCCATTGTCGGAAGCGATCTGGAGTTTGTCTTGACACATCACACCCTCAAACCATCGCCGGACACCTGCCATTGGGGAAGTTTCGATGCCCGTCTGCCGGCCGTTCTCCGGGTGGCAAGCGGCGACAGCGTCACGATTGAAACGGTTTCCGGCAATCCCGATTTCCTGCCTGATCCGGAAGAATTCGAGATTCCAGATGGGCTGAGAGACATCCACCGCGCATTGAAGCCGAGCCCTGGGCCGCACATTCTTACCGGTCCGATTGCGGTGGAGGGTGCAAAGGCTGGAGATGTGCTGGAAGTCCGGATCAAGAATGTCGAACTGTCGACGGACTGGGGCTACAACATGATCCGGCCGCTGATGGGAGCACTCCCGGACGATTTCGACACGATGCGCCGGATTCTTATTCCGCTTGATCGCGGGCGGATGACAGGTCGCATGCCATGGGGCTTGGAGCTAAAGCTGAATCCTTTCTTCGGCGTCATGGGAGTCGCGCCGCCTCCTGGCTGGGGCCTCATCAATTCCGCTATTCCGCGGGCAAACGGAGGCAATCTCGACAACAAGGAGCTTGGCGCAGGCTCAACTCTTTATCTGCCTGTGTTTACTGACGGTGCTCTGTTTTCGTGCGGCGACGGGCATGGCGCTCAGGGAGATGGAGAGGTCTGCGTCACTGCGATCGAAACGTCACTGCGCGGAACGTTTGAATTCATCGTGCGGAAGGATCTTTCGTTCCGATATCCGCGAGCTGAGACACCATCGCACTACATCACCATGGGCATGGATCCGGATCTCGACCGGTGCATGGAAATGGCGCTGCGCGACATGATCGTTCTTCTGGGAGAGAAGGGCGGGCTTTCACGAGAGGACGCATATACGCTCTGTAGTCTCGCCGCTGACCTGCGTGTCACGCAGGTGGTGAATGGCTCTCGCGGGATTCATGCCATGATCGACAAGTCGCTTGTCGGGCCTTCCAAGACCAATTAGCAGCGGAAATTCAGAGGTTGCAGCCTTTGGCTCCGCAGCCTCTGAACCTGCTCAAATGAACGGCCAGTTTGCGGGATTTTTGCGATCCGCACATACCTGAAGTTCGCTTAGACTCGATTCTCAACGATCACAGCCTTTTTGTCGGTGTTCTTGCGCGCGTCCGACCCTGATGATGGCACGATGTTGAACTTGGAATCTGGTCAACACATCAACACTGGCGCAGTCGTTTCCGGGAAACACTTCGCCTATCGTCTCTGACCTTGGCGCTTAGCCTTTATCCAGCATTTCACTATGTGAAATATCGTAATATTTTTTCATTCGAAACGAGCCTGCCACTGCTACCGATGTGTAGTCTTCTCGTATTGAGAACGAAGCCATATGACGTTCATTACTGAGAATAGAACGAAAGCTCGGCTGGCCGCTGGTGACATGGCGCTTGGTCTTGTGGTCAGACAGGCGCGAACCGTCGATATCGCAGGTATCAGTCAGGCCTGCGATTACGATTGGATATCCCTGGATTTAGAGCATAGCTCCCTCGACCTGGATACCGCAGCTCAAATCGCCTACGCGGCGTTGGGCGTGGGTCTCACGCCGATCGTGAGGTCTCCGAGCAAGCATCATTATCACGCCACGCGTTTGCTTGATGCCGGTGCGCAAGGAGTGATCGTGCCGCATATAGATACGCGCGCCGAGGCGGAAGAGATGACTGTGGCGTTCAAGTATCCCCCGGCTGGGAAGCGTTCCCTGGCGTCAGTCCAGCCCCAGCTTTCTTTTCGAAGTCATCCGGTTGACGTGACCATGGAGGCCGTGAACAGGGAAACTCTTCTGATCGCGATGCTGGAATCGTCGGCGGCCATCGCAAATGCAGACGAAATCGCTTCTGTGGAAGGCATCGACGTTCTTCTGGTCGGAACCGGAGATTTGTGTGCGGATATGGGAGTCCCCGGGGATGTCTGTCATCCCAAGGTGGAAGAAGCGTATCGCCACGTCATCGAAGTGTGTCAGGCCAGAGGTATCCATGTCGGGATGGCCGGAATTCACGATCATGCTTTCGCAGCGATGCTGGTTGCGTCGGGTGTCCGGCTGATTACTGCGGGGACCGATCTCAACTTCCTGATGGCGGGAGCGCGGCAGCGGAGCGCTTCATTGCGCGCTCTTTTACCATCGGGGAAGTAGAGGTTGATGTGAAATGGAGTCGGAAAAATTGCTCAGATGTGATTGTCATGTGCATGTTTTTGACGACAGCGACCGATTTCCACCAAAAAAGGAAACCCCCTATCAGCCGCCCCTGGCCGCAACCATTGACGACGTGAGTGCGCTGCATCGAGCACATCAGATCGACGCGACGGTTATCGTCCAACCCATAGCTTATGGGGCGGATCATCGGGTGCTGATGAATGCCATTTCGAGCCGCTCCAACTTGCGTGGGGTCGCCGCAGTCAACGGATTAATGACCAAAGAGGATGTCTCTGCGTTGGATGCGGCTGGTGTGTGCGCTGCTCGCTTTGGTCTTGGCTCAGGCGCGCAAGGCCCGTTTGACAGAGATGCGGCCGAGGCGATCATCGAGCTTGTTCGCCCGTTTGGCTGGCACATCAAAATTGGCGCAATGGGGCAGGATATCGCCATACACGCCGAATGGCTGCGCAGTCTGCCGGTCACGATCGTTTTCGATCACATGGCAGGGCTCGGTCCTAGCGCAGATAGGGACGATCAGGCAGTGAGGTCGTTGCTCGAAATGCTCGAGCGGCCTGATCGATGGATCATGATTTCTTGCCCGGATCGCCGATCGATAAAAGGCGAATTGTTCGAGGACATGCTGCCGATCGCCCGCGCGCTTCTTCGCCAGGCACCGGACCGGGCCATTTGGGCGAGCGACTGGCCGCATGTGCTCTATCAGAAATCCAGGATGCCTCGTTATGGCGATCTGATTCGCTTCCTTGAACTGGCGACGGATGGGATTGTGGCGATCGATGATGTGCTCGGACGCAATCCCACCCGTCTCTATCGCTTCAGTTAAGTCGTCGGTGAGATGATCTCAGTTGCCAGGCTGGTCCAGCCGGATATTGGCGGCCTGGATGGCCTCGCCCCACTTCTTGACCTCGCTGCTGACGAACTCGCGGAATTCATTTGCCGATTTGCTGGGGGCGGCTTCGAGACCGATGCCTTGAAGCGAATTTCGCATTTCGGGACTTTGGAGCAGGGCGGTTGCGGCAGAGTGCCATTTCTCGACCACCTCCGGAGGTGTTCCGCCCGTGGTGAAAAGGCCAAGCCAGGAGCCTGCTACAAAATTTGGAACGCCGGCCTCGGACACCGTAGGAATGTGAGGAGCCGCGCGCGAACGCGTCGCATCGGTAATAGCCAGGATTTTAACCCGGCCGGCAGCGGCGTGTGGCAGCAGCGACGGAAGGTCCGAAATGCCGGCCTGTACCTCGCCCGATACGATGGCGGCGGTGGCCGGCAGCGTCCCTTTGTAGGCAACGGCTGTCATCTGAACGCCGGTTCGCTGCTTCAGCAGTTCGCCGGCCACATGCAATTGTGAGCCGATGCCGGATGTCGAATAGCTCACTTTCCCGGGATTCTTTTTCAAATACGCAATGAATTGTTCAAGGTTGTCCACGGGGAGCGATGCATTCACTGCTAGTGCCGTCGGGGAGGAAACCAGCATGGTGATCGGCGCGAGATCTTTTATCGGATCATAGCCCAGTTTGGTGAGATGAACATTGATGGTGATCGCCGCCGATGCAGCAACGACAGCGGCATACCCGTCCGGACGAGCCTTGGCGACGCTTTCAACTCCGATCTGCCCCGTGGCGCCCACGATGTTCTCAACAATAACCGTCTGACCGAATGTCTCCCGCAGCTTTGTGGAGAGAAGGCGTGCTGTCAGATCGACTCCTCCTCCTGGGGGAAAGGGCGCAACGAGTTTGACGGGTTTGCTCGGGAACGTGTCGGCTATCGTTTCCGGCGACGAAAACGACATCAACGATACAGCGCCTAGAGTTGCGGCGATAACCCAGATGTTGCGCATATGATCCTCCCTCAATTATTCACTTTCATACTGCTTGCGCAGTTTTCTGATGCCGGATCTTCCCGGAGCCAGGAAGCCGGGTGTCTGGCTTGCGATGCGTACCGCTGCGGTACGAGCCGATTCCCGTGAAAAGCCGATGCTTCTTCCATTTGGAGGGTGCTTCATCGGACGGGATCTGGAGGCGCGAACTCCTGATCCTCATTCAACCGGCAGCGGTCTGAAATAATTTCCGGCAACGATCCGGCTCAAGGCGCCTTCGTCGAAAGACACGCCAATCGGATCTTTGCCGTTACGGACAGCATCGATCTGCTGGCGGATGAGACGGCGCAACATGATGACGCCCTTGTCGCTATTGGCGAGATTTTCTTCGGAATGCAGTGTGATCCCGCCTTGTGAATACATGGCTTCCCAGTCGGTCGGGAAGGTCTGATGTTGGTCCTCCGTCATCTCGGACCAGAGAGTAGAGTCGCCCATAGGCATCGGACGGCTGGCTTTCTGAAAGACGTCTGCCCCGTCGATGCCCGCCGGTACCCGCATGGCATGGAACAGAGCATGATGACGATCGTCGACGGGCAGCAGCCAGCGAATGTATGTCGTGGGGCCCGTTACGGCGAGTTGCTGATCCGGAACGACAACGACCAGCGGCATCATTGCTGACGATACGCGATCAACCGTGCGCCCGTCGCCGAGCTGACGATGTGCGATATAATTGATGCCGAGATCCGTGTATTCGAATGTCACGTCGGGGAGATGGCCGGCTTCCGGAGTATATTGGATCGCCCGATGACGTGTGTGCAGCATTGGCACATGAAACGGGTCCATGATGTTCTCGAAATTCTGGAGCCAGTTCATCGGAACGATCTTGACCGTGTCATCTGCGCCGACCCCGTAACCCGTATAAGCATGGAGGTAAATCGACTCGCCAGGCTGAAGGTTTTCGAGAACCTCCCATCGCGGCAGGACGGGGCGCTTTTCGGGCGGTCCCATATAGGCAAACACAAGTCCGTAGCGTTCTTCGAGAGGATACCAGGGCTGCCGAATGCGATCGCGACGCGGGGCGCCGCCATTCGGTTCGCAGGGCTGATCGATACAGCGGCCTTCGACGTCGAACTGCCATCCGTGATAGCAGCATCGAATGCCGTGCTCATCGACCTTTCCGTAGTAGAGCGAGGTGCCCCGGTGCGCACAGCGCGGAGTCAGCAATCCGGGCCGGTTCGATCCATCCCGAAACAGGATGAGATCTTCTCCCAGAATGCGAATATTCTGCGGACGCGTCGTGACCTGTTCAGAAATAGCGATCGGGTGCCAATAACGTCGCATGAATTCACCGCAGGGCGTGCCAGGGCCGACTTCCGTCAGCTCTGCATCATGCGCGTGCTTCGGACGTCCATAGGCACTCCCATCCTTGCTTCGCTGGGTGTGAATGTTCATGTCAGCCTCCTGATCGGAAAATTATCTGTGTCAGGGCGTCGCCCCTGGAGTTGAGACAACAGTAGATATTGCCGCTGGCAAAAGTCCTTAAAATGTTTCTATGTTTCGCATGGTGAAACAACGGGGCAGAAAGTATCTCCATGTCGTCCTTTAGCCCGGTAAGGTCAGTCACACGCGCGCTGGAGCTGCTGTCGTTGCTGAACCGCGACCGCGGCAGCTCCATCGCCGAACTTCACATGGAGACGGGGCTGCCCAAACCGACGATCGTTCGCCTGCTCGAAACCCTTGTGGATACCGGCTATGTTGCGAAGGATCCGGGGCGCGCCGAATACCGGGTCACCAATTCAGTGGAGCGGTTGAGCGCCGGCTTCTATGGCTCGCCGCTTATCGTCCAGGCGGCGCGAGATGCCGCGCTGGATCTCACCCGCAGGCTGAAATGGCCGATCACGGTTGCGGTTTTCGACAACGACGCGATGGTTGTTCTCTACTCTACCGTTCCCGAGAGCCCTATCTCTCCCGGACGCCCTCCGGCTTTCTCTCGTTACCGCATGTTGACGCGGGCTCACGGCATTTCATTTCTTGCATTCTGTTCAGAAGAACAGCGGGAACTCATCGTGTCGTCGCTGTTGAAGTCCAAACATCCCGAGGATCGCCTGGCAAACAGCCCGGCGATGATTGCGCGGCTCATTTCGGAAGCGCGAAAGCACGGCTATGCCTTCCGTGACTCACGTGTTGATCCCAAGATATCGAGTTCGATGGCGGTGCCCCTTGTCTTAAATGGCGAAGCGATCGGCAGCCTCGGTCTGACCTATTTCACCTCTGCATTGTCACGAGCGCAGGCTATCGAGCGATATGTGCCGGAGTTGCAGAAGGCGGCTACATCCGTCGAGGATAAGATAAGATTGCTGATGCGCGGCCGGTACAAGTAACCGTTTCATATCGTGAAACGCTCGATCTTTTCTGAAGCAGCTTGCTTTGAACCTTTATAGCATCGTCCCAAGATCGGGGTCTGAAGCGTAGGGGACGAAATGGCTGGAGGTGATCAGGGTGATTACGATGGATTGCGGTCATTTCTGCGCCAAGTCGATGCGCTGGGTGAACTGACGATCATCAAGAATGCCGACTGGAATTTGGAGATCGGCGCTCTGACCGAGGCGACGTCCGAGCTCATCGATGAGCCTCCCGCGATTCTGTTCGACGAGATCAAGGGATATCCACCGGGGTATCGGGTTCTTTCGCTTCCGACTGGCTCGCGGCGGCGGACAGCTCTGACTTTGCGACTTCCGACCGACATGTCGCGCATGGAGATCGTGCGACACGGCGCGCGGCGCATGAAGGAAAGCCCTCCGATCGCGCCGGTGGAAGTAAAGCACGGGCCTGTCCTCGAGAACGTGATGGTCGGAAGCGATATCGACCTATTCAAATTCCCGGTGCTGCACTCCCACCCGCTCGATGGCGGCCGCTATATCGGAACCGGCTGCACGTTGATGAATCGGGACCCTGAGACGGGATACGTCAACATGGGCACCTACCGCATGCAGTTGCACGAGCGAGATCTGCTCGGCCTGTGGCAAAGCCCCGGACAGCAGGGCCGTCTCATCGCGGAACGCTATTGGAAGCAGGGCAAGGCCTGTCCGGTGGTCGCGACGTTCGGAGGCGACCCTCTGGTTTTTACCTTTTCATATATCAAATTCGGCTGGGGAATTCCTGAACTCGATCGCGTCGGCGGAATGCTGGGCCATCCGCTCGAGGTTGTTATCGGCCCTGAGACCGGGCTGCCGATTCCGGCACATGCCGAACTTGCGATTGAGGGAGAAGTGCCGCCGCCTTCGGAGCAGACCCACGAGGAGGGGCCGTTCGGCGAGTGGCCGGGTTATTATACGGCGAGCACCGATGCCTTGGGCGAGCAGCAGCCGGTGATCCGTGTCAAGGCGGTTTATCATCGCAATGACCCGATCATGTTGAACATGGCGCCGCAATGGCCGGGTGCGCCAACTCACGGTGTACGCTTCGATAGCGGCATTCTGTGGGGTCAGCTCGAAGGCGCAGGCGTTCCGGGCATTGTCGGCGTGTATACTTACAATCCGTTTTTCGTCGTCGTAGCAATCAAACAGATGTATGCCGGGCATGCCAAACAGACCGGCATGGCCGTGCTAGGATGCTCGGCGGCGGCGCGCAACGGTCGCTTCGTGGTGATCGTGGACGATGACATCGACCCATCGAACATCGATGAGGTGTTGTGGGCCATGACGACGCGTGCAGATCCCATATCCGACATCCAGACAGTCGCGAATTGCTGGGCAAGCCCTCTGGATCCCCGGATGCCGCCGCAATTGAGTGCGGAAGGTCCTCATGTTAACTCCAGAGCGCTTTTCTATGCCGTGCGCCCTTGGGAGTGGCGTGAGAAATTTCCCAAGGTCAATCGCTTCAGCAAGTCTGATCGTGATGACATCGTTGAGAAATATAAGGCTCTTCTGCCGTTTCCGAAGCGATAGAACCATTGAAAAAAGGGGGAGGTGTGCCATGAACTCTCAAGGGAATGGCTGGAGAGCGAATTTACAGCATCGCACTTTCGGAGCCGCGCTCACCATAGCAGCGGGGCTCATGCTGGCGGGGACGCTCGCGGCGCCGGTGGCTGCTCAAAGCATTCCGGAAGGCGATATACATCTGGTCGTTGCGTTTCCGCCGGGGAGCGGATCTGACGTATTGGTTCGGTTTCTGGCCGAGAAGCTTCGACCGGTCAGCGGGCGGACCGTCGTGGTGGAGAACAAGCCGGGCGCCGCCGGTAATATTGCGACCCAATATATGACGCGATCGAAGCCGAACGGCCTGACCATCTTCGTTCATCCCGCCAACACGCTGGCATCCAACTTTCACCTCATCAAGAATAATCCGGTCAACGCAGCCAAGGACGTTCAGGTTGCGGCCACGATCAACAAGCAAACCGTCATGCTTGTGGTCGATGCCAAGCGTCCATGGAAAACGATTGGAGATCTCACCGCACATTTGCGGAAGGTGGGAGACAAGGGTACCTATGCGACAGCAGGCAGCTCAAGCGTGATCATGTGCGCGCTTTACAAAGACGCGGCGAAGCTGGAGAGCGTGGAGGTCAACTATAAAACCGCTCCGGATTCGCTCAACGATATGGCGAGCGGCGTAATAGATTTTGCGTGTCATGATCCGCTGTTCGCCCTGACCCATCAGCGAGAGGGGCGCTTTCGCATTCTCGGCGTTGCAACCGGTGAGCGCCTGACGGCCGCGCCGGATCTTCCGACGATGACAGAAGCGGGATATCCAATGGACCTCAGTGGCTGGTTTGCAGCCATGGTGCCCGCCGCAACGCCAAAAAGCATTGTACAGCAAATTAACAGTTGGTTTGATGAAATCACGTCACAAGAGGACACCAGGCGTTTCCTTCAGAATAGCGGCAGCGATGTCTGGGTCACGACTCCGGAAGAAGGGCAGGCCCAGCTTGCCAAGGACATCGAAGATTGGGGAAAGTATGTGAGCATCGCGAAGCTGCTTCCCCAATAGGGCATTGCAGAGCGTTGGGAATGCCGTCGGCGCAGCAACCGGCTGCAAGCAGGCGATCGGGGTGATGCGGTCGCCGAGCCGTCCGGGATGAATTCCGGACAGACGCTACCGACCAGCCGTTGCAAGTATGGCAGGTCCGCCCATGGGCGGACCTTAATATCGGTTGCTGCTGATGTATCTGCGGCTGGAACCGAGGCCAAACCAGATCAGAACGTGGCGCGTGTTTCACCCTGGCAGGGCCTGTTCAGGTGTGGTGGGTGACCGGACGCCGCGCTGGTCTTAAGGCGTGAGGGATCGCGCTTTCGATCTTGCTGACATTGACCTTGCTGACACCAATCCTGCCCGGTGTGTGTCCTCGGGGCACGGGATCTTGTGACATTGCCGGCTTCGTCCGCTGCGCCGCCACAGCTTCATTCAGGTGATCCGTCCGCTGGAGCCCGGATCCCAAAGCAATCTTTCGGCCGCGCGCTGGCGTCCCGAAATACCCGGATAAATTATTGACGAATGTAATAGTATAACATAACAAGTCCTGGGACTTTGGATTTGGGATGGGATTGTCGTGGTCAGATCGGCTGCTTGGGCTTTCGCTGTGTTCGCTCTCGGAGCGCTCGCTTCCGGTGAATTGCGAGCGCAATCCGGGGAATTTCCGTCTACCGTGGTTCTGCTCGAAGCCATCGTGGTGGGCGGGGGTGCGGGCGGCCTCAACCCGCCGTCCTTCGAAGCCCAGAAAGACCGCTTTCTGCGGCGCGCCGGCGCGGAGACGGTCGTATCTGTCACCGCGCAGGACCCCGGCAAGCAGGGCAGCGTATCGGACCTCCTCACGCGGACGCCGGGCGTCTATCTGACGGAGAATGGCGGGCAGACGGGCGGCTTCGTGTCGATGCGCGGCAGCGATATCGCCGTCGAGGGCTCGCGGAACGGCCGCGGCATCCGGGCCTATATCGACGGCATTCCCCTTGGGCGGACCGACGCGGGCTTCACCGGCGCGCTGATCGATCCCGGCGCGACGGATTATATCGAGGTCTATCGCGGCGGAAATAGCCTTCGCTATGGCTCCATCGCGACCGGCGGCGCGCTCAACTTCGTCTCGAAGACCGGCCGTTCGGCGCCGGGAACGCGCGCTTCCATCGATATCGGCAGCTATGGCTTCGTTCAGGGCCGCCTTGAACACGGCATGTTCAAGGACAACTACGACCTCTATCTCCAGACGACGGGCCTGCGCTATGGCGGCTATCAGCCGCGCACGGACGAGAACAATATTCGTTTCAGCGGCAATTTCGGCTGGCGGCCGAACGAGAATGTCGAAAGCCGCACCTTTATCAGCGCCGGCAGGACGTTGCAGAATCTCGCAAGCCGGATTCCGCTGGATCAGCTTCCTTCCCTGCGCCGGAGCGCGCCGCTGCTCTCCGTGGCAGGGGTGGGAACGTTCCCGTATTTCGAGCAGGACCTGAACTTCAATTATCAGCGCATCGCCAATCGCACGACCATCCGCGACGGCGACACCACCTATGAACTCGGCGCCTATTTCGTGAACACGGCGCTGGACCATATGCCCGTGCCGTTCGCCGGCATCATCGACAACGCCTGGCGGGACATCGGTGTGTCTGGCCGTATCGAGCACAAGACCCAGATCGCCGGCTTGCCGACGGAACTCGTCGGTGGCGTCCGTGTCGGACATACGGCGGGAGACTTTAAACGTTTCCGCCACGTCAATCTTGGCGCGGGGAAGGGGGACAAGCTTTACGATTGGAATTTCTCGTCATGGCTGATCGAGAGCTATGGCGAGGCCGCCATCGAGATCCTGCCACGGGTGAAACTGTTCACCGGCCTCCAGGGCGTCCACACCTCGCGCCGCCTCGATGACCAGTATACCGGCGGCGCGGTCGCAGCCCTCGGTCCCGTCATCCCGCCGCCTCCGCCGCCGATCAGGCTGCGGCCCGGCGGGCCCCAGCCCGGCCGCTTTGCCGGCCAGCAGGACTATGGCCGCGAGTTTCAGGCGCTCAATCCCAAGCTCGGCTTGAACTGGGAATATGCGACGGCCCACTTCCTGTTCGCGAATGTGTCGCGCAGCTATGAAGTGCCATCCGGCGCGGACCTGTCCGATGTCCTGGCCTACAATGCCAACCCGGCCAACGCGGCGAAGGTCGGCGATCTCAAGGCCCAGTCCGCCTGGACATGGGAGGCCGGCATTCGCGGCGGCTCGCACCGCTTCGAATACGACGTCACCTTCTATCATATGCGCCTGCGCGACGAGATCATGAGCCGCTGCGCCGATGTGCTCTGCGGCACCACGATCGCGTTCAACATGCCGAAAACGATCCATAACGGCATCGAGGCCGCGGTGAAGACCGTGCCGGTCACGGATCTCTTCACGCCGGGAGACAGCGTCTTCGTGAACGGCGTCTGGAACTTCACCGACTTCCGTTTTGACGGCGATCCGCGCTTCGGCAATCGCTCGCTGCCGGTCATCCCCGCGCATCAGGTGTTTGGCGAGGTGGGCTATCGCCATGCGAGCGGCCTCTACGTCTCGGGCAACATCCGCCATCTCTCGAAGCGGCTGGCAACCTATGACGGCTCCGGTGGCAGCAATTTCGTCATCCCCGCATACACGCTGTTCGGCGCACGCATCGGCTACAAGGACCCGGACGACCGCTGGTCCGCCTATATCGAGGGCCGCAACCTGACCGACGAGGTTTATGCCTCCGAATTCTCGGCGATCCCGAGCGCCGCCGGCACGTCGCCGCTGGTGCGCCCCGGCGAAGGCCGGGCGGTCTATGCCGGCGCGTCGCTGAAGTTCTGAACATGACGATATTTTGGTTGAAGCGATTGATGACGGCCCTTGCGCGCTTCGCGGTGCTGGCGGTGCTATGTGCCAGTCCCGGCACGGTCCAGGGGCAAGACGGCGCGGCTGCGGCGACCATCCGCATCCGCGTCGTCACGAGCGACTTCGTGCTGCCGGCGAAGCTTGAGAAAATAGCCGGTCTTGCAAGGGAGCAGGGCGTTGCTCTCGACTGGCTCTATGTCGAAACCGCCGCGGCGCCGCCTCCGCAATGGCTGGAGGGGGCGGACCTCGTCATTCTCGACACGCCGCGCCCGCCCGACCTCGCGAAGGTCCAGAGCCGGCTGGCGGATGCGCTTCCCGCCACCAAGGCCCGCTGGGTCCGCGTTGGTGGCGGGCCGCCTGCCTTCGGCAACCTGCCGCCGCCGCAGGCCATGCGCCTGATCGGCTATTACGGTCATGGCGGGGAAACCAATTTCCGCGCGTTGTTCGCTTATGTGAAAGCGTTGCGCGAGGGGCGGGACACCGCCGCGATCCCCGAGCCACGGCCGCTTCCGGCCACGGGGTTTTATCATCCCGACGCGCCGGAAGCCTTCGCGACGGTGGAGAACTATCTTGCCTGGGGTGGCGCGCGCTGGGAGCGCGCCACGGGTCGCGTGGCCTTCGCCATTCATTCGGGCCTGCTGTCCTCCATGGAAACGGACGTGGTCGATGCATTCGTGCGCCGGAGCGAGGCGCGGAATCTCGTGCCCATGGTGTTCTGGTTCGATGCCGCGGATGCCGACGGAGTTCAGAAGGCGCTCGTATTCAGCGGCGCCGATGTCATCGTCAATGCCACCCATATCCTGAACGGCGCTGCGCGCGCGGCTGAGTATCTGAAGCTTGATGTCCCGGTGATGCAGGCGCTGCCCTATCGGGAAGGCAACTCGCAAAGCTGGCTAGCGGCAGCCAGCGGCGTGTCGCAGGGGCTGGTCGCGTCCTTCATGGCCACATCCGAAAGCTGGGGTGTATCGGACCCGATCGTGACCGATGTGGTGGAGCGGGGCCGCGCCGTGCCGATGCCGGCGCAGGTCGACGCGCTCGTCGCCAAGGCGGCGCGGCTCGCCGCGCTGCGCCACAAGGCGGCTGCGGACAAGCATCTCGCCCTGATGTTCTGGAACTACCCGCCCGGCGAAAAGAACATGTCCGCCTCGAACCTGAACCTGCCGCGCAGCCTGGAGCGGCTGACGGAGGCGCTGGCGCAGGCGGGCTATGATGTGCCGCCCATGGCCGAACGAGACATGATCACGCGCGGCCAGCAGATGATGGCGACGGTTTACGATCCGGCGAAGCTCGATGCGCTTTATCGCGACGGGCTGGCGGCGGCGCTGCCGCTGAAGCGGTACCGTGCGTTTCTCGATTCGCTGCCCGAGGCGCGGCGCAATGAGCTCATCGCCGCCTGGGGCGATCCTGCGCAACATGCTGCTGTGCGCCGGATCGACGGCGAGCTGCAATTTCTGATTCCCCGGCTCTCGCTTGGAAAGCTGACGATCCTGCCGCAGATGCCGAGAAGTGGAAAGCCCGGCGCTGCCTATCACGACGCCAAGGCCGTGCCAGACCATCTCTATCTCGCGGCTTATCTGTTCCTGCGCGAGACTGCGCAGGCCGACGCGCTGATCCACTTCGGCACGCATGGCACGCAGGAATGGACGCCGGGCAAGGACCGCGGGCTTGCCGTGAGCGATTATCCTTTTCTGGCCGTCGGCGACCTGCCGGTCTTCTATCCATACATTCAGGACAATGTCGCGGAGGCGTTGCAGGCCAGGCGGCGCGGCCGCGCCGTGACCATCAGCCACCAGACGCCGCCTTTCGCCCCGGCGGGTCTCTACGATGAACTGCGGGATCTGCATGCGCTGGTTCACGAATATGTCCAGCTCGACGAAGGCGCGGTGCGGCAGGCGACCGCCACGCGCATCCGCGACCGCGTGATCGGAGCCAACCTGCATCGGGATATGGGCTGGGACGCGGCGCGGATCGAGCAGGATTTCCCCGGCTTCCTGGATGCGCTGCACGAGCGGCTGCATGCGCTGGCCGGCGAGGCGATGCCGCTCGGCCTGCATACCTTCGGAACGGCGGCCGCGCCCGAGCATCGCCTCATGACGGTGATGCAACAGCTCGGCAAAGAGTTTTACAAAGCTCTGGGCAGCGAGCCGGACGAATTCTTCGCGGTGGATTTCAAGGCGCTTCAGGCCAGCCCGCCTTATGCCCTGCTACACCGGCATCTGCGGGACGGCGCGCCGCTCTCCGAAATTGCGGATGCGCAGCTACGCGCGATGGTGGCGCGCGGGGCCGCGCTTGACAGGCACCTCGCCGAGACCGGAGAGATCGAGGCGTTGCTGGCCGGCCTTGCCGGGCGGCTGGTGCCGCCGGGCCCCGGCGGCGACCCCATCCGCAATCCGGATGTTCCCAGCGGCCGCAACCTTTATGGCTTCGAGCCGGACAAGTTGCCGACCCGCGCCGCCTATCAGGCCGGCGAGGCGGCGCTCGCCCAGCTTGTCGATGCCTATCGCGCCGAACATGACGGCAAGGCGCCCGACAAGCTCGCCTTCAGCCTGTGGTCCTCCGAGGCGATGCGCCATCTCGGCGTGCTCGAAGCTCAGGTGCTGCATGCCCTCGGCCTTCGTCCGGTATGGGACCAGGGCGGCCGCGTGACGGCGCTGGAGGTGATCCCGCGGCAGGAACTTGGCCGGCCGCGTATCGACGCCGTCTTGCAGGTGACCGGCGTTTATCGCGACCAGTTCGACGGCTTCATGCGGATGCTGGCGGGAGCAATCGAAAAGATCGCCACGCTGGACGAGCCGGACAACGCGGTCGCCCGCAACAGCCGCGCGGTGGCGGAGCGGCTTGCGGCGCTGGGGCATGATCCCGCGCAGGCCCGCAGGCTCGCCATGCTGCGCATCTTCGGGAATGCGCCATCGGATTATGGCACCGGCCTTCCGGACGCTACGCTCAAATCCACCGAATGGGAGAGCGATGCGGCCCTGGCTGATGCCTTTCTTGACCGCATGCAATATGCCTATGGCGCGTCGAAATGGGGGAGCCGTATCGAGAGCGGCGGCAACCTGCTGGCGGAACAGCTTCGCGGCGTGCAGGGGGCGGTGTTGTCGCGCAGCTCGAAGCTCCACGGCCTTCTCTCCACGGATCATCCTTTCGAATATCTCGGCGGGCTTTCGCTTGCGGTGCGGCGGCTCGATGGCGCCAGCCCTTCGCTTTATATTTCCGATCTGCGCGAGCCTGCCGCGCGGGTCGCCACGGCCGGGCAGTTTCTTGCCGCCGAGATGCGGGCGCGCGTGCTCAACCCGCACTGGATCACCGGTCAGAAGGCGGAAGGCTATGCCGGCACGCTCGAGATCCTGAACGCTGTGAACAATCTTTGGGGCTGGCAGGTCGCCGATCCCGCGAGCGTTCGCGCGGACCAGTGGCAGGCGGTGCATGACACCTTCGTCAATGACATCCGCGCGCTCGGCCTCAAGGACTGGTTTGACCGCGAGAACCCGATGGCGCAGGCGCAAATGCTGGAGCGGCTGCTTGAAGCCATCCGCAAGGGCTATTGGGACGCCGGCGATGAAACCCGCCGGGAGATCAGCGAACGCTGGACGGAACTGGCCGCCGCCGGCGTCCAGGCCGGCGCGGAGGCGACGCGGGACTTTGCCGCGCAGATGGCCGCGGGCTTTGGCCTCTCGTCGCATGCGCCGGCTCCGGCCGCCCCCGCGCAACCGCCGCCGGCCTCGACCGGAGAGCAAGCTCAGGTCCGTGGTCAGGTGATGGAAATGGCGGAGCAATCAGCCGCCGCGCCGCCGGACCCGTGGCGCACGCAACTTGGCCTTGCCGCCCTCGTCCTGCTGCTGCTTGGCGGCGCTGTCTGGCAGGTCCGGGCCAATGTCACCACTGTCGCGAGGTTCTGAAGACGTCATGAATTCACTTGAAGCTGCGCTTTACGACATCACACGGCTGTTTCTCGCGCCCGTGCTCGTGCTGATCCTCGTCTCGCTCGCCTATGCCTGCGTCACCTTCGGCATGTTCGCGATGGAAGCCTGGCAGCGCTGGCGCGGTACCCATCGGGCTCAACTGGCCGACTTTCAGGCGCGGACCGGTGCCCGAAGCGACGATCTCGAACTCTGGATCATGCGCCGCCTCGAATGGCTGCGGATCGTGTCGCGCGCGACGCCGATGCTCGGGCTCGTCGCCACCATGATCCCGATGGGGCCGGCGCTGCTTGCGCTTTCCAACAATCAGGCGAAAGGCGTGGGGGAAAATCTCGTCGTGGCCTTTTCGTCGGTCATTCTGGCGCTGGTCAGCGCAAGTGTCACTTACACCGTGTTGGTGGTCCGCCGCCGCTGGCTGCTTCAGGACCTGCGGGCCATCGAGAAGCGCGGGGAGGCAGCCTGATGCGCTTTCTCGACGATGCCGAGGGCGACGACCCCATTCTGTCGGTCGTCAACCTGATCGATGTCTTTCTCGTCCTGGTCGCGATCCTGATCGTCATCATCGTCGTCAACCCGCTCAACCCCTTCAACGCGAAGAACGTGGTCGTGGTGGAGAATCCCGGTGCGCCGGACATGCGGATCAGGGTGAAGGAAGGCGAGGAACTCAAGCGCTATGAAAGCTCCGGCCGCATCGGCGAAGGCGAAGGACAGCGCGCCGGCGTGATGTATCGCCTTGGCGACGGGCGGATGATCTATATCCCCGAATAGGCGGGGTCCGGGCGGGTGGAGTGCGTGCCCCAAGGCGCCGGAGCACGGGGTCACGTGCGGAGTAACCGGAACTCCGCCGCCATCGCAGCGGGCCATGCAGCGGGCCTTGCCCGTGCATCGGTCATCCTTGCGGACGAGGTCAATTTGCGGGGACTTGCGACGTCGGCTTGACGGCTCAGAAATGTGGTATTACACATACCATATATCAGGCAGTGTTCGTCATGCGCGCAGTTGCTTCCCATTCATTTGAATCGTCCGCCATTCCGGAGAAGCGCGTGACGGGAGCCCGGGAGGCGCTATTCGCCTTTGCGGTTACCGTCGGGCTGGGAATCCTGATTGGCGTGTCGTTCATGGCAACGCCGGTCAAATTCTCCGCGCCCTCGCTCGACCTGCCGACCGCGCTCGATGTCGGGCGGGTGACGTTTGCGCTGCTCTCACGAGTGGAATGGGTGCTCTGCGCGATACTGGTGATCGTGACGGCGCTGGAGTGGCGGTCCCGGCCGCTCAGGCTGGCTTGCTGCCTTGTTCTGGCGCTTCTGGTGGCGGGCCAGTCGATCTGGCTCCTGCCGGCGCTGGATGCGCGCATCGACCTGATCATCCAGGGGGGAGTGCCGGCGCCGGCGGCATATCATCAGATTTATATCGTATGCGAAGTCGCCAAGGCCGTGCTGCTGCTTTGGCTGTCTTCCGTTTCGTTGTGGCAGATGGCCTCGTATCGAGGCGCCCCGTAGTGCGGATGACCTATCATACGGATTATGCGATCCGGATGCTGATCTATGTGGCGCTGAAGCCGGACGGACTTTCGACGGTGAATGAGATCGCACAAAGTTATGGATTGTCACGCAATCATCTTCTCAAGGTTGCGCTGACGTTGCGCAAGCTCGGTTTGATCGAATCGATGCGAGGGCGTTCCGGGGGAATCCGGCTCGCGAAATCCGCTGAACAAATCAACGTCGGCACCATTGTGCGCGCGACGGAAGAGGATTTTTCTTTGGTGGAATGTATGCAGGCCACGGGAGGGCTCTGCGTGATTTCGCCGGTTTGCAGGCTCAAGGGAATGTTTGCCGAAGCGCTGCAATCGTATCTGGCTGTCCTGGACGGCTATACACTTGCGGATGTCATACATAACAAGAGTGCCTTGCAGCCCTATCTGGGACTCGAAAATTGACTGGTCTGGAAATATGCTAAGCTTCAGGATGAATCCCGCGATGTGGAGTAAGTGAAAAATGGTCTCCGAGCTGACCATTGCCGAGCGCAAATTCTCGCTTGCGGTGCTGGCGTTTCTCGCGGTGTGCGGGTTGGCCATGGCGGTTGCGGGAAATGGCGATCTTCTTGGCGCCCATGGCTTTATCGTGCTGGCGGCCAGTCTCGGCCTCGTGCTGCTGGTCGGTACGCGATACTATGACCCCGAGCCTTCCGAAAAGCGGCTGCTGCAATATTACGACGACCCGACCAAGGCCGGCATTGTGCTGGCCATGGTCTGGGCCGTTATCGGCATGTTCTTCGGGGTGTGGGTTGCGGCGCTTCTGGCGTGGCCCGAGCTGACTTTCGTGGATTCCGCCTGGGCCAGCTTCGGCCGCATCAGGCCGGTTCATACCAGCGGTGTGATTTTCGGCTTCGGCGGCAACGCGCTGATCGCCACGTCCTTTCATGTTCTACAGCGGACATCGCGGGCGCGGTTGCCGGACCAGTTCAGCCCCTGGTTCGTGCTCATCGGGTATAATCTCTTCTGTGTGGTGGCGGCCAGCGGCTATCTGATGGGTGTGACCCAGTCGAAGGAATATGCCGAGCCGGAATGGTATGCCGACATCTGGCTGGTGATCGTCTGGGTCGTTTACTTCCTCATCTATATCCGCACGCTCCAGCGCCGCAAGGAACCGCATATCTACGTTGCGAACTGGTACTACATGGCCTTCATTCTGGTCGTGGCCGTGCTGCATATCGTGAACAACCTGGCGCTGCCCGTCTCGCTGGGATCGGCGAAAAGCTATTCGCTGTTCTCCGGTGTGCAGGATGCGATGGTGCAGTGGTGGTACGGCCACAATGCCGTGGCCTTCTTCCTCACTGCCGGCTTCCTCGGCATGATGTATTACTATCTGCCGAAGCGCGCGGACCGGCCGATCTTCTCCTATCGGCTGTCGATTATCAGTTTCTGGGGCATCACCTTTCTGTATATGTGGGCGGGTTCGCATCACCTGCATTATACGGCGCTGCCTCAATGGGTGCAGACGCTGGGCATGACCTTCTCGGTGGTGCTGCTGGTGCCGTCCTGGGCTTCGGCAGGCAATGCCCTCGCGACGCTGAATGGCGCATGGGACAAGGTGCGCGACGACGCCACGCTGCGCTTCATGATGGTCGCTGCGGTGTTCTACGGAATTTCCACCTTTGAAGGCTCGTTCATGGCCATCCGTGCGGTCAACTCGCTGTCCCATTATACGGACTGGACAGTGGGGCATGTCCATGCCGGCGCGCTCGGCTGGGTGGCGATGATCACATTCGGCTCCTTCTATGCGCTCGTTCCCTGGATGTGGCGTCAGGAGCGGATGTATTCACCCAAGCTGATCGAGGTTCATTTCTGGCTCGCGCTGGCCGGAACCATCGTCTACGTCTTCGCGATGTGGAATTCCGGCATCATCCAGGGGCTGATGTGGCGGACCTATAACGACAGCGGAACGCTGGCTTATTCCTTCATCGACAGCCTCGTGGCGATGCATCCCTATTATATCGCCCGTACCATCGGCGGTGCGCTCTTCCTCGCCGGTGCCGTGGTCGGCGCTTACAACATCGCGATGACGATCCGGATGGCCCGTCTTACGGCGGCTCCGGCCGGGGAAGTGGAGGATATTCCCGTCGCATCTCCTGTCGGCGCCGCGCCGCTTCAGGCGGGGGAGTGATCCATGCCGCGTTTTCATCGAAAGCTTGAACGCAGCGCGATCGGTTTCGTGCTCGCCATCATCGGCGTATCCGCCATCGGCGGGCTGGTCGAGATCGCGCCGCTGTTCACCATCCACGAGACGGTCGAGGAAGCGCCGGACATGCGCGTCTACACGCCGCTCGAACTGGCGGGCCGCAATATCTACATCCGGGAAGGATGCTATGCCTGTCATTCCCAGATGATCCGGACGCTGCGCGACGAAGTGGAGCGCTATGGTCCGTTCTCCCTTGCGGTGGAGTCGCAATACGACCGCCCGATGCTGTGGGGATCGAAACGGACGGGGCCTGATCTCGCCCGGGTCGGTGGCAAATATTCCGACGCATGGCATGTCGCGCATCTCATCAACCCGAGGGATGTCGTTCCGGAATCGGTCATGCCACGCTACGGCTGGCTTCAGCGCAACGAACTTCGCGTCAACGATCTCGGCCGGCATCTCGCCGCACAGCGGGCGCTCGGCGCGCCCTATACCGACGACATGATCGCCAATGCGGCGCAGGACGCCTATGCCCAGGCCAGCCCCGACAGTCCGAATGCCGGCGATGTGAGCCAGCGTTATGGTGCGGCGACCAACGTCCGCGCTTTCGATGGAGACGCCAACCGGCTGACGGAGATGGATGCGCTGGTCGCCTATTTGCAGGTGCTGGGGCGTTTGACGGATGCAGCCCGGACGACGGTTACATCCGCAGCGGAGTGACGATCATGGAATTCGATCATCAGTCTCTGGTGGCTTTTTCAAAAAGCTGGGGGCTGTTCTATCTGATCGCCATGGCCGTCGCCGTGCTCGCCTACGCACTCTGGCCTTCCAATAAAAAGCGATTTGATCGCGCCAGACGCAGCATTCTCGATCGGGACGACCGGCCGAAGGAATAGACGATGGGAACTGACAAGCACGATCCGGTCACCGGACGCCTGACCACCGGGCATGAATGGAACGGCATCGAGGAACTCGATACGCCGGTTCCGCGTGTGGTCCTGTTTTTTCTGGCCGCTACGATTCTGTTTTCGCTGATCTACTGGGTGCTGATGCCGGCCTGGCCGCTGGGCGTGAGCTATACGAAAGGTCTGCTCGGGTTCGATCAGCGTGAAGTCGTCACCCGTCAGGTGAAGGAAGCCGCGGCGGAACGTGCCGTGTGGATGGATAAGGTCGCTTCCGCCAGCTACCAGGAGATTGCGGCCGATGCGACGCTGATGCGTCATGTCCGGGATACCGGCCGGACATTGTTCACGGACAACTGCGCGGTCTGCCATGGCGTGAATGGCACCGGCAGCAGGGCCTATCCGAATCTGACTATCGGAGCCTGGCTTTGGGGCGGCGACCCGGAGACGATTGCAGAAACGATCCGCATCGGAATCAACTCCACCAATGACGGCACCCGGGTCTCGCAGATGATGGCCTTTGGCCGCGATGGTATTCTCACCCGCGAGCAGATCCTGAATGTGATCGCCTATATCAAGTCGCTGTCCTCGCAGCCTGACGGAAATGCCGGCCCGCAGCCGGACCTCAAGACCATCACGGCGGGCAAGGAAGTGTATGCCGCCAACTGCGTGTCATGTCATGGCGAGAGCGGTAAGGGGATGCGCGAGGTCGGCGCGCCGGACCTGACGGATGGCTATTGGCTTTATGGCGGCGACACCCAGTCGATGTACACCACAATTTCAGGTGGCCGGCAGGGACATATGCCTCACTGGGGCGAGCGTCTGTCGCCCGCCGAGATCAAGCTGCTGGCGCTGTATGTGGGGACGCTCGGGAGGGATAAGCCATGAACGGCGGCAGATCGCCTGACGGACATGCTGTCAACTGGCGAAGGCTATCGCTCGGGCTCGTCGTCGGCGGAACCGTGGTGTTCGTCGCAGCCAATGGACATCTTGTTTATACGGCACTGACCAGCCAGCCGGATTGTGTGCCGCACATGAAGTCGCCGGGCTCGGACGGGACATACCGCGCTGCCCGGTCAGCCTGTTGAGGTCGAACATGGAAGCACTCGGCAATTCCGGACATGCGACGCCTCCGGCCCTGACCCGGCAGCGCAATCTTCCGCTCGGCGCGCCGCTGGGCTGGCTCGGGCATGGATGGCGCGATCTCTGGCATGGGCCCTTGCCTAGCCTCGCCTATGGTGCGCTGGTTTTCGTGATCTCCGCGGTCATCGTCTGGGGGCTGTTCTGGCTCCAGCTGGATTACATCCTGTTTCCGGCCTTGGCCGGTTTCATGGTGGTCGGCCCGCTGATGGCCATCGGCCTCTATCAGAAAAGCCGGGATATCGAGGATGGCCAGAAGGTCGGCCTGGGCCGCATGATTTTCGTGCGGGCGGCTTCCGGCGGTCAGGTGTGGTTCGCCGGCGCGATCCTCTGCCTGCTGATGCTGCTCTGGATGCGCGCTGCGGTGATCATCTATGCGCTGTTCTTCGGGCTGCGGCCATTTCCGGGCCTGGACAGCGTGGCATTCATGCTCGTGACCAGCCCGGAAGGGTGGGGCATGCTGGTCGTCGGCGGCGTTGTCGGCGGCCTGTTCGCAGCCTTCTCCTTCGCCATCAGCACTTTCGCGATTCCGATGCTGCTGGACGAGAAAGTCGATGCCTTCACCGCGATGGGCACCAGCATCTCGCTGGTCTGGAACAATCTGCCGGTGATGCTGGTCTGGGGCGCGCTGGTGCTGGTGCTGTTCCTTGTGGCCGTCGCCACCGGCCTGCTCGGTCTCGTCATCGTGTTTCCGCTGCTCGGCCATGCGACCTGGCACAGTTACAGGGCGATCAGATGACCTGCTGCGCGCCAACGGCGGATATGGTCCGGGCCGCGGCGCGTGATGAAATGCGGCTGGCAAGCCGCGATCTTGGAGACGGCCGGCACGAAACGGAACTGGCCGTGCCGACGGTCCACTGTGCCGCCTGTATCCGGACGGTGGAGGAGGGGCTGATGCGCCTGCCCGCCGTGGATTATGCGAGGGTCAATCTGTCGGCCCGGCGGGTCACCGTGCGATGGCGGGACGCCCAAGCGCCGGACCTGCTGGCGGAGCTGTCGGCGCTCGGCTTTCCGGCTCACCTGACGACAGATGACGACAGCGGTCCGGACCCTGAACTCGGACGCCTCGTTCGCGCGCTGGCCGTCGCCGGCTTCGGCGCGATGAACATCATGCTGCTGTCGGTCTCGGTCTGGTCCGGCGCCGATGTCGGCACGCGCCACGCCTTCCACTGGATTTCTGCGGCCATCGCGCTGCCCTGCCTGCTGTATTCCGGGCGCATTTTCTTCGCTTCTGCATGGTCCGCACTGCGGCTTGGCCGCACCAACATGGATGTGCCGATTTCCATCGGCATCAGCCTGGCGTTCGGCCTGAGCCTTTACGACACGATCCATAACGGGCCGCATGCCTATTTCGATGCCGCGACCACGCTGGTCTTTTTCCTGCTTATCGGCCGCACTCTCGATCATGTGATGCGGGAACGGGCGCGGACGGCTGTGCGCGGGCTGGTGCGGCTCACGCCGCGGGGCGCGACGCTGGTGCGGGACGACGGCGATCTCGCCTATCTGCCGGTCGCGGACATCCGGCCGGGCATGATCCTCGCCCTGGCGGCCGGAGACCGCGTGCCGGTGGATTCCATCGTGACGGAGGGGACGTCAGATCTCGACTGCGCCATCGTCACGGGCGAGAGCGCGCCCCAGCGTGCGGAAGCGGGATTTGAACTGCGCGCCGGCATGCTCAATCTGTCCGCGCCTCTCATGGTGCGGGCGGCGGCGCGGGCGGAGGATTCGTTCCTTGCGGAGATGGTGCGGCTGATGTCCGCCGCCGAAGACGGCCGTGCGCACTATCGCCGCATCGCGGACCGCGCGGCGGCGCTGTACTCGCCCGTTGTCCATACGGCGGCTTTTCTCACGTTGGCCGGATGGCTGATCGGAACGGGAGACTGGCACCGCGCCATCACCATCGCCATCGCCGTGCTCATCATCACCTGTCCCTGCGCGTTGGGGCTGGCGGTGCCGATCGTGCAGGTGGTGGCGGCGCGGCGGCTATTCGAGCGCGGCGTAATGGTCAAGAACGGCTCCGCCTTCGAGCGCATGGCCGAGGTGGATGTCGCAGTGTTCGACAAGACCGGCACGCTGACGTTCGGCCGTCCCCACCTGACCAACCAGCACGAGATCGCGCCTGAAGCCCTCGCCATCGCGGCGGCGCTCGGCCGGCTCTCGCGCCATCCCTTCTCCCAGGCTGTCGCCGCAGCGACGCCGGCGATGTCGGTGAATCCTGCCGATGTCAGCGAACATGCCGGACTGGGCATCGAAGGCCGGGTTGACGGACACCTTTATCGGCTCGGCCGGGCGGAATGGGCGCTGGCCGATGGAGAAGCCGGTATGCGAACCGGCACGGTGCTCGGCCGTGAAGGCCGGTTCCTGGCTGGCTTTGCCTTTGAGGATGCGCTGCGCCCGCAGGCGCGCGCGTCCGTCGCCGCCCTGCGGGACGCAGGTGTGGACGTGATGCTGCTGTCCGGAGACGGTGCCGGGCCGGTGGCGGCAACGGCGGCGGCGCTTGGCCTTACCCAGGCGACGGCCGGAATGATGCCCGTGCAGAAGGTCGAACGGCTGAAGGAGATCGCGGCGCAGGGCCGCAAGGCCCTGATGGTCGGCGACGGCCTCAATGACGTTCCCGCGCTGGCGGCAGCCCATGTTTCCATGGCCCCCGCCAGCGCTGCGGATATCGGGCGCAACGCTGCCGACTTCGTCTTCCTGCGGGAGGGACTGGACGCGGTGCCGCTGGCCCTTGCGGTCTCGCGTGATGCGAAGCGGCTGGTCCGCCAGAATTTCGGACTTGCTGTGGCCTATAACGCCATCGCGCTGCCACTTGCCGTTGCCGGATATGTCACGCCGCTGATTGCAGCGCTGGCCATGTCGCTTTCTTCCGTGCTGGTCGTGGCCAATGCGTTGCGGCTCGGCTTTGCGGCAACAGCCGTGAAGAGCGCGAATGAAGACGCCGCCCGGATATCCGGCGGGCTGGCGCCGGCTGTTGCGGAGCACGGCCGATGAGCAGCCTGGTCTTCCTTGTGCCGCTTGCGCTCGTGCTGGGTGGTGGCGCGCTGGCGGCCTTCTTCTGGTCGTTGCGCAGTGGCCAGTATGAAGATCTCGAAGGCGCGGCGGTGCGCATCCTTCTTGACCCGGAATCCGACCGGGCGAGCGAGGCGGAACAGCCCGAGAGCGTGCCGCAAGCTAAAAAAGGAGCCCAGCGATGAAGAGCCGCCCGCCTTCACGTCAGGTCATGATGGATGGCAACCCTCTACCTGCCGTGCTCGACGAGACGATGATCCATGATGTCGTGCATGGCTTCTACGACCGAATCCGGGGGGACGACCTGCTGGGGCCGATCTTCAACCGTGCCATTGCGCCGGAGAAATGGCCGGAGCACCTGCAGAAGATGTGCGATTTCTGGTCGTCCGTTCTGCTGCGCACCGCCCGTTATGCGGGGCGGCCGTTGCCTCCCCATCTCGCCATTCCCGAGTTGTCCGAGGAGCATTTCAGGCGCTGGCTGACGCTGTTCCGGAGCACCGTGAGCAGCCGATGCCCGCCCGAGGTGGCGGCGCTGTTCATGGACCGGGCGCTGCGCATCGCCCACTCGTTCCGCCTTGCGGTCGCCTTCAACCGCGGCGAGGATACGGTGCAGATCACGCCGATCATGGAAGACAGTCTGGGATGAGCGTGCAGCAGGACCATGGCGAGCGGCGACGCCGGCGGAGCGACGGCCTCGCGTTGCTGTCCTATGGCTTCCGGCCGTTCTTCCTGTTCGGCTCGTTCTATGCGGCGCTCATCATTCTTGTCTGGCTGCCGCTGTTCCACGGCACCATCGCGCTGACGAGCGCTTTCTCGCCGGTGGACTGGCACGCTCACGAGACGTTGTTCGGCTATGGCGCAGCCATCATCACCGGCTTCCTGCTGACCGCGATTCCGAACTGGACGGGACGGATGCCGTTGCGAGGCAATCCTCTCCTGGCTTTGCTGCTGCTCTGGGTCGCCGGCAGGGTCGCCGTTCTGGCGTCGGGCACAATCGGCTGGGTTGCCGCTGCGGTGATCGACAGCCTGTTTCTGGCCGCCGTTGCGGCCGCCGCGGCGAGGGAGATCGTGGCGGGCCGGAACTGGCGCAATCTCGTGGTTCTGATTCCCGTGACCGTGCTTCTGGCCGCGAACGTGCTGTTCCACGTCGAGGCGGCAATGGCGGGATCTGCCGGCATCTCATACCGTCTCGGCCTGTCGGCCATACTGGCGCTGATCATGATTGTTGGCGGCCGCGTCGTTCCGAGCTTCACACGCAACTGGCTGGTGCGTGAAAATCCCGGACCGGTGCCGGTTCCGTTCAACCGCTTCGATGCGCTCGTTATCCTGGTCTCGGTCGCGGCCCTGCTGGTCTGGACCTTCGCGCCGGAGAGCCGGCTTGCGGGTGGCTTGCTGCTCGCCGCCGGCGTTCTCAATCTTGTGCGGCTTGCGCGCTGGAGAGGGCATCGTACAGGCAGGGATACTCTCGTGCTCATCCTGCATGTGGCCTATGCCTTCATTCCCGCCGGCTTCCTGCTGGCTGGAATGGCGGCGCTCGAACCGCTGTTTGTGCCGCCGGTGGCGGCGGTTCACGCCTTCGGCGTCGGCGCGATCGGCACGATGACGCTGGCCATCATGACCCGTGCGACGCTCGGCCATACCGGGCGGCGGCTCCACGCCGATGCAGCGACGGCCGGCATCTATGCCGCGGTGATACTGGCCGCCGGCCTGCGCGTCGCGAGCGCCTTCATGCCCGGCCAGCCGGGCCTGCTCCATCTGGCCGCGGGGCTTTGGGTGGCGGCCTTCCTCGGCTACTGCCTGCGCTACGGGGGGATGCTGGTGAAGCCGGCTTCGCGATCCTGAAACCCCTTCGGATTGGCCGCGATCGGGTCCGTCGATAGTCGGATTCGGAATGGCGATCAGCTTCGCACGCCGCTGTTGATGTGCGACATGATTATCGCTCGAAGCTGCTCTGCGCCATGCGCGACATCATGGATATTCTCGATGACGTGGTCGTAGTCCATCGTTGTGTAATCGAGGTTGCGGGCGAGCCTGTCTGTCAGGGAATGGTCGGTCGCGCGATTTCGACTGAGAAGGCGTCGTGTCAGAACATCTGCCGGAGCGGTGATCAATACCGCCGTCACAGAGCCATAGCGACGCCGGGCTGCGGGTATGGTTCCGCGCGAGACGTTGCAGACCACAGCGCAGCCGGCCCGCAGGCTCTCATCAATTTCCTTTGCAATGCCGTATTTCAGACCGTGGGCTTCCCACCACAGGGCGAAGTCTCCGGCCGCGGCGGCGCGCATGAAAGCGGATTCATCGAGGCTGTCATGATCCTCCGCTTCTGTTGCGCGGCGTGTCACTACCCGCCGTGCGAAGATGACGGATTGTTCCGCGTTACAGGCTGCTTTGGCGCGGTCCAGCAATGTGTCCTTGCCAGCGCCGCTCGGACCGGCGATGAGAACGAGACGGCCGGGACCTATCGCGGCATTCGTCGGCGATATCATGCCACTCGCCGCCCGGCGCACCAGACGCTGCGCACCGCAACGCCCACGGATGTTCGGTGAACCCGAATGATGTCCGCGCGCTTGCCAGGGGCGATCTCGCCCCGGTCGTGAAGGCCGACAGCCTGCGCGGGATTGCGGGTGACGGTGGCGATAGCGGCGGGGAGGGAAAAGCCCGGCGATATCTCCGGAAGGCGCAAGGCGGCCAGCAGCAGGCTCGAAGGCACATAGTCCGACGACAGAATGTCCAGCGTGCCCTGGTCCGCGAGGTCGGACGCGGCGACATTGCCGGAATGGGAGCCGCCGCGCACCAGATTGGGCGCGCCCATCATCACCTTGATGCCAGCGTCGTGCAGCCTTCGCGCCGCGTCCACGGTGGTTGGAAATTCCGCGATGGAAACACGATCGGAGATCGACTGTTCGACATGTTCGATGGTGGTGTCGTCGTGGCTCGCCAGCGGCAGGTCATGCAGCCGCGCGAGGTTCAGCAGCTCCCTGTAGTTAATTGCCGCATGCTGCTCCGAAGCGTCGAGCCGCCGGCGGCTCATGTCGTCGATCTCCGCATCGCTCATGCCGGATTTTCCGCGATAGTAGTCGCGGAATTTCTGGAGGTCGCGAAACTGGCGTTGTCCGGGCGTATGATCCATGAGCGAGATGAGCCGCACATCCGGCCGTCCGGCAAGCGCTGCGGCATCCTCCACGACATAAGGCATCGGCACCTCGCAGCGCAGATGCAGAAAATGCTCGATCCGCAGCAGGCCAGCTTCTCGCGCCTGCGCGATGGCGTCCGCCAGACCTTCGGCCTGGCCCTGCTGGCTTTCAACGCTTTCCTCCCGCCAGACCCTCAGCGAATCCAGCGAGGTGGTGATGCCGCTGGTCGCGAGCTGCGCGTCGTAGGATACGACGGCGGCGATGGGTTCCCAGTTGACCTTCGGACGGGGATAGCAGTGCGCTTCGAGATGATCGGTATGCAGTTCGATGAGCCCCGGCAACAGCAGGTCGCCGCCGAGGTCGATACTGCCGGGAGGCGCCGCGCCATCGCCGATGTCCACGATGCGGCCGCGTTCGACCGCGACATGGCCGCGTTCGATGACATCGTCGCCTAACACGATGCGGGCGTTATGGAGAGCGAAGCTGTCGGGTTGCGTGATGTGGTTCATGGGTCAGGCCGCCGTGGCAAATCGGGTAACATCGACAGTGGTGTCGGCAATCGCGGTGCGCAGATCGTCGTCGTGAACAATGGCAAGGATCGCTGCTCCCGCGGCCTTGCGCTGGCGGATCATCTCGATGACAGCGTCGCGGTTTCTGGCGTCCAGAGACGCAGTGGGTTCATCCAGCAGCAACACGGGATGCTCTGCGAGAAAGCCGCGCGCGAGGTTGACGCGCTGCTGCTCGCCGCCGGAGAAGGTCGCCGGCGGCAGGCTCCAGAGCCGTTCAGGCAGGTTGAAACGCCGAAGCATGTCCGCTGCGCGAGCCCGGCTCGTCTCGCGCGAAAGGCCGGCGGCGACCAGCGGTTCGGCAACGACGTCCAGCGACGGGACGCGGGGAATGGCGCGCAGGAACTGGCTGACATAGCCCAGAACCTTCCGGCGCATCGTCAGGATCTGGCGTGGGGGAGCAGCGGCCATGTCGACCGCCGCGCCATTGCCGCGCAGCCAGATTTCGCCGGCATCGCAACGATAGTTGCCGTAGATCAGTTTGAGAATCGAGGATTTCCCGGTGCCGGAGGGGCCGGACAGCACGAGACATTGTCCCGCCTGCGCGCTGAAGCTCACGTCATGCAGCACCGGCAGCTTCATGCCGCCCTGAAGATGCATGGTGAAAGTCTTGGTGACGTTGCGCAGTTCGAGCGCCGGAACGGACATTGCGCAAATCTTTCAGGCTGGAAGAATCGAGGAGACGAGAAGCTGTGTATAAGGCTCGTGCGGATCGTCCAGCACCTGGTCCGTCAGGCCGTGTTCTATGACATGGCCATCCTTCAGCACCATGATGCGATGGGAGAGCATGCGCGCGACGGCAAGGTCGTGCGTGACGATCAGCGCGGCGACGCGTGTTTCAGCCACGATCTGCCGCACGAGATCGAGCAAGCGGGCCTGCACAGAAACATCCAGTCCGCCGGTCGGTTCGTCCATGAAGATGAGGCGCGGCGCGGTGACGAGATTGCGTGCGATTTGCAGCCGCTGACGCATGCCTCCGGAATAGCTCCGCGGCGTATCGTCAAGGCGGTCCGCCGGAATCTCCACACGGTGCAGCCAGCCGGCGGCCGCCGCGCGAATATCGCCATAGTTGCGTGCGCCGACCGCCATCAGCCGTTCGCCGATGTTGCCGCCGGCGGATACGCCCATGCGCAGACCCATCTGCGGGTCCTGATGAACGAAGCCCCAGTCCGTGCGGAACAGCAGCCGGCGCATGGCCTCGCCGGCAGTGCGGAGGTCGATCTCCAAGCCATCGCGGAGACGATAGCGCATGGTGCCCGCGCTGGCCTCGGCCTGCCCGGACAGCAGCGACAGAAGCGTGGATTTGCCGGAGCCGGACTCTCCGACGATAGCCATGATCTCGCCTTCGTAAAGTTCGAAGGAGACGTCGCGGCAGCCGAGACGGGAACCGTAATATCGGCTGATCCCGTCAACGGTCAGCAGCGGCTGGTCTTCGGCAGGGCTCATGAATGCGTCTCCTCGAACACGACGCGGAAACTGTAGCCATGACGCTCGAAGCCTAGCCGCTCGTAAAAGGCATGAGCGCGTTCACGCCGCGTATTGGAAGACAGCATGAGCTTGTAGCAGCCCTTGGCGCGCGCCGTTTCCAGCGCGAAAGCCATCATGCGGCCGCCGATGCCGCCGCCCTGCATATCGGGATCGACCACCACATCTTCCGCGATGGCGGACGGCGCGCCGAGATGGCCGAGATTGTCCATGACCAGCAGCGCGAAGCTGCCGACGATCCTGTCTCCGAGAGACGCGACATACAGCGTATAGTCGGGATAGCGGGTGAACCGCGCGAAGATCGCTTCGGCGGCGGCCGGCTCAAGCACCCTGCCGTTGTCGAGGTCGGGCTGAGCATAAAGTGCAAGAATGCCGGGAATATCCGCCGGACCAGCGGGGCGGATGTCGATGTCATCCATTGCCGCTGTCCTGCATTCGGCGGCTTTCGCAATAGTCCGTATCCGAGCATACGAACATGCGGCTGCCCTGATCGTCCGTGATCACCTCGTCGAGATAGCTGTCGCTTGCGCCGCACAACTCGCAATGCGCCGCGTGACGATAAGGCTCGAAAGGATGATCTTCGAAGTCCAGCGAGACGACCCGCGTATAGGGCGGGATGGCATAGACCCGCTTCTCGCGGCCGGCGCCGAAGAGCTGCAAGGCCGGGCAATCATCCAGCTTCGGATTGTCGAATTTCGGTATCGGAGAAGGGTCCATCACATGCCGGTCCATTACCTTGACCGGATAGGCATAGGATGTCGCGATGTGGCCGTGGCGTGCGATATCCTCATAGAGCTTCACATGCATTAGCCCATATTCCGACAGCGCATGCATGCGCCGGGTTTCGGACTCGCGCGGCTCCAGGAAACGCAGAGGCTCCGGGATCGGCACCTGATAGACGAGGATCTGGTTCTCGGTGAGCGGAGCTTCGGGCACGCGGTGGCGGGTCTGGATCACCGTCGCCTCGCGCGTGTGGGTGGTGGTGCGCACACCCGCCGTGCGCGTGAA
>Ga0182740_1000394_pt1 | contig 53084 bp, 62 predicted proteins | sample eDN5th37CKraftBY_FD_128872 | JGI IMG/M metagenome (GOLD analysis project Ga0182740, IMG submission 128872) | Enriched backyard soil microbial communities from Emeryville, California, USA - eDNA 5th pass 37_C Kraft BY (version 2) (version 2) | ecosystem: Environmental > Terrestrial > Soil >...
CCCTGACGACCTCCTCAGCTCTCTCCCGAACCTGCCATCATCTGCTGGGTAGTCTTGTCATCCATCTAGCTCATTCGGCCTTTGCGTCACGCGGCGATCGCCAGGAGGCCAGTTTGTCGGTTACCCCTTCGTCACCGGGCACATAGATCGGCGATCCGGGCCATTGTCTTTGCTCGATAAGGCTTCGCGTGACCGAGCGAATGCAGCGCACGATCTCGACAACCGATCGCGATCGCTGGTGCTCCATGCGCGATACGATGCTGAGCGTCAGCGACATTCCGGCAGTCTCGATAGGACGAGACACGAGCTGCGAATGGTGCATGTCGTCGAGAACAGAGCCTGCGGTCAGGACGCCATATCCTGCTCCCTGCCGCACGAGCGCGCGCAAGACCGCGAGGCTGTCGACTTCATAGACAACCCTGAGCCTGAAGCCGAGCTCCGCTGCGGCGTCCTCCAGGAGCACGCGCACGTTGTGCGGTCGTGTCGGCAGGATAAGCGGTAGATCGTCTAAATCCTCAACCGTGAACGCACGCGAACGCGCGCATATGGAGTCCATGGCGCCGAACAAATGAATGCGCTCGATCACAAGCGCGGAGCAAACGAGCTCGTTGTGTGGCAGGGGGTCGTAGATCAGTCCTACCGTCAACCGCCTGTCGACCAGACGTTCATGCAGCGGCCGGCCGATCCCTTCGATGACCTTCAATGTTATTCTCGGAAATTGTTGCCGCGCGGTTTCGAGAACGCCCGGCATGATAAACGCGCCTGCTGCTGCCGGAACGCCGACCGCGACAACGCCCGACGGGCTCGCAGACTGTGCCATGACATCATGGCGCGTCTGCTCCATTTGCTGGAGCATCAGGCGCGCTCGCTCGAAGAGAAGCGCGCCCGCTTCCGTCAGCTCAATGCCACCCCCGCTCCTGATCATCAAAGGCAGGCCGAGTTCGTCCTCGAGCTTCTGCACCTGCCGGCTGATTGCCGGCTGCGCGACGCGCAGTGTTCGAGCCGCCTTGGAGAAGCTCCCCAGCTCCGCGACCGACCGGAAGTATGTGAGCGCCCGGATATCCATAGCCGCCTCCACTCGCCCATGCCGTGATGGCATAATGCCTATGCCTCCTATATCCTGGATGAAGGGGGGATGGGGCAATAGGGTGTCTTCCGTCAAGCGCTGACAAGAAGGCGCAACGGAGGAACGCGTGAGCTACCTGCCCGAAGGCACGCCTGTGCCGTCGCCCGGCCCGGACGACGCTCCCTTCTGGGACGCCTGCGACCGCCAAGAGCTGCGCATCCAATGCTGCGCGGACTGCGGCACCTTCCGCCATCCTCCGATCCCTGTCTGCGCGGCGTGCCGCTCGACGAAGAGCACCTGGGCGCGCACATCCGGAACAGGAACCGTCTTCAGCTACACCGTGGCGCACCACCCGACCCATCCCGCGCTGCACGGGGCGCCCCCATACAATATCGCCGTCATCCACCTGGACGGCGCCGGTGACGTGCGGCTGGTGAGCAATGTGGTCGACGTGCCGCCAGACGAGATGCGCATCGGGATGCGCGTGATCGTCGTCTGGGATGCGATCGGCGATGGCCACTTCCTGCCGCGCTTTCGCCGCGAGGATGGCCCGTGACGGCGCGCGAAGCATCCATCTGCGGCCGCGCCGCCATCGTCGGCATCGGTGAAACCGCGTATGCGAAGCACGGCGGGCTCCGCGGTCGCACCGAAATCGAACTCTGCATGGAGGCCATCTGCAAGGCCGCCGAGGACGCGGGCGTCCCGCTCGACGAGGTCGACGGCTTCACGTCGTACGGCTTCGAACGGCATGAGCCGGTGGTCATCCAGGCTGCACTCGGCATTCCGGAGCTGCGGTACGCCAGTCTCGTCTGGGGTGGCGGTGGCGGCGGATGTGCGGCGGCGGTGATGAATGCTGCGCTGGCCGTTGCGACCGGTCAGTGCCGCCACGCGGTCGCCTATCGTTCGATCTGCCAAGGCCAGTACGAACGTTACGGACAATTCCGGCAGCGCCCCCTCTGGGGCTCTTTCATCTCGCCGTTCGGGCTGATGTCGCCGGCGCAGATGACTGCGCTCACGTTCCGCCGGCACATGTTTCTCTACGGGACGAACAGAGAGCACCTTGCCGAAGTCGCTCTGACGTTCCGGGAGAATGCACAAAGAAATTCGCGCGCCGTGACATTCGGCAAGCCTCTCGACCGCGAGACCTATTTTGCAGGGCGACCGATCGCCGATCCCTTCCATCTCTATGATTGCTGCCTCGAAACCGATGGCGCCTGCGCTGTGCTCGTGACAAGCGAGGAGAGATCCCGCGATCTTCGACAAAAACCTGTGCGCATTCTCGCCGCGGCGCAAGCGAGCGGTCCAGGCTGGAGCCTAGGGCCGATGGGCACGCATAATATGCCCATGGACGACTATGCGACGATCAACTCGCGGGTCGTCGCCCGGATCGTGTTCGAGCAAGCAGGGCTCACACCCGCGGATATTGACGTCGCACAGATCTACGATGCCTTTACCGGCCTCATTCCCATGGCGCTCGAAGACTACGGGTTCTGCGAACGCGGCGGGAGCGGCGACTTCATCGCGGCGGGCAACCTTCGCTTTGCCACCGGTGCACTTCCTTGCAACACGGCTGGCGGCCTGCTGTCCGAAGCGTATCTGCATGGCCTCAACCTCGTCGTCGAAGGCGCCCGGCAGATCCGCGGCACCTCCACGAGCCAAGTCGAGAATGCGCGGACGTGCCTCGTTACAAGCGGCGGTGGCGGCGGCCACAAGAGCGCGCTCATCCTTGGACACTAACCACTGACGGGACTGTAATGGCAATCTGCTCCACAACAGACATGCGCAACTTACCAGTGGAAGAGCGCGTGCTCGGCCCCATTCTGCGGATGCGGGCTGAACGAGAAGGCGATCGTCCGTATCTAACCGTTCGGGGCCGGACCTACAGCTTCGCCGAAACGGAAGCCGTGACGCGCAGCATCGCGCGCGGCCTTCGCGCACGCGGGATTGCGGCAGGTGATCGTGTCGCGCTGATGCTGCCCAACTGCGCGGAGTTCGTCTTCACTTGGTATGCCTGCTGCCTGATGGGCGCCGCACTGGTGCCCATCAACACTGACTACCGTGGTCACTTGCTGGATGTGGTGCTGAGCGACTCCGGCGCCAAGGCGCTGATCATCGATGAAACCCTGGTCACACTTGCCCTGAGCAGTATCGCGGCCCCGATCAGGGCGCAACTCGGCCTCGTCGTCGTTGTGGGCAGCAACCTCGATTCCGGCAGACACGTCGCGTTCCAAGATCTGAAGGAGGATGCCGGGCCCGACCCCGAGGTTCCTGGCGATTTCCGGCGCATCCAGTCACTGTCGTACACGTCCGGCACAACAGGGTCTTCAAAGGGTGTTCCGCTCGTCAACAGCCACGCCTTCTCGCCCGCCTGCACCTTCCTGAAGGTCACCGATCTCGAGCGCTCGGATACGCTCTACACGCCGCTGCCGTTGTTCCACGGCGTTGCCAGCCGCCTTGGCGTTCTGCCTGCGCTCATGATCGGCGCGCACGCAGTGCTTGGCGAGCGCTTCAGCGCCTCGCGCTATTGGAGGGAAGCGACTGAGTGCGGCGCCACCGCCGCGCACGTCATCCATACCATTCCCCAGGTCTTGCTGTCGCAGCCGGAAACGCCGTTCGATCGCGCACACAAAGTGCGGCGCATCTATATCGGTCACTACGACGCCGCGTTTGAAGAGCGCTTCAACACACATCTCCTACAAGCCTACGGCCTCACCGAAACGGGTGTGGTCATGTACATGCCTGTCGCCGCGCGCAGGGCGGGCTCGGTCGGCAAGGCGCACGAGGATTGGGATGCGCAGATCGTTGACGAGAAGGATTTTCCAGTCCGTCCCGGATCGCCGGGCGAAATCGTCGTGCGCCCGCGCCGGCCCCACATCATGATGCAAGGCTACCTCAACAAGCCCGACGAGACTGTCCAGGCATGGCGGAATCTCTGGTTCCATACTGGCGACATCGGCAAGCAGGACGAGGATGGCTACTTCTATTTCGTTGATCGCAAGAAGGAGCGCATCCGCAGGCGTGGTGAGAACGTGTCTTCCACCGACGTCGAAAGCGGTGTCGCTGCGCACCCCAGCATTCTTGAATGTGTTGCGCTTCCCCATCCGGCCCCGGGCGGCGAGGACGACATCCGCATTGTCGCGGTGCTCCATGAAGACGCTGCGCTTACGGCGCCGGACCTGATGGACTGGCTGCAGGATCGCCTGCCCCGGTTCATGCTGCCGAGCTACATCGAGTTCGTCGATGCCCTGCCCCGCACGCCGAGCAACAAGATCGAGAAGTACAGGCTGTTGCAGCAGGGGCTGGGACCGGCAGCATGGAGCCGGGATGAGGCGGGCTATGTCCTGAGAGAGCGCCCCGAGCGCCGGAGTCCGACACCATGAGTGTCGATCTGGCAACCGTGCGCTGTGTCTCGCCGACGCGCGACATTCTTGGCGAAGGTCCGAAGTGGTCGTCGCGTGAGCGGGCGCTCTACTGGCTGGATATCACGGGTAAGATCTTGCATCGGCTTGATCAAGCCGGCTCTTTGCGCTCGACCGAGCTGAAGTATGGCGCTGCTTCGTTCGCATTCGTGAATGACGGGCGACTGCTGATGATGTTCATGCGCGGCCCTGCCCTATGGTCGCCGGACAGTGGAGAGATCGAACGCCTCGATCTACCGGGTATCTCGCCGACGGAGCGCTTCAACGACAGCCGCTGCGACTCCCGCGGTCGCTTGTGGACCGGCACGTTCGACAGCGGCCTGAAGGCGCCGCTCGGTCATCTTTACAGCATCGATGGTGACAGGCGTGTCGTTCAGCAGGACGCGGGCATCATGATGTCCAATGGCATTGCCTTCAGCCCGGACGAGCACACGCTCTACTATTGTGACTCGTGGCCAGGACGCATCTACGCCTACGACTTCGACGTACAGGCCGGCACAGTCACCAATCGCCGGGCCCTGATAGACTTCGCGCAATCCGGCGGACGGCCAGATGGCTGCGTCGCCGATGCCGAGGGCTGTCTCTGGGTTGCCGAAGTGGACAACTGGCGCATCGTCCGCTATCGCGCCGACGGCACCTTCGATCGCGCGATTATGCTTCCGGTCCAGAAGCCGACCAGCGTGACCTTCGGTGGCCCCGACCTGACCACCCTATTCATAACCTCCCGCAGAAGCGGCCTCAGCGAAGCCGAGCTTGTCGATCAGCCCGAGGCGGGCGGCCTGTTCGCGGTTGAGGTGCCAGTCGGAGGAAGCCCCGAGTATGACTATGTCCTCCGCTGAAGTCTTATCGCAAGCGACGGCGATGGAGCGTCCGCTCAAGCGGCGCTCGTTCGACGGCAGCAGGCTCGCATGGATCATACTCGGCGTCCTCGTTCTCGCCATCGTGGCTGTGCCGCTCGGCTACACACTCGATGCCGCCTTTCGCAAAGAGGCGCAGTTCGGATTGTCGCAAGAGCGAAGTCTCGAAGCTTTCACCAACGTCTATACGACCGCAATGTACCTCACCCCTCTGGTGAATGCGCTGGTGCTTGCCGCTGTCGTGACAGTCGTGTCGCTCCTGTGCGGCGTGGCCATGGCGGTTCTGATCGCCCGCGTGGCTCTGCCTCAGAAATCGCTTCTCGAACTCCTGATCATTCTTCCGATCTTTCTATCGCCGTTCACCGGCCTCATTGCATGGGTGACGCTCGGCTCCCAGAAGACCGGTTTCATCAACGTATTTCTTCACAGCGTGTTCGGCCGCATCGGCATAGATCTTGGCCCTGTCATCAATATCTGGAGCTACTTCGGCATCGTATGGGTGATGTCGCTGTTCTTCATCCCCTTCGCCTATCTTTTCACGGTCGGAAACTTGCGCGCAATGGACAGCTCCCTGGAGGAGGCAGCGCGAGCCAGCGGCGCGACCGCTCTCCAGACGATGTTAAAGATCACGCTGCCCATGTCCCTCCCGGCGATCTTCGCGGCCGGCCTGCTGATCTTCATTCTGACCGCCGAGACGTACGCCATTCCCGGCATCATCGGCGTCAACATCGGTTTCACCGTCCTACCCTGGCAGACCTACACAGACCTCACCGATACCCCGATCCGTCAGGCGCATGCGGCTGCCGCCGGCACCATGCTTCTATTCGTTGCCGTGCTGGGCATCTGGATCCAGCGCCGCATCACGCGCGTCTCCGAACGCTACGTGACTGTGACAGGCAAGGGCTTTCGCGGCCGGCCGATGGAGATCGGGGCCTATAGATGGCTGGCCCTGGCTTTTATCGGCGCCTACATCCTGTTCGCTACGCTCCTTCCCCTGCTTGCCCTCGGTCTATCGTCGCTGATGAAGTTTAGCGCTCCGGCGATGACGGCAGATCTCTTCACGTTCAAGCACTACAAGGATCTCTTCGCGCTCGGAGACATGCGCGGCGCGATGTGGAATACGCTCGTCTTGGCGCTGCTCTCCGCTTTCGTCTGTGTCGGCCTCGGATTTGTCACCAGCTATTCGGAAGTCCGAACGAAGCGGATGTTGCCACGCCTGATCGCCGCGATTGCGGTATTGCCGGTTGCGGTGCCGGGTCTCGTCTACGCAATCGGCCTGCTTTGGGCGTGTCTTCAAACGCCCCTCTACGGCACCGTATGGGTGCTCCTGCTCGCATTTGTCGCCAAGTTTCTTCCGTTTGGCGTCGTGCTAAGCCGATCCGGCATTCTTCAGATCCATCCCGAGCTCGAGCAGAGCGCGCGTCTGTGCGGCGCCAAACCCTTCCGCGCCCTTATCAGCATCACGGCCCCGCTGATGAAGGCATCGCTCATCGGCGCCTTCTTCTTCATCGTGCTGCTGAGCATCAAGGAGCTGTCGGCGAGCATGCTGCTATACACGCAGCGCAGCCAGACGCTCGCAGTTCTGACTTGGCACTACATGGACGGCGGCAATTACCAGTTTGCCGCCGCAATCGGCGTCATCCAGACGCTGGTCATGATCACCATCGTCGTTCTCGCCCGGCAAGTGTTCCGTGTCCGACTCGAAAAATCAGTAGGAAAGGAGGTGGGACAATGACGATCAGCCCGGCGGTCACGCTGCGCAACCTTGTCAAGCGCTACGGCGAGGCGACCGCTATAGAGGGTATCAATCTCGAGATCACCGACGGCGAATTCCTAGTGCTGCTCGGCCCGAGCGGCTGCGGGAAGACCACGACGCTGCGATGCATCGCCGGCCTCGAGGATGTCACCAGCGGCGAAATCCGCATCAAGGACGAAGTCGTCTCCAGATCGGGGTTCTCGCTGCCACCTGAGCAGCGCGAGATCGGCATGGTGTTCCAGTCCTACGCCATCTGGCCGCATATGAGCGTTCGCGAAAACGTCGCGTTCGGCCTTAGGCAGAAGAAGCTCCCGCGCCCCGACATCGAAGCGCGTGTGGATGAGGCTCTGGATCTGGTCGGGCTCTCCCACTACGCCGATCGAGGCGCCAGCCAGCTTTCCGGCGGGCAGCAGCAGCGCGTCGCGCTCGCCCGCGCCATCGTCCTGCGCCCGCGCATCCTCCTGTTCGATGAGCCCCTGAGCAATCTCGACGCCAAGCTCCGCGAAAAGATGCGCTTCGAGCTTCGCCAGTTGCAGAAGCGGCTACAGATTACGGCAATCTACGTCACCCACGATCAGCAGGAGGCAATGGTCGTCGCTGACCGCGTCGTGCTCATGAACAGTGGGCGAATTGAACAGATCGCATCACCGCGCGACATTTACGACCGGCCAACATCCTTGTTTGCTGCCGAATTCATCGGCCTCACCAACGTCATAGAGGTCGACGCTTCGGCCGCATCCAGCGGCGGCGCGACCGTGGTGGCAAGCGGCGACAAACTCATGAGCTCGAACGCAGCCGGTGCGATGGGCGAGCGTGTTGCCGCGCTCATACGCCCCGAGCTCATTCGAATGACCACCACGCCCAGCGATGGATCAAACGTCTACCCCGCTCGGATCAGCGATGTCGTGTTTCTCGGGAACATCGCCGACATCACATTGCAGATGCTGGGTCAATCAATTCGCTGCCAGCTCAGTCCGCCCGGAAACTGGACCGTCGGCCAGCAGATCTGGGCCTGCCTGCCGCCTGAGCATGTGATCCTTCTACCTGTTCCTCGTGGGGGACCTAGGCGCATTACAACAGCAGACATACAAGGAGAGGAAATCCGATGAGTTACCTGAGACCACAACTGAGGCAGCTCGCGATGAGCGCGGTCGTCGCATCGCAAGCTGCTGCGCTGGCGGCAGTTACGCCAGCCATTGCGCAACTGCCGGATCCAAGCGATATCGCTACGCTTTACGAGAAGGCCAAAGCGGAAGGCACTATCCGATGGTATGTCGGTTCTCCGCTTCCGGCCTTGAAAGCCCTGCTAGCCGAATTCGAGAAGAAGTATCCCGGGATCAAAGTCGAGCTCAATCGCGGCGCCGGCGTCGCGCAGTACCAGAAGTTTATGCAGGAGACACTCGCTGGTCAGCACATCGCTGATATGGTGCAGATTGCAGACTTCCCTTCGGTGCGCGCGCTCCACAAGGATGGCCATCTCGCCGAGTGGAAGGTGCCGACCGCCGATCGCTTCGAGCCCAAGTACCGTATGGGCTATGCGGCCTATCTCCCTCAGCCGACAGACAACGCGATTGCCTATAACGTCAACAAGCTGACGCCTGAGGAAGTCGAGATTCTCAGCAAATCTTGGAACTCGGTTCTCGATCCGCGCTTCAAGGGCCGCTTCGCCGTCGTGACGATGAAGTGCGGAACCTGCTACGCACCGCTTCAAATGTTCGCCGATCCCAAGCTGAGCGCCGAGTTCGGCCCCGACTTCGCGGCCAAGGTCGCGGCACAGAAACCGGCGATGTACTCCGACACGTTCGTTGCCTTGGAGCGCGTCGTGGCTGGCGAGCACGATTTCACGTACTGGACGTTCGAAGCCGCGGCGACGACCATGTGGTCGCAAGGCGCACCCATCCGGTGGGTCATGCCGCCGAATACGCCGAGCTTTACCAACACATGGTACGCAATCTCGAAGTATGCGCCGCATCCGCACGCAGCACGTCTGCTGCTGACGTGGATTCTCAGCGAAGAAGGCGCTTACACGCTTCAGAGAACGCAAGGCGCGCGCACGACCCTGCAAGGTGCAGAAGACCGCCGTCCTGTCGCGAAGGAGAAGTGGTACCGGCCTTTGACCAAAGCATACGACATCGATTTCGATGTCTGGCAGCGAGACTACAACAAGAGCCTTGAGGCTTGGATCAAGACCATGCGCGCAGGTCAATGACCGGCGCTAAGAACTGCTGGCGAACGCCCCGATCAGACGGCGAGCGCCAGCGTCACCGTCCGAGAGTTTGGAAAGCCTCAATGCCTATTCTGTCCGACCGGGCCACCAACGAAGCGGAGCCTTCCCTCGCCCGGCGCACAGCGCGGTTTGCGTTGAGCCTGCGCAGCGAGACCTTCCCAGCGGAGATCCGCGAGAAGGTCGGACTGTGCCTCCTGGACTATCTGTCGTGCTGCATTGGCGCTCTAAAAATGCCTTGGGCACCGGCCCTGATGCGCTATCTGGAAAGCCGGCCCTCACGGCCCGAGTCCTTCCAGTGGGGCTTGGCGAACGCCATCTCTGCTGGCGATGCAGCGTTCGGCAACGGTGTGCTGGGGCATGGTCTGATCCGCGAAGATATGCACGTCGCGAGCGGCAATCATATCGGCGTCATGGTCCTGCCAGCAATGCTGGCGCTGGCGGAACGAGAGCATTTGGCCGGGCGCGACCTGCTTGCTGGTATCGTCGCAGCCTACGAAGTGACTGCCCGCCTCGGCATGGCGAACCGTGCCGGTGTACGCAACCGCCATTTTCGCCCGTCGGGCATCTCCGGTGCATTCGGAGTCACCGGCGGTGCCATTGCGGCTCTCGGCCTGGACGAGATGACCGCCGTCAACGCTTTAGCGTTTGCGGCCAACTCAGCTTGTGGCCTCAATGAATGGGCATGGTCTGGCGGGCAGGACATCTATGTGCACGCCGGCATGGCCGCGCGAAACGGCATCAATGCCCTCGATCTCGCCCGCAGTGGCCTGGTCTCCTCGGAGCGAATTCTCGAAGGCGCCGACGGCATGTTCGCCGCCTATGGATCGGCCGAGCAGGGTGCCGCGCATCTGCGCAACAGTTTCACAGCCGAACGGCACTTGCTCGGCGTTCGCCATAAGCCCTATGCCGGCTGCAACTTCATACAGACACCCGTCGGCGCGGCACTGGTGGCGCGCCAGTCCGGAGGTTTCACCGTCGACGAGATCGAGCACGTGACCATTGACACGTTTTCATCGGCACGCAGCTATCCGGGTTGCGACTATGTGGGGCCATTCAGCTCGGTGCAGCAATCCAAGATGAGCTTGCAGTTCGCTGTGGCGGCTGCTGTGGTGCGCGGGCGGGTCACGGAAGAAGAGTTCGCGAGCCTGAATGATGCTGATATCGTCGCTGTGGCTAACAAGACGTCCATCGCACTACCGCCGGAGTTTGCCGATGCCTATCCGGCACGCCAGCCGGCGGCGGTGAAGATCAGCCTCCGCACCGGCCGCGTGCTCGATGGGCGCTTGGATGATGTCGCGTGGCTCGCTCGGGACGGCGTCCTCGCGCGCTTCCGCACGGAAGCCGCGCCTGTCTTCGACAAGACGTTCGTTGCAGAAATCGAAGAAATGGCTTTCTCAATCGACGCACTCGACGACGCGTCAGAATTCGCGGGCGTCCTGAAGCAGGCTACGCTTTCTTGCTCAAGCTGAACCCCCGAACAATGGGCACGTTCATACGGAATTTTCCATGTACGGAATACTGAAGCATCTTCGAGTGATCGAAGGTGCATCCTTTGTCGCGGCACCATCCTGCGCTCTCTACCTGCAGCAGCTCGGCGCCCAGGTCATACGCTTCGACGACATGCGCAGCGCGCCCGACAGGAACCGGTGGCCGAAGTCCGCCGGTGGCGCTAGCCTCTATTGGGAGGGCTTGAACAAGGGAAAGCAATCCGTCGCCTTGGATCTGTCGCGCCCGGAAGGACGCGAGATTGCCATCGAGCTGATCACCGCCCCAGGAGACAACGCGGGATTGTTCGTTACGAACTATCCCGCCACCGGCTTCCTGTCCTTCGACAATCTTGCCACAAAGCGGCACGATCTCATCGCGCTGCGCCTCATGGGGTGGCCGAGCGGTCGCCAAGCTGTGGACTACACCGTCAACAGTGCGATTGGCGTCCCTTTCATGACGGGCCCCGAAAGCATGGGGGATCAGCCCGTCAATCATGCCCTTCCAGCCTGGGATCTCCTCGCTGGTGCTTATGCTGCCTTCTGTCTTCTCGCTGCTCAGGACAATCGTCGATCGACAGGACGCGGCGGGGAGATTCGACTCCCGCTTGCAGACGTCGCAGCAACCGCCCTCGGCAATCTCGGCCAGATCGCAGAGGTCATTGAAACCCAACAGGAGCGTCCCCGAACGGGCAACGACATCTTCGGCGCATTCGGGCGAGATTTCGAGACGAGCGACGGCAAGCGCCTGATGGTTGTGGCGATCAGTGCGCGACAATGGCGCGGCCTCGTGACAGCGCTCAACGTCGGTGCAGAGGTACAAGCCTACGAGCAGCTCAAAGGCGTCGACTTCTCACGCGATGAAGGTGTCCGCTTCATGCATCGCGCCTTCCTCAATGCGCTCGTCGGTGGCGCCATCGCGCAGCGTTCACATGACGACCTGGCACGCGCGTTCAATGCAAATGGTGTCTGCTGGGATGGCTACAACACCCTCGGAGAATTCCTTCGCGACAATATCGGAAAGAGGACGGACGGTCTTTTCGCCGATATCCAGCATCCGAGCGGCCTGACTTACCCGACGCCGGGTTCTGCTTCGCACTGGGTCGGACGTGAACGTCGTCCGCCAGAGCCAGCACCGATCCTTGGCGCTCACACCGAGCAAGTTCTTGTGGAGGTTCTTGGGTATTCGAGCGCCAAGCTTGCGCGATTGATTGATCAGGGTGTGGTTCATTGCCCGTCGTGAAGAAGAGTATCCGATCCCGCCCAAATCATCGTGTGTCTATTGCCCGTATCGTCGAGACGCGCAGTGGCGTGACTTGCGCGACAACGATCCCGAAGGTTGGCAGCGGGCTCTGGAGGTTGATCGCCGGCTCCGCGAGCCGGTTCAGGTTGAGCGCTTCCGTGGCGAGCTTTACGCGCACCGATCTTGTACCCCACTCGATCAGGTCGATCTCTCCACAATCGAAGATCGCGTGCAACTCAATCTCTTCCTCAATGACTGCGAAGGGATGTGTGGCGTCTAGCGCCCAATGAAATGCTGAGCGGCTTGCAGCGCCGTCGCGAAAGCGGCGGCAATGGCGGCGTAGCTCGCCCACCGCCCCTGCCTTTGAAGATCGTTGATGAACTCGTCTACATTGTCGCGCACGACGATAGTCGCAGCGCGGACGCCGAGGATCGCGGCTAGGCCGCTCACCGCGAGTGCAGCTAAGGAAAGGTACGACGTCACTCATCACCTTGAAAAATGAGATCGCTGTCGGCGGCAAATAGTACCGCAACACAAGGGTTCGATACCCCTTTAGGGAACCAGCCAGCGAGGCTGTTGAAAAGATTGGGGTAACTCGCGATTGTTAGGCAGTTTGTTATGCAGTCGAGTAAAATGAGACGAGTTGCCGTCGCCTTAAGTAATTGAAAATGACGAGAAAAACTATGGTTGCAAATGGCGCCCCGTAGGGGACGGGTAGGACGCGATCCATAAGCTATTGATTTAGATCACATTAACTCCACTGCTACTGCTACGCAGAGTAGCAGCTTTCCGTAGCAGGTCCAGAGCGAATGACAATTCAACGTCTAACCTTGTCTCCTGCACCCGCTCCGAGTGCGCTCCTATGCTGCGTATCTTTAATGCCGGAATTGGCCAAGCCAGCGATATTGAACATACAACCAAAGAGCATTACACAATTGGATCATGGCGGCATTCACAAGCGCGGGGACGATTGATCAGAAGGCGGAGGTTTGCGCATGACGCCCCCCAATGACAACGTTTCGCCATTTATCAAGACTGTTAGGAAAGATGGTGAGACGCCCACATCACGGGCGGAGACCCCGGCAGGTGAGGCTCTGCGCCGACGCCCGCACTACTTCAGGTGCGCGCCCAGCGAGTGACTGAATCCAATCCCGACAACGCTCCCGACACCCACACCTCCATGATCAGCCGGGACCTCACGATCCTCGGGCGAAACGTTAGGATCGTCTCAAAAGGAAAAATCAGGGTCGATGGAGAGGTCCAGGGCGATGTGCTGGGGACCGAGGTCGTCATCGGCGACATTGGCAAGGTGAGTGGTGAGGTTTCCGCGGAGAAGGTCACTGTCTTCGGATCAATCACGGGGACAATCCGAGGTTCGAGGGTTTTGCTCGAGGCCGGCTCAAAAGTCGAGGGGGATGTCCACCACGAGACCCTGAGCGTACACGAGGGTGCGCAGATGGATGGACATTTGTATCGCAACCGGGAAGCTCCCGAGCCAATCCGGACCATCGCCAAAGCCCATTTCAGAGTGCCGTGAACTTCCATTGAGTCCTGGGTCAAATGAAGGGCCCGCGGCGGCATTGGAGTGTCGTCAGTGGGGGCCTACCGGACAAGTGTGGACGACACCCGTGTGAAAGATCTCCGCAGGGTGCTTAGCACGGATGATCTCCTCTCCTGATCCGATACAGACGTCGCTGTAGAAGCCCAAGTTTGACTAGCGTCAACTACGATGATCGGCCGGTGTTCGATAGTGAAACTCTCGCGTGGAGGGTTTTCAATGCACCGATGGGTGGTCGCGGCATTCATTTTCGTTTCGCTGGTGGCCTGGGGCGGCGTGGTGCGCGCCGATGTTATCGATGATTGCCGGTCAGCCAGAAGCGCCGAGATCCAACTCTCCGCCTGTTCCGAAATCATCGCCAGCGCTGCCTATTCGCCGACTGATAAGGCGATGGCGTTCCGCAATCGCGGCCGCGCAAGGTCCGATGCCGGTGCGCTGGATCTTGCACTCGCTGATTTGAGCGAAGCAATCTGGCTCAACCCCTCCGAAGGGCCGCTTTACATTACTCGGGGGCTCGTTCGCGTGCGCCTCAACGACCTAGTGGGCGCAATCGCCGACTACAGTGAGGCGATCCGTCTGAGCCCGAAATCCGCCATCGGCTACAATGGCCGGGGTCACGCTCATCTCGTAAGGGGTAACGAGAAGAACGCAATTGCTGACTTCTCGGAAGCAATCGCCCTCAACGCAGCCGTGACGGAGCGAGTCCCAACCCGAAGGCGCCTCAGTTTCGTACTAACCAGCGTCACCCAATCCAGGCACTGCGAGAGCCGCTCACGCGTGGCGTCGCCGCGCGCCACGACGAGATGCCGCAGTTTGCTCTACCTGATGCGCAGATCGACAGGATCGTTGCCTACATCAATTGCTTGAGTGGTAAGTAGCGAGATGAGTATGCTCATTAAACCTTCGGATCGTCAGCTCAGAATGACCCTCAATCTAAGGGCAATGGCGGCGATCGCATTGGCACTCTTCTCTTCGCCGGCCGTAAGCGCGGAGCTTGGTGATGCTCGGCGTGGGAGAGACTACGCTGAGGCGGTATGCGCGCAGTGCCATGCGGTAAAGCCAGCGGGAATGGTATCGCCGCGCCTCGAGGCAACGCCATTCAGCGTCTTTGCCCGAGCTCCCGGCCTTAACGAGACGGCACTTGGTGTGTTTCTTCAGACCCTCCACGCCGAAATGCCGAATCTCGTCGTCAGCGGCCAGGATCGTGACGATCTCATCGCCTACATCATCGGTCTTCGTGGCAAGCAATAGCGTGGATCGGCAACCATCCAAAGTCGTCGACCATCGCACGCTGTACCGTCGCTTGTTGATTTTTCTCGCGGCACTCACACTCGGAACCGCGATCAGTAGCGACGCGATGGCCGACGATGAGCATCTCGGCATCATCGAGTACGAAGTGGCTTGTCTGTCGTGTCACGGAGTTGAGGGGCGAGGCGACGGCCCCATGGCGAAGAGCCTAAGAACGGCACCGGCCGATCTGACAAAGATTTCCAAAGCCAACAACGCCAAATTTCCCGTGAGAAGAATCACCGAAATCATTGATGGACGCGCCATCGTTGCCGCCCATGGCGAACGCGCCATGCCAGTGTGGGGGCATCGCTATAGACAAGCTGCCGAGCCAGATGAACGCTCCGGCGAGATCGAGCTTCGGGCGCGGCGGCAGATCAACGCGCTCGTCAGATACCTCGAAACGATGCAACAACCTTGAAGGCAGGGTGCCAGTAGAGTGACACTACCCGGGTGGGGCATTGCGGCCAGCCCAGACACTGACCACGAGCGGCCGGTTACTCAATCTCTCGTATCACGATCAGAGTCAGCCAGTGGAAGATATGTCGCATAGAAATTCAACATGCAAACGGTGGGTAGTCATGGTCGGTCTTCACCTGGCTTCCCTCTCGTACACTTCGGCGCCCGTGACCGCCCAAGTAGACCAACCGTCGGCTGAGCGAGGCAAAGAGCTGGCCAGTCGCCTGTGCAAGAACTGTCATGTGATCGACACTACAGCCGGGTACTCTGTTCCCGTTGGTATGCCGACCTTTCGCAGCATGGCAATTGCACCGGGCCAAACCCGGGAACGTATCTTGGCAGCGTTGATCCAGCCGCACGTCCCAATGCCTGATATCCAACTGTCGCGATCGGAGATCGACAACATCATTGCCTACCTCGACGAGCTTCGAGCGGAACAATCCCTGCCACCGATGCAGCCGCCGACTGGAGGAGCCAAGCCGACGCTGCCGTCAAAATCGTAGCTCGCTTTGTAGGCCTGGCAAAGCTCACGATATGTGGAAAACCGAGATCAGCCTTAGTAGCTATCCGCAAGCGACTGCCGGCTACCGCGCCCGCTGCGTCCGACCGAAAAGATAGTCTTGAATGCTTGAGATTTCCTCGGAGGAGAATTGGATCTGCGGCATGTCGCTGTGTCGGGAGCCGATACCTTCGGAGAGCTCGAACTCGAGCTGCTCCTGCTCATAGGACCGCAAGACGGTCCACAGGTTCGGCGCGCCGCTGAGGGGACTTGCACCGCTCTCAGATAGAGCGTGACATCTCCGCAGTGTCTTCCCAGCAAGGCCCTCCCATCCTCCCCACGAACAGGTTGTGCAGTGGCGAAAAGAAGAGAGAGCATCGCTGCGCGCGCGACACTTCGAACGATACCACTAGGCGTCAAGCGCCGTTGAGGGCGTGCGGCACTTCGGCCAGGTTGCGCGCGTCTCGTCACGTCTGTGGGCTCTGGTTTGGGTCATCAGACCCATCCGGCCGTTGTGCTCGGCACGCCGACCCTGAGATGGTCTTCGACTCTAGCCGCGCCGGCGGTTTCTTCAACCAGAACCATAAGCGCATTCCTTTGCTCTTGAGATCCCACCAGGCCCCAAGCCTCGGCGACGCCGTCCTTGACCGTGATATTGACGTATCCACTGTTGAGCCAAGTCTGTTTGCGAATAGCCTGCCATATTGCGTTCTGCACAGCCGCGTCATCTGACGTTGCGATTGGCTGGCCAACGCTCGCTTCGCTAAGGACCCGAACAAGATCGCTGCGCGAGACAATGCCGACCAGCGATCCATCTCGTACCACAGCGACACGCTTCAACCGGTTCCTGTCGAGGACGTCTGCAACCTCGCTGAGATCGGCGTCGTCGCGCACGGATATCACGTGACGCGACATAACCTCATGCGCCTTCAATCCATGCGCCTTGGCATACTGACGCGCCATGTCATCAGGATTTGAGAAGAAGCTCGTGAACCAGGAGGATCGCTTCTCGGTTCCTGTTTCGACGCGGTGCAGCAGATCGCTGGCTGTGAGCATACCCACGGGCCGTCCATCCGAGGTTACGACAGGAAGCCCGCTCAGCCGCCTATCCACCATGAGCTTGGCAGCCTCACGGACACTTGCAGACGGCGACACGGTGGTAACGTCCCGGGTCATGATTTCGCTGGCTATCATGTCTCACACCTTCGGTTAATGACCAAACGGTAGAAGAGAACGCGCGATCGACGGCGGCATTGACGCTGGTCAAGAGCGGTGTCAACTGCGGCCAGCGCGATCGTCTTCGCGCACCTGATGAACGAGGCGAGCGGTGGATCGCGTCGCACCATGTCGACGCAGCTGGCACACATCGTTGGATCAGAAGCCGATCTCCTTGCTGGAGGTGAGGCCGTCGGAGGCGCGTGCAGGCTCATGCGCGAGCGTGCTGCTGACCGGTTCTGGTCCACGACATGAAGCGCTTCTGGCATCATCGCGGGGTACGACGTGGTTCGGCTGCTAGCAAGATTCAGGCGCAGGCCAATCAGCGCCATGGTCAACCGCATTCAGAGCTCCGTTTGATGGCTTGATGCGTGTCAAGGAACGCTTGCGCCAGCGGTGCGATGCAATGCGACAAGCAGATCAAGGCAAGCTGGAGCGAGCTTTACCAAGGCCTCTCAGATAGCCAGAAGAAGGAAGCCGACGAAATAGTTCTCCCCATGATGGGGCTAGCCGGTCCTGGCATGGGCTGGAGATGATGAAAACCATAAGATTTGTGCTGCTAACTGAGAAAACGCGCGGGTGGCTTTGCCTTGAAGAAAATTCTCATTGCCACTGACGGCTCGGAGCTGGCCAGCAAGGCCGTGGCAGAGGGCATTGGTCTTGCCAAAGCGTTGGGCAGTCACATTACAATTCTAACCGTGACTGCACCGCTTACTAGCCTGGGTGATCAGGAGACCGCGTTCGCTAGTCTTCCCGCAAGCGTCCGTCGCCAAGCGCTTGCATATTTGGCCGGGGATGCAGAACGGACACTGTCGGCGGCCCTGTCAGCGGCCAAAACTGCGGGCGTGAGCGCTGACGCAATGAGAGCGGAGAACCACAATCCGCACGAGGCGATCATTGTCGCCGCCATATCGAGAGACGCGGATTTGATTGTGATGGCTTCTCACGGGCGCACCGGCATGAAAGCGGTGCTCCTTGGAAGCGTCACGCAGAAGGTGTTGGTTCATTCGGAAGTGCCCGTCCTTGTCTGCCGATAGTACGGTCAATGAATAGACGGGTCGATGAATAGTATGTGAGCCGCGAAGAGTTAAGCGCGCCCCCGATGCCCAGCAGGTGTCATGGAGGTTTAGGATCTGGAGGCTCCATGATCGAAGAATTGCGGGCCGCCGTAGAACTCGTCGCGCGGTGTCCAGAAGAGGTCCAGCGCATCGCGGCTGCGGCTCTGTTGGTCCACGCGTCACAATATGAAATTCGATGTCGCGTTTCCGCTCAGAAGAACGTTTCGCCCAGAGCTCCGGTCTCGAAGTAGATCAGCGGCTTCGAGGCGCTGTCACGCAATCTCTGCGCAGATGGATCCCTCTATCGCAGGGTAGTTCTTCGGACGACGTATGGTTAATGGGGCGGCGCTAGGATTTTGGTCCCATCCTCTTGCGACCTCTTCATACGAAGCTAAAGTAGGCGCGCACACGCGAAGGGGCACGTCGTTGATCAAGGCACCCAAGAAACTCGGCGGACAACCACCGCGCAAGTCGGCGATACCCTGAGCTACAGCCACAGTTGCTTATGGACCGCGCGCGGCAGCAGCTCGCTGCAATCGTGGAGGGTTCGCATGATGCCATCCTCACCAAAGATCTCGATGGCAACATCACGAGCTGGAACAAAGGCGCCGATCAGATTTTCGGCTATTCGGCCGACGAGGTCCTGGGTGAGCCGGTAACAATCCTTATTCCATCCGATCGACACGACGAAGAACCCAAGATTCTCGAGCGCATCCGTCGGGGTGAGCGCATAGATCACTACGAGACCATCCGTCGCCGCAAGGATGGCGCCCTGCTCCACATATCGCTCACTGTCTCGCCGATACGCGACGAGCAGGGCGTGGTTGTCGGTGCGTCGAAGATCGCGCGCGATGTGACCGCACTCCATGCTGCGCGTGAGCGGCAAGCCATGTTGCTCAAGGAGATGCAGCATCGCATCAAGAACGTGTTTTCAATTGCATCGAGCCTCACCAAGCTGTTGGCAGCCAAAGCCGCCACTCCCGCAGAACTGGCCGCCATGGTGGGTGAGAGGATGACGGCACTGGCGCTCGCGCACGGGCTAACCATCGTTGATCCCGAAGCTGAGACAGTTGCTCCCGATCAACCAACCACACTGCACGCGCTGATTCGGGTCCTTGTCGCGCCGTTCGTGAGCGAAGGCGACGAGCGGTTTCGGCTCGAAGGTGCCGACGAGCCGATCAGCTCGAGATCACTCACACCGCTCGCACTTGTCGTAAACGAGCTCATTACCAACGCCACTAAGCACGGAGCCTGGCGTGGGCAGGCCGGCAATGTATGCATCCGCTGCGATAAGACGGAAGGGCAGCTCACGGTATGCTGGCAAGAAACAGGATGTGAGGAAGCGTTTCGACCTCCCGATCATTCCGGGTTTGGCGAAAAGCTGAGCCAGCTCACCGTTGAACGCCAGCTCGGAGGCACCATCGTGCGGGAGTGGCAGCCCGAGCGGCTCACCGTAACGTTCACGGCCAGGGAGGACCGGCTTTAGCTCTCGCCCTGGGCATCTCTCGGACCTGGCGGGATTCGACGTGGAGGCGGCTATGACGACAAAGTTTGAAGTCACGGGTCGTTTGATTGCTGCGGGGCGGGCATTGGTGGAGGTAGGACGTGAGGACTTCGCTAAAGCTGCGGGCCTTTCGGTAGAAGCCTTGACACTCTTGGAGGCCGGCGGCAGCGCGTGGGTCGATGCGCAGGATGATGCCGACGCTATCGTGCGAGCGTTTGATACCTTCGGCGTTGTCGTGGTTGATGAGGCGGATGGCTTGGGTGCGGGCGTGCGGCTCAAGTTCACGCGCCAGGACGTGAAGCAAATCCTTCGGCTGGAGACCGAGGGTGGAATGGCCCGGCCCGACGATGCGCCCTGATCCAAGGTCAAGAGCGGACGACGGTGACCTGCCTATTTCGAGACAATGAACACCACCGCGACCATACCGACTATAATGAGCACGAGGCCGCCCACCAGCATCGGCAGAAGGGTCTGACCACGCTTGTGGCTCGCTCCACTTGCGGATGTTGCTGAATGCGTACGATCCGGAATTTTGCTTGGCTTATGACTGGGATGATTGTTCATCGTGAGTTCCAACAAGTGGCCCGGTTATTTGGACGTCGCAAGTTCCCATTTGTTTTTAAATGCTGTCGCCACCATATGCAGTCCTAGGCCGCCAATCTGAGCGCCTATCTCACGCGACAGAAATCAAAGGGGTCGGATGCGATTGTGTCCGGCTCCGTAGCTTATGCGGAGGTGTAACATTCTAGGCCGATATACGCAAAATGCGCATTGGCGCGCGAATGAAGACCAGCCCACGCCAGGTGGCGAGGAGAAAATTCGTCCTTGCATGATTTGCCGGAGGGACTTCCCCAGTTCTTGGGCAGGAGAGAGAATTTGTCGTCAGTGTAAAAGCACATCGGCTTGGCGCAATGGCATCGCCTAGACCGCTTTCGCACATCCTACGAACAGTTGCCTGATGCATGGCGAGGTCGTGACTTTTACGCCAAATTACTCAGCGGGAGGCCACAATGCCGTCCGCGCCTATCTTTTCCGTTCAAGGGCGAACCGAGGGACGTGGGCTGTTACGCTTGAAAAAGCCGGCGACAACCTCCCGTCTGGGGCCGAAGTCTGGGAGTTCGAGCGCGAGTTTGCGCTTGGCGTTCGCGAGCCCATGCCCGTCAATGCAAACCCTGAACCTGTCCTGCGCGGTCTTAAGGCCCGAGGGTTTTTCGTGGGAAGCACACAATCCAACCCACTTGGCACGTCGCAGTAGGTGGGCGACCACCTAACTGGCATGATGCCTTATCCAGCCAGCATAACGATCCATCCACTCCTGGAGAAACTTCCTGCTGCCTGGTCCAATGGCACCGTCGGGTGCGAACAAATCGTCCTTTGCCTGGATGAATGCTTCGGGCTGTCCGAGAGTCGGCATGTCGAGATAAGCTAGAATATTTCGCAGATGCTGCTGCGCGAGCGCTGTGCCGATGGCACCTGGCGAGATGCCAATAACCCCCGCAGGCTTGCCGGCCCAGGCATTTTGGCCGTAGGGCCGCGACGCATGATCGAGCGCGTTCTTCAGAACGCCTGGTATGGAGCGGTTGTACTCGGGCGTCACAAACAGGACGCCCTTCACGGCAGCGATCTCGGATTTTAGCCGCTTTACGTGAGGCGCCGGGTTGGCGTCATCATCTTGATTGTACAGGGGGAGGTCATCAATCCTCAGCTCCTTGAAGCCAAAGTCCGAGGGCGCAAGCTTCGTCAATCCATGAGCGAGCTTGCGGTTCAATGAGTCCCGGCGAAGACTGCCGACGACGAGTGCGATGTCGAGGCTCATACGACTATCCTTCGGTGATGACGCGCGGGTTGGGGAGTACTGAGGCCCGGCGGGCGGGGGGGGGGGCGCCCGCCGGGCGTATGACCGCCTCTAGAAGGGGTCAGCGGTCATGCTGCTAAATCGGCCGGAGCAGCGAGTGCTTCTCGCCGAGTCCTTTCGGTGGACATTTAGGAAGTTCGATTTTCAGTCGTCTTGCCGTCGAATTCTTCATGCGCCTTGCTCGCTTCATCTTTTGTGGCAGCCACGTATCCGTCGCGATGATGAGGCGGGCCGTAGATCGTATAGAGCTTGAGGGGCTCTTCGCCGGCGTTCTTGATGTTGTGGCGCGCCCCTGCTGGAATCACGATGCCATCGCCATCGGTTATTTCGCTTTCGCGACCATCGATTGTCACGATGCCGTGGCCCGCTTCGATGCGAAAGAATTGATCGCCGTCCTTGTGCACCTCCTCGCCGATATCCTCGCCAGGCGCAATCGACATCAGGACGAGCTGAAGATGTGCGCCGGTGTAAACGACACGGCGGAAATGACTGTTGTCTTCAGTGGCATCTTCAATGTGGTCGATGAAGCCTTCCATGTCCCAGTCCCTTTTCGAGCCAAGCGTCCGAGGCGCATCCATCGCAATCAACGTAAGTCAGCGTGCTGGCGTTCCTCGAGACTGTTATTGGCGTCGGCTCGAGCACGCTCCATGGTCCGCTCAACACATTCCAGAAGCGCCACGATCGGCGCCGGCTTCGCCAACACCGATATGGACGGGTCGGCGCTTGCCACGCTCGAGGCCGTGTACATCACAATTGGAACGCCACGGGAGATAAGGACGTCGCAGAGGCTTTGCGCAGTTCGATCGCCGAGAGTGAAGTCAATGACCGCGCCATCGAACGTTTTTCCGTCCGCGAGGAAGAGCGCTTCATCAACGGACCCCGCGACCTCCACTGCCGCGCCCGCATCCTCGAGTGCGGAGGAGATGTCCATGGGATCAGGGGCTCGTCTTCCACCATGGTCGAGCTTGTGAGATTTGAATGTCGCATTGCGCGTGCCTTGGCGCGGCTAAGCGTTGAGCCGTAAGCCAGCTTGGCGGTCGATCCTCTCAAGAACCCAACAAAATGCGGACCGACGAAAAGAGCCGAACACGATGAGCAGTCGTGCTGGTGCTGAGCAACTGTTATCTAGATAATAGCTTGGGGGCTCGATGTCACCTCTGAACCTCATGGCAAGAGGTTTTTTATTTCCAATACTAGCACTCACTCGCTTTGAGTGCGAACGGATTGGGCGAAAACTTCACGCGTCAGTTTAGGCCCGCAATGTTCTGCGGGAGCTTATCTAGCACAATCACCGTGGCGCCGGTGGTCACGCGCGAAGCCAGATCCACGACGTGGCCATTCGTCATCCGGAAACACCCGGAAGATGAAGCACGACCAATGGTTCGCTCGTTATCGGTGCCGTGAATGCGGTAAAGCGAATTCCCTAGATATAGGGCTGTCGCGCCGAGGGGATTTCGCACGCCACCAGTCATCTTTTCTGGAAGACGCGGATCGCGCTCACGCATTTCCGCAGGGGGATGCCAATCCGGCCAGCTTGCAATGCGGCTAATTATTTCAGTGCCTGTCCATGTGAAGCCCTCACGGCCGACAGAGATCGGATAGACCAGCGCTGCCTCGGGCGATTGCACCAAATAGAGGCGTCTCGCTGATGTATCGATGACAATTGTGCCGGGGGCATAGGAGCTGCTGAAGACGATGCGCTCGGGCAATTCGGGCGAGACAGGCGGGCGTGGTCCTCCATCGAGAATGGCCGGAGGGGCATTGAGGTTCATGGGCGGCGGCCGCTCTATCGCCTCGCGCTCGCGGGGTGCGGGACTTTGGTAGATTGGAGCCGTGTAGCCGGGTTGGTTCCACGGCATCCAGTCCATACGGTCCTGAGCCGATGCGGAGTGAGCGAAGCCTGTGACTGCTAGAACGCCAAACAACTTACGGAGCATGATTTCCCCTCGGAGTGAACTCTCAGGTGTAACTCATGCCAAGGGGAGGGGTTGCGTCGGTTAGCTCTCCAATCTAGTTGGCGAAGAGATCACGCGCGAACGAAGCATCGGCGTGGTCTTGCGCGCAGGTGGCATGGCGATAGTATCCAGGCGCGATCGGTGGGATGTTTCGCAGTGCCGGATTTGCAAAAGCATATGAGATTGGATGCAGATTGATTGAAGGGAGATGCGACCCCGTGAGGGCGCCGGCTAGCCGCCGTATCTCAAGCTATCGGCTTCGAGGTGCGGTAGGCGGGGGGTCCGGAACCGCGCGGCGGCGGTTCCGGGCTTTCTTATTTGTAACCTTCCCATAGGCTTGCGGGCGAGCGTGCGTGCATCATATCCGCCTGGCTGACGCGTATCCCGTTTATCCCTGCCGCCGTGCCCATCCTTGTTGAAGCAACCGCCCACGGGGCCGGATTGGTTACATGAGATCAAATGGGACGGTTGGCGCTGCCAGATTATCAATCGAAGCTGCTCAGGCATTTAAGGCGCGCAGCTTCGCTCTCGATGGCGAGTTCATCGGCGAGAGCGAAGGCTACGACTTCTACACCCTGCCTGCCGCCATCAGGCGTGGCCAGGTGGTTGCGGCAGCCTTCGACCTTCTGTTCTTAGGTGGCAAGGACATGCGGCGCTTCCGCTTGCGAGACGCAAGGAAGCACTCACGAAGCTCGTGACGGGGTCCGGGGTTATCCAGGAAGCCGAGTCTTTCAACGATCCAATTGCACTGCTCCGCGCGGCCGAAGAGCACGGACTGGAAGGTGTCGTCTCCAAGCGCAAGGATCTGCCGTACCGCTCGGGGCGATGTCTCATTGGCAAAAGGTCAATAACAGCCGCCTGGCGCGCCGCCAATGCTGACCGTGGCGAGCGGTTCAAGCGGGAGCGTTAAGTACAACTTCATTTCGAGAGCGTACGAGTGTCGTCCACCGGAACGATCCAGGATACGCCGCGTTCACTGCGCAACACGCCGCTAAATTGATAGGGTTTCCCATGCGGGAGTTCGTTGTTCCGTTTGTTTTGCTCGTAGGAGCGCACGTTGTCCTCATCGGCATAGCGCTTCAGATGTACGCGGTCGGTCAGTGAAGCTAAGCCGCTTGCTGCCGTGTGGCAGTGAGCATCGACGCCGGCAGGTCGCCGCCCGCCCTGTCGGCGTCTTGCGTTTCCTATTTTGGGTCCCGTCGCAAGGCACCGGAGTCACCAGCGCTACAGCTCACGCAAGATGAGCGTGCGTGTAGCCGGCGCTCCGCCTTCGTAACCTCGCGCCATTAGTTCACCCGTGGAGGGGTTTCCCATCAGTGCCAACCGCGTATCCGGATTGAGGATTGGCCAGCGGACCCAACCAAAATCAGCATCCCAGTTACTGCGCGCGGAGCGCATAGCCTCAAGCCGTGCATCATTCTCAAAGGCCGCGTAATGCTTCTGAGTACGAGCTACCCTGCGCCATTCATTGGCTGAGAAGGCGTCCTGGATGGTGATGTGCTCAGTCGGCAGCCGTTCAATCGTCGCGGTCTCGTCGGCGTTCACTCCGGCAAGCGTGAATATGACAGGTGTGGTGACCGGCGTGGCCTCGAGCATCGGCAGAGCCATCTTATAGTCGGTTGCTGTCTCGAAGACCCGGCGAAGCAGGTGAATCGGCTGAATGTGCTTTGAGTGCCAGATGCGGCCACGCGAGAGTAGACGGTCCAAGTCTTCAATGCCCAGCCGGCGCGGGAGCGTCGGCTGATTGATGGCTGCGGCGAAGCGACCGGGCGCCACCGCTTGAATGACGCCGGTAAAGGCGGGCCAGGTGAAGGATATCCAGGCACCGAGTGGGTTCGCTATGCGTGCTGCCACGATGTAACGCCCGATGCCGTTTACTTCCCAGTCCAGTGTTCGCTGCAGCACCGCTGACATTCCGTCGGGGGAAGGCCGTGCGGCGGTCGTGCAGCCCCATTCGTAGGATACATTGAGATAGTAGATGCCTGGACGTCCGGCGCGGTTGGCCAGCGCTTGGATCTCAGTAAGGTAAGGCGAACGGTTGCGCTCTAGCCAGCGGCGGGAGAGCATGTCCGCAAAGCGCAGGGTGCGCTGTGATACGTGGCCGGTCGCCGCTTCGAGAAGCAATAATGCCCGGCTGCCGATTCGCTCCGCAACGGCCATCGGGAAATCAGATCCCACGTCGCACACGGGAATGTTCGGAAGAACTCCCTTTGTCATCGGTTATCACTGCCCACCAATCTGATATAGATCCTTGCGAGACCTATCTATGTTTCTCGGGCCCGGCAATGGCTCATAACTGAGCAGCCGCAGCGCGCGATATGGAAACCACGGCGGCGTCCGCGGACGCTGAAAGAAATAACTTCATGTACTCCGCCTTGCGACTGATTGCGTGCCTTGTCCTGTGTTTTGCTGTCGCGGCGTTGGGCGCCTGGGTGACGCGGCCGCAGATCCCGACCTGGTACGCGGCGCTTCTTAAACCTTCGTGGACCCCGCCCGCTTGGTTGTTCCCTGTGGTGTGGAACATCCTCTACCTGCTCATGGCCCTGAGCCTGTGGCGCCTTTGGGAACGTTCGCGGGAGCATGTCGCCGGCGCAGAACGGGCGATCTGGCTGTTTTTGGCTCAGCTTGCCTTGAATGCGGCCTGGGCGCCGACCTTCTTTGGACTTCACGCCATCTGGAGCGGGCTCCTCATTATCCTCGCCTTGGCGATTGTGCTTGCAGTCACGATGAGCGCGGCGTTCCGCGTCGATCGACCAGCCGCGTGGATGCTGGTGCCCTACCTCGCCTGGATCGTGTATGCGAGCTCGCTCAACGCCGCGATCGCAATCCTCAACGACTGAAGTGCGCCGGGGATTTGACGATCCCATATCGGCTTGTGCTTAATGCGGCCCGTGTTCGGCGAACCCCGATGAGTGCGAAGTTTTGCATTGTGCCCTTGAGGTATGTCTCGAGTTGGCCGGCGCACGCTGGCGCTGCTTGGCTCTCCTAGTTTCTGTGCGATCGGAAGTGAAATGACGCTCGACAATGGTCAAGAAACCGCGCACGTCGCTTTGCGACGCTCGCTCACCTTCTGGCCACTCCTCCTCTACGGGCTCGCTGTCATTGTCGGCGCCGGCATCTTCGTTGCGATCGCATCGGTCATCGGACGTGTCGGCCCGGCCGCTCCGCTATCATTCTTGCTCGCCGGGATTACGGCGGGCCTAACCGGCTTATGCTACGCGGAATTGGCGAGTCGCTTTCCGGAAGCTGCCGGCGCAGCTGCCTTCGTCAAGGAAGGTTTTGGCTCCGACCGTGCCGCACAGATCACCGGAGTGGCCCTCACGCTCGCGGTTGCGGTCGCCGCAGCCTCAATTGCAAGCGGAGCAGAGCACTATCTCTCCGTCTTCATCAACTTACCGCCATCAGCCCGCATAGCCTCGCTGGTCGTCGCCTTCACCGTGCTCGCAATTGCTGGAGTGCGTGAGAGCGTACATTTCGCGGCTGCGATCGGTACCATCGAGATTCTGGGCCTCGTCATCGCCGCCTGGGCGGGTTTCCTTGCCGCGCCAAGCTTCGATGTCGGGAGCATGTTGCCTACGAGCCCAGCAGCCTGGCAGGGCGTCGTTGCCGGCGCCTTCATTGCATTCTTCGCCTTCATCGGCTTCGAAAGCTTGGTCAACATGGCTGAGGAGACCAAGGATCCTCACCGTACGGTGCCGTATGCCATTCTCGGCGCTATCGTCGTGAGCACACTTCTCTATGTCGTCGTGGCGACATCGCTCGTATTCTCAGGCCGCGGCGGCGCAAGCCCACTGCTCGACTTGTTCAAGGGCCCCTATGCGAGCCTGTTTGCCGCTGTGGGCGCGTTGGCCGTCGCCAACGGCGTCCTGGTCGAGATCATGATGCTGGCGCGTCTGTTCTATGGCATGGCGCGACGTCGGCAATTGCCTACCACGCTCGGCCGCGTCAACCCGCGCACCCAAACGCCGATCGCAGCCACGGCCCTAGCGGGACTTATCGTGCTGGTGACGGCCCTAATCCTGCCGTTCAATCAGCTGTTGGCGCTTGCAAATGCCTTGACGCTCGGGATTTTCGCGGCCGTCGACATCGCCCTCTGGCGCATCCAACGGCAGCAGCCGGCCGGAGAGGGCGTCTTCACTGTGCCACGCTGGGTTCCTCTGGCCGGTGCCGCGCTTTCTGTTGGAATGATCGCGGCGGCGGTCGTGGCCTAGCGACTCCCGTGCGGCTGCCGTTGGCTTTTGAGCAACACGGCTGCCGGTGGTCCAGGCTATCGCAGCCCATCAGCGATGAGGTGCCAGGGCACTTCGCGCCGGATGCCGGCGGACTGGGCGGACATGTCGGAAGGGGCGGCGAGGGCGGCACCACTGGCGCGCTCTACGAGCGCTTTCTCGACGCCGGCGGCTTCTGCCAGCCAGATCAGCATCGAAGGGTTCACAATGCGGTTGTACACCTGCTCGGCGGTCATATCCCACGACTTCCGACCGTAGTAGCCGGGACGATCGTCATCCGCGAGAGCCTGAATTCGAAGCTCAGGGACGAGCTGCTCAACGGCGAAATCTTCACGACGCTCCGGGAGGCGCAGGTGCTCATCGAAGCATGGCGACGCCACTAAAATGCTGTCAGGCCGCACTCAAATCCCTATCGACTTTCCTGGTTACGAACATACCCAGGAGCATTCGGTGCCAGAGAGTCAATGTAGGCAAGGAGTGCGCGCGCATCTGATGGCGTCAATGAAAACATCGGCATTTCATCGTGGCCGGCAATCACACCGCGTTCTTGAGCCTCGACCAGCATCGGGATCGGGAAGCGCGTGAACAATTGCCTGAATTGGATGACGATCGCGTGAGGCGGGATATCATCGTGCGATATGGCATGGCAATGCGCGCATTTCTCGTTCGCTATTGCGTACCCTCTCTTGAGTGCATCGTTTTCAGCGCACACAGGAAGCACAGCAAGGGGAAGTATCAGGACGACATACGCCGCTTTGCTCAGCCATGGATCATTCCACATGTTGGTGCTGCCCAATCGCTTCCCTCTCGGAGATTAAGTCGCATCCGTAAAGTGTCGCTCTGCAATTGTTTTGACCCACCTCAAAGCGATTTTCTCAGATGACCTTCAAGTGCGTCTTTGGGAGTGGTGGCACAGGGGGCATTGACGTCCTCGGTCCGCGTTTGTTGGCGTGCTGCCACTCCTTCCAATTGCCTCCGCACAGCAATATGTCAGATTGTCCGCCTTCACTCACCTTCACACGTGGGTTGCCACTAAGTGAATCGGCCTGCGATAGTTCGCAGCGCATCGTAACAGCCTGAGCATTTCGGCGACGAAGTGATGCAGGGAGAGACTAACGTTTGATAGGTGCAGCGGGCCCCCACCCTGCCTAACAATGCCGCGCGGTCGCGCAACCCCACGTGGCTGACCGTGTTGGACGGGCGCGCGTTCGGGGGAAACGTGCCCGTCCTCCTCGTCCGCCTTGACTGTTCAAAGACTACTTTTGAGCCGGCGCCGTGCTGCTTGGCGTGGTTGAGACCGACATCGTGATGTTGCCATAGCCGAAGTAGACCAATGCGCCGAAGACGAGAGCAAACACAACTGCGGTCACAAACGCATTGGTCACGCGGCTGCCGAAGGACAGTGCGTTGCCGATGAGGTCAATGACGAAGACCACAGCCGCCGCAATCAACACCGGCTCTAACCAAAGATAATCTGCGGGCAGAAACATTTGCTTCCCTCCTGTCGCCAGCTACAGTTGCTCGGCCTCAAACTTAACGGCGCTTTCTGATGCGGGATCTTGCCCAGCGCAATGACCGCATCCATGGCTATTTGGCCAGACTTGCAATGTAGGCAAGTAGCGCCTCAACATCATCGGGCTCGAATAGAAATTCCGGCATGTCGCCGTGCCCCACGACGATGCCTTCAACGAGAGATTCAGCGAGATGCTCCACCGGATACCGCTTCGGCAGTTCCCGAAAGGGCGGTGCCTTGAGATGTAGGCTCGCACCGTCCCGGCCGACTGCGTGGCAGCTCGCGCATTCGCGCTCAGCAATCGCTCGGCCACGTTCAAGAGACGGCTGTTGGCTGAACACCACGCCTGACAGGACGACCAGTAACAGCAATCCCAAAATCAGGGTGAGGATCAAACGGCGCTTCGACATCGGCAGCTCTCCGTCCGCGCTTTCAGTCTCCGTTTGCCCTTGCGTCCAAGTCGCATCTCCCTTGCGCCCCTGCCTTGATGTGCATCAACGCGCGAGACCCGCCGGGATACGCCAGCTCGCACGATGAACTTGACAAAACACCCGGGCGCACCAAAGTGTAAGGCATGTTTCCCCGCCAAGAATATTTTCTCCGGGCCCACACGGTCGCGGTTGGTTAGCCCCGGGCTTCTGCTCGGGGCTGCAGCTATTTGCTGCCTTTTCTCACCCACTTAAGAACAGAACTGAGGTCGTCGCCGAATAACGCGCGGACCTACCGAATTGCATGAAGGAAATCACATGAATCAAGCCCATCAGAACAGAGGGTCCTTGCCCCCGCTCATCGTGAGCAAAGACAACTACAAACGGATTATCGACCTCGCCATCTTCGCGGAGGACCGCGCACCCGAGGTTGCGAGCGTGTTGATTGCCGAGATGGAGAGGGCACGAATCGTCTCGCCCAAGGCTTTGCCTAGCACCGCGGTCCAGATGGGATCGACGGTCGCCTATCGTACAGACTCGGGGGAAGAGCGGCGCGTTACCCTCGTGTATCCTGGTGAAGCCGACATTTCTCAGGGCAAAATCTCGATCCTGACGCCGATCGGTGCCGCACTTATTGGTCTGTCGCCAAGCCAATCCATCGCTTGGATAGCGCGCGACGGGCGCCAGCATCGGCTGACCGTACTGAAAGTTGAGCCACCGGCAATCGCAGCCACGGATCTCGCGTCAGAGCAGGCTTAGCCTAACTCCCCATCACGGTCGCTAGGCTCTATGGGAGTTCGATGTGGTGGCAGGCGTGAATATGCTTAGTACGGCGAAAAGGCCCAAGTGCGGCGCGGCGAGTTACTAGGCCCGCTCGCGCAACTCACGACATTGGTCGGTCTAAGCCTGGAGGAGAAATAATGTCGAAGAAATACGGAATCGTTCCCTTGGCCGATCAGCTCACTATGACCGGCATGCAGTTTGTCCATGGCCTCGTGGACGGGAGTGTTCCGCTCAATCCGCTGGCCCGGACGTTATGCTATGACGTGGTCGAAGCCGAAGATGGGAGGGTGGTGGTGACGGCATGCACGTCAGCCGAACAGCTCAATCCTTCCGGCACTGTCCACGGCGGCGTAGCCGCCGTGTTGCTGGATACGTGCATGGGATTAGCCATCCGCACGCGGGTCGAGAGAGGAAAGAGCTCCACAACGCTCGAGTTCAAGATCTCCTTCGTGAGGCCAATCACGGCCGAGGAGGGCTTGTTGCGGGCGGAGGGGACCGTGTTGACCTGTGGACGGCGCGTCGGAACGGCGGAAGGGAGGCTTACAGACCAGGAAGGTCGGCTCCTCGCCCATGGTACGACGACCTGCCTGATTGCGTGAATGGACGTCCTCGCGGAGATCTGGTTGAAGCAGCTCCCGGAGTGTTGGCACCGAGTCAGCTGCCCGACAAGCACTCGGGATTCGTTTTGGACCAACGAGCGCACGGCGATAGTGCAGGTCTGATGTGGGGCTGGCTAACTCGACTTGTTTGCGCGAGAATTACTTTGCTCAATGGACCTGTGTGCAGATCGTGGTGGCTCCGCGGATAGGACGGGTAGGTTTTAGGCATAAAGTATTGATGATACGACAGTTATTTTGACTGCTATTGCTACGCACCGTAGCAGGTTTCCGTGGCAGGTCCAGTGCTTGAATGTTGCGCGCTGGAGGGCCCGCCGGATCTTACGCGAGGCGGTAGCGCCGCGCGGGTATCTGCAAGATCCAGGCATCCAGCATTGAGCCTGGTTGAACTCGTTATGATTGTTTCCAGTTGAGTTATAGCAGTATAACATCAATCTAAATGGCGAATGAGCACTTCGCAGTTTGCGGGCTGTTAAGCGGAAGCAATAGGATGGCGTTCCGGCCGTTCTAGCCGGCAGTGAAACAAGCATTGATTGGTTAGGGGGCGAGGATCACGGATGGGACTGGAGTTTGATCTGGATGGAAACATAATCTACCGAGGAGAAAAGGTCGGAAATTTCCGTCAGGAAGACGGTCGGTCGGTGGTGCGCATTAATTTGGAATACGCAACCGACGGAGAGGAGCCGCTTGGTCCTATCGTTTGGTTGGCGCATGGGCTTGCGCAACTTCCTGAGAACCAGCCAAGTGACGCGTCTTTAGTGTTTGAAAGCGAGCAAGAGGATTTGGAGGCGCCGATCAGCGGCCCCGCGCTGCTTGTTGAGAAGCAGATAAAGATCAAAGGTCATAACTGGGTGTTCCACAAGGCGGATACTGATTTTTGGCCATCTGCGCTTCACGGGCACGAGTATAGCTATAATCTGAAGATAGATGCACTAACTGGCGATATATATAACGCCACAAGTAGGAAATTGGTCGGAAAAATTAAGGGGCAGAGGCTGGCGGAACTGCACTTGAAGCTGAGGGAATCCAAGGATTTTTCTGACAGAGTCGCGCAGCTTATAGATGGAAATATTAATCAGTAAGCTTGGCTGAGCAATTATAAGGCCGGCCAGGCGAAAGTGGCGCTCTCCCTATTAAGGCCCGATCACCAAGCAGGTGGCGTGACTGCTAGCGGCTGGGATGAAAGCCGAATGGCCAACCCCCGCTGGTCGGCACGAAGGCCTCACAACGGGCCGAGGTTCGGCTCACGACAGCCCGGCCTGCCGCCTCGCGGGAGGGGCGCCAACCCAGTGCCACTCAAAATTCAATCCGGGGGCTGTTCACACGGCCGCGTTGCCCGTAGGGCCGTTCTCTCGCTACAGGGCACCGCAAATTGCTTCTCAAGTGCGTCTCAAATCCCATTATTGACAATAAAATTGCAATATCGGCCTTATGGATCTATATTGATGGGTATGATAGGCGAGGATCGTCATGTTGTACCGTCTTGAAATGCAGAACTTCTATTCGATCCGAGACCCTCAGGTGATCGACCTGAGGATCGGCGACAAGGTGCCGGATGCGGCGGGTCGGTTCGATCCGTTGTTTCCCGGCTCGTCTGAGCGGGCGTCGCGCGTCGTGGCCTTCTTCGGCCCCAACGCGTCTGGCAAATCGACCGTCCTGAAAGCGCTCGCCTTCCTTGGATGGTTCACACAGCACTCTTTCCATCTTCAGCCCCACGCCACGTTACCGTGCGAGCGCTTCAATGACGGCGAAGCGCAGTGGGAGCCGATCAAGCTTGCGGCGGAGTTTAGCGGGCCGCTCGACATGACCCTCGAGCATGTTGATGAAGCAACGGCATATGGCACGTGGAGGTATGAACTCGTCATTGGCCGCAGTGAAGGGCGGCACGTCGTCCAATCAGAGGCGCTGAGGCAGAAGCCGGATGGCAAAGGGAAATGGGTCAGGGTGTTCGAGCGCATGGGCGAGACCGTCCAGGCGGGCAAGGCCTTCGGCCTCGCAGGCTATTCTATGGTCATCGACAAGGTGCGGGACAATGCCAGCCTCATCTCCACGCTGGCGCAGTTTGATCACAAACCGTCGCTGCGAATGCGAGAAGCTGCTTCTACGATTGTCGGCAACATATTGATCGAGCGAAACGACGTCTCGGATGAGACGGCCATACGCTACTACGCGGCCAGCAGCGAGTCGGTGGAAGCGCTTAACCGGGAGATCCAGAGGATCGACCTTGGGATCCGGCGGATGCACATCGAGCAGACGCATAGCGGGCCGGTCGCTCTCTTCGAGCACGAAGGGCTCGAGCAGGCCATGCCGTGGTCATTGGAGAGTCACGGTACGCGCAACTTCATAAAGTACTTTCCGTTGCTGCAGATGGCCATGCAGAATGGCGGTATGGCGCTGATTGACGAGATAGACATCTCGATCCATCCGCTCGTGCTACCCGAGATCATCGGGTGGTTCTACGATGAAAAGCGAAACCCGCAACGGTCCCAGTTATGGGTGACCTGTCACGCGGCGACGCTGCTTGAGGACCTGATGAAGGAGGAAGTGTTCTTCTGCGAGAAAGACACGCGGGGCCGCACCAGCGTCTACGGCCTTCAGGACATCCAGAATGTCAGGCGGACGGATAACCGCTATAAAAAATACCTTTCCGGAGTTTATGGCGCCGTGCCGAGGATCGGATGAGGCGCCGCCAGCCCCGCATACCGCAGCGTCGTCCCATATTCCTGGGATGCGAGGGGCAAAGCGAGGTCGGCTACGGCACACTTCTCGCACGGGTTGTCGAGGAACTCCGTGACGTTCACGTCCATCTTCATGTGCAGCTCCTGCAACCCGGAGCAGGCAATCCCCCGGCCCTCGTTACGCGCGCGTCGCAGTTGATACGGGAGATCGAACGCAAGCGGACGGCATTCGCCGTCAAGGCCGTGCTGCTCGACCGTGGCGATGATCAAAGAAACCGCGACGCAGCGGCTGCCGCCCAACAAGCCGGGATCGATCACTTGATTTGGCAGGCTCCCGATCACGAGGCTCTGCTGCTGCGTCATTTGCCGGGGTGCGAGCACCGCCAGCCGCCGCGGGGGCAGAGTCTCGCGGAACTTCGGCGGGAGTGGAGGGAATACGAGAAGGGAATGTCGGCGCAGGCTTTGGCACGAAGAATTGCCATGGACGATGTGCGAAGAGCGTGCGGTGTCGAGGAACATCTTCGTGCGTTCCTGCGGGCGATTGGCGCGATCTAGGCTTTTTGAGGCGTGCACAGGATGCCACCACAGGAGTTTATGGATGAAATCGTGCTGCCGAGCGTTGTTGAGCTCAAGGACAATCGCCGATCGCGGCTGCGGGCATACGTCGCGAGCATCGTGACCTTTCACTTGAAGGACCACTTGCACAAGGCAGGATGCAGGAAGATCGAGGATGCAATGCGCGCCGAATGCGGAGATGCGTTTGACGTGGTGCGCGGCATCTGTAACGGCACCAAGCATGTGCAGGCGGACACCTCACATCCCGTACCGTTCGCTGCGGGCGATGATTGGGACCGGCCACCGGCAAGTGCGGGACAGCTGTTGTGTGGAATATCCAGAGCCGGTGACGCATACGGCGGGCGCGAGATCGGCAGCGGCACGCAAAGCCGGGACATCTACTTCGCCGTTCGGACCGTGCTACGAGCGTATTGCAAGCTGCACCCGACACATCTTGGCGCGACTGATCTGAGCGGCGTGTAGGCAAACCTCTGATCCCACCGCGCCAGGGATGGAAGCCGGACGGCCGAAATCCGGACGTCAGGCTGCAGGCCTCACAACAATACGGGGTGCGGTTCACGACAGCCCAGCCTGCCGACAAGCGGCAGGGCACCGGTCCAGACGGATCATACCACTTCCGGAAAGTTGAGTTGCGAGAGTCGTCTGTAACGCCGATTGACATCACTCGCGCACATGCGATCGAGCACTAGAGAGAGCGATGCGGCGGATGTCTCCGGGCTCGACGACCATGAATATCTAAACATCTGGGCATGGGATCCCCGACTCCGCCTGCCGCGCGAACAATCAAGGACGTGCTGGCGATGGTGCTGTCGGGAAAGCTCGCGAGCGTCGAGCTGCTGCTGCCCTGGCTCAATCGCGGCAAGGGCCGCTTGCTGTCGGTTTCGTTTCTATACTGCCGCTGGAGTCTGCATTTGGCGAATCCGGCTCCGGTCAGCCGTAGGGCTTCTGATCCCACATGCTGCGCTCAGTGATCACGCGGTACTCTGCGGGGTGCAGTCCGAACAGCCTCAGTTCGCGGTGCGCGCCTTCACGGATCCGCAGGTAGTCGCCGAGCCAGATCTCGTCGAAGCCCAAATCCTCGAGGCCGAGCATGGTGGTGCTCGCGACGGAAGTCAGAATGTCGAAATCGGTTTCGTATACAGCTATCAGAAGGATGTTGAGCGAAGTGCTGTAGTTCTGACGCCGCTCGGCCTTCTTCACAACGAGGCGCTCTATTTCTTCAAGGGCGGCGAGCACGTCCATCTCATCGCGCCGGTCCACAATGGACTCCCAGAGGGCCACATCCGGTGAACGGCGAATTCGTGTGTGCTCGACACCGACGGGCGTCCCATCCTGCTTGCGGCACAGGGCGTCCGGCTTGTCACGCAGTTCGACGAGTTCAAGGCGTTCGCCCGTTGCGCGGGGATACGCCTCCAGAAAGGCTAGGATATCGTCCTGCTCCTCCTCAATGCCGGGATAGAATTCTGCCAAATCGAACTCCTTTAGAAAGTCAGTGATGTACGACGCGGAAATGCGGATCGGTCGGAATAGCCAAATCCGATACTCAGACCGGAGCCACTTCAGGGGAGCTGACCAGTGGGGCCCGCGCACTTCATTGTGCGCATGGTACCCCATATCCAGCTAGGTCTTATCCGCTTCCTCCTCATCGTCGGCGCCGAGGGGCGGACCGCACCCAAGCAGGACCGATCGACTAGCTCCGCTGTATGTGGAAACATAATGTTGAGAGTTGGGTATCTTGGGGAGGTGCGGCGTCGAGTCGATGAGGGGGAAGGTCGCGTTGTCGAGGGACTCATAAACGCTTTCGCGCAGTTCCACGCCGCCGGGCGTTCCCCCGCCGCGGTAGGCGATCCCCAACGCATGGGATAATAAGGGCTTCTTACTCGCACGCGCTCTAGCGTTCTGAGCGTGTCGCGGCACACACCCCTAGTTAGCTGAAGTCGAGTTCGCGGCAGATATCATAATCTGCTCGATCCAGCAGTTCCTCCAGCTATATTTGCATCTGTTGATTCGAGAGTTGCTGCAGCCTTGAACATCGGCGCTCAACGCTCCGAAGCGTTCAATCTTCGTCCTCTGTCGGCGATCGCATACAGGACCCTTAGATGCTCAAGGCTATAAGCCTTTTTACGGGGGCCGGAGGGCTCGACTTCGGGTTCGAGGCCGCAGGCTTTCAGACCCGCGCCGCGGTCGAACTCGATCCCGTTTGCTGCCGCATCCTTCGCCTCAATCGCCGCTGGCCGGTTCTTGAAGGCGACCTGCATGCCATTGGCACGGAAGACATTCTTCACGCAGCCGGTCTTCGGCGCGGCGAAGTCGACATTTTGGTCGGCGGCCCGCCTTGCCAGCCCTTCTCAAAATCCGGCTACTGGGTCCGCGGGGACGCTCTTCGTCTTGCCGACCCCCGCGCCGAGACCCTAACTGCATTTCTGCGCGTGGTGCGCGAGGCGCTTCCCCGCGTTTTTGTGATCGAGAACGCGCCTGGCCTTGCCTACAAGGGGAAGGATGAAGGCCTCGCGCGGATTCTCACAGGCATCAAGCATATAAACCGCAGCGCTGGTACGCGCTACGAAGCATCCTGGCGGGTTATTGATGCTGCTGACTTCGGCGTGCCGCAACACCGCGAGCGGGTCTTTGTGATCGCTTCGCGCGAGGGCCGTCCTTTTCAGTTCCCTTCGGCGACGCACGGCAAGACGGACAGCCTGCCTTGGCAACAGCAACTGGAGCCGTATTGCACTGCCTGGGACGCCTTCGCCGATCTGCCGCAAAACATCGCCGACCCGTCGCTCCGCGTCGGGGGGAAATGGGCCAATCTCTTGCCCAGCATTCCGGAAGGCGAGAACTATCTCTGGCACACGCCACGCGGCGGCGGTCTGCCACTCTTTGGCTGGCGTACACGCTACTGGAGTTTCCTGCTCAAGCTCGCCAAAGATCGTCCATCATGGACGATACAGGCTCAGCCCGGGTCCGCTACCGGACCTTTCCATTGGCGCAACCGTAAGCTCTCGCCGCGCGAAATGTCCCGTCTCCAGACGTTGCCTGACGGCCTCGTCTTCGATTGCGGACGAACCGACCTGCAAAGGATGCTTGGAAACGCAGTCCCTTCACTGGTCGCCGAAATTCTCGGTCGGGAGATCCGCCGTCAGCTTCTCGACAAGCCGATGCGCAGCGCGCCGCTCCGCTTGCTTCTGCCGCGCAACTCAGTCGCGCCTCGACCACATCGAACCGCGAAGGTCCCGCGCGAATTCCTAAGTCTTCGCGGGCACCACGCGGATCATCCCGGCGAGGGAAAAGGCGCGGGCGCGCGTGCCCGTCAGGCGGCATAGCCCGGCCTTACGGGAGGCGGAGATGACGATTAAGAAAGTCGATATCAGGCCCGGCGTCAGCGTCCTCGCAGTACTGCGACATCTAAAATACAAATCCTGGTTTGCACTGGGCGAGTTCGTCGACAACGCGGTACAGAGCGCCCTGGTGCACGACGGCAAGCTGAAAGCCGCGGAAGGATCAGGCTATAAGCTTCGCGTCGATATCGACCTCGACGCTGCTCCTCCCGCCCGCATCTCCATTCGAGACAATGCCGCTGGCATCTTCCCAGCCGAGTTTCCGCGGGCGTTTCGCGCCGCGGCAATCCCTCCCGACCGTTCGGGCCTAGCCGAGTTTGGCATGGGCATGAAAAGCGCCGCGTGCTGGTTTGCCCCGCGCTGGACTGTGCGCACATCAGCATTGGGCGATCCGGTCACACGCACGGTTCACTTCGACATTGAGAACATCGTCAACGACGATATTCAGGAACTGGCGATCAGCGAGGAGCGCGCGCCGGAGGCCCAGCATTTCACCGAGATCATACTGGAGGACATCTTTCACGTTCCGACCGGCAGGACCATCGCCAAGCTCAAGGAACACCTGGTAGACATCTATCGCGTGTTCATCCGGCAGGGGACGCTCGAGCTGCGGTTCAAAGGCGACCCACTGATCTATGATGAACCGCGAGTGCTCAACGCGCCGTTTTTCAAGGACAAGGCTGCAGCTGCCCGCCTCTGGCGCAAAGACATCGCGTTCGATTTCGGTAATGGTCTGTCCGTCACTGGTTTTGCCGCTCTCAGGGAAACCGCGAGCCTAGCAAAAGCAGGGTTCGCGCTTTTTCGACGCTCCCGCCTTATACAGGGCAGCGCCGACGAAGGTTACCGTCCAGCTGACGTGTTCGGTCAATCCAACAGCTACCGCTACCAGCGCCTCTTCGGCGAGCTTCATCTCGAAGGCTTCGAGGTCAGCCACACCAAAGACGGCTTCCGCTGGGATGAGAACGAGCAGCCGTTTCTGGAGATTCTTCGCGACCATCTGGATCAAGGCGACCTGCCTCTTCTGAGGCAGGCCGAAGGTTACAGGGCGCGCGCGCCCAAGGAGCAGATCACGGCTGTAGCACAGCAAGCGGTGGCTGGCGCCACAGACGCGATGAAGAGTCGATTGCCGGCGGTTCTGCCCCGCATCGCAAGCGCTCCGGTCATCGAGACACCGGTAGCCGAGCCGCCCCTGCAGCCGACATTTGCAGACCGGCAATTCGAAATCGAGTTCCGGCAGCGCATCTGGTCGATCAAAGTCGAACTTACGAATGACCCAGCCGAAAGCCAGTGGCTGGTGCTGAGCGATAGCGGTCCGGCACATCAGCAACCCCGGCGGATCGATATCCGCGTTTCGATGCTTCATCCGTTCATGATCCGCTTCGCGCAGCAAGACCCCGAGCAGATCGAATCCCTTTTGCGCGTCGCCGCCGCTCTCTCTCTCGCCGAGGTGCTTGCCCGCGACGCCGGCGTGAAGTCGGCCGGCACGGTGCGACGCAATGTGAATGACATTCTTCGGGACGCCTTGTCCGATCCGTGAGTGGAGGAAAGAGCCCATGCCGGATGATGATGACATCATCATTGAGCCCGTCAGCGAGCGAGAGGATCGCAACTGGACTCCTGAAATCGGACCGGAGACGCTGGCGTTCCTTGAGTCTAGCGTTCCGGTAGCAGCGCAGGACAGCATCTCGGCATCAAGTGTGATGATTCTCTCCAAGGCCGTATCGCCACATCAGCCAGCAGGGCAGGAAACAGGGCTGGTCGTGGGCTACGTCCAGAGCGGCAAGACCATGTCGTTTGAAGCCGTCGCGACGCTCGCACGCGACAACGGCTTCCAGATGGTGATCGTCGTGGCGGGCATCTCCAACCCTCTGTTTGAGCAATCGACCCGCCGCCTCACGCGGGACTTGCAGCTCGATGATCCTCGGCGTGAGCGCCGCTGGATTCACTTCGGAAATCCCGGCGACAACGATGCCACCCTCCAGCCCATCAGGGATGTGCTCGACGAGTGGCGCGACCCGCGGACTCCGCCAGAGTATAAGAGAACTATTCTTATCACTGTTCTCAAATACCACCGTCGACTTCACAACCTTACAGCGCTTTTGCGCTCGCTTGACTTGCGCGGCGCTCCGGTTCTGATCATCGACGACGAGGCCGACCAGGCCAGTCTCAATACCGAAGCGGCACAGGGGCAGGAAAGCACGAATTATCGCCGTCTCATGGAGATGCGGCAGGTCATTCCCAATCACACCTATCTCCAATACACGGCTACCCCGCAAGCGCCGCTGCTCATCAGCATCATCGACTCGCTGTCGCCCAATTTCGTTCAGGTGCTCGATCCGGGCAACGAGTATGTCGGCGGCGAGGACTTCTTTGGCGATGGCAATCTTCCGCTTGTTCGCCTCATTCCGCCGGGCGACGTTCCAACAAACGCGAATCCATTGACCGACCCGCCTGACAGTTTGCTCGAAGCGCTTCGCGTATTCATGGTGGGAGTGACAGCGGGCATCCGCCAGTCTCGCAACCGCGGCAATCGCTCGATGCTCGTGCATCCATCGCACCGAACGGCACCGCATGAAACATTCTATGGCTGGGTGCGCGACATCTTCGATGCGTGGAGGAGCATCTTGAACCTTCCGGACAACGATCCCGACAGGCAAGAGCTTGTTGAAGACTTTCGCGTGGCTCACGACGATCTGCTCGGAACCGGCGCCGAATTGCCGCCCTTCGACGAACTAGCGCCGCATCTTCGTCATGCTTTCCTCAACACGCGCGTGCTTGAGGTCAACGCCCGCGAAGGCAGAACTCCGGAGGTCGACTGGCGCAGCATGTACGGCTGGATACTGGTCGGCGGGCAGGCGATGGATCGCGGTTTCACCGTGGAAGGGCTCACCGTAACGTATATGCCGCGCGGCATCGGAGTGGGCAACGCAGACACGATCCAGCAGCGCGCGCGCTTCTTCGGCTACAAGCGCTCGTACCTAGGCTATTGCCGCGTGTACCTTGAGCAGGGAACGCTGAGTGCCTTCCAAAACTACGTCCAGCACGAAAGGGACATGCGCAGCCAGCTCCAGCAGATTCAACAGACCGGCCAGCGCCTCAACGACTGGAAGCGCGCCTTTGTCATGGATCGCAATCTCAGTCCCTGCCGACGAAATGTGCTTGAGTTCGATTATATCCGCGGCCGTTTCTCGGACGACTGGGTCAGCCCGCGTGTCGTGCTTGGCTCAGATTCCGCGCTGGAGGACAACAGGCGCACGCTGGCGCTGTTCGGCAACGACCTCGTGTTTTCCGAAGACGAGGGGCACGCTGACCGCACTGACATTCAGCGTCATGCAGTGAGCCGCGATGTGCCGCTGCGCCGGGTCGTCGAAGAGCTGCTGGTGCGAATGCGCATTACCGGAACAACCGACTCGCAGCGCAACACGGGTCTGCTGCTCCAGCTCAGCAAGGCGCTGGAGGACGATCCCGACGAGCTTTGCTCGGTCTACCGGATCAGCGAAGGCCGTAGAAGGCAGCGCGGCGTCGACGAAAACGGCGAAGTCACAAACCTCTTCCAAGGTGAGGCCCCGGTCAATCCCCGGGAACGCCGCGGTGAAATCTATCCCGGCGACCGCGCAATTCGCGATCCAGATGAAAATGTAACCATCCAGATCCACACGCTCGACCTGACGCGGGAAGGATCCGTGATCGCTGAGAATGTTCCGATACTGGCTGTGTGGGTGCCCGCACGGCTGGCGCGAAGTTGGATTGCGCAGGAGGATCAGCCTCAGCCCTCATGAGCATCGCGCTTTTGCCCCTGTTCGATGGCCTAGCTCTACCCGCGCCCAGCTCCACGGGCGCGCCGCTGTTCAGTGTTGCGTCGCTCGCCGACCATGCACGATGGTTTGTCGGCAAAGACAGCGAAGGCAAAGCCTGCATCCTGGTTGAGGAGGATAGGGGTCAGCGTATTCAGGCGCCAATTCGCCTCGAACGCCTGGAAGTGCTGTTTGCTATTCCCTCTTTCATTCGCACGCGCAGCCGCGAGACGCAGGGAACATTTACAATCATCCGCAGCCGCGCCACCGACCGCGAGTCCAACGTCTATTTTCTTTCTGTCGGCGAAACGATCCTGAGACTGCTGAGTCCGTCGCCGGGGCCGGCGGATATAGCGGCAGTCATCCACCGGCTGGCCTTCATCTTCCGGAAGCTCCAACAGCCGCCGGCGCGCACTGTCAACGGCCTTTTCGGAGAGCTGTTTCTGATCCGCCAAAGCCGGAATCCGATCCACGCGCTGCGTTCATGGAGGGCAGAGCATGTCTCGCGCTTCGACTTTTCATCCGGTGACGTCCGCATTGATGTGAAAACCGCGACAGGGCGGTCGCGCGTACACCATTTTGCCTTCGACCAAAGCAATCCCCCCGCCGGGACGATCGCACTGGCCGCGTCGTTATTTGCCGAGCGCTCACCCGGTGGTCTCGCGCTGCACGACATGGTTCGGGACGTTGAGCAATCGTGCGCAGCCGCTCCGGATCTTCTGGTTCGCTTGCACGACATCCTCGCCGAAACTCTCGGAACCACGCTGCCGGAAGCGCTAGCTCTCCGTTTCGACCAACGCCTCGCCGAGACAACGCTGGAATTTTACGATCTGCGCCAAATACCGGCGATTAGAATTGCGCCTCCGGCGGGTGTGACCGATATCCGTTTCCGGTCCGACCTTAGCGGCATAGCTCCCGCGGCGCTGGGCGAGCTGCTACTGCGCGAACCTGCGCTGGCGGAATTCCTTACGGCGTTGCGCGCCTAGCGTGTCGGCAGCGGCCAACGCTGCTTTTGTCCGAACTCCGATATTGCGAGCCTCTTGCTTTGCAATCGCCGCTTCTGGCCATATGCAAGCGGAATGCCTCGGGATTGGGGGGGGCAACGTCTTGAGAAAATTTCCGGCAAACGGTTCGAAAGATATCCAGAATTTATAGGGGCAAATGCATCGGCCCAAGAGCGCAAAACGGGATGCTACATACAAGGATATGACCGAGAAGGCATGTTCGATACCTATCTACGCAGAGGAATACAGGGGTAATGCCGGCTCTAAAGAGCACTAAACGTGAGGTGACGCGAGATGCATTGCTGGAGTTCTTGAAGCGAGTTGAAGGCAATGCGCATCCTAAAGATATTGAGTTGCTGAGGAGGCAAGCGCTAGGTTTATAAATCGAGTGCCAGAATGTTTTTATATGACCAAATCTCGCGATGCCTCAACCTGACGTTACGACGAGACAGATCGCTCGGAGGCACGATGTCTCATGTTGACCCATCGACGGAAGGTACAGCGGATCCACTGCGTCCGCGGTGACCGTTGACCAGCCGACAGGAGCGGCACGTCTGCTTTCTCTGAACGGTCCCATTGCCACGTCGAGTCGCTGCGTGAGCGACCGGGAGCCACCCCGAACAGGTGCAGCATTGACGGGTGAATGGCCGAGCGAGCAAAGCGGGAACTTCTCAATTGATGAGGATAGTTTTCGGAATACGGGCGTCCAGCGTCCACACATGAAAGCAAGATTTTCGTACTCAAGCGCGTGGAGCAGCTTCTCCTGCTTTCCTCTCACTGCTGTCAGTGTTGTTGGGCATCGCTGCCCATCTTGTCCTGGGCCACGCTGCGGGATACCTACTATCGCCTGGCTTGAGGGAGGGGGGGCGATACGCTTGCATTCCGAGGATTCAGTCGGCGCGGCTCGCGCCACGGGCAGATCCTTCTACGCTGATACCGTCTCTGCGTTCATGGTTGCAGACGCGCGCACCATTGTCGGCCAGCTCGCCAGCCGGCATGTGTCAGTCCATGCGGCAGCAGATGGGGAGCAAATCCGCTCCTGGGAGAAGCAAATCTGCATCCTTCGATCCGCGTTCTCCACAGCTGGTGTGGCGGCAGGAGACTGGTCGGTACTTCTAGAATGTCCATTACTCCGGCTGGGCAGGCGGATGGACGCCATCATCCTTGCACCTGGAGTCGTCGGCCTCATAGAGTTCAAGATTGGAGCGACGGCTTATGACACTGCTGCTTGGGCACAAGCCGAGCGCTACGCACAATCATTGCACGACTTCCACGAAGCATCACAAAGCCGGCTCATAGTGCCAGTCCTGTGCGCCGAGCACGCACCACCAAGGCCGATCGAGTTTCGCCCGCGTGACGGTATTGCTGAGCTTTTGCTCACGAATTCTGTCACGCTCCATAATGCGTTTGCGATTATTTCGGAGAAGACTAATCCAGCTTCCGCGCAGCTAGACGCCATTGGCTTCGATCTCTCACCCTATCGACCAACGCCTACCATCGTTGAAGCAGCTCAAGCGCTTTATGCTGGCCACCAGATTGCCGACATTGGCCGCGGCGACGCCGCCGCCCAGGAATTGCAGGCCACGGCTGCCGTTCTTCGGTCGATCGTGGCCGAGGCGGAGGCCGGTAAGAAGAAGGTCATCTGCTTCGTCACTGGAGCGCCAGGTGCGGGGAAGACGCTGCTCGGGCTCGACTTGGCTCTCAAGAGCAGATCGGGAGATCGGCCGGCGGCACTACTTTCCGGCAATCGTCCCCTCGTCCATGTGCTGACTGAGGCACTCGCGACCGATAGCGCCGCCCGGAGTGGCACGTCCAAGACGGATGCCAAATACAAAGCCGACGCCGCCATCCAAAATTTGCTTGGCTACCTCAAGGAGCACACCGACGGAGCTTCGCCACCCGAAAACGTTATCGTATTTGATGAAGCTCAGCGTGCTTGGGACGAAGAGGTTGGCCAAGAGCTGATGAACCGACCGAACTCCGAGCCCGAGCTTTTTCTGCATATCCTGAATAGACTGGATTGGAGTTGCCTAATCTGTCTGGTCGGGCCTGGACAAGAAATCAATCGCGGCGAGGGTGGTCTTTCTCTATGGGGTGAAGCGATTGCCAAAGCTGCAGTCGCCGGTTGTCGCTGGGAAGTCATTGCGGCTCCGCCCGCGATTGACGGAGGGCCGGAAGTCACTGGCAATGGGATCAGTCACGGCAGCAACAAAATTGATCTGGCTTTTTGCCGGGAACCGCGGCTGCACCTGGCAAACTCCATCCGAGCCTACCGAAATCCGCTTCGAAGTCTCTGGGTCGCGGCCCTACTTGACGGCGACGTAGAAAATGCGAGACGCCTGGCTGACCAGATGGCCGAACCGCCAGCTCTCGTGACACGCGATTTGGACGCCTCTAAGAGGTGGCTAAGGCAATACAGACGCGGAGGCCGCTCAGTTGGACTGCTCACAAGTTCAGGTGCCGTTCGACTCGTCGGCGACGGCATACCGCCGGCACCGCGGTCAAATGAGCTTGGCCCAATCGGTCACTGGTTCTTGAGGCCGTTCACCGATTTCAGGAGCGCCGGAGCCCTTGAGCTTCCCATGAGCGAGTTTGGATGCCAGGGGCTCGAACTGGACTACGCCGCCTTGTGTTGGGGCGGTGATCTCATCTGGTCAGGGTCAAAGTGGGTACCGCGCATGATGCGCGCGCCGCGCTGGCAGATCATCCGCGAGGAAGAAAAGAAGCGCTTCCGATTGAACGCCTATCGAGTACTGCTAACCCGGACACGCGCTGGACTGGTGATCTTCGTGCCGAAAGGTAGTGACGATGATCCGACGCGTTCACCGGCAGAAGCCGACGTCGTGGCGAAGGTTCTGGCGGACACCGGTTGCTCGATCATGTAGCCCGGAAATGTGGACGCGTTCGCGTCGAACGTTGCAACTGTCGAGCCAAACCTCGCCGACCGGCCCGGCGCACCGAGCGTTCGGCCGCAGTGTCTGCTGTCGATAGTCGAGCTGCCGGCCGATTCCGATGGCCTTACTCGGATAACGTCAAACTCTGCTTGCCGGAAGCTTCAGCTAAATCTCGCGGCCAAGTCGCGACGAGGAACGTCCTTCCGTCCGTTCCGAGGTGCACAGGCCAGGTTTGCCGCAGAAGACGACCGGTCCCTTATATGCCATGGGTCCCATCAAATAGATCCCGGGCTAGTTCGGCGACATCGATACGATCAGTTTGACTGCACGAGAGACTTGTATCGCAGTCCATTGGCCACCGCGAGCTGCAGCGATGTTCTCCCGGTTGAGACCGTCCGCGAGTGCCTGTAAGGTCTTCGCGCCTGATGTCCTCAGCTCCTCCAAAACCGGCGCAACGCTGAGGGCTCGTTTACGAGCCTCAGCGGCCCGTACGGCGCCAGAACGGGCCCGGTCGGCATCAGTCGGGGCACGGCCGCGAAACCCGCCCAGCACCACTCCACGGGCCTTGGCGGCGGCCAGTGCCGCTTTCGTCCTCGCACTTATCTTCCTGGCCTCCTCCTCGGCTATTGCAGCTTCAATATGGAGGCGAAATGGGTCGGCGCTTGGCATGTCGCAGGCGATGAAGCGGACATCCGACTTCATTAGGCCCGCAACGAACTCCACATCTCGGGCGAGGCGGTCGAGTTTGGCGATGAGCAAGACGGCGCCGAGCTGGCGGCATTTCTCCATTGCATTCCGGAGCTGAGGCCGCTCCGAGAGCCTGCCTGATTCTACCTCGACAAAAGTGACGCGGATCTCGTCGCCAGGTCCAACGAAACAATTCACAGTTTCCCGCTGCGCCTCGAGCCCAAGTCTCGATCTGCCTTGTTGATCAGTACTAACTCGAAGGTATGCGACAAACGCGGTCATTGGTAGGCCTATAACGGAAGTTACAACGGACGATGACACACATGAAAATCGTGTGTCGCGCGCGATTTTTGAAGTGCTAATGGCCCGGAGAAAGTGTGAAGTTCGGTCGCTTGGTTATCAAGGAATGTCGAATCTTCCGGCGGCGGATTTAACTCGCGAGGAACTGCGGCCAATGTTGCGGTATCGGGAGGCTATAACCACATAAACTCCTAGAGACGATCATTCGCACGGGAGAAAAAGATGCTGGATGAAAATTTATACGATGTAGCCCGGCTTCTGGGCATCGATCCCACCACGCTGGCCCCGATGGTCATTCCGGAGCCGGTCGCTAACAGCGATGCCGGCGATGAGCCCCTGGTCGAGAACAATGATCTGACGGTTGACGAATATGCCCTGCTCATGCCCTTTCTCCCGGCTGAGCCCAAACATGGGGCGGCAATCTCAAACCAGCTAGTCTTGCGCGCGCTTCTATGGTCGCAGGTGAGAACGCGGCCGTTGACGCATGTGCCGAGTTCATACGGGACTGCCGAAGCTGTCAGAAAACGTGCCGAGCGCTGGGCTGTCCTTGGGGTGGGTGGGCCATTGCTTCAGGCTATTGATGGTTTGTCGCTGAGGCCGGACATCAAGTCAGCGATTAAGCGACTAGCGAGCGACTTGGTGCGGCGTGGCGACAGGATCAGGAGGGCGCGCGGGAACTCGCAATGACAACGCGGGACGGTAGCAATCGCGAGGGTAACCTCGGCGCCAAGAATTGAATGTCGATTCGATGATATCATTCTTGGCACAAGAACAGTCGCCAGCAACCGAACGACCACAACACCCGGTTATTCGCGGATAGGGGTATCAGCGCGAGAGGCAGAGTGTTTGGGCCGATCGACGATGGGTTCAGTTTACGGGGTCGTTGGGCGTGGATACTGCCACCAGCCCTCTCACTGTAGTCGCGGCTCGCCTTCAACGCCCAGAATGGTCACTTTTGGTAGGCACCCAGCCCGGCGCTCGACAATGACAAGGGCCGCCCGCTCAAGCTCAGACAATGCACGCGATTTTGCGCTGCGGCCAACGCCCAGGGCCTCGATCTCCGAGTTGGCGAGCCGGACAGTGGGAGACTTCATAGCACCTGCCAGTCGCCACAGTGCAAGCCCAACGGCCAGGGCGCTTCCAGGGAGGCTGGCCGCCTTCTCGATCCACCACCATGGCACGGGGCCTTTCAAGAACTTCTCAGAGCGCTGGGTGGCGGGTATGTAGCTTCGGGATTGGCGGTCCCATTTGTACGCCTTCGATTGGATGGAAGCGGTCATGTGCCCCATCTCCTATTATATTGAGAGAGTAATAGATGGGCCTGCACTATCCGTGGGAACCTGTCCCAGAAGGGGTGTTGCGGGAGCGGGAAGGTCGTCGGCCTCTCTTTCTGTCTCGACTTCAGCGATCAAGCGCATCAACTCGTCCCACATCTTCTCGCCACGCTCATCCATGTAGCGGTCGGGAGAACGGACGATTTCCACGTCGGTTCGGAGAACAAATCCGTCAAGCACGATCCTGGATGCTTCGGCCATGATCGCCTGCATTCGAGCGGCGTGCTGGTCGAGCATATCCAACGGAGCCTCGATCAGCACAGCATCGTGTACGGGCGCGCATACCCTAATGCCTTCTTCGGTCGCCATCGCGCATGCAAGGCGCAGCATCTCAGCACCGTTGGCTTGCATGGGGAAGTTCGCCAGCGAGCGCGGGTTGGCATCGGCGCCAACTCTGATTGTCCAACCGAACACAGTTTGAAGCTCACCTAGCAGCAGCGCGTGATCAACCGCAGCCTCCGACCACGCCCAGAACTTCGGATAGGTCTCACGATGCAGCCGCAGCAGTTCGCGCGCCTCAATGACCGGACAGCCAATGTTGGCGGCCAGGCTTTCGGCCTGCATGCCATACTGGACAGCCAAGACGCAGGCCTTGAACCGATCGCGCTCGGCCTTATGCGTTTTCTTGGTGCCGTCGGAGGGGATGGCGCCGGCTTGCTTGCCGAATTCCAAGTAGGGATCGCCGCTGGTGTACGCTTGCTGCATGGCGGAATCACCACTCAGTGCTGCGGCGATGCCAACCTCCTGCTGGGACCAGTCGATGTAGGCAATTCCCCAGCCCGGTTGGGGTTTGATCAGGCTTCGGTTCCATGCCGGTCGATGGAATACCGCACGGACGCTGCTGGGCTGATTGCGCCCCGTACGCGAGCCGAAGGCCGAGATCAGAACGCGGTTGCGGCCATCGGCTCCGACGGGCAATGGCGATGAACGGTTCTCGCCAAGAAACGCACGGAGTTGCCGCAGCGGCGCGATCTCGGGATAGGCGCGCTCCATCTGACGAAAGGTCTCGTCATCGAGACGCAGGTGCCCTCGGTCGTCATGGGGCCAGGGAATTCCGCGCTCCTGCAGCCAAGCGGCGAACCGCTGTCGTCGGAACGAGGTACCCTCGTAGACGCTGTAGTCGGCATCAATGCGCTCGATCAGGCGGGTTTTGATCGCCTCGCGGTGCTTCTTGATCCGATCGAACGTCTGGGTATCGATGGGGACACCGTTGTGCTCCATGCACGCGGCGGCGGCCATGTATCTCCCGCGGAGCAGGGCTCTTGGCAAATCGATCGCCGGCAGCATGGCCGGTAAGAGCCGCGCAAGCGCCAGCGTGTCTTCCTCGCAATAGTCGAGGATTGTTGTCCATTGTTCCTCGGACCACGGGCCTCCGGCGAGAATGAGGTCGCGCATCGAATGCTTTTCGTGTGCCCCCATATGGTCGAGACTATGGAATGCCAGCGCATCGACAAGGCCGGCCGCATGGCTCAGGCCATTGGTCTGGTTGCGATGCTCGACGTAGAGGTCGAGGATGCGAGCGGGTACGGGCCAGCCCAGCGCCAGATGGCAGCCGATTTCAGCGCTGGCATAGTAGGCGACGAAAAGAACACTTTCGTCTGTAGGGTAGGGCGGCAGATCGCCCATCTCGTGGCAGCGCAACTTGATTGTCTTGCCGCTGCGGACCTCGTGAGCCACGAGGCAGACGGCATCGGGCAGGCTGCCCTCCTGGCCGTCGTGAGGCCGGAACTCGAAGTCCACGAGCCAGATCTCGCGGAAATGGGATAAGGGATCGTTGGTCATGATGAAATACTCAGACAAGGGTGTGCGGACGGGCGTCCTCTGGGAGGGACGCCCATCGGCTGCGGGGGATTACGCTTCGCCCCGCAGCTTCTTGATGACCAGATGGTCTGGTTTGTCGATGATCCTGCCCTGAAAGCCGATCTCGAGCAGTTGTTCGAACGTCACGTCGGGCCAAGCGGGTTCGTGGAGAATCCCGGTTGCCTCGAACATATCGTAGGCCCGGAGCGCCATGTTCCACTGCAGCCGCATCCAGGCCTCGGTGGCCCGCTCCGCGGCCTCGTGTGAGGCGACCCACGCATCGTTATTTTTCCCGTCTTCACCTGGTAGGCGTACCGGCCAGAGGAGAACGCCCCCTTGGCGCGTGACGGTCGTGTAGATCGTCACGGGCACCATGAGGTCCAGGAGGTCGGCCTGCAGGCCCGCGGACACAGCATATATGGCGTCATCCTCCTTGAGTTCGATCACGCCCATATCCATGCGGTAAGCCGGGTCGGGATGGGTACGGAACCACTCCTGCTTAGAGGGCTTACGCGCGGGTACACGAGTGAGAAGCTTCTTCACCCCGGCTGAGCCCAGGTAGTCTTGCTGCAGGCGCAGTTTCTTGGGGTCGAAGGGATTGGGTGCGGCATCAGCCATGACGCACCTCCTTCTCGACCGGGAACAGAACCTTGCCACCAAGCTTGATATGCTCGGGGGCGGTGCCGTCCTTGGTCATTTGCCTGAGTTTCCTGAGGGAAATACGCAGCTTTGCCGCCATTTCCTCAGGCGTGAGGAACTCAGTTCCGGGATTTAGTACAAGTTTCATTGGATATCTTTCCTATTGCTCAACGCAGCACCATGCTGCGCCGGTAAGCATGAAGATAACCAATGGGAAAATAGGCGCCCAGAGGCGTTTGGATTTCCGCCTAAGGATTGCTGGCTGTTTGATGGCGTTTTCGCGCAAGCGCCATAATGAGGCGGGGATAACTATCGATATCCTGCTGCCGCAATTTTTCTTCTGCTCCCAGAGCTTTCATGAATTTCTCTGGTAGCTCGGATTGCTCCCGTTCGAAGCGCTTCTCGGTTTCTGAGCGGCCGGAATAAATGCGCATCAAGGTGCCGTGGCTTTTGCCGTCAAAATCCGACCCGGGTTCGAGGTTCTCCAGTATGTATGTTATTGCGGCGTCGGTAGACGGGCGATGTCCGTCCTCAGCCTCCAGGGCATCCTTGACCAAGTCGATATTCTCAATAATCCAATGATGGTCGACCGTCGAGGGGCGACCGGCTGGAGCGGGTAGTTGAAAGCCCGGAACGTGGTGATGGAGGAGGGCCACCAGCAGTTGACGCTCCCACAGCTTGTCACTCTGATATATGTCATAGAACTCGCATAGCAGGGCAATCCGCCTGTCTATGGCGGCGACGTAGTCATCACCTGACTTGAGGGGAGACCCGAGCTCCCCAGTATATCCGGGCCGTGGCATGTGGGTTGCTGTCAATTCAGGTGATCCTCAAGTGCGACAGTCTCGACGGCGCCCCTCTGCTGCTTTGCTGGCAGCGGCCGGGATGATCCGGTGAATCCTGCAAGGTGGCCTATGTCGAGACCGGCGTACTTGGTTTTCTGCAGGGCCTTGTTGAGCGTCTCTAAATAAAACCCGGTGCCATACTCCCTCGAGACGCCATTCTCTCCGTGCCCCTGAATGGCGTCTCTGACGTCTTTGGGGGCATTCGCATTTCGCAGGGCATCCTCGAAGTTGTGGCGGAAGCTGTGGAAGGTCGCGGTGTGCCGCGTGATGCCAACGCTTCTACGGAACCGCAGGAAGTGCTTCGAGAACTGCTTGGACCAACTGTCATCGTCGGCCGAGCGTTTGAATTCGGCGAACAAGCGTTCATCGCCTGAGGTGCGGCGCTCTTCTACGTATTTGTCAAACCCGAGAGTGAGCAAGGTTGGGTGGACGGGGACTTTGCGCCGACTGGTTCTTGTCTTAAGGGACTTGGTATTGTCGCTCCCGCGGCCGTCGGGTGCGAATATGGAACTGGCGACGGTTATGTCAAAATGCAGTATGTCCGCTTGGGTTTTGACGTCATTGATTTCGAGCTGAATGATCTCTCCGAGACGCAGCCCCGAGAACAAGCCGATGAGAGGCACCCAATAGATCGCGCTGCTATCCAGTACTTGATTACCTGGCTTGCTCCAGCGCGAGCGCGAGAGACAGCCGGTGTAGATTGGCGCCCTGAAGATCCGGTTCAGCTCATCAACAGTGAAAGGCTCCCGATCCCGATTGTGAGACTTTTTCGAAGATTTGAACTTAAGGGTTGCGACTGGGTTGAGCGCCGTGGTGTCGCGCTCCAATACCCACTCGAAGAACCCGGCAACCGTATTGATCTTGTCCCTGACTGTTAGCGGGGATAGCAACGGCAATTTGCCCCCTTTAGCTTGGAGACTCTTCGCCAGTGCCACGATCTGCTTGAGCGGTTTTCCCTTGAAAGGCGGCTTTTGTCGGTTTGCAGGGAGAGCGGTCTGAGCATCTTTGAAGGCAACACCATCCGCTTGCCCGTATTGATTGGCGGGCTTGTCTCCACAGATCTCTATGAATTCATTCAGCTCGCTCTTTTTGCGCTCGATGGTCTTCTTGGGCCAGCTTCGCTCGTGCGACGCTCCAGGAATATACCTGTCGACAAGAACCGACATGAGCTCGCCGACCGGCTTGGCAGGTGCAGGCGAAACGGCTTGAGGGGCGAGCGACTGACTGGCGACAATGGCATCGAAATTTGTTTCGTCACGCGCTAGAATATCTTTGATTGCCTTCATCTCGGTCAGAAGAAGCTTTCGTGCGAGCTTGGTGCAATCCTCCCGGCTCAGCCGCGAACCTTGAGTGTCCAGCAGTCGTTGGGCGGCGGCCTCTTGATCATTCGTGATGCCAAGAGAGTATCGTCGGCTTAGATCCTCCAGGCGCCTTTTTCTGCGCATGTGAAGGCAGTAGAGGAACACCGGCTCGAACTCAGGGTCCCCCATGAGGTGGGCATAGTAGCTGAACTCCTGCCCCCTCAGCTTCTGAGTGTCACCCTTTGGATGCTCGATGATGTCCCCACGCCAGAAGGCATCCTCGTCCTTCTCGGCTGCTGCCCACAGCTCGCCGCGTAGCTTGAAATCGGCCTCGAAGACCTCCTGATAGTAGGTCTCCGAAACTCTTTTGAGCAGCGACGGCGTGAGTGGTTCGATGGGCAACTGTGGCGCAATAGGCCGCGGCGCGCCGGGGGAGGACGTAACCGGTTGCTGGTCTTCCTTTCGCCACTCGTCTAGCAACCGTTCGACTTCGGCATGCACGGCGGCGTAGGCTTTTTCCGCTTGCTTGCGGTCCGGGGTCTTCAGCGAACGCCATATCTGCTTGGTCCGGCCCTCCGCCCAAAGAGCTGGTTCGACGTCGCGCTTGTAGTAGAGGTTTCGACTACCCTGGCGCTGGGTCAGATAGGGAAATTTGGCCATGTCGCTCATACCCGTGCTACGTAGCAGAAATTCGTAGCAGTCGAGTTAAAGAAACCCTTGGGATACAAGGCTTTCTGCGACATCAATAGCTTATGGCTAGTCTGGCGCCCCGTAGGGGAATCGAACCCCTGTTTTCAACGTGAGAGGCTGACGTCCTGACCGCTAGACGAACGGGGCAGCGCTCGCCGCCCCGTATAGGGGACGGCGGGCGCCTGATCAAGGCCG
>Ga0182740_1000396_pt1 | contig 53030 bp, 42 predicted proteins | sample eDN5th37CKraftBY_FD_128872 | JGI IMG/M metagenome (GOLD analysis project Ga0182740, IMG submission 128872) | Enriched backyard soil microbial communities from Emeryville, California, USA - eDNA 5th pass 37_C Kraft BY (version 2) (version 2) | ecosystem: Environmental > Terrestrial > Soil >...
GATCGGATGCTCGGAGCGGTCCTCCACCGCCGCCACGCCGGCCAGCACCTGTTCGCGGGTGAAGCCCTCGGCCACGTGCAGGTCGGTCAGCACCGGCCGGCCTTCGGTCAGCGTGCCGGTCTTGTCCACCGCCACCACCGCCGCTTCCTTCAACAGCTGCAACGCCTCGCCCTTGCGGAACAGCACGCCCAGCTCGGCGCCACGGCCGGTGCCGACCATGATCGAGGTCGGCGTCGCCAGCCCCATCGCGCACGGGCAGGCGATGATCAGCACCGCCACCGCGTTGACCAGCGCGAAACTCAGCGCCGGCGACGGGCCGAACAGCCACCACGTGGCGAAGGTCAACAGCGCCAGCGCCATCACCACCGGTACGAACCACATCGTGATGCGGTCCACCAGGCCCTGGATCGGCAGCTTGGCGCCCTGCGCCTGCTCCACCATGCGGATGATCTGCGCCAGCACGGTGGCGCCACCCACGGCGGTGGCGCGCACGCCCAGCGCGCCGGTCTGGTTGACGGTGCCGCCGACCACGCCGGTGCCCACGGCCTTGGCCACCGGCACCGGTTCGCCGCTGATCATCGATTCGTCTACGTAGCTGTCGCCATCGACCACCTCGCCATCCACCGCGATGCGCTCACCCGGGCGCACCTCGACCACCTCGCCCACCGCCACCTCCGCCAGCGGCACCTCCACGGTGCCGCCCGCGCGGCGCACCCGCGCGGTGCGCGGCTGCAGGCCGAGCAGGCGCTTGATCGCCTCCGAGGTGCGGCCCTTGGCCCGCGCTTCGAGCAGGCGCCCGAACAGGATCAGGGTGACGATGACCGCCGCCGCCTCGTAGTAGACGTTGACCGTGCCGGCCGGCAGCAGCCGCGGCAGGAAGGTGGCCACCAGCGAATAGCCATAAGCCGCCAGCGTGCCGACCGCGACCAGCGAGTTCATGTCCGGCGCGGCGCGCAGCAACGCGGGAATGCCGGCGCGGTAGAAACGGCGGCCGGGGAACAGCAGCACCAGCGTGGTAAGCGCGCATTGCAGCAGCCAGCTGTTGCGCGTGCCCAGCGTGGTGGCGATGACGTGGTGGAAGGCCGGCACCATGTGCGCGCCCATTTCCAGCACGAACACCGGCAGGGTCAGCGCGGCCGCCAGCAGCAGGTCACGCTTGAGGCCGCGCAGTTCATCGGCCTGGCGCTGCACCTGTGCAGCGTCGTCGCCGGCAGCCTGCGGCAGCCGCGCCGCGTAGCCGGCCTTGGCGACGGCGGCGACCAGCGCGGCCGGATCGAGCGTGGCATCGCCCAGCACCCGCGCGCGGCCACTGGCGAGGTTGACGCTGGCCGACTGCACGCCGGGCACCTTCGCCAGCACCCGCTCGACGCGGCCGACGCAGGAGGCGCAGGTCATGCCGTCGATGCCCAGTTCCAGCGGCGCCGGTGCCGCCACTTCGTAGCCGGCCTTCTCCACCGCGCGCACCAGCGCCTGCCGGTCCACGCCCGCGCCCTGCACCGTGGCGCGGCCGCTGGCGAGGTTGACGCTGGCCCGCGCCACGCCCGGCACCGCGGCCAGCACGCGCTCCACCCGGCCCACGCACGAGGCGCAGGTCATGCCGAGAATCGCCAGTTCCTGTGTCGGGCCACCGGCGGCGGGTAGCGGATTGTTCGGGGATGTCATCGGCTCACCAGCAGGCATTCGTGATGGCGGCCACCATAAAGCTTCCCATCATGGGAAGGTCAACAACCCATCGGCAACGCCATTACGGGGTGCGCTGGAACAGCACGCGCTCGGAGCGGTGCAGGGCGAACCCCTGCGCGTAGTCCACGCCCAGCGCGCGCAGCACCTCCAGGTAGCGCTGGTCCTCCACCCATTCGGCCACCACCTTGGCGCCGCGCTGGTGGCCGATGCGGGCCACCGCGTCGATGATGATGCGGTTCATCGGGTCGCTGTCGAGGTTGCGCACGAAGCTACCGTCGATCTTGATGACGTCCACCGGCAGGTTCTTCAGGTAGCCGAACGAGGCCATGCCGGCGCCGAAGTCGTCCAGCGCGATGCGGCAGCCGGCCGCGCGCAGGCGCTCGATCATCCGCACCACCCGCAGCAGGTCGCGCACGGCCACCGTCTCGGTGATCTCCAGGCAGACCTTGCGCGGCGGCACCGCGTGGCGTTCGAGGGTGTCGAGGATGAAGTCGGCCAGCCCTTCGTCCTCGATGCTGGCGCCGGAAAGATTGATCGCGCAGGTCGCCAGCGTGTCGCCGCACGGGTGCAGGCGGGCGAAGTTGGACAGCGCGGTGCGGATCACCCAGCGGTCCACCGCCGGCATCAGCCCGTAGCGTTCGGCCGCGCCGAGGAACGCGCCCGGCAACACCACTCCGCCGCTTTCGTCGCGCATGCGCAGCAGCAGCTCGACGTGGGTGGCCGGCGCCAGCGTGCCATCCAGTTGCACCACTTCCTGGTAGTCCAGCAGCAACCGGTCCTGCTCCAGCGCCCAGCGCAGGCGGTTGGCCCATTCCATCTCACCCATGCGCCGGGTGGCGTCATCGTCGTCGCCGTGCACGCGGACGCGGTTGCGGCCGTCGTCCTTGGCCAGGTAGCAGGCACTGTCGGCCCAGGCCAGCAGGTCCTTGAGGGTGCGCCCGTCGCGGTCGACCATGACCACGCCGACGCTGGCGCTGACCGTATAGGTACGGCCCTGCCACATGAAGGTGGAGCGCTCGATGCAGCAGCGCACCTGCTCGGCCAGCGCCAGCGCCTGCGTCGCATCGACGTCGAAGGCCAGCAGGCCGAATTCGTCGCCGCCCAGCCGCGCCAGCAGGTCGCCGTGGCGCAGGCCGCCGCGCATCGCCTGCCCCAGCTGCACCAGCAACTGGTCGCCGGCCATGTGCCCGGACAGGTCGTTGATGATCTTGAACTGGTCCAGGTCGATGTACATCAGCGCGAACGGCTCGGACGCCAGGCGCCCGGCACGGTTCATCAGCGCCTGTCGCAGCTGGCGCTCGAACTCGCGGCGGTTGCACAGGCCGGTGAGTTCGTCGTGCGTGGCCTGGTAGCGCAGGCGCTCGGTCATTTCCCGTTGCGCGCTGGTGTCGGTGGCGACCATCAGCAGGTGCGGCGCGGCGTCCACTTCCACCCGCGCCAGCGCGGCATGTACCCACAGGCCGGCGCCGATGCCGTTGAGCACCACCGCCTCGCGGCTGTCCCAATGGCCGTCGTCGGCGACGGCGGCCAGCGCCTGCGCGCCCAGCGCCGGGTCGGCGAACAACGCGTCCAGCCGCATCCCGGCCACGCGCCCGAGCTGGGTGCGCGCGGCGTGGTTGGCGTGGATGATGCGGCCATCGCCGGCACCGGCCAGCAGCACCAGCGCCGGCAGCAGTTCGTTGAGCACGCGGAAGCGGGCCTCGCTCTCGCCGAAGCGCGCGCTCATCTTCCGCCCCAGGTCCACCGCGCGGCGCTGGGTGGCGCCCTGCGACCACAGGAACAGCGCCAGCAGCACGCTGATCGCGCTGCCGGAGGCGAGGATCAACCACAGCTGCGTCCAGTTGCCCAGCCCCGCGCGCGGCCACAGCCGCAGCTCCCACGTACGCCCGCCGAACTCGACGCGGCGCACCCGCACGCCGGCGGCGGCATCGTCGGCCGGCAGCGGCGCGTTGGCGAATACCTGCGCATGCTCCGGCGTCGCGCCCGCGTCGCGGATGTCCACGTGCATGTGGTCGAGGATGCTGCCCTTGAGCGCGTTGCCGACCATCGGCTCCAGCCGCAGGCTGACCGCCAGCGCGCCCAGTTCGCGCGCCTGCCGTTCGGCCAGCGTCGTCGGCGCCGGGCCGCGCGTGTACACCGGCAGCCGCACGGTGACGCCCAGCGCGGCCTGCCCCCGGCGGTCGCGGAACTGCAGCAGCGGGAACGGCGCCGACAGCGCCGGGACATCGGCATCGCGCGCGCGCAGCAGCGCGTCCATGTTCTCCGGCTGGCTGGCGATGTCGAAGCCCAGCAGCGCCTCGCTGCCCTGCAGCGGTGCGAGGAACAGGTAGCGGTAGATCCCGCGCCCGTCGTCCGGCGCGGTTTCGCGGCCGGCGAAACCGGTCAGCACGTAGCCGTGGAGCCAGTCGCCCGAGCGCAGGTTGCGCTGATAGTCGGTGAAGGCGGCCTGGTCCATCGGCTGGCTGCTGGACAGGAACACGGTCTGCATCGAGCGCAGCAGCAGTGCGGTGTTTTCCAGCGATTCGCGCAGCCGCTGCGGCGCGGCGTCGGCCAGCGAGCGTTGCAGGGATTCGACCTTCTGGTGCTCGCCCTTCCATTCGCGCCGCGCCAGCTCGGCGGTCAGCAGCAGGCCGGCCAGCAGCGCCGCCAGCGCCCACCACGGCGAGGCGAAGCGGTACGACGGCACGCCCGCGGCGACACCGTCATGCCCTCGCACTGTGTCTTCTTCATCCATGCCGGCGGCTCCCCCTGTCATGTGGTCCTGCCCCACGATGACCCTGCGCCACGATTGTTAGCACAATCCACCGCGGGCCGCGACTGCGCTGGCGGGATGCGGAAGCAGGTGTGCCACCGCAACCGGGGGATGGAAGCGGAACGTGCACCGGCGATGCGCGGGGCGCGGGATCACGCCACGGCCACCCGCACCACATGGCTGATCCCGCGATGGAACATCTTCGCGTAGGGGCATACCCGTTCGGTGTTGCGCACCAGCTCGGCCGCCAGCGTCGCATCCATGCCCGGCAGGTACACGACGATCTCCGCCGACAGCAGGTACAGGCCATCCACCGGGTCGCGGGCGAAGGTCACCGCCACCTCGATGCCGGGGTTGTCGAGTACCAGCCCCGCGCGCGCGGCCACCAGCACCAGGGCACCGTGGAAGCAGCCCGCGTAACCGGCCGCCAGCAACTGCTCCGGGTTGGTGCCGCCGCCCGGCCCGCCCAGCTCGGGCGGCAGGCGCAGGTCGACGGCAAGGGCGCCATCGTCCGAGCGCACCACGCCGGAGGCGCGCCCGTGCCGCGCCTCGCCTCCGCTCACCCGCACCCGGCCGGTATACAGCGGGCGCGCGGCATCGCCGTGGTATTTGTCGAGCACGCTGGAGGGCGGCGGCTTCAGTCCGGTCATCGGGTCTTCCCGCAGGGGGCGGCGAGGATGCGCAGGGATGCGCTCATGTGCGGCTCAGGCCGCCCGGTCCTGCGCCAGGCCGGACTGCCGCAGCCATTGCTCGAAGCCCACCTTGCCCGTCCACGCCGACCCGGCCGGCACCAGCGTGTCGTCCTGCAGCCGGGCACCGAAGTAGCTGGCCAGCGCATCGCCCACCACCTCGCGCGCATCGCCGGTGGCGGCGAGGAAGCGCTGCACCAGCGCGGCCATCGGCGCGCGCTCCGGCCCGGCGATCTCGACCACCCCGTTGGCCGGCGGCATCAACGCCACGCGGGCCACCGCGTCGGCCACCTCCTCGGCGGCGATCGGCTGCACCAGCGCGGTCGGCAGGCGCAGGGGGCCGCCGTCATCGGCGGACTGGACGATGCCCGGCAGGAACTCGAAGAACTGGGTCGAGTGGATGATGGTGTAGGCGATGCCCGTCTCGCGGATCAGCCGCTCCTGCGCGATCTTGCCGCGGAAGTAACCGCTGGCGGCGAGCTTGCCGGTGCCGACCACGGACAGCGCGACGTGGTGGCGCACCCCGGCCCGCGCCGCGGCGCCGAGGATGTTGCGGCCGGCCGTCTCGAAGAACGACAGCACCGCCGCGTCCTCAAACGACGGCGAATTGGCCAGGTCCACCACGACTTCGGTACCGGTCATGGCCGCATCCAGGCCTTCGCCGGTCAGCACGTCGATGCCGGTGGACGGCGCGGCGACCACGGTTTCATGGCCGGCCGCGCGCAGGCGCTCCACCACCTTGCTGCCGATGCGGCCGGTGCCGCCGATGACGAGAAGCTTCATGACATGTCTCCAGAAAGTGGGGAAGGCCGCGCGGGGTGCCGGTGGCGCGGGAAGCCATCCTAGGAAGCCGCCGGCCGCGGCAGTAGGTCCGCGCAGGGACGCGCAGCGTTGCCCCGTGCGCACCAATGGCAGTCACGCCCACGCCGGCTGCGCCGGCGCTTCCCGGGCCGCCGCCTGCTGGCGGGCCTCCCAGTGCGAGACCACGTCCAGGTCCAGCGCGCGGATGCGCTGGGTGCTGAAATCGATGAACGCGCGGATGCGCCTGGGCAGCTGGCGGCGGCTGAGGTAGCACAGGTAATGGCCGCGGTCGTGCGGCGCATAGCGGTCCAGGCAGGTGACCACGGTGCCCGCGCGCAGCGCTTCGCACGCCTGGTAGCTGGGCAGCTGGGCGATGCCCAGCCCGTCGACCACCGCCTGCAGCACCAGGTCCCCGTCGTTGAACACCAGCGCCGTGGCTGGCTGCGGGCTCACCGCGTCGCCATCGACGCGGAAGTCCCAGCGCTGCAGGCGGCCGCCGGGCAGGCGCCGGCCGATGCAGGCGTGCGCGGCCAGCTCCTCGACGCTGGCCGGCAGGCCGCGGGCCCGCGCGTAATCCGGCGCGGCGCACACCACCAGTTGCATCGGCACCAGTTGCTTGGCGATCACCTGGCTGTCCTCCAGCAGGCCGTCGCGGAAGGCGACGTCGATGCGGTCGGCGGCCAGGTCCGGTGCCTGTTCGTCCAGCAGCAGCTCCACCGAAACCTCGGGGTATTCGTCGCGGAAATCCGCCAGCAGCGGCGCGATCACCCGGCGCCCGAACCCGTGGGTGGCGCTGATGCGCAGGTGCCCCCGGGGCGGGCCGTCGCGCAGGTCGCGCATCTCGTCCAGCGCCTGCAGGATGCAATCCACGCCGGGGCTGCAGCCCTCCAGGAACAGTTCGCCCTCGCCGGTCAGCGAGGTCGAGCGCGTGGTGCGCAGGAACAGCCGCACGCCGAGCTGGTCCTCCAGCTTCCGCACGCTGCGGCTGACCGCCGAGCGGCCGATGCCCAGGCGGTCGCCGGCACGCGCGAAGCTGCCTTCCGCGGCCACCGCGATGAAGGCCAGCACGCCCGCATAGCTCGTGGAGAACGAGGCGTTGAGGGAATCGCGGCCATCGGCGGCCGCGAAGGGTTGCGAGGTGGATTTCATGGGGTTCCCGGTTCCAGGTGGTCGCGATGGGCCCGCAGGCGGGCGCGCGCCTGTTGCAGCCGCCGCCGGCACGGCGGCAGTTCCAGCCCGAGCAATGGCGCGATGTCGTCGAAGCCGGCGCCCAGCACGTCGTGCAGCAACAGCACCGCACGGGCATCGGGTGGCAGTTCGTCGAGCGCGGCAAGGAATTCCTGCCAGACGCGCTCGCTGGCGGGCAGCAGGGCATGGCGATGGGCGGATGGCGTGTCCATGCCCGGCAGACGGGCGGGCACCCGCGGCTGTGACAGCGCATTGGTGCCTTTCGCGCACCACGGTGCGTCCCCGCGCCGGCCTACCGGCCGCGGCGGGGCAGCCGTAGCCTCGCACCGCTCCCGTCACCCCAACCGCAAGGAACCATCGCCATGACCGCACGCCTGGACTACGCCAAGCAGTCGCCCGAACTGTTCAAGAAGCTGGCCACCTTCTCGCAGGCCACCCACGCCACCTCGATCGAGGCCACGATCCACGACCTGGTCAACATCCGCGCATCGCAGCTCAACGGCTGCGGCTTCTGCTTGGACATGCACGTCAAGGAAGCCACGATCCGCGGCGAGCGCCCGCTGCGCCTGCACCACGTCGCCGCCTGGCGCGAATCGAACCTGTTCAGCCCGCGCGAGCGCGCCTGCCTGGCGTGGACCGAGGTGCTGACCGAACTGCCCGCGCAGGGCGTGCCGGACGAGCTGTACGAGCGCGTGCGCACGCAGCTGTCCGAGCAGGAGATCGTCGAGCTGACCTACGCGGTGATGGCGATCAACGCATGGAACCGCGCCAACGTCGCCTTCCGCACCGAACCGGGCGCGCTGGACAAGGCCTTCGGCCTGGACAAGGCCGGGCTGGCCTGACGCCGGCGGCGCCGGCCTCCGCGCCGGCGCCGCTTTCCATCCCGCCCACGTGCCGCGACGCGATGGGCCACTGCAGGAGATCCGCCATGCGTTCCCTCCCCTCCCTGACGCTGCTCGCCCTGCTGCCGCTGGGTGGTTCCGCCGCCGAGCCGCCCGGGCCGGTCGTGCACGACGTGATGACCCGGGCGCTGCCCGACTACCCCGGCAAGGAAGCGTTGATCCTCACCGTCGAGTACCCGCCCGGCGGTGCCGATCCGGTACATCGCCACGATGCACACGGCTTCGTCTACGTGCTCGAAGGCCATATCGTGATGGGCGTGGCCGGCGGCCGCGAAGTCGCCCTGGGCCCGGGTGAAGCCTTCCACGAGGGCCCGCACGACCTGCACACCATCGGCCGCAACGCCAGCGCCAGCGAGCCGGCGAAGTTCGTCGTGTTCCTGCTCAAGGACATCGGCAAGCCGGCGGTGCTGCCGCCGCACTGAGGCAACCCCGCCGCACTGTGCCCTCTCCGGAGGGCGCAGCGCGGCGCAACCACCGCAGCCATCCCGGCTCCCCTCTCCACGCACAGCGCGGCCCCATCGCGCCACGGGTCCGCCCATCGGCAACCGTGGCCGGCGGCGCCGGTGTCACAATGCAGGCATCCCATCCGTCTGCATTGGCGTGGAAGACCCCACCGACCTGTTCACCCGCCTGCGTCCGCGCCTGTTCGGCGTGGCCTACCGCATGCTCGGCTCCGCGGCCGAGGCGGAGGACGTGGTGCAGGACGTCTGGCTGCGCTGGCACGGCGCCGAGCGGGAGGACATCGCGAACCCCGAGGCCTGGCTGGTCGCCACCACCACGCGCCGCGCCATCGACGGCCTGCGCCTGGCCCGGCACGCGCGCGAGCACTACGTCGGCATGTGGCTGCCCGAGCCGCTGCTCATCGACGACAGCGCCACCCCGGAATACGTGCTGGAAACCGCCAGCGACCTGTCCCTCGCCTTCCTCAACGTGCTGGAACGGCTGGCGCCGGATGCGCGTGCCGCCTTCCTGCTACGCGACGTGTTCGACCAGGACTACGACGTCGTCGCCCGCACGCTGGGCAAGACCGAGGCCGCCTGCCGGCAGATCGTGCACCGCGCGCGCCTGCAGCTGCGCCAGGAACGGCCGCGCTACAACGTGCCGCAGGACGTGCACCAGCGGCTGATGCGCCGCTTCGCCGAGGCGGTGTCCAGCGGCGACTTCGCGACGATGAAGGCATTGATGGCCGAATCGGCGGTGCTGGTCGGCGACGGCGGCGGCATCGTCACCAGCTTCCCGCAGCCGCTGCGGGGCGGCGTGCGCATCGCCCAGTTGCTGTATGCCCCGCAACTGCGCCGCCGGGACCAGCTGCGCATCGTGCCGGCGATGTTCAACGGGCGCATGGGCCTGCTGCGCTATTTCGACGGCATGCTGGAATCGGCGATGGCCTTCGACACCGATGGCGAGCGGATCGTGGAAATCCTGGTGCAGCGCAATCCGCACAAGCTGCAGCGCCTGCTCGAACAGCGGGTGACGAGCATCCGGTAGCGCCCGCGCCGCTATGGCGCGAGCGGCGCCTGCTGCGATGGTGGGGTGGAGGTTGCGGCAACGCCGGGCGCGATCTCCAATTCCCGCTCCAGCGCGCGGCAGGCTGTTGCGATGGACGTGCCATCGGCATCGTCGCCGGTCCAGTACGCCGCATTGCGGCCCATGTCGCCCAGCGTCAGGTACAGCCAGCTCAGCAGCGCGGACAGCGGCACGATCGCCCAGCACGCAATGGCGCCGATGACGTCGTCGTCGAACAGCACCAGCGGCCCCATTGCATCGAGCAGGCCGAAGGGCAGCAGCAACCCGAAAGCGACCGGCAGCAGGACATCGACGATGGCATGGCGGCCGGCGGCGGTGTCGTCCCGCAGGCGCTCGGCGGCGGCCTGCCGCCTCTGCAGCTCATGCAACAGGCGATGCAGTTCCAGGAACGTCGCGGCATGCAACCGATCCTCGGCCAACAGCACCTTCAATGCGTCGCCCTGCAGTTGCAGTACCTGGCCGGCCATGTTGTCCGCGGCAAGGATGCAGCTTCGCTCATGCGCATCGACGTGCCGGCCCAGCCCGCGCCTCAGGATCGCCATCTGTCCGGGTGCTTGGCAGCCCAGGTCGTACTCCATGCCACGGCCGGCAACTTCCCGACCGTCGTCGGGCCGCACCTGGTGACGCAATGCCGCCAGCCATGCCAGATGGCGATGGACCAGTTTCTGCGCCGCCGCATCGTCTGGCAGCGCGCTGCGGACCAGCAGCGCCCAGCTGCGGCTGGCGGCGGCGATCGACGCCCACACTCGCCGCGCATCGGCTGCACGCGCATGGCCACGTGCGGCCTTGAACCCACCACTGACCGCCAGGGTGAGCCCCAGCATCGTCAGCAGGCTCCACGGCAGGATGATCCACTGGCCATCGGTCCAGCGGTAGAGCGCCACGACCGCCGCCGCATAAACCGTGGCCGGCAACAGCGGGCGTTTCGTCCAGCGGATGCGGTCACCCGGAACACACGTGTCTGCAGCATGCATGGCTGCGTTCTCCTCGTTGGCATGGAGGGCCCGATCCTTCGCCGGGCCACCTCGGGGCGGGTCGACCCGACCCGCCTTGGAACCGCGTCACTGCCGCAGGAAGGCCAGCAGATCGTGGTTGAGCCTCTCCTTGTGCGTCTCGGTCAAGCCATGCGGTGCGCCCGGATAGACGATCAGCTTGGCTCCTTCGATCAGCGCGGCGGACAGGCGGCCGGCCACGTCGATCGGCACGATCTGGTCGTCGTCGCCGTGGATCACCAGCGTGGGCACGTCGAACTTCTCCAGGTCACCGCGGAAGTCGGTGGCCGAGAACGCGGCGATCGAGTCGTAGGTGTTCTTGTGCCCGCCCTGCATGCCCTGCGCCCACCAGCTGTCGATCAGGCCCTGCGAAACCTCGGCGCCGGGACGGTTGAAACCGTAGAACGGGCCGGACGGGATGTCCCGGTACAGCTGCGAGCGGTTCTCCCGTTGCGCCTTGCGGATGCCGTCGAACACCTCAATCGGTACGCCACCCGGGTTGTCGTCGGTCCTGAGCATGAACGGCGGCACCGAGCTGACCAGCACCGCCTTCTTCACCCGGCCGGTGCCGTGGCGGCCGATGTAGCGCGCCACCTCGCCGCCGCCGGTGGAGAAGCCGACCAGGGTGGCATCCTTCAGGTCCAGCGCGTCGATCACCGCGGCCAGGTCGTCGGCGTAGTGGTCCATGTCGTTGCCGTCCCACGGCTGGCTGGAACGGCCGTGGCCGCGGCGGTCGTGGGCGACCACGCGGTAGCCGTGGCCAGCCAGGAACAGCATCTGCGATTCCCAGCTGTCCGAACTGAGCGGCCAGCCGTGGCTGAAGGTCACCACCGGGCCGTCCTTCGGCCCCCAGTCCTTGTAGTACAGCTGCACGCCGTCAACGGTGGTGATGCAGCTGGCCGTGCGGGCGGTGGTGATGGAGGTATGGGCAAGGGTGCTCATGGTGTTGTCTCCTGCGGGAGTGACAGGCAACCCAGCAATCGCCAACCGGAACCACGGGGGTGCGGTGTCGCAAGGCTGATCGTGGGAGTTCGGACAAGGGCGTGCCTGCATCGGGACAATGCAGGGCACGCACAGCCGGTGGGCGCGATCAGAAATCCCAGAACACCGGCACCCAACGGAAAGCATCGCCATCGGCGGACACGCGGCCGATGGACGGGAACGGCAGGTGGGTGGCCACCAGCATCTCGCCGGTCCCCGCCAGCTCCCGCAGCAGCGCGATGCGCACGCGTGCCGACTCCTCCGGGTCATGCTCGAAACCGTTGTGCCAGTTCGGCTGCTCGAAGCCGACCGCGAACACCGCATCGCCGGCGAAGGTGAGCGCTTCGCCACCGGAGGCCAGCCGCACCACGCTGTGGCCCGGCGTGTGCCCGCCGGTGCGGCGCACCGTCACGCCCGGTGCCACCTCGTGCTCATCCTCGAAGGTATGCACGAAGCTGCCGTATTCGCTCCAGAAGCGCGTGGCGGTGGCGCGCAGCGCATCCGGGAAACCCTGCGGCATGTTGGTGCGGGTGAAGTCCGGCGATTTCCAGAACTCCACTTCGGAGGCGGCGATGTGGATCCGCAGGTCCGGGCGCAGGCGCTCCTTCACCCCGTCCACCAGCAGGCCGCCGATGTGGTCCATGTGCATGTGGGTGATCACCACGTCGGTGATCTGCGCCAGGTCGATGCCGGATGCACCCAGGCGGCGGATCAACTGGCCGGCGCGCGGCAGCTGCAGGTCCGGGTCCGTGCCGAGGCCGGCGTCGATCAGGATGGTGCGGTCGCCGCTGCGCACCACCATCACGTTCAACGCCCAGTCGAACGCGTCCTGCGGCAGATACATTTCCTCGAACCACTCCGCGCGTTCGGACGGCTCGACGTTGTGGCCGAGCATCTTCGTCGGCAACGGCAACACGCCGTCGCTGACTACCAGCACGTCTATGTCGCCGACCTTCAGTGCATAGCGCGACGGAACCAGTTCGTCGAGCGCGGTGGCGGCGGGAGTTGCGGTGTTTTCCAGGCTGAACATGATGAGATCTCCACGAGATGACTGCTGGCTGGCAGCAATGCGGGGCTGGCAGGTCGCCGGTGGCCCGAACGTTTCTGAAGCCCGCCCTCGCCCGGCGCAGGGCACATCGATGCGAGGCGGAGTGCCCGGCAGGACGGCGCTGCTAATTCGGTTGAAGGCGAGGTCCCTCGCCACAGGCGTTGGACTCAGACCACGGCAGGGCGCCGTGTGGAATCAGCGTAGGAAACGCGGGGGAAAGGCAGTAGACCCGTGGGCGGGCTCACGGTGTTGCCCGTTGCGCAGCAATGGCGGAAAAACCGGACGTGCCGCGTGACACGGATCGCTCAGGGCGGCATCGATGCGCCGATCAACCCGGGTACGACGATCATGAGAATGGCCATCGCAATGAGGGCCCGTGCACGTTGATGGTCGGCAAGTGCCACTGCGGGTTGCCGGAATGCGCAGATTGCGTTGCGCGGCACGAATGCAACCTTGTGTTGCGTGGTGGGCCCACCAGGATTCGAACCTGGAACCAAAGGATTATGAGTCCTCTGCTCTAACCGTTGAGCTATGGGCCCGCGTGCAGGGGCGCAAGTGTAGTGGAGGCCGGCGCGGGCGACCACACCGCCGGCCCTGCGCCGGCGTCAGTGGGTGGATTGCGAATAGGGCCGCATCCGCGGATCGCTGCCCCATTGGCGGTTGGGTTCGGCCTGCATGGTGAAGCGCAGTTCGCCGCCGGCCATGATCTCCTCGTGGCGCAGGAACGCGCGCTCCAGCGGCTTGCCGTCGAGGGTGGCGCCGCCGATGTAGGGATGGGCGTCGTCGAGGCCGTCGGCGACGATGGTGAAGCGTTCGCCATTGGGCAGGTTCAAGGTGGCGCGCGGCAGGAACGGGCGGCCGATGACGTATTCGTTGCTGCCCGGCGTGACCGGGTAGAAGCCCAGCGCGGTGAACACGTACCACGCCGACATCTGGCCGAGGTCGTCGTTGCCGGCCAGTCCGTCGGGGCGCGGCGCGTACTGGGTGTCCATGATCCGCTTGAGCCGCGCCTGGGTACGCCACGGCTGGCCTGCATAGGCATAGAGGTAGGCGACGTGGTGGCTGGGTTCGTTGCCGTGGGCGTACCAGCCGATCAGGCCGGTGATGTCCTCCATGTGCTCGAACACCGCCGGGTCCACCTTCGCATCGAACACGTCGTCGAGCCGTTGCAGCAGCTTGTCCGCGCCGCCGTGCGCGGCGGCCAGCCCGGCCACGTCCTGCGGCACGTACCACGAGTACTGCCAGGCGTTGCCCTCGGTGTAGTCGCTGCCGTAGCCGCTGGCATCGGGATCGAACGGCTCGCGGAAGCCGCCATCGCGCTTGCGTGCGCGCATGAAGCCGGTGGCGGGGTCGAAGGCGTTCTTCCAGTTGCCGGCGCGCATGGCGAACTCGGCGGCGACGTCCTCGCGCCCCATCGCCGCGGCCATGCGCGCGATGCTCCAGTCGTCGTAGGCGTATTCCAGCGTCTTGCTTGCCGCCTCGCCTTCCTCGTCGATCGGCACCCAGCCCAGCTCGCGGTACTGGGCGATGCCGTCGTAGGGGCCGTAGTCGGCGCTGGCGACCATCGCCTCCAGCGCCTCGTCGGCATCGAAGCCACGGATGCCTTTCATGTAGGCGTCGGCGATCACCGGCACGCCGTGGTAGCCGATCATGCACCACGTCTCCAGGCCGTGGAACGACCAGACCGGCAGGATGCCGTAGGGGCTTTCGCGGCGCGCGGCCAGCAGCGAGTTGACCATGTCGCTGCTGCGCTGCGGCGGCTGCAGCAGGGTCATCAGCGGATGCAGCGCGCGGTAGGTGTCCCACAGCGAGAAGGTCGAATAGTGGGTCCAGCCCTTTGCCTGGTGCACGGCGTTGTCCGGGCCGCGGTAGCGGCCGTCGCTGTCCATGAACAGGGTCGGGCCGAGCATGCTGTGGTACAGCGCGGTGTAGAAGCTGGTGCGCAGTGGCGCCGGCGCATCCACGTCCACCGCCGCCAGCGCCTGCGCCCACTGCGTGCGGGCGGTGGCGCGCATGCCGTCGAAATCCCAGCCGGGCGCTTCGGCGTCGAGGTTGGCGATGGCGTTGTCCTCGCTGACCGGGGAGATCGACACCTTCACCAGCAGCGGCTCGCGCCCTCCATCGCCGAAATCGAAGCTGCCGACGAGTTGCCGGCCTTCGATCTGCGCGCGCGCGGCCGGGGCCTTCTCCGCCGGCGGCGGGAAGCCGCGGTAGGCGACGTCGGCCTCGGTATCGTGGAAGGCATGCCCGGCCAGCGGCCGCGAGAAGCGCATGGCGAAATACAGCTGGCGCCCGGGCGCCCAGCCGCGAGTCTGGCGGTAGCCGGTCACGGTGCCGTCCGCGCGCAGCCGCAGGCGCGACCACAGGACCTTGCCGGGGTAGTCGTACATGCTGGTGCGCAGGTCGACCAGCACGTGCGCCGGCTGGCCTTCCGGGAAGGCATAGCGGTGCATGCCCACGCGCGCGCTGGCGGTCAGCTCGGCACGCACGCCGTAGTCGTCCAGGGTGACGGCGTAGTAGCCCGGCTCCGCTTTCTCGTCCTCGTGGCGGAAGCGCGAGGTGTAGCCGCTGCCGGGCCTGTCGGCATCGCCGCGTTCGTACTTCACCTCGCCGGCGATCGGCATCAGCAGCACGTCGCCGAGGTCGGAGTGGCCGGTGCCGGAGAAGTGGGTGTGCGAGAAGCCGACGATGGTGCGGTCGTCATGGCGGTAGCCGGCCGCCCAGCCATAGCCTTCCTTGCGCGACTTGATTTGGGTGTCGGGGCTGAGCTGGATCATGCCGTGCGGCACCGTCGCCCCGGGGTAGGTGTGGCCTTCGCCGCCGGTGCCGATGAACGGGTCCACCGCCGCCACCGCGCGCTCGCCGGCACCGTCGCCCGCCACCGCCGCGCCCGCCAGCAGCGCCAGCGCCAACCCCCACTTCGCCTGTCCGACCGTCATCACCCGCCCCTTTTGGACCGATCCAATGCAGGCGTCGAAAATACCATCCGCCGCTGCCGCGAAGGTGGTACGACCTTCCATAAACGGAAAAGCCCCGCTTGCGCGGGGCCTTTCCTGCCGCTCCCGCGACGGGCGCGGGCCGGGTGGGTCACTCGATGTCGAGGAAGCTGCGCAGCTGCTCGGAGCGGCTCGGGTGGCGCAGCTTGCGCAGCGCCTTGGCCTCGATCTGGCGGATGCGCTCGCGGGTGACGTCGAACTGCTTGCCCACTTCTTCCAGCGTGTGGTCGGTGTTCATGTCGATGCCGAAGCGCATGCGCAGCACCTTGGCTTCCCGCGGGGTCAACCCGGCCAGCACGTCGCGCACGGTCTCGGACAGGTTGATGTTGGTGGTGTTGTCGATCGGGGACTCCACGTTGGTGTCCTCGATGAAGTCGCCCAGATGCGAATCCTCGTCGTCGCCGATCGGGGTTTCCATCGAGATCGGCTCCTTGGCGATCTTCATCACCTTGCGGATCTTGTCCTCGGGCATGTCCATTTCCTTGGCCAGCTCCTCCGGGGTGGCCTCGCGGCCGTACTGCTGGAGCATCTGCCGGGAAATGCGGTTGAGCTTGTTGATCGTCTCGATCATGTGCACCGGGATGCGGATGGTGCGTGCCTGGTCGGCGATCGAGCGGGTGATGGCCTGGCGGATCCACCACGTCGCGTAGGTCGAGAACTTGTAGCCGCGGCGGTACTCGAACTTGTCCACCGCCTTCATCAGACCGATGTTGCCTTCCTGGATCAGGTCGAGGAACTGCAGGCCGCGGTTGGTGTACTTCTTGGCAATCGAGATCACCAGGCGCAGGTTGGCCTCGACCATTTCCTTCTTGGCCTTGCGCGCCTTGGCTTCGCCGTAGGCCATGACGCGGCTGATTTCCTTCAGCTCGTCCAGGCTCAGGTGCGCGGCCTTCTCCACGTCCAGCGTGGACTGCTGCTCGGAGATGATCTGCTCCTTGACGTCGCGCAGCGCCGAGGACCACTTCTGCTTGCGCTTGATCGCGTCCTCCACCCACTCCAGGTTGGTCTGGTTGCCTTCCCAGGAGCGGATGAAGTCCTTGCGCGGCATGCGCGCGGTGACCGTGGCCAGGTGCAGCACGCGGCGTTCCTGCGCCTTGACCTGCGCCATCGTGTCGCGCAGCTGGCGCACCAGCACGTCGGTCAGCGGCAGCGGCAGCTTGAGGGTGACGAAGGTGGCCGACAGCTCCTCGCGCAGCTTGGCCTGCGCCTTGGCGTCGCCCTTGGCGTGGGCCTTCTTGAACTTGGCCAGGTCGCTGGCCAGCTGTTCCATGCGGCTGGCGACTTCGGCCGGGTCCGGACCGGTCGGGCCGGTATCCTCCTCGCCGCCGTCCTCGTCCTCGTCCTCGTCGGCCTCCGAATCGCCGTCGTCGCTGCTGTCGTCGCTGTCGGCGGCGGCGGCCGGCGCCGGCACTTCCTCGGCCAGGTCGTTGAAGCCGACGATCACTTCGGCCAGGCGCTTCTTGCCTTCCTTGTGCAGCTCGTAGTCGGCCAGCACCGACTCGACGGCCGGCGGGAACGTGCCGAGCGCGGCCTGCACCCGGCCCAGGCCTTCCTCGATGCGCTTGGCGATGGCGATCTCGCCCTCGCGGGTCAGCAGCTCGACCGTGCCCATCTCGCGCATGTACATGCGCACCGGGTCGGTGGTGCGGCCACCCTCGGTGTCCAGCGCGGTCAGAGCGGCAGCGGCTTCCTCGGCGGCGGTGTCGTCCACCTCGCGGTTGCCGGTGTTGCCGTCGCTCAGGCTCAGGGTGTCGGCATCGGGCGCCACTTCATGGACGTCGATGCCCATGCCGGTGATCAGGCCGATGATGTCCTCGATCTGCTCCGGGTCGACCATGTCGTCGGGCAGGTGGTCGTTGACTTCGGCGTAGGTCAGGTAGCCCTGTTCCAGGCCCTTGCTGATCAGTTGCTTGATATCGGATTGCTGGGCAGGACGTTCGTTGGCCATGTAGTGCTCGCGCCACCGGCAGGGGGTAAGGAAGAGAACCTACTATTATACCAGCGCCGCGGGACGCCTGCCGTGCGGTGGTTTCACGGGCGTCACGGGCGACGGGCGGCGGTTCAGGCGCCGGCCTTGAGCAGGAAGGTGACCGGGCCATCGTTGACCAGGCTGACCACCATATGGGCACCGAAACGGCCGGTTTCCACCTCCGCGGCATGTTTTTCACGGCAGATCGCCACCAATCGGTTGAAAATCCGTTCAGCCTCGGCCGGTGCCGCCGCGCTGGTGAAGCCGGGCCGCATGCCCGAGCGGGTGTCGGCGGCCAGCGTGAACTGGCTGACCAGCAGCAGGCCACCACCGGTATCGCGCAGGGAAAGGTTCATCCTGCCGGCATCGTCGGCGAAAACCCGGTAACCGAGCAGACGCTCGGCCATCCGCGCCAGCGCCGCCTCGTCATCTCCCGGTTCGACCCCGACCAGCGCCAGCAGGCCCGGGCCGATCTGCCCGACCACCGCCTCGTCGACACTGACCGACGCCTGGGCAACACGCTGGATCAAGGCAAGCATGGACACTCCTGCGGGATGGGCCGCCCATCATGGCATCCGGGCGCAGCCGCTAGACTTGCACGGATGAAACCGGAAACCACCGCCCGCCTCTATCATCGCCTTGCCGCCGCGCTGACCGGCCTGCCGTGGTCGTGGCTGCGCGCCTTGGCCGATGCCGCGGCATGGCTGTGGCGGCGCATCGACGCGAGGGAAAGCCGGGTGACCCGCCGCAACCTGGAGCTGGCCTACCCGGAACTGTCCGCCGCGCAGCGCGCGCGACTGCACCGCGACGTGCTGCGCAGCACCGCCCGGCAAACGCTGGAAACGCTGTACCTGTGGACCCACGATCCCGCCGCCAACCTTGCCCGCCACCTGCGCGAGCGCCACGGCCAGGCGCTGTACGACGCGGCGCGGGCCTCCGGCAAGGGGGTGATCGTGGTCGCCCCGCACTACGGCAACTGGGAGCTGCTGAACCAGTGGCTGGCCTCGCGCGGGCCGTTCGCCTTCGTCTATGCCCCGCCCGAAAGTCCCGCCGGCAACGCCTTCCTGCAGCTGGCCCGTGGCGGCGACAACGTGCGCCAGGTGCGCGCCGAAGGCGCGGCGGTGCGGCAGCTGTTCAAGGTGCTCAAGGACGGCGGCACGGTCGCCATCCTGCCCGACCAGCAGCCGAAGAACGGCGACGGCGTGTTCGTGCCGTTCTTCGGCGTGCAGGCGCTGACCATGACCCTGGTCAACCGGCTGGCCGAGCGCACCGGCGCCACCGTGCTCTGCGCCTGGTGCGAACGCACCGGACCCGGCCTGCAGTTCGCCCTGCACGTGGAGCCGGCGCCGGAACGGATCGCCGACCCCGACCCGCAAACCGCCGCCACGGCCCTCAATGCCGGCGTCGAGCGCATCGCCCGGCGCGACCCGGCGCAGTACCAATGGACCTACAAGCGCTACAGCCTGCGCCCACCCGGCAGCGGCGAAGCCAACCCCTACGCCACCGCGCGGCACCCGCACTGATGCCCCGCGCCACACACCGTTCCACCCGCCACGGCGATTGAATCCCCGGTCGGCGGCCCCCATCAGGTTCACGATGAACGCCTCGCTTCCCTCCCAAGCCTCCCGCACTTTCGGCGAAACCGCTGCCATCCGCTGCGAGCGCGCCGCCGCCGAACTGCGCGCCGGGCGGCCGGTGGTGGTCACCGGCGGCCAACGGCGGCTGGCCACGCTGGCACTGGACAGCGCTTCCCCGGCCGGCTACGCCGCCTTCGCCGCGGCGGCCGATGGGCGGCACTACCTGTTCCTGACCGCCCCGCGTGCCCGCACGCTGGGGCTGGATACCGCGCACGGCATCCGCATCGCGCTGGCCGGGCACGACTTCGCGCAACTGCCGGCCCTGGCCTGGCTGCGCGATGCGACCGCACCGCAGGACGGCCTGCACGAAGGCGACGACCTCGACGACGCCGCCACCGAAATCGCGCGCCTGGGCCTGCTGCTGCCGGCGCTGATATCGGTGGAACTGCCGGTCGGCGCGACGCCGTTCGACGGCTGCCTGCAACTGGCGCTGGCCGACCTGCGCAGCGGCGCCACCCAGGCCGGGCAGGACTACGAGCTGGTCACCCGCTCGCCGGTGCCGCTGCGCGACATCGGCATGACCGAGTTCGCCGTGTTCCGCGGCGGCGTGGCCCAGCGCGACCAGGTGGCGGTGATCGTCGGCTCCCCGGACATGGCCGGCGCCGTGCCGGTGCGCGTGCATTCCTCGTGCCTGACCGGCGACCTGTTCGGCTCGCTCAAGTGCGACTGCGGCGACCAGCTGCGGCGCGGCCTGCGCACGCTCAAGGAACTGGGCGGCGGCATCCTGCTGTACCTGGACCAGGAAGGCCGCGGCACCGGCATCGCCGCCAAGATGCGCGCCTACGGCTACCAGCACGAGGGCCTGGACACCATCGACGCCGACGCCCAGCTCGGCTTCGGCGCCGACGAGCGCCGCTACGGCAGCGCGGTGGCGATGCTGCGCGCGCTCGGCGTGCAGCGCATCCAACTGCTGACCAACAACCCGACCAAGGTGCAGCACCTGCGCAACGCCGGCATCGAGGTGCTCGGCTGCGTGCCGATAACCGGCGAGATCACCGCCGAAAACGAGCAGTACCTGCGCACCAAGGCCACGCGCGCCGGCCATCACCTGGACGTGGACGCGCTGATCATGGCCGCGCAGTGAGGCAGGAACGAGTGGAGAGGAACGAGCAAAGGCAACAGCGATTGCCGCAAGCGTCGGCCGCCTTTGTTCGTCGCCTTTTCCCGAATCCTTCATTTTCACCTTCGCGGGAATGATGGGCTCCTGCTTGATGGTGGCATTCTGATGGTTCGCCCGATTGCGGGGCAGGCACACAGATGTTCCGTAGAGCGGGGCTTGCCCCGCTGAGGCGTTCCCGGCTGAGCCTCAGCGGGGCAAGCCCCGCTCTACAAGAGATGGCACACCCTTGGCATCGCTCGAAGCGGCTCCCCGCCATCGGGCGAACAACGCTTTTTGATTGCGGTTGCTTCACGCCGCGAACCCGCTTCTACTCGTTCCTCGTTCCTCTCCACTCGTTCCTCCCGCAGCCCCATGCACCCACCCGAACTCCCGGACACCCCCGACGCCCCCTGGCAACCGCTGCCGGCACGCGGCGCGTTGTTCGCCGCCGCCGGCAGCGGACTGGGCATGGCGCTGATGCTGGGCATGGCCTGCGCCCTGCTGATGCTGGTGCTGCGTCTTCCGCAGGCGTTGCTGGCCCTCCTTGCCGGCATCGCCGTCGGTGTCCTGGCCGGTGCATGGTTCGGCTGGCGCCGGCACCGGCGCACGTTCTGGCGGCTGGACGCGCAGGCGCTGGCCGTGCGCCGCGGCCACCTGTGGCACAGCGAAAGTCTTGTCCCGATATCGCGCGTACAGCACCTGGACCTGCGCCGCGGCCCGCTGCAACGCGCCGCCGGGCTGGCGACACTGGTCGTGCATACCGCCGGCACCCGCATGAACACCGTGGCCATCGCCGGGCTGGAACAGGCCGACGCCGAACGCCTGCGCGACCGGCTCGCGCACCAGCTCGACCACGACGACGCGCTGTGAACCACCCCGGACCGCCGGCGGACGGACAGGAGCAACGGCTGCACCCGTGGTCGTGGCTGTTCGCGTTGCAGCAGCAGGTGCAGCAGTTCCTGCTGCCGCTGGTGGCGCTGCTGTTCTTCGGCAGCCGCCGCGAGGACGGCCAATGGCCGTTCCAGCTGGTCACGCTGGCGGTGGTGGCGGCACTGGTCGCCAGCGCGCTGCTGCAATACCTGACCTACCGCTACCGCATCGGCCGCGACGCACTGGTCATCCGCAGCGGCATCCTCGAACGCACCCGGCGCGAGATCCCGTTCGCGCGCATCCACAACGTCGTCGTCCACCAGAACCTGCTGCACCGCCTGTTCGGCGTGGCCGAACTGCGCCTGGAATCGGCGGCCGGCAGCAAGCCCGAGGCGGAGATGCGGGTGCTGCGGCTGCAACAGGCGCTGGAACTGGAACGGCTGATCCGCCACGGCAGCCATGCCACGGCCGCAGGCGAGGCCCCGACCGAACCGGCCAGCGAAGTGCTGCTGACGCTGCCGTTGCCCGAGCTGGTGCGGCAGGGGCTGATTTCCAACCGCGCGATGGTGGTGATGGCCGCGTTGGTCGGCGCCGCCTGGCAGATGTTCCCGCGCGAGCTGGTCGAGGACTTCATCCGCGAACAGGGCCGCCAGGCCTTCGGCTATGCCAGCGGGCTGCAGCTGGCCACACCGACGCTGCTTACCGGCGGCCTGCTCGCGCTGCTGCTCGCACTGGTGCTGATGCGGCTGTTGTCCATCGCGCTGGCAATCGTGCAGTACCACGGCTTCCGCCTGAGCGAGCAGGAGCGGCGCCTGACCGTGGAGCGCGGCCTGCTCACCCGGTTGCGCAGCAGCGTCGCCCGGCGCCGCATCCAGGCCTGGACGCTGCGCGAAGGCCTGCTGCACCGGTTGTTCCGGCGTCGCCAGCTGCGCGTGGACATCGCCGGCGGCGGCACCGGGGAGCAGGACGGGCGGGCGCTGAAGGAACTGGTGCCGCTGGCACCGCCGGCGTCCTGCGATGCGCTGCTGCAACAGCTGCTGCCCGGCGTGCAGTGGCCGCCGACGCACTGGCAGGCGGTATCCACCCGCGGCTGGTGGCGGCTGTGCCTGCCCGCGCTGTTCGTCACCGGCGTGGCGACGACCCTCGCCTGCCTGCGTTTCGGCGGCTGGGGCCTGCTGCCGCTGCTGTGGCTGCCGTGGTCGCTGTTCAACGCGCACCGCCAGGTCACGCGCATGGCCTACAGCATCGATGCGCGACGGGTGGCAGTGCGCGGCGGCTGGTGGAGCCGCTGGTGGCGCATCGCCGAACTGGACAAGCTGCAGGCGCTGCGGCTGGACCGTTCACCGCTGGACCACTGCTTCGGCACCGCCACGCTCACCCTCGACACCGCCGGCGCCTTCGGCGCGCAGCCGCTGCGGCTGCGCTTCCTCGAAGAGGCGCAGGCGCGCGAACTGATGGAGCGGCTCGGCAGGGAGATGGCGCGGCGGCGGTTGCGCTGGTGAGCGAACGCCACCACCGCGGCGTAGCTGCCGGGCTTGCCCGGCACGGGGCCGTCCCCGTGACCAGCCAGTAGGTCGGGGCTACGTCCCCGACGGCGGCATGCAGGCACGAAGCATCGTGGGCATAGCAGCCCGCCTTCAGCGCCGCGCCGGGCCCCAATAGCCGATGCGCCTGCGGATCTTGAGCTTGCGCCACAGGTTCATCGGCTTGGGCTTGCGGTTGCGCGCGCCAGCGGCGATGAAATCGTCGATGGCCTGCAGGATGCGTTCGCTGGACCTGCCGTCGCGGTACGGGTGCAACTGGTCGGCGAACCGGCGCACCGCGGCCATCAGTTCCGGCGGCCGCGACAGCGCGGTGCGGATGGCGCCCTCGAACTGCGCCGGATCGTCGATGTCGATCAACTGCGGGCCCGGGCGGCGGTTCTTGAAGGTGACGACCGGCTTGTAGGTCAGCAGGAACTCGTTGAGCGCCGAGGAGGTATCCGAGCACATCATGTCGACCTGCGGGAACAGGTCCAGGATGTTGTCGTCGTCGGCGAAGCGCAGGTAGTCGTTTTCCAGCGCGCGGTACCTGGCCACCATCTCCGGGTCCATCTTCGGGTGGAAGGTGACGATCCAGCGCCACTCGCCGGTGCGCGACAGGCGCTGGATCTCGTCATGCAGGATGCCGGCCGCGCTCCACGAGGGCGAGAACGTGGAGTGGTACAGGATCACCGGCGGCTCGCGGACCGGCTCCGGCTCATCGTGCAGCTGGCTCATGAACGGGTCGATCTTCGGGAACCCGGTTTCGACCACCGAGAAGTGCCCCAGCTTCTCCGACAACGCCGTGAACGCGGCGGTGTCGCGCGGCCCGGTGGTGCAGTACAGGTCGAAGAAGCCGCGGATGTAGATGTGGCGCGGCTTGCCCGCATCGAAACCGTGGAAGGTCTCCACCTTCACGCCGGGGAAGAAATGCGGCACCGCGTTCGACGAGGTGATCACCGCGCAGGGGTTCCAGTCGCGTACCTGCTGCACGCTGAGCAGGGTCTCGTCGGCGGCCAGGTCCTCGGCGCCAGGACCATCGAAGAACCACGCCGCCTCGTCGCCACGCGCACGGATCGCCGCCTGCAACGGGCGCAGGATGGCCAGCGCATAGCGCTCGGACCCATACAGCAGATAGTGGCGTGGCACGTGGCGGCTCCCTGGATATCCCGGATACACGCCGATTATCGCATCGCCCGTGCGGCACGTCGCTGCTAGGCTTTGCTCCCGGTTGCCGCCATTCCACCACCTCATGCCGAGCCCGTCCGCTTCACCGTCCCCCGCGCGCCTGTCGGCCTGCATCATCGCCTTCAACGAAGCCGACCGGATCGGCGACTGCCTGTCCTCGCTGGCATTCTGCGACGAGATCGTGGTGGTGGACTCATTTTCCGGCGATGCCACGGTGGCCATCGCCGAAGCGGCCGGCGCGCGCGTGCTGCAGCGCGCCTTCGATGGCTTCCGCAGCCAGAAGGCGTTCTGCGTGGCGCAGGCCAGCCACGACTGGGTCCTGTGCCTGGACGCGGACGAACGCATCGACGCCACGCTCCGCGCGGCCATCGAGGCCGAACGCAATGCCGGTTTCGTGCGCGCTGGCGGCTACCGCTTCGCACGCTGCTCGGAATACTTCGGCCGCTTCCTGCGCCACGGCACCGCCTACCCCGACCGCGTGCTGCGGCTGTTCGACCGCCGCCACGGCGGCTGGCACGGCGACCGCGAGATACACGAAGCGGTGACGGTGAATGGCCCGGTCGCCCTGCTCCCGGGCGACCTGCTGCACCATCCCTACCGCAGCTTCCTGCAATTGCTGGACAAGAAGCAGAAATACGCGAGGATGATGGCCGAACACGAGTTCAGCCGCGGCAAGCGCGCCAGCCTGGGCAAGCTGGTCGCGGCGCCCGCCTGGCGCTTCTTCCGCAGCTACGTATTCAAGCGCGGCTTCCTGGACGGCTGGCCGGGACTGATCGAAGCCTTCGTCAGCGCCAACTACGTGCGGCAGAAAACCATCATGCTGTGGTTGCTGCAGAACGGGCAGCCCCTGGCCGACCCGCCGCGCACTCAGTCCTGAGCCTGCGCCCGGCGGCCTCGACCAGCGACAGGCCGCACAACACCCCCACCAGCGTGGCGTACGTGGCCGTGGTGATCTGGTGGGCGAACATCGACTGGGTCAGGCCGCACAGCGCATAGGCGACCACCAGCATCACCCCGGCCGCGGCCGGGCCACGGAAGCCGTCCTCGCCGCTGCGCCGGTGCAGGCGGACGAACAGCCACAACGGCAGGCCATACACCGCCAGCAGCAACAGCAGGCCGGGGATGCCCTGGGTGGCCGCCCACTCGGCGACATCATTGTGGGCATGCCCCAGATGGCAGCGTGATTCGCTTCCGCTCACCCGCCGCATGCAATCGGGCAGGCGCTGCATGGCCTTGTCGAAATGGCCAATGCCGATCCCGGTCCACGGCCGTTCGCGGAAGGTATCCCAGGCCACGTTCAGCAGTTCCAGGCGGGCACCGGCCGAGGAATTCATGTCTCCCCGTTCCAGCCGCTGGACATCGCTGTGCAGCTCGTCCAGCCGGGTCTGCTCGCGCAGCCCGGGTACCGCCAGCAACAGCACGGCGGCGGCCAGCACCAGGCCCGACAGCATCGCCAGGCGGACGTGCCCCCGGCCCCAGCGCAACGAAAACACCAGCGCCAGCAGCAACGCCAGCATCGCCGGCCATGCGCCACGGCTGCCGCTGAGCAGGATCACGCAGCCTCCTGCGGCCATGCCGGTCACGATCCAGCCCCAATGGCCGGGCGCGCGGCAGAACACCAGCAGGACCATCAGCACCAGCGAGACGTCGGCCAGCACGATGGCATTGGTCCACGCCTCGGCACGCGCCTGGCCACCGACCACCTGGGCCACCGCTATCGCCAGTGTGGCGAACAACCCTGCCCACGCTCCCCACCACAAGGCCTGCCTGGATGGTCGCAACGCACATACCCACAGCGCCGCCCACGGCATGACCAGGAAGCGGGAGACCTTGTCCACCTCGCGCACGGAGCGGTCGCTACCCCAGGCCGACACCATGCCCAGCGCCACGACCACCACCGCCAACCCCAGCAGCAGGCGCACGACGGGTTTCACCGGCAGGCGGGCACGCCACAGGTAGTCGATCCCGAACAGGCTGGTGACCACCAGCAGCAGGCCGAACGGCAGCAGGTTCGCGGGCAGGCTGAGCACGAGGGCCGGCAACAGGAACAGCGCCGATGTCGCGATCAGGTGCAGCAGCCGCCAACGCCGGCCGCGGGCGTCGGGAACAATGGGCGGTGGCGGGAGCAGACTCATTGGTACGCATTGACTCCTGCGCGGTGAACCGTCCCTCACGGCGGGCCGTCCGTTCCCCGGCATCAAGGCCGAAATGATAGCGGGCATGCGGACAGGAGCCTGACCGCCAACCCACCGCCGAACATCATGAAAACCACCTGCAGCGCGGCAGGCTCAGTGCCGCTTCAACAACCTCGCCTGGAAGAACCCGTCGCCATCCTGTTCGCCGGGGAGCCGCTGCCGGCTTCCCCCGTCATCATGGCCGAAGGCTTCCGGCAGGGCGTCGATGCGCGCATCCGGCGTCCGCGCGAGGAACGCCGCCACCTGCTGCTGGTTCTCGCGGCGCAGGATCGAACAGGTCGAATACAGCAGCACGCCACCCGGGCGCAGCACCTGCCACAGCGCATCCAGCAGGCGTGCCTGCAGCGCCACCAGCGCATCGATGTCCGCGGCACGGCGGTGCAGCAGCACGTCCGGCTGGCGGCGGACGATGCCGGTGGCCGAACACGGCGCGTCCAGCAGCACCGCGTCGAACGGTTCGCCATCCCACCATGCGGCGGTATCGGCGGCGTCGGCGGCCTGCACCCGGGCATGGGCGCCCACGCCGGTGCGCGCGAAGGTTTCGCCGATGCGCTGCAGGCGTCGCGCATCCACGTCCAGCGCCAGCAGGCGCAGCGTCGGGTCTCGTTCGAGCAGGTGCGCCGACTTGCCGCCGGGCGCCGCGCAGGCATCCAGCACGTGCGCGCCGGCCTCCGGCGCCAGTGCGTCGGCCACCTGCTGCGCGGACAGGTCCTGCACCGACACCGCGCCCTGCGCGAAGCCCGGCAGGCCGTTCACCGCCACCGGCACCTGCAGCCGGATGGCGTCGGCGGCCAGCGGCGAAGCCTCGGCGGCGATGTCCGCTTCGCGCAGCAACTGCAGATAGGCATCGCGCGAATACCGCTGGCGGTTGACCCGCAGCCACAGCGGCGCCGGCTGCAGGCTCGCGGCAAGGACGTCGTCGGCCTGCTGCGGCCAGTCCTGTCGCACCTGCCGCAGCAGCCACTGCGGCCACGCGTCCTCGGCGCGTGCGGGGGGAAAGCCTTCGCGCTGGGCACGGCGCAGTACCGCGTTGACCAGCCCGGCCTGCCGCTCGCGGCCCAGCGCGCGCGCTGCCTCGACCGTGGCCGACAACGCCGCATGCGCCGGCAGCGCCAGCGCGTCGAGCTGGGCAAAGCCGGCCAGCAGCAGGCCCATCAGGTCGGCATCGCGCGACCCCAGCGGCTTCTGCAACCAGCGCTGCAGCGCCTGCTCGTAGACGTTGCGGCGGCGCAGGGCGGCGAAGCAGATGGCTTCGAGCAGCGCGCGGTCGCGGCTGTCGGCCAGTTTCGGCAGGGTGGCCGCGAGTTCGGCCTTCAGCGAACGGCCGCGGCCGACGACCGCGGCCAGCACCTTCGCCGCCAGCATCCGCGTCTGCACGCCGGGCACGCGGGCGGCGCCGCCATCCCGGGGGCCGGTTGCGGTTCCTGCCATACGCTCAGCTCCCAGCCTGCAGGTCGCGGCGTGCGTTGAGGTAGTCGGCGGCGGTGATCGCCTTGCCGCCCTCGCGCTGCACCACACGCAGGCGCAGCGCGCCCTGCCCACAGGCGATGTCGATGCCGTCGCGCGAAGCACCGAGCACCGTGCCCGGCGCCTTGCCGCGGTTGTCGTCGAGAGCCACCGCGCCGTGGATGCGCACGCGTTCGCCGGCCAGCATGGCCTCGGCCACCGGCCACGGGTTGAAGGCGCGCACCTTGCGCGCCAGTGCGGTGGCATCCTGCGCCCAGTCCAGCTTGGCCTCGGCCTTGTCCAGCTTGTGCGCGTAGGTGACCCCTTCGGCCGGCTGCGGGTGCGCCACCGGCTTCAGCCCGGCGCGCAGCAGGCCCAGGCCGTCGGACAGTACCTGCGCGCCCAGCGCCGCGAGGCGGTCATGCAGCAGCCCGCCAGTATCGGTATCGGCAATCGGCGTGCGCTGGCTCAGCAGCACCGGGCCGGTATCGAGGCCGGCCTCCATCTGCATCAGGCAGACGCCGGTTTCGGCATCGCCGGCTTCGATCGCACGCTGGATCGGCGCCGCGCCGCGCCAGCGCGGCAGCAGCGAGGCATGCACGTTCCAGCAGCCGTGGGTGGGAATGGCCAGCACCGCCTTCGGCAGGATCAGGCCATAGGCCACCACCACCATCAGGTCCGGCTGCAAATCGCGCAGTTGCTGCTGCGCCTCGGACGTCTTCAACGTTTCCGGCTGGAATACCGGGATGCCGCGGGCGATCGCGTCGAGCTTGACCGGCGAGGGCATCAGCCCGCGGCCACGGCCAGCCGGGCGGTCGGGCTGGGTGTAGACGGCCACCACCTCGTGCTGGCGGGCGGCCGCGCCCAACGAGGCAACGGCGAATTCCGGCGTACCGGCGAAGACGATTTTCATGGTGATGGATCGGGGAATGGGGGAACAGGGAATGAAAGTGCACGTGGGCCGCCACGGTACGGCGCGGACGCCCCCGGTCGCGCGCAACCAATGGCTCTGGGGAACCGCAGCGGCCGACCGGGCTCAAGGAAAGATCATTCCCCGATTCCCCATTTCCGGCCGTCAAGCCACGTGCTTGCGCTGCTTGGCCAGCTTCTTGCGCACCATCTCGCGCTTGAGCGGGGACAGGTAGTCGATGAACAGCTTGCCATCCAGATGGTCCATCTCGTGCTGGATGCAGGTGGCCAGCAGGCCGTCGGCCGCCAGTTCCTGCTCGGTGCCCGTGCGATCGAGGAAGCGCACGACGATGGCATCGGCGCGGGTCACGTCGGCGAAGATGCCGGGCACCGACAGGCAACCCTCCTGGTAGACGCGGCCGCCTTCGCTGGCGCTGACGATGCGCGGGTTGATGAACACCTGCGGCACGTCGTGCTCTTCGCTGACGTCGATGACCATGAAGCGCTTGTGCACGTCCACCTGGCTGGCGGCCAGGCCGATGCCCGGCGCGTCGTACATGGTCTGGAACATGTCGTCGAGCAGTTGCTGGAAGGCCGGGGTGGTCACCTCGGCGGCATCGACCGGCGCGGCCTTGGTACGCAGGCGCGGGTCGGGGAATTCGAGAATGGGCAAAAGGGCCATGAAGGGCTACCGATATGGGGGTTGTGCCGTGCAATTCGGCAGGACGTCCCAATTCTAGCGCCTGCGCTTGCCCGGCGCCCCGGGTTCTGCACTATAGTGCGCGAACCTGTTGGGGAATCAGGCAGATCGCAATCATGCTGAAACAACTCCGTACGGTCGCCGCCGTCGCGTTGCTGACCGTCACGACCTATGCCGTGGCGGTGGAAGCCAATGGCACCCATCCCGAGACCTACGTGGTCAAGAAGGGTGACACGCTGTGGGACATCGCCGCCCGTTTTCTGAAGAAGCCGTGGCTTTGGCCGGAAATATGGCAGGCCAACCCGCAAGTCCAGAACCCGCACCTGATCTATCCGGGCGACGTCCTGAGCCTGGCCTACCTCGATCGGGTGACGCCGCAGGGGCAGGTCGAGCCGGGCCCGCGCCAAGACGCGCCGATCAACGCGGTGCCGCTGTCGGCGGTTGAACCGTTCCTGAAGAACCTGAACATCGTCGACAGCTTCAAGGAACTGCCCTACGTGGTCAGCCTGGAAGACAGCCGCCTGCGCGCCAGCGCCGGCCAGCAGGCCTACGTCCGCGGCCTGCCCGACGCCCAGCCCGGCCAGCGCTACATGGTGGTGCGCCCGACCGTGCGCTATGGCCAGCCCAAGCCCAGCGACGATCTCGACGCCCGTGGCGACACCACGCCGTTCAGCGGCAACCTGTGGAAGAGCTACGTCGCCAGCAGCGACCGCAGCGAACTGCTCGGCTACGAACTGGCCCAGGTCAACCTCGGCAGCGTGACCCACGTGGCCGCGGGCGAGGCCGGGGTCGCCACCCTGCTGCTGGAGGACAGCGGCCGCGAGGTGCGCGCCGGCGACCGGCTGGTGCCGGTGCAGGCCCAGCCCTACGACCTGCAGTTCATCCCGCACGCGCCGAACACCACGCTTGCCGACGGCGACATCCGCGTGCTGGCGGTGACCGACACCTTCACCTCCGGCGGCCCGCGCGACGTTATCGCCATCTCCGCCGGCGCCCGCGACGGCATCGACAACGGCACCGTGTTCTCCATCTGGCGCAGCGGCCGCCACGTCAACGACCAGGTCGCCGGCATGGCCAGCTCGCGCGCCGACGACGCCCTCAAGCATGGCGCCGGCCGCGTGGCGATGCCGGACGAATACGCTGCCCACGCGATGGTGTTCCGCACCTTCGACAAGGTCAGCTACGCGCTGGTGATGGAAGGCACCAAGCCGGCCCGCGTTGGTTACAAGCTCAAGCATCCCGACGCGCAGTAAGGCGTCGCGGCAAAACCCCACGCAGCATCACGACGGCGCCCCAGGGCGCCGTCGTCGTATCCACGCCAGCATCGGCCGATGGCTTCCCTCGTCCCCGGCGACACCGATGCATTGCTGGTGCTGGCCCTGTCCGGCGGCCCGCTGCGGCCGTTGCGCACGCTGCTCGACCAATGCGGCGACGCCACCCATGCCCTTTCGGCTACTGCCACCGCATGGCGCGAAGCCGGTTGCACGCCCGGCCAATGCCGCGCCCTCGCCACGCCCGACGCCGCCGCGCTGGAACGGGCGCAATGCTGGCTGCAGCGCCCGCGCCACCACCTGCTGGGCTGGCACGATCCCGACTATCCACCCCTGTTGCGCGACAGCTCCAATCCGCCACCGGCGCTGTTCGTCGATGGTGACCCGACCCGCCTGTGGCGGCCGGCGATTGCGGTGGTCGGCAGCCGCAACCCCAGCGCCGGCGGCCGCGACAACGCGCGCGAATTCGCCGCCGCGCTGGCCGCCGCCGGCATCACCATCGGCAGCGGGCTGGCCGCCGGCGTGGACGCCATCGCCCACCAGACCGCCCTGACCGGCGACGGCGGCACGTTCGCGGTGATCGGCACCGGCCCGGACATCGCCTATCCACGCCACCACGGGCCGCTGCAGGAGCAGGTGGCCGCCAACGGTGCGGTGGTCAGCGAATACCCGCCGGGCACGCCACCGCGCGGCGGCCAGTTCCCCGCGCGCAACCGGCTGCTGGCCGCGTTGACGCTGGGCACGCTGGTGATCGAGGCCGCCGAGCGGTCCGGCGCGCTGATCACCGCCCGGCTCGCCGCCGAGGCCGGGCGCGAGGTGTTCGCCGTGCCCGGCTCCATCCACAACCCGATGGCGCGCGGCTGCCACCGCCTGATCCGCGATGGCGCAACGCTGGTGACAGGCGCCGGGGACGTTCTCGACGACGTGGCCAACCTGGTCGGGGAACTGGCCGGCGCCTTGCAAAAGCGGTTGCACGCCCCCATCCAAAGCGACCCGGAAGCACTGCTTCCGGCCCCACCCCCACCGGACCCGGACTACCAGCGCTTGTGGCAAGCGCTGGGTCACGACCCAACCGGTATGGATTCATTGATCGAACGCACCGGATTGACGGCCGCCAGCCTGTCCTCCATGCTGCTGGTCATGGAACTGGAAGGTAAGGTATCGGCCGCCCACGGCCGCTATACCCGTATCTAAGGTTCTTCACCTCCACAGCGCCGTTGGCGCAGGCCGAGGGCAATGAAAGAGAGCATCCTGGACGTCCTGCTGTACCTGTTCGAACACTATTTCAGCGAGGATGCCGACCCGGTCCGCGACCGCGATTCCCTGCAGACCGGGCTGATCCAGGCCGGCTTCAGCCCGACCGAGATCAACAAGGCCTTCGACTGGCTCGACGCCCTGGCCGAACAACGCCCGGCCGTGGCCCGGCCACATGTCGCCGGGCCGGTGCGCATCTTCCACGGCGCCGAGCTGGACAAGCTGGACGTGGAATGCCGCGGCTTCCTGCTGTTCCTCGAACAGCAGGGCATCCTCGACGCCGACCAGCGCGAGCTGGTGCTGGACCGGGCGATGGCGCTGGACCAGGACGAGCTGGACCTGGACGACCTGAAGTGGGTGGTCTTGATGGTGCTGTTCAACCAGCCCGGCGCGGAAGCCGCCTACGCCTGGATGGAAACCCAGATGTTCGTCGACGAACCCGAACCCCTGCACTGAAACAACCTGAAGCCCCTCTCCCACCGGGAGAGGGGTTGGGGTGAGGGTGCGGGCGAAGCCTCGCAGCACCCAACTCCTTGAGGCTTCGCTCGTACCCTCATCCGCCCCTTCGGGGCACCTTCTCCCGAAGGGAGAAGGGAAAACCCGGCACTGACACCAAAGGAATCCCCCGTGAGCCAGTGGTTTTACGCCGACGACAACCGCGAACGCCGCGGCCCGCTGCCTGCCGAAAACATCGTCGAACTGTTCCGTTCCGACCGCATCGTCGGCGATACCCTGGTCTGGCGCGAAGGTGCCGGCGACTGGCAGCCGCTGCGCAACTTCGCCGCCGAGCTGGGGCTGGACGAGGCCACGCCGCCTTCCGCCGGCCCCGCCGCGCCGCCATTGCCGCCGCCGGTGCAGCACCTGCCCCCGGCCGCCCCGGTCATATCCACGCCCCCTGCCAAACCGGGCCTGTCCGGCTGCGCCATCGTCGGCATCGTCGTCGCGGTGGTCGGCGTGGTGCTGGTCGCCATCGCCGGCATCCTCGCGGCCATCGCGGTGCCGGCCTATGCCGAGTACGTGCAGCGCTCGAAAACCGCCATCGCCTACGGCCAGCTGTTGCCGTTGCAGGCCGAAGTGGCGGCCTTCGCGCAGGCCCACGGCCGCTGCCCGGTCAATGGCGACGACGGCTTCGGCGAACCGGAAGCGCTGGCCGCCGGCGAGGTGGCCTCAGTGCGCGTCGGCCGTTTCGGGAACGGGCATTGCGGCATCGAGGCGCGCCTGCACGTCCCCGGCCGCGACGCGCTCGATGGCAAGGCGATCTGGCTCGACTACGATAGCGACACCGGCACGTGGCAATGCAGCTCCGACGTGGCAGACAAGTTCCTGCCCACGGGTTGCCGCGGCTGATGCCGGGCACAAATCAATTCTTTCCGGGGAAAACCAAGAAATGAGCGAGTGGTACTACGCCGATGCCCGGCGCGAGCGGCACGGCCCGGTGGACGCGGGCGTCATCCGCGACAAGTTCCGAAGCGGGGAACTGGACCTGTCCACGCTGGTCTGGTGCGAGGGCATGATGGAATGGAAGCCGCTTTCGGCGATGGCCGACGAGCTGCAGTTGCTGGTGCAGGCCAATACCGGCATCGACCTGCGCGCGGACTACACCGCCATCGAGAACGGTACCGCCACCTACACTCCCTATGCCGCGTCGGCGGCCACGCTGGAGGAACGGAGTTCGGCGGTACAGGGCGGGGAAATCGTCCACGCCGGGCTGTGGCGGCGCTTTGCCGCCTCGTGCATCGACAGCATCGTCACCGCCGTGGCCTCGTATGCGCTGCTGATCCCGCTGTTCCTGGTGTTCGGCCTGAGCATGAGCGCGCTGGCGCAGTCCGAGCTGGCCGGCGCCGGCGTGTCGATCGGCTTCATGGTGACCCAGTACTCCATCAGTATCCTGGTGCCGGCGCTGTATTTCGGCTGGATGCAGTCGTCCAGCAGCATGGCCAGCCTCGGCAAGATGGCGGTGGGCATCAAGGTGGTGCGCGGCAACGGCGAGCGCCTGAGCTTCTGGCGCAGCTTCCTGCGCTACATCGTCCTGATCCTGTTTACCCTGGTCACCTGCGGCCTGGGCATGTTCATCGCCGGCCTGATGGTGGCCTTCACCGAGCGCAAGCAGGGCGTGCACGACATGATCTGCGACACCCTGGTGGTGGACCGGTGGGCCTTCACCAATCACCCGGAATGGCAGCAGCGCGGGCTGGGCACGGTGACCATCGTGGTGCTGTCGATCTTCGGCCTGCTGATGCTGGTCGGCATCATCGGCATCGTGGCCCTGTTCGGCATCCTCGCCAGCCACGGCCGCTGAGGCGCCGGCCGCGGGTGCTTGACAGCGCCCACCCCGGCATGATTCCTCTAGAAAAGGAAGAAAGCTGAACGCCCGGGCACCTGCCCGGGCGTCGGCATATCCATCACGGCCGAATCGGCTTCACTAACGGGCGCGTTTGCGCCACCCTAGCGCCCCACCGGGGCACCCCCGCCCCAAGAAAGCAACGACATGCCCAAGCACCTGCTCATCGTCGAATCGCCGGCCAAGGCCAAGACGATCAACAAATACCTCGGCAAGGACTTCACCGTCCTGGCCTCGTATGGGCATGTGCGCGACCTGGTGCCGAAGGAAGGCGCGGTCGATCCCGACCACGGCTTCGCGATGCGCTACGACCTGATCGAGAAGAACGAGAAGCACGTCGAGGCCATCGCCAAGGCGGCCAAGGGTGCCGACGACATCTTCCTGGCGACCGACCCGGACCGCGAAGGCGAGGCGATCAGCTGGCACATCGCCGAGATCCTGAAGGAACGCGGGCTGCTGAAGGACAAGCCGATGCAGCGGGTGGTGTTCACCGAAATCACCCCGCGCGCGATCAAGGAAGCGATGAACCAGCCGCGTGCCATCGCCGCCGACCTCGTCGACGCGCAGCAGGCGCGCCGCGCGCTGGACTATCTGGTCGGCTTCAACCTGTCGCCGGTGCTGTGGCGCAAGGTGCAGCGCGGCCTGTCCGCCGGCCGCGTGCAGAGCCCGGCGCTGCGCATGATCGTCGAGCGCGAAGAAGAGATCGAAGCGTTCAAGGCGCGCGAATACTGGTCGATCGGCGCCGAATGCGCGCATCCGACGCAGCATTTCTCGGCCAAGCTGATCAAGCTTGACGGGCAGAAGTTCGAGCAGTTCACCATCACCGACGGCGACACCGCCGAGGCCGCGCGGCTGCGCATCCAGCAGGCCGCGCAGGGCCGGCTGCACGTCACCGACGTGGCCAGCAAGGAGCGCAAGCGCCGCCCGGCGCCGCCGTTCACCACCTCCACCCTGCAGCAGGAAGCCTCGCGCAAGCTCGGCTTCACCACCCGCAAGACCATGCAGGTGGCGCAGAAGCTGTACGAGGGCGTGGCCATCGGCGACGAGGGCACGGTCGGCCTGATCTCGTACATGCGTACCGACTCGGTGAACCTGTCGCAGGACGCGCTGGTCGAGATCCGCGACGTCATTGCCCGCGACTACGGCACCGCCTCGCTGCCGGACAAGCCCAACACCTACACCACCAAGAGCAAGAACGCCCAGGAAGCGCACGAAGCGGTGCGCCCGACCTCGGCGCTGCGCACGCCGGCGCAGGTGGCGCAGTTCCTCAGCGACGACGAGCGCAAGCTGTACGAGCTGATCTGGAAGCGCGCGGTGGCCTGCCAGATGATCCCGGCCACGCTCAACACCGTCAGCGTGGACCTGTCCGCCGGCAGCGAACACGTGTTCCGCGCCAGCGGCACTACCGTGGTGGTGCCCGGCTTCCTGGCCGTCTACGAGGAAGGCAAGGACAACAAGAATGCGGAAGACGAGGACGAGGGCCGCAAGCTGCCGGCGATGAAGCCCGGCGACAACGTGCCGCTGGAGCGCATCGCCGCCGAGCAGCACTTCACCCAGCCGCCGCCGCGCTTCACCGAAGCGGCGCTGGTCAAGGCGCTGGAGGAATACGGCATCGGCCGCCCCTCCACCTATGCCTCGATCATCCAGACCCTGCTGTTCCGCAAGTACACCGAGATGGAGGGCCGCAGCTTCAAGCCCACCGACGTGGGCCGCGCGGTCAGCAAGTTCCTGTCCAGCCACTTCACCCGCTACGTCGACTACGACTTCACCGCCAAGCTCGAGGACGAACTGGACGCGGTGTCGCGCGGCGAGGAGGAATGGGTGCCGTTGATGCAGCGGTTCTGGGGCCCGTTCAAGGAGCTGGTCAGCGACAAGAGCGAGTCGCTGGACCGCACCGACGCCGGCAGCTCCCGCACGCTCGGCACCGACCCGAAGAGCGGCAAGGAAGTCAGCGCGCGCATCGGCCGCTTCGGCCCGATGGTGCAGATCGGCACTGTCGAGGACGAGGAGAAACCCAAGTTCGCCTCGCTGCAGCCGGGCCAGAGCATCTATTCGATCTCGCTGGACGACGCGCTGAAGCTGTTCGACATGCCGCGCAAGCTCGGCGCCGACGCCAACGGCGAGGAAGTGAGCGTGGGCATCGGCCGCTTCGGCCCGTTCGCCAAGCGCGGCAGCACCTATGCCTCGCTGAAGAAGGAGGACGACCCGTACAAGATCGACCTGGCGCGCGCCATCTTCCTGATCGAGGAGAAGGAAGAGATCGCGCGCAACCGCATCATCAAGGAGTTCGAGGGCTCGGACATCCAGGTGCTCAATGGCCGCTTCGGCCCGTACATCAGCGACGGTACCCTCAACGGCAAGATTCCCAAGGACCGCGAGCCCGCCTCGCTGACCCTGGCCGAAGTGCAGCAGTTGATGGCCGAGACCGGCAAGCCGGCACGCAAGGGCTTCGGCGCGAAGAAGGCGGCCGCCAAGAAGGCCGCGGTGAAGAAAGAAGCGGCACCGAAGAAGGCCGCCGCGAAAAAGGCACCCGCGAAGAAAGCGGTGAAGAAGGCGGCCACCAAGACCGCGACGACCGCAACCAAGAAGGTCGCCGCGAAGAAGACCGTGGTGAAGAAGAAAGCAGCAGCGGCTGACGACGCGCCGCCGTTCTGAGGCATGACGCGCGCAGGAAAAATCGGTAACTACTACCTTCTCCCCTCGGGAGAAGGTGCCCGGAGGGCGGATGAGGGGCGAACGAAGCCAGGTTGACCGAACCATCACGGGTTCCGCCACACCCTCACCTCAACCTGCACCCCGGCCTTTGCGCAAGCGCAAGGGCGTTCGAGGAACAGCGAACCAGTGGTTCGCAAACTGTCCCTCCCACCCCGATGGGAGAGGGGCCTTAGTCTCCGTGGATGCTGACAGTTTGTCGGCACTATCCACCAGCCTCATGAAAGCCTCACGGCGCTGCGCGCCGCCGCCCAGCCAACGGTCGGGCGCTACCGAGAGATTGACCGGGAATGTGCAGCTCACGGCCACCCCACTCGTTCCTCGTTACTCTCCCCTCGTTGCTCGCCCTTCGCCCCACCATGCTCGCACTGACCCCACAAACCGCCCCACCCACCCTCCGCGCTGGCGGCGTCATCGCCTACCCCACCGAGGCGGTCTGGGGACTGGGCTGCGACCCCGCCAACGAGGCGGCGGTGATGAAGCTGCTGGCGCTCAAGCAACGCCCGGTCGAGAAAGGCATGATCCTGGTCGCCGCCGACGTGGCGCAGCTGGACGGCTGGGTGCGGCTGGATGCACTGGCCGACGACCGCCATCAGGCCGTGCTCGACAGCTGGCCCGGCGCCAACACCTGGATCGTCCCGGCCGGCCCCCGAACCCCACGGTGGATCAGCGGCGCCCACGATGGCGTCGCCGTACGGGTCAGCGCGCATCCGCTGGTGCATGCCCTGTGCGAAGCCTGGGGCGGCCCGCTGGTCTCGACCAGCGCCAACCTTGCCGGCCAACCTCCGGCACGCAGCCGCGAACAGCTCGACCCGGCCCTGCTCGCGCAACTGGACGGCCTGCTCGACGGCGCCACCGGCGGCCTGGCCCAGCCCACCCGCATCCGCATCGCCGCCACCGGGCAGACCCTGCGCGACTAGCCTTGCCCGTAGGAGCGACGCAAGTCGCGACCGGGGCCTTCAAAGGGAAAGCCCCGGTCGCGACTTGCGTCGCTCCTACAGGCAAGATCCCGGGACAGCGGGCTTCGTGGCACCATGACGGCATGGATGCCCGCCTGCCCTGCCTGCTGCTGTTGCTGGCTGCCCCCGTGCTGGCCGCCGAACCACCGCCCGCCGGCAACGTGCGCGTCTACCGCTGCGTGGCCAGCGATGGCACGGTGGCACTGCAATCCACGCCCTGCGACGACACCCACCGCCAGCAGGTGCTGGACATGCAGCGCCCGCAGGACCCGCCGCCGCAACCGGCCGCACCACCACAGCCGCAACCGGCTCCCGCCGCCGCCACGAACGAACGCGAAGTCCGCATCGTCACCGTGCAGCCGCCGCAGCCCATGTACGAATGCGTCGGCCCGGACGGCGAGCGCTACCTCAGCGACGACGGCATCGGCAACCCGCGCTGGGTACCGCTGTGGGTCGGTGGCCATTACCCGCCGCCGCGCGGCAGCGGCGGCAGCGTTTCCGGCAACCTGAGCCTCGGTTCCGGGCAGCTGTCCATCCGTGGTGGTCAGCCTCCCGGCCACGGCCATCCGCATCCACGGCCAGGCCCCGTCGTGGCCGGCGGTACCTGGATACGCGACAGTTGCCACCCGCTGCCGCAGCAGGAAGTCTGCGACCGCCTGCGCGACCGCCGCTGGGAGCTGATACGCCGCTACAACAGCGCCCTGCAGAGCGAGCGGCAGGAACTGAAGCGCGAGCAACGCGGTATCGAGGCGCGACTGGGACGGGATTGCGACGCGGCTCCCTGACCTTGCGGGTCACCGGCGATCGCTCCTTCGCCAAGGTGTTCTTCCAACCCATCGCCTCTCCGTCGGAAACTGGACTCCGGGCTGGAGGACCAGCCGGGTTGGAACCATGAACCGAGCCCAGAAGAAGAGCCCCGCATTTCAGCAACGCGGGGCTCCCCGATGGAACCGCTCAAGCCTCTTCCGAAGCGGGAGCCTGTACTAAAAGGGTCCAACCATCAGAACGAGTAACGCACGCCCAGGTAGGCACGGCGCGGCTCGACCCATTCGACGGCTTCGCCGAAGTTGTAGATGCCATCACCCGCGACGAGATCCTGCACGCGGGTCGTGCTCTGCCTGTTCAGGATGTTGAAAATATCCAAGAACACTTCCATCTTGCCCACCGGGAGCTCCTTGGTGTACTTGGCCCGCACGTCCAAGGTGGAATAGGACGGGCTTTCCTCGCTGCCCACCGAACCGGCCGTCAGCCAGGTATCGGTCACGCCTTCGTACTCGTAGGGGTCATCCATCATCGGCAGGTGGCGGCTGGACGTCAGCCAAGTACGGCTGAACAGCGTGCCGCTGTTCCAGTTGAACACGCCGCTGAGCTCCAGGCCGAAGTCCCAGTAGTAGGTGGCGAAGGCCTTGAACTGCCGCTTGATGTTGCCCGGCTGCGGGCCCCACGCATTGGGAGCGCGGGGGTCCAGCGCGATCCAGTCGCCCTGGTAGTCGGCGTTGCCGTCCGAGTTGGTATTGCCGTGCGCGTCGTTCAAGGTGAGCGACATCATGCCCTGCCAATTGTTGCTCTTGACCTTCTGCAGGGTGACTTCCAGGCCCTTGTACTCGCGCTTGCCGCCCTTCAGCGTGCCAAGCACGTAGTTCGTGCCCGGATTGTCCGCATAGCCGAAATAGGAATAAGGCAGGTAGAAGTACGATCCTTCCGGAGCCTGGCTGTCCGCGCCCACGCCATCGGGGTCGGAGTACAGCCCCAAGTCGTAGTCTTCCATGATGTCCTTGGTTTCGCGCTTGGTCAGCGTCACCGAGAACGCATAGTCCTGGCCGAAGTTGGTGGCGTAACCGAGCATGAGTTCATCGGTGTACGGCGTCTTGATGTTGGGCGCGATGGCGGCATCACCCGGCCCGCGCTGGCGGAAGGTGTACCACTGGCCGTCGATGTTGATCTGCTCGTCGTAGGTCGGGCCGGTGACCGCGCCGGCGAAGTCCGCCATGTCCGCACGGATCGGATCGTAGTAGCGGCCGTAGTAGGCCCAGACCTTGCTGCGGCCGTCGCCATTGATGTCGTAGGCCAGCGAGATGCGCGGCGAGATGTTCCAGTCGAACTTGTGGATCGACGTCCCGGCCGAATTGACGAACTCGGTGCGCTCGGCGCGGGCACCGACGTTGGCCGAGAACTTGTCCAGGGTCCAGCTGTCCTGCAGGTAGAACGAGGTCTGCTTGGACTTGACCGTGTACGCAAGCCCCTCGTTCTCCGACTGCAGGATGCGGTAGACGTTGACCTGGTCGTAGGGATTGCCGGTGGTATCGGTGAAGGTCTTCGCCAGCAGATCGTCCTGGCTCAGGCCGGTGGCGGCCATGAGCCGGCTGATGTCCGTGGAGGAAATGGCGCGGGGCCCTCGCCACGCGTAACCGCCCTGCCCCATGTACTCGCCCACCGTCGTGCCCGAATCCCCCGCACTGATGGAGGTATAGCGGGGACCGGCGGGATAGACGGTCTGCTCTTCGTACGTGCCCTCGCCCTTCAGGAAGCCCGCCTTGAAGGTGTGGTCGCCCCAGTTGGTGCTCAGCAGGTAATCCAGGCTGGCACCGAACTCCTTGGAGTCGCGGTTGGTGATCAGGTTGGAGCCCGTGCCGCCGCGGTTGATGTCGGTATTGCTTGCCCCGTCAAGGCCATTGTGGAAGGCCACGTTGTTGAACGGATCATTGCTCGCGGCGAACTGGGAAAGCTCCGACTCGTGCTTATTCACATACACGTCCAGGCCCAGGTTGTCCCAGTCGTGGGAGTACTCGAACTTGTAGTTGTTGCCGCCCTGCTTGCGGGTAAGGTCGCGGTTGTTCGGCACGGTGGGATCGAGCGAGCCACTGCGATCCAGCGGATCGTTGAAGAAGGTGGCGGTCAGGCGGTCGCGGTCCGTCAACTGCCAGGTCAGCTTGCCGAAGCTGCGGTCGCTGTCCTGCTTCACCGTGCGCATGACGTCCTGGGTGACCGGATCGACCACGTCCTCCTCGCGGTTGACGCGCTGGTAGGAGGCGAAGAACCACAGCTTGTCCTTGATGATCGGGCCGCCCAGGGTGACGGCCGTGTCGTAGGTGGAGAAGCTGGAGTCGTCCAGGTGCTTGTTCTTGGAAACCAGCCTGTCGTTCTGCAGGTAGTAGTTGACCGAGCCATGCCACTCGTTGCTGCCGGACTTGGTGATGACCTTGGAAATCAGGCCCTGGCCACCGGCGTATTCGGCGGGGATGCCACCGGTCAGCACCTGCATTTCCTGGATGATCTCGGAGTTCAGGTTGGAGCCGAAGGTACCGGTCGAGGGGTCGGTGACGTTGACGCCGTCGATGTAGTAGAGGTTGTCGGTCGAGGAGCCGACGGCGCCGCCGATGTCGGAGTAGTTCACGCCGGACTTCGACGCCGGGTTGCCGCCCACGGAGGGCTTCACGCCTGGCACCAGCTGCAGATAGCTCTGGTAGCTGCGCGCGGTCGGCAGCGACTCGGTCATGTCCAGGGTCAGCGTGGTACCGACCACGGCCGAGGTGGTGTCGATGGCGGCAAGGCCCGAACCGGTCACCATGATCGCATCGAGATTGATCGCGCCGTTGCCGCTGTCACCACCGCCGCCGCCCAGCGCGTAACCCAGGCTGAGGTCCTTGCCGCTGACCACCGCGACATTGCTGGCGCTGAAGTCGTTGTAGCCGGTGGCCGATATCTCCACCGTGTAGTTGGTGGCCGGGTCGAGGCCGGTGACGCGCACGGTGCCGTCGGCGGCCGTCGTGGCGGTCTTGCTGATGAGGCTGCTGGGGGAACTGATCTTCACCGTCGCACCGGCGACGGGGCCATCCGAACCGCGGATGGTGATGCGCAGGCCGCCGGTATCCGCGATGGCCGCGCCGACGAAGCACATGCTGAGTGCCATGCTGAGCGCGGTACGCCTCACGCCCTTGGAAAACACATTGAAACCGTGATGAGTAACCATTCGTGACTCTCTCCGTGAAGTTCAAAAGTGTCGCCCTCAACCAAGCAGGCACCCAACCTGAACGAACTCATAATGAGCGCCTGGTGAACGGAGAGTAATGCAATTTTTACGAAAATTGGAATTTCCGTGAGATTGGGCCGGCTCCTCCGAGCACAGGCTATCCAAGTCCACAAACGCTGACTGGGCAAGGGTTTGGGCTGCCTTGAAGCATGTGCGGCTCACCGCAAATCAGCCGGGCCGGGATCAGCCGCATGCCCCGGCCGCTGACAGGCTGGTGCCCTCCCATGCCGGTCAAGCCCCTCAGAACCCGCAACGCAGGAACCCGCCATCCACCGCGATGCACTCGCCGGTGACGTAGCTCGACGCCGGCAGGCACAGGAAGCCGACCGCGGCGGCCACTTCCTCCGGTTCGCCGATGCGGCGCATCGGCGTGCGCGCGATCACCTCGTCGTAGTAGTCCGGGTCGGACAGCGGGCCGGAGGTGCGGCGGGTGCGGATGTACCACGGCGCCACCGCATTGACGCGGATGCCGTCCTCGGCCCATTCGCAGGCCAGGTTGCGGGTCATCTGGTGCAGCGCCGCCTTGGTCATGCCGTAGACCACGCCGCTGCGCACGTGGGTGAGGCCGGAGACGCTGCCGATGTTGACGATGGCCGAGTTCGCGTGCCGGGTAAGCAACGGGTGGGCCAGCCGCGACAGCTCGAACGCGGAGAACAGGTTGGTCTCGAAGAGGCCGCGCCACTCGTCCTCGCTGTAGTCGTTGGCCGGCCGGGTGACGTTGCCGCCGGCGTTGTTGACCAGCAACTGCAGGCCGCCGTGGTCCTCGACCCAGTCGAGGATTTCATGGCGGTCCTCGTCGCCGGAGACGTCGGCGGACAGGCCGTGGATGCCGCGGCCGGGAAACTCGTCGGCCAGTTCGTCGCGCGCCTGTGCCAGCGCGTCGGCATCGCGCGCCACCATCAGCACGTCGGCGCCGAAGCCGAGCAGTTCGCGCGCGATCGCCAGGCCGATGCCGGCACTGGCGCCGGTGATCAATGCGGTCTGTCCGTCCAGCCGCCAGCGGTTCGTGTCCATGCATCGTAGGATAGCGCCGCCCCCGTGACCGAAGCACGCGCATGAAGCCCGTCCCGTTGCCCATCCGCTTGCTCGCTCCGCTGCTTGCCGCCTGGCTGCCGGCCATCGACGCGCAGGCGCAGGAATTGTTCGGCGGCGTGGATGCCCGGATGACACCGGAGCAAGTAATCGCGACGGTACCCGGCGCGTCCGTCCCCGCGACGCCGACAAAACTGTATGGCGGCGATCGTGAACAGGTGCGCATCGACGAGCTGCGTATCGGTGGCCACGCGTTCACCGGCAGCGTGTATTACGGCGAGAACGGGCTGTCGCAGTTGACGCTGGCTCTGAACCGCCGGGATCTTCCGCCACCCGAGGCATTGGCCGCCTATGACGCGGTATTGGCCGAGCTGGCCGCCCGCCACGGCCCGCCATCGCGCAGCGAAGATTTCCTCGACGATCCGCAGGCGCCCGAGCGCGAGGCGCGGTGGCAGGCGCCGGGGCAGGACGTCACCCTGCTGTACATCGGCAACAGCGATGGCAAGGGCGGCTACCTGTCGCTGCTGAACGTGGTGTTCAAACCGGTGCCGGCAAACGGGGAGGCAAGGTAGGCCATCCGCTTGCAGTGCTTGTGTCAGGATGGGGCCGGTTTCCGCCGGAGCTTGCCGATGAAAGCGCGTCACTGCCTGCCGATGTTGTCGATGGTCCTGCTTGCCGCCTGCGGCAGGCCGCAGCCGCCGGATACCGAGCGCCCGCCCGAGCCGCAGGCCGGCGGGCTGCGTGAAGCAATTACTCAGCCATTGGAAAAAGCGCAGGCGGCCAAGGCGGCGGTTGAAGGGGCCACCGCGGTGGAAGGGGCCGCGTTGAAGCAGGCGGAGAGTGGGGCAGAGTAACGACCTACCGGGTTCAGCGCGGAAACCCACACTCCGTAGATGCGGGGCTTGCCCCGCATGAAGCTTTCCCAGCGAAAGCCTCGTGCCGGGCAAGCCCGGCACCTACGCTGGCGGCAGCGCCCGACCGCTGGCCGTGGCGAAGGGGATGACCACAACCGACGACGCCGCCCGAAGGCGGCGTCGTCGTTCGCATCGCGGCGCCGGTTACAGGCCGCAGAAGCAATAGGCCAGGGCCTTGACCGGCGCGCCGTTGCGGTCCTTCACCGCGTCCTCGACGAAGCGCAGCTGGGCATCCATCTCCGGCATCGTGCGCGCCAGCAGCATCCGCGCCATGCCCGAGTCGGACAGCATCCACGCGCCCATGCGGCTGCCGGCGAAGCCGGTCATGAACTGCGCGAACGGGGTGGCCGCCTTCTCGATGTAGCGCACGCGGTATTTGCCTTCCTCGCCCAGCTTGGCGCGGCTGGCGGCATCGGCCACCGCGGCCTTGAGCCCGCCGAACTCGTCCACCAGCCCGCGCTCCTTGGCCTGCGCGCCGCTCCACACGCGGCCGCGCGCCACCTCGTCGATGGCCTCCACGCTGCGGTCGCGGGCCTGCGCCACCTTGCCGGTGAAGTCGGCATAGCCCTTGTCGATCACCGACTGGATCACCCGGCCCACCGCCGGGTCCATCGGCCGGGTGACGTCGAACGCGCCGGCGAAGCGGGTGGTGCCGACGCCATCGGTGTGCACGCCGATCTTGTCCAGGCTGCGGGCGAAGTTGGGGATCATGCCGAAGATGCCGATCGAGCCGGTGATGGTCGATTCGTCGGCGTAGATGCGGTCGGCATTCATGCTGATCCAGTAGCCGCCGGACGCGGCCAGGTCGCCCATCGACACCACCACCGGCTTGCCGGCGGCCTTGAGCGCCTCGACCTCGCGGCGGATCTGCTCGGAGGCGAACACTTCGCCGCCGGGCGAATCCACGCGCAGCACCACCGCCTTGACGTCGTCGTCGTCGCGCGCGTCGCGCAGCAGCGCCGAGGTGGAGATGCCGCCGACGCGGCCGGCCGGCAGGTCGCCGCCGGCGATCTCGCCCTCGGCCACCACCACCGCCACCTGCGGGCGCTTGTCCAGCGGCGAGCGGCGCGCGTCGAGCTGGGTCAGGTAGTCGCCCAGCGCGATCTGGCGATAGCCGCCATCGGCGTCGCCGTCGGCCACGCCGCGCTCGGTGAGCAGCGCGTCCACTTCCTCGCGGGTCTTCAGGCCGTCCACCAGCTTCTGCTGCAGGGCGAAGCGGGCCAGGTCGCCGCCGGCGGCGGCCACGCCCTCGGGCAGGGTGTCGATGCCGGCGGCCAGCTGCGCGGCGTCGAGCCTGCGCGCCCTGGCGATGTCACCGAGATAGCGCTGCCACACGTCGTTCATCCAGAACAGGTCGGCTTCCTTGGCCTGCGGCGAGGCGGCGTCGAGCACGTAGGGCTCGGCGGCGGACTTGTATTCGCCCACCTTGAACAGGTGCACGTCCACGCCCAGCTTTTCCTGCAGGCCGGTGCGGAAATACTGGCGGTAGCGGCCGAGGCCTTCCAGCAGCAGCCCGCCCATCGGGTCGAGGTAGACCTCGTCGGCCTGCGCGGCCAGCAGGTATTGCGACTGGCCCATGTTCTCGCTGAAGGCCACCACCTGCTTGCCGGCCGCGCGCAGGTCCTGCAGGGCACCGGCGACTTCGCGCATCGAGGCGAAGCCGGACGGTTGCAGGCGGTCCAGGTTCAGCACCACGCGCTCGATCTTCTTGTCGTCCCTGGCCGCCTCGATGGCGCGGATCAGGTCACGCAGCTGGATTTCCCCGGCGTTGCGCTCGCCCATCGCCTTGGCCAGCGCGCGGCTGACCGGGTCGGTGCTGTACTGCTCGACCAGCCGCCCTTCCGGCGCGATCACCAGCGCGGTGCGGTCCTGCAGCACCTTGACCGACGAGGCGCCCTTGCCCATCGCCACCAGCAGCACGATCAGCATCAGGAACAGCAGGCCGAAGAACAGCAGGTTGAGGATCAACCGGCGGGTGAAGTTCATCACGTCCCACAGCCCGACGAAGAAGCGGGCGACGGGGTTGCGGCGGGGCACGGGCGGGGGGTTCATGAGGGCTCCGGATGGGGCTTGTTGCAATGCAGGATACACAGGACCGGCACGGCCGGCATGGGCTTCAAGTCAGGGGGCCGAAGGGTGGAACAGGCGCCGGCTGCTGACCCGCAGGCGCCAGCCCAGCAGCACCGCGGCCACGCTCAGGCCCACGGTCAGGCCGACCCACATGCCCTGCGGGCCCCAGCCCAGGCCGAGGCCGAGCCCGGCGCCGAGCGGCATGCCCACGCCCCAGTACGCGAACATGGCGATGAACATCGGCACGCGGGTGTCCTTGAGCCCGCGCAGCGCGCCGGCCGAGAGCACCTGCACGCCGTCGGGGAACTGGAAGGCCGCCGCGTACAGCAGCAGCGTGGAGGCCAGCATGGCCACGGCCAGGTCGTCGGTGTACAGCCGCACCACCGCCTCGTGGCCGAGCAGCAGCCCGCTGATCGACAGCATCTGCGTGACCAGCACGATGGCGTAGCCGGCCCAGCTGGCGCGGCGCACGCCGGTCGGATCGTGGCGGCCCATCGCATGGCCGACGCGCACGGTGGTGGCCTCGGCCACGCCCATCGGGATCATGAAGCACAGCTGGGCGACGTTGATCGCGATCTGGTGCGCGCTGGCCTCGACCGCGCCGATGCGGCCGATCAGCAGCGCGGTGACGATGAACAGGCCGCCCTCCATCAGCACGGTGATGCCGATCGGCAGGCCGGTGCGCAGCAAGTCCCATATCGCCGCCACCCGCGGCGGCTCGAAATGGCCGAACAACTGCAGGTGGGCGAAGCGCCGGGTCTTGAACAGGTAGCCGCCGAAGCACAGCGCCTGCACCCACATCGTCAGCGCCGAGGCGATGCCCAGCCCTTCGGCGCCCAGCTCCGGGAAGCCCCACTTGCCATTGCACAGCGCATAGCCCAGCGGCGCCAGCACCAGCAGCCCGCCGAAGCCGAGCAGCATGGTCGGCAGCGTCCAGTGCATGCCCTCGCTGAGGTAGCGCATGCAGAAATACAGGGTCAGCGCCGGCACGCCCCAGCGGATGGCGTGCAAGAAGGCGGTGGCGCCGGGCACGATGTCCGCGGCGATGCCGAACGCCGGCAGGAATGCCGGCACGATGCTGAGGAAGGCGAACATCAGCACGCTCAGGCCCACGCCCAGCCACAGCGCCTGCCGGAACAGCGGGCCGATCTCGCGCTCGCGGCCTGCGCCGTGCAGCTGCGACACCGAGGCGGTCAGCGAGATCAGGGTGCCGATCGGCACCAGCATCGGCAGCCACAGCAGCGCGGTGCCGATGCTGACCGCGGCGAAGGTGCCGGTGCCGTGGTGGCCGGCGATGGTGTTGTCGACGAAGGAGATCAGGCCGGCGGAAACGTGGCCCAGCACCAGCGGCAGGGCGAGCAGGCCGGTCGTCCGCACTTCATGGCCGAAGCGCGGCGTGGCGGGAGAGGTGGACATGCGGAGTCGGCAGACGCGGACTGCGGCCGGCGCGGAGGCGCTGTTGCCGGGTCGCGAAAGGGCGGCATTGTAAGGCCAGGAACGAGTGAAGAGGAACGAGCGTAGGTGCCGGGCTTACCCGGCACATGGCTTCACCGGGAAGGCTTCATGCGGGGCAAGCCCCGCATCTACTTGTCCAGCTTCCGCCGCAGCCATTCCGCGCGGCCGGCCGCGGGCACGGCCAGCAGTTCCTCGCGCAGGGCATCGCGCGCCTGCGGCGGCGTGCGTTGCGACAACAGGCCCAACTGCGCCAGCTGCGCCGCGTCGAGCTCGCGCAGCAGGGCCAGCATCGGGGCGCGCTGCGGTTCCGGCAGGTAGCCCAGCAGCGGCTGCAGCTTCGGGTACAGCGCGCCCAGCCGCGGCCCCAGTTGCCAGCCATCGCGGTGCAGGCGGTCCAGCCCGGCGAAACGCCCGCGCAGGGCGTCGCGTTCGGCCGCCGGCAGGGCCGCCAGTTCCGCCGCGGTCATGCGCACGCGCTGCCGCTCGGATTCGGGCAGGGCGCGCCATGCCGCATAACGCGCGCGCACCTCGCGCTGCTGCGCCGGTGCCAGCGCCGCCCAGCGTGCTTGCGGGTCCGTGGCCTGCGGCGCGCGCGGTGGCGGCTCGACCAGCGGCCGCGGTGCGACCGGGGTGGCCAGCGACACAGCGGCCGGCAGCAACGCCAGCAGCAGCCACGCGCCCTCAATCTTCCGCATCGACGGTCTCCAGCGCTGCCGAGGCCGGTTCGGCGTGGCCGGGCGCGGCCTGCGATTCGTCCACCGGCACCGGCGCGCCGGCGGCGTACCAGGCATGGAAGTCGGCGTCCTGCGCCAGCGCCAGTTCGGGATCGGCCAGCATCGCGGCATCGTCCGCCGCATGGTTGTCCACGGCGGCGGCCGGCGCGGAATCGTCCGGCAGGCTTTCGACCTGTATCGGGCCGTTGTCGCCCAGCACGCCTTCGGCCGGCGGCCCGCCGCTGCCGGGCCGCATCGCACCGTGTTCGTGCCACCACCAGGCCGCCACCGCGGCCAGCACCAGCACCAACAGGCCCGGCAGCAGCCAGCCCCGGCGCGCGCGTGGCCGCGCGGCCGGGCGCGGGGCCCTGGCCGCCATCGGCGCGGGCGCGGGCTTGGCGGTCGCCGCCTCGTGCAGTTGTCCCAGTTGCCGCAGCCGCTCCGGCGACAGCTCGCGCACCTGCGCCTGCACCTGTTCGGCCAGTGTGCGCCACGCGGCGGCGTCGGGCTGGCCCTTCGCATCCAGCGGGCAGGCGCGCGCCAGCGCCTGCCGGTAGGTGCCGATGTCCATGCCCAGGCTGGCCGCCGCCACGGCTTCGTCCAGTCCGGCGCCGACGCGCAGCAGCAACGCCAGGCGATCCGCAGCCTGCAGCGTCGACAGGTGCGGCAGCGGCGTGGCGGTGCCGGTCGCCGGCGCACGCAGCTGCGGCGCATTGCACAGCAGGCCCCAGAACCGGGCCGGCCAGTCGACCATCGCGGTAGCCGCGGCATGGCCGGCGAAGGCGCGCATCGCCGCCGCCACGGCCTGCGTGCCGGCGGCGCCCGCCTGCAGGTCGGCGACCACCAGCGCGCGGCGCTCGACCCCGCGCAGGAAGGCGGAGGAAGCATTGGCCGTGGCCGGGGAAGAAGAAGCTGTTGCGGCCATCAGGCGTACTCCGTCATCGCCCGGATGATACCCAGCGCCCCGGCGGCTGCCGATGCCCCAAGGCCGCGTCCGGACCTGGCTGCCGCAACTTGTGCACAGCGTCAATAGGCCAGCGCCGATTTCCGCAAATTTTCTGCCCAACGCCTTGTTTCATCTTTGTTTCACGGCCAAGCCATTGATTTAAAAAGACTTGATCGTGTGGCGATTTTTTGTCCAAATCGACGCAGAGGCCGCTGTCACCGCCCTGCGGGCGTGGAGCACAGGGCTGATGCACAGACTTATCCACAATCTGTGTGGATAAACCGAAATCCCCTGTAGCGGCCGGTGTTTACGCGCCATTTATGCTCGCCGCGACAACAAACGCGGGCAAGTGGAGGGGCCGCAGGTGTGCCGGCCAAGGCCAGCACCTACACTCTCCCCATGTCTTCCTGCCCCACCCTGCGCATCGCCCTGCCGGTTCCGCTGCCGCAGGCCTTCGACTACCTGCCCCCGGCCGGCGGCCCCGCACCGTCGCAGGCCGACGTGGGACGCAGGCTGCGGGTGCCCTTCGGCAACCGCGAGCTGGTCGGCATGGTCGAGGGCATCGGCGGCAGCGACGACCCGGCCGGGCTGAAGGCCGCGCAGGAATGGCTGGACCCCGCCCCCCTGCTGGGCGGCGAGCTGCTCGCCTCGCTGCGCTGGCTGGCGCGCTACACCCATGCGCCGCTGGGCGAGGTGGCCGCCACCGCACTGCCGGCGCCGCTGCGCCGCGGCGAGCCGCTGCCCGACACCCACGGCTGGGCGTGGGAACTGACCGACGCCGGCCGCGACGGCATGCCCGGGCTGCGCAACGGCAGCCGTCCGCAACGGCTGGCCACGCTGCTGGCCGACGGTGCGCTGGCCGAGGAGGTGATCGAGGCGCGCATGCACGACTGGCGCGAGCCGAGCCGCGCCCTGCTCAAGCGCGGCTTCGTGCAGCGCGTGGCGGTGCCGGCGACGGCGCCGCCGGTCCGGCCGAATCCCGGGCCGGCGCCCAACCCGCAGCAGCAGGCGGCGATCGAGGCGATCACCGCCGCCGGCGGCTTCCGCCCGTTCCTGCTCGACGGCGTCACCGGCAGCGGCAAGACCGAGGTCTATCTGCAAGCCATCGCCCATTGCCTCGGACAGGGCAGGCAGGCGCTGGTGCTGGTGCCCGAGATCGGCCTGACCCCGCAGATGCTGGCGCGCTTCCGCGCCCGGCTCGGCATCCCGGTGCATGCGCTGCATTCGGGGCTGAACGACAACGAGCGCGCGCGGGTCTGGGCGGCGGCCGCGCGCGGCGAGGCGCGGGTGGTCGTCGGCACCCGCTCGGCGGTGTTCACGCCGCTGCCGCAGGCCGGGCTGCTGGTCGTCGACGAGGAACACGACGGCAGCTACAAGCAGCAGGACGGCATCCGCTACCACGCCCGCGACTTCGCGCTGGTGCGCGGCAAGGCACTGGACGTGCCGGTGGTGCTGGGCAGCGCCACTCCCTCACTGGAATCGCTGCACAACGCGCGCGCCGGCCGCTACGCCCACCTGCGCCTGCAGCAGCGCGCCGGCGATGCCCGGCCGCCGGCGGTGCGGGTGTTCGACGTGCGCAAGCGGCCGTTGCAGGACGGCCTGTCGCCCGAGGTGCTGGAAGGCATCGGCCGGCACCTGCAGGCCGGCAACCAGGTGCTGGTGTTCAAGAACCGCCGTGGCTACGCGCCGGTGCTGCTGTGCCACGACTGCGGCTGGACCGCGCCGTGCAGGCGCTGCAGCACGCCGCTGCATGCCACGCCGATGACCGTGCACGGCGCCGGCCGCCGCCTGCAATGCCACCACTGCGGCGCGCGCGCGCCGGTGCCGCTGGCCTGCCCGGATTGCGGCAGCCTCGCGCTGCAACCGCAGGGCATCGGCACCGAGCGGCTGGAAGAACGGCTGCTGCAACTGTTCCCCGACTTCCCGGTGCTGCGCATCGACCGCGGCACCACCGCGCGCCGCGACGCACTGGAACGGACGCTGGCCACGCTCGGCGAACAAGCCGGCATCCTCGTCGGCACGCAGATACTGGCCAAGGGCCACGACCTGCCGAAGCTGACGCTGGTGGTGGTGGTGGGCATCGACGAAGGGCTATTCTCCGCCGATTTCCGCGCCAGCGAGAAGCTCGCCCAGCAGCTGATCCAGGTCGCTGGCCGTGCCGGGCGGGCCGAGCGCCCCGGCGAGGTCTGGTTGCAGACCCACCACCCGGACAACGCGCTGCTGCACACGCTGGTGAACGGCGGCTACCACGCCTTCGCCGAGGCCGAACTGGCGCAGCGCGAAGCGGCCGGTTTCCCGCCCTTCGCGCATCTGGCACTGCTGCGCGCCGAGGCCAGGCAGGTCGAACAGGCCAACGAATTCCTGGCCGCGCTGAAGCAGGCCATTCCCGCCGACGATCCGGTCGAACGCTACGGGCCGATGCCGGCGCCGATGCCGCGCCGCGCCGGCTTCCAGCGCACGCAGCTGCTGCTGTCGGCCCCGCAACGCCGCGCGCTGCATGCCCTGCTCGACGCGCTGATGCCGCAGGCATATGCACTGCCGCAGGCGCGGCGGGTGCGCTGGTCGCTGGACGTGGACCCGATGGACCTCTACTGAGCGCGGCCGTCCACCAACGTGGTCACATCGCCAGCGCCCGGCGCAGGTCCGGCCGGCCCGGTGCGTGCGGGAGGTCCGCCTCCAGCGGGGCAAGGTCGATGCCCTCGCATATCCATGCCAGCAGCCTGCGGGTCTCGTCCTGCGGGTCGACCCCGAGGTCGCGGCGCAGCGCCTGCTGCATGCGCGCGTAGGCATTGATCGCCGCCGCGCGCATGCCGTGCCCGGCATAGGCGCGCATCATGCGCCGGGCATGTGCTTCGTTCCATGCGTCGCGCTGCAGCAGCAGGCGCGCCATGTGCAGCGCGGCGTCCCAGTTCCCGGCCACCAGCATCCGGTCGCAATGCCGCTCGGCGACGCCCACCAGCTCGGCTTCCAGCGCAAGGCGGGTGCTTTCCAGCCATGCGCGGAAATCCACGCCGGCCACGTCGTCCATGCCGGCAAGGAAAATGCGTTGCCCTTCCAGTATCGCCAGCACTTCCGCCGGTTCCCCGGCCAGCCGGTCGATGTCGAAGACCGCCCTTCCCGCGCGCCGCAGCGCCACGCCGTCGCGTTCCACGCACAGCACGCCCGGCCCCAGTTCGCCGCGGCAATAGCGCTTCAGGTTGCACAGCACCTGGCGCAGGTTGGTCATCGCCTGCGGTTCGCCCAGCTGCGGCCACAGCAGCATGGCCAGCGCCAGCCGCGAATGGCGGCGTTCCGGCTCGGCGGCCAGGTAGCCCAGCAACGCCCAGCCCTTCCTGTAGATCAGTTGCGGCGGCATGGCGGCGCATGCGCTCAGGAGCCGGATGCTTCCGCTTCCGGCAGCCGCGCCGTCCTGTTCCCGCCATGCTGGACGAGTCCCCATAGCTTCCCCCGTACATCCCGTGGTCGGCACCGGGCATGCCCGGCGCGGGGCGCGCCATCACGTTGTGCCCGCAACCGCCAGCCCCGGCCATGCCTGCCGGGGCACACTAGCCCGCGTGTCACCGGGCCACATCCACGAAATCAGGTAGCGGGCCCCACTCAGGCGGCCAGCGGCAGCTCCAGCGCCACCCGGGTGCCTTGCGGGTCGCTGCGCGCGGACACGCTCAGTTCGCCCCCCAGCCGCTGCGCGCGCAGGCGCATGCTGGCGAAGCCGGCGCCACCGCCCTGCATCGGCGCGGCGCCCGCGGCAGGCAGGCCCACGCCGTCGTCGTCCACCCGCAGTTGCAGGCGGTCCCCCTGCCGGCGCACGTGGATGTCCACGCGCCGCGCGCGGCTGTGCTTGAACACGTTGGTCAGGGCTTCCTGCAGCAGGCGCAGCAGGTCCAGGCTGCGGGCGGCGCCCAGCTCGACGCCGCCGACGCCCTCCAGGTGCCAATGGGCGTCGATGCCGGCGGCATCGAGCAGCTGGCTGGAGCGGTGCCGCAGCGGCACGATCAACTCGGCCAGATCCGCATGCTCGCGCGCCGTGCTGTCGATCACCAGGCGGAGGTCATCGCGCATCTCCTTCAGCAGCCTGACGATCTCCCGCCGCGGCATGTCGTCCGGCGCCTGCTCGACCCGCGCGATCGCGCCGACCAGGGTGCCGCCGAAACCGTCGTGCAGGTCGCGCACCAGTTGCAGGCGTTCGCCGGCCCGGCCATGCGCCAGCTCCAGCGCGTGTTGTTGCCGCAAGGTCTCGGCCA
>Ga0182740_1000399_pt1 | contig 52920 bp, 47 predicted proteins | sample eDN5th37CKraftBY_FD_128872 | JGI IMG/M metagenome (GOLD analysis project Ga0182740, IMG submission 128872) | Enriched backyard soil microbial communities from Emeryville, California, USA - eDNA 5th pass 37_C Kraft BY (version 2) (version 2) | ecosystem: Environmental > Terrestrial > Soil >...
CTCCACCGTAAAAGGTCGAGTCCAACCTCTCGAGCGGATGACGGGATTCGAACCCGCGACCCTCACCTTGGCAAGGTGATGCGCTACCAGCTGCGCTACATCCGCATTCGCACCGTTCGGCGTTGTGCTCTCCGTGGTGCGGTTGAGAACATTAGCCGACCATCGACGAAACACACAAATCCGCAGGTGAACGGGCATATATGACTCGGTGAACCAGTGCTCTCGCCGCATCGGTGGACCGTCCGTCGGCGGTGGGCGGGCCGGAACGGGTCGAGACGGGCCGAGGCGCCGGGCCGGGACGGACCGCGGACGGTGTGCCGGGCGCCGGTCCTCGGTGCCCGTCGCCGGCGAAGGGGACGAGCACGCACGCGCGCGCACGTGAGTGGGACCGTTTCCGGGTGTCGGCCGGGCCCGGGGCTCCCATCGGGGTCGTGTCTTCCCTTCGGAATCGCGTCTGACCTGGCGATTCGTCTTCATCCGGTAGTCGTGTTAGTGTTCCATCTCGTTCGAGCCGCTGCGAAGCGGCGCGGTCCCGTGGCTCAGTGGAAGAGCGTCCCGTTCACACCGGGGAGGTCGCTGGTTCGATCCCAGCCGGGACCACAACAATCGCCCGATCACGAGAGCACCCCGATGGGGTGCTCTTTTCGTATGCGCCCCGTCCCGTGCATGCCCTCGACGGCCGTTGTCCGGACGGGGTTCGATGGGAACGGCGGGGCTGTCGTGGCAGGTGTGACCTGCGCAACCTCACCAGATGGTGTGACTGATGGCAGGATCGATCTCACCGCAAGGAGGATGGGGCTGAGATGAGTGTCGCCGACAATCAATGGCCGGTCGTGGGGATGACGGGCGCCCGATTCGGCACTGCCGCGCGGCGGCGGAGGTACATTCCGAAACATGCCGCTACAACCGCCTCGGAGATGGATGACGACGTGTCATACATCGACGAGGATCCGGTAGCGGACGCCGCCGCCGGAAGGCATCCTGTGGACGCGGTGGGGGCAGTGCAGCCCAGGATGTCCGAGACTTTCGTGGGGGACAAGAACATGGATCAGGAAGCGCCGTCGTTCGTGCGCCCGTTCGTGCGCAGCCAGGGGCGCACCCGGGCCGAAGTGGATCTTCCGCTCGAAGCGCTGGTTTCGACATCCGCGATGGTGGCAACGTCCGAGAACACCGGGGTGATGCCGACTCTCGACGAGCACCGCATCGTGCTGGGACTCTGCTCGCAGCCACGCTCGATCATGGAGGTCGCCGCGCTCGCCGGGATTCCCCTCGGTGTCGCGCGGGTGCTCGTCGGCGATCTGGCGGCCTCGGGGGAACTCACCGTGCACCGGACGGTCGACCGGATCGGTCCCGGCGCGGAACTCCTCCGGCGGGTCCTGAGCGGACTGAACGAGCTCTGACCCCGGCCGTCGCGATCGCGATCGGTCCTCGATCCGGCACAACGGGTCGGTGACGGCGCGACCGCGCCGTGCCGATAGCGGCGGGACCGGGGCGTGCCGATAGCATGGGGAGGTTGCCGACGCGCGCCTCTGCGCGGCCGGCCACCGTCCATCGTCAGGCATCGAGCCGGAGGAGTTCACCACAGTGACCACGCCCGCATCCGCGAAACCAGCCACGCTCGTCCGGGTGCCCGCGGGAACCACTGCCGGTGCCGCCGTGCGTGACGCCGGGCTGCCCGTCAAGGGACCCGAGACGATCGTCGTCGTCCGCGACCCGGAGGGTGCCCTCCGCGACCTGGCGTGGACGCCCGAGGAGGACGTCGAGGTCGAGGCGGTCGCCGCCGACACCGAGGACGGCCGCAGCGTCATCCGGCACTCCGCCGCGCACGTGCTGGCCCAGGCCGTGCAGCAGGAGTTCCCCGAGGCCAAGCTCGGCATCGGCCCGCCCATCAAGGACGGCTTCTACTACGACTTCCAGGTCGAGCGCCCCTTCACCCCGGAGGACCTCGCGAAGCTCGAGAAGCGCATGAAGAAGATCGTCAAGGACGCGCAGCGCTTCTCCCGCCGGGTCGTCGAGAACCTCGAGGACGCCCGCGAGGAGCTGAAGAACGAGCCGTTCAAGCTCGAGCTGATCGACGACAAGTCGGGCATCGACGACCCCGAGATCATGGAGGTCGGCGGCAAAGAGCTGACCATCTACGACAACCTCAACCCGCGCACCGGCGAGCTCGTGTGGAAGGACCTGTGCCGCGGACCGCACGTCCCGACCACCAAGTTCATCCCCGCGTTCAAGCTGACCCGCAGCTCCGCCGCGTACTGGCGCGGTGACCAGGACAACGCCGGTCTGCAGCGTGTCTACGGCACCGCGTGGGAGTCCGCCGAGGCGCTGGACAAGCACCTCGAGCTCCTCGCCGAGGCCGAACGTCGGGACCACCGCAAGCTCGGCAACGAACTCGACCTGTTCTCGTTCCCCGACGAGCTCGGTTCCGGCCTGCCCGTGTTCCATCCCAAGGGCGGCATCATCCGTCAGGAGATGGAGAACTACTCGCGCCGGCGGCACGTCGAAGCCGGTTACGAGTTCGTGTACTCGCCGCACATCACCAAGGGCCACCTCTACGAGGTGTCCGGTCACCTCGACTGGTACCGCGACGGCATGTTCCCCGCGATGCACATCGACGAGGAACTGAACGAGGACGGGACCGTCCGCAAGCCGGGGCAGGACTACTACCTCAAGCCCATGAACTGCCCGATGCACGACCTGATCTTCCGGTCGCGCGGGCGTTCCTACCGCGAACTGCCGTTGCGCATGTTCGAGTTCGGTTCCGTCTACCGCTACGAGAAGTCCGGCGTCGTCCACGGACTGACCCGCGTGCGCGGCATGACGCAGGACGACGCGCACATCTTCTGCACCCCGGAGCAGATGCGCGACGAGCTCACCAGCGTCCTCAACTTCATCCTGGACCTGCTCAAGGACTACGGTCTCGACGACTACTACCTGGAGCTGTCCACGAAGAACCCGAAGAAGTTCGTCGGCAGCGACGAACTGTGGGAGACGGCCACCGAGACACTGCGTGAGGTCGCCGAAGCCTCCGGTCTGCATCTCGTGCCGGACCCGGGCGGCGCCGCGTTCTACGGTCCGAAGATCTCCGTCCAGGTCAACGACGCCCTCGGGCGCAACTGGCAGATGTCGACGATCCAGCTCGACTTCAACCTGCCCGAGCGGTTCGAACTCGAGTACACCGGCCAGGACGGCGCCAAGCACCGTCCGGTGATGATCCACCGCGCGCTGTTCGGTTCGATCGAGCGGTTCTTCGGTGTGCTCACCGAGCACTACGCGGGCGCGTTCCCGGCCTGGCTGTCGCCGGTGCAGGTCGTCGGCATCCCGGTCGCCGAGAACTTCGCCGATCACCTGCTCGACGTCGCGCAGCAGCTGAAGGCCGAAGGCATCCGCGCCGAGGTCGACCTCAGCGACGACCGCATGCAGAAGAAGATCCGCAACCACACCACCCAGAAGGTCCCGTTCATGCTGCTCGCCGGCGAGCGGGACGTCGAGGCCGGTGCGGTGAGCTTCCGCTTCCGCGACGGCACCCAGGTCAACGGCGTGCCGGTGGCCGAGGCCGTGCGCATCGTGGCCGATTGGGTCCGGCGCCGCGAGAACGCCTCCCCGACCGCCGCGCTCATCGCGCCCGAGGGCGCGGAGCTCGGGTCGTGACCGGCGACCGGGGCTGCGGCCCCGCCGAGACCGAAGCTCTCGTCGACCGGGGTGTCGGCGAAGCCGACCATCTGCAGCGGTTGTGGTCGCCGCACCGCATGTCGTACATCACCGAGTCCCCGCGGGCGGAGGACGGCCCGTACGAGCCGTTCACCGACATCCCGAAGATGACGGACGAGGAGGGACTCGTCGTCGCGCGCGGAGAGTTCGTCTACGCGGTGCTCAACCTGTACCCGTACAACCCGGGCCATCTGATGGTGGTGCCGTACCGGCGGGTGGCGAACCTCGAGGACCTGACCTTCGAGGAGAGCACCGAACTGATGGCGTTCGCGCAGCGCGCGGTGAAGGTCATCAAGCGGGTGTCGCGTCCCCACGGCTTCAATGTCGGTCTCAATCTCGGTGCGGCAGCAGGAGGTTCGCTTTCCGAGCACCTGCACCTGCACGTGGTTCCGCGGTGGGGCGGCGACGCCAACTTCATCACGGTCCTGGGAGGATCGAAGGTGATGGTGCAGTTGCTGCGCGACACGCGGGCACTGCTGGCATCCGCATGGGACGAGTGACACCGTCCACTCCTGAACACGACCCGTACGGGTTCGCCGTGCGCAGCGGACGAAGGGCGGACGGTCGTGGCAGGATCGTGTCCCGAACAGGACGAATCGAGCCGGAAACGGGGGTCGCGAGATGCTGAGCTTCTTCGGGCGGGCATCGGTGTCGAAGGTCACCGCGCCGCTCGGCAGGGCATTGATCCGCACCGGCCTGACTCCCGACGCGGTAACGCTGATCGGCACGGTCGCGACGATCGCCGCCGCCCTCACGCTGTTTCCGATGGGGCATCTGTTCTGGGGCACGATGGTCATCTGGCTGTTCGTGATGTTCGACATGCTCGACGGGGCCATGGCCCGGGCGCGCGGCGGCGGCACCCGGTTCGGCGCGGTTCTCGACGCCACCTGCGACCGGGTCGCGGACGGCGCGATCTTCGCGGGCCTGGCCTGGTGGGCGGTCTACGACGAACAGAGCCGTCCGCTGCTCGTCGCCACGCTGATCTGCCTCGTGTCGTCCCAGGTCATCTCGTATGCGAAGGCGCGGGCGGAGGCGAGCGGGCTGTCCGCCGACGGCGGCCTGATCGAGCGCCCGGACCGGTTGATCATCGTGCTCGTCGGCGCCGGCTTCACCGGTCTCGGGATCGACTGGGCCATCCACGTCGCGATGTGGCTGCTCGCGGCCGGCTCGGTGATCACCGTCTTCCAGCGGGTCATCGCCGTGCGTCGTTCGCCCGGCGCCCGGGAACTGCTGCCGATAACCCCGGCACCGGCCACCGGCACCGACGGAGAAGCCGCATGACGTCCGCCGAGCGCCTGACCGATCTCGGATACGGCGCCGGATGGCGGCTGGTGCGCGCGCTCCCTGACCGGGTCGCGCGCGTCCTGTTCGACACCGGCGCCGACATCGCCGCCCGGCGGAACGGCGGCCCGCAGCAGTTGCGCCGCAATCTCGCCCGCGTGCTCGGCGTCGCCCCGGAACACGTGCCGGACGACCTGATCCGCCGGTCGATGCGTTCCTACGCGCGGTACTGGCGCGAGGCGTTCCGGTTGCCGTCGATGGACCTCGACGCGACCGCCGCGGCCATCGACTCGTCGATCGAGGGCCGCGAGCACATCGAGGCGGCCCTGACCGCCGGGCGCGGCGCGATCCTGGCCCTGCCGCACAGCGGCAACTGGGACATGGCCGGGGTGTGGTGTGCCCGCACCTACGGGCAGTTCTCGACGGTCGCCGAGCGCTTGCGCCCGGAGTCGCTGTACCAGCGTTTCGTCGACTACCGCGAACATCTCGGGTTCGAGGTGTTCCCGCTCTCGGGTGGCGAGAGCCCGCCTTTCGTCGAATTGTCCGCACGCCTGCGTGACAATCGGATCGTGGCTCTGCTCGGGGAACGCGACCTGGCTCGCAAGGGTGTGCCGGTGACGTTCTTCGGCGAACCCACCCGGATGCCCGCCGGTCCCGCGAAGCTCGCCGTCGAGACCGGTGCCGCGCTGCTGCCGGTGCACTGCTGGTTCACCATCGACGGCTGGGGGTTCCGGGTGCACCCGGAGATCGACGTGACCGGCGGGCTGGAGGCGGCCACCCAGGCCCTCGCGGATCGGTTCGCCGCCGACATCGCCGAACACCCAGCAGACTGGCACATGCTGCAGCCGCTGTGGCTCGACGACCTGTCGGCCGAGCGGCGCGCCCGGATGGAGGCGTAGTTGAGGATCGGCATGGTCTGCCCGTATTCGTTCGACGTACCGGGCGGAGTACAGGCACACGTCGTGGATCTGGCCCAGGTGCTGATCGAACGCGGCCACAAGGTCAGCGTGCTCGCGCCGGCCTCGGAGGACACGGTGCTGCCGCCGTTCGTGGTCTCGGCCGGACGGGCCGTCGCCATCCCGTACAACGGGTCGGTGGCGCGGCTGAGCTTCGGACCGGTGTCCTACGCGCGGGTGCGGCGCTGGATCAACGACAACGACTTCGACGTCCTGCACATCCACGAACCGAACGCGCCGAGCCTGTCGATGCTGGCCCTGAAGGTGGCCGAGGGCCCGATCGTCGCGACCTTCCACACCTCCACGACGAAATCGCTGGTGCTCAGCACGTTCCAGGGTGTCCTGCAGCCGTATCTGGAGAAGATCAGCGGCCGCATCGCGGTGTCGGAACTGGCCCGCCGCTGGCAGGTGACCTCGCTCGGCGGGGATGCCGTGGAGATCCCCAACGGCGTCGACGTGCCGTTCTTCGCGCACGCCCCGCTGCTGCCCGGCTATCCCCGGGCTGGCCGGACGGTGCTGTTCCTGGGCCGCTACGACGAACCCCGCAAGGGCATGGCCGTGCTGCTCGGCGCGCTGCCGACGCTCGTCGGGAAGTATCCCGACCTCGAGGTGCTCGTTGTCGGCCGCGGCGACGAGGACAAGCTCCGCAAGGAAGCCGGACGTCTCGCGAAGCACCTGCGGCTGCTCGGGCAGGTCAGCGACGCCGAGAAGGCGTCGGCGATGCGCAGTGCCGATGTGTACTGCGCCCCGAACCTCGGCGGCGAGAGCTTCGGGATCGTGCTGGTGGAAGCGATGGCGGCCGGGACCGCGGTCGTCGCCAGTGAACTCGACGCGTTCCGCCGGGTGCTGCGCGACGGTCGTGCGGGTGTGCTGGTGCCGGTCGGGGACTCCGACGCGCTCGCCGAGGGCATCCTCGAGGTTCTCGCCGACGACGCCCGCCGCGCCGACCTGGTCGCCGAGGGATCCTCGGTGGTCGGAACCTACGACTGGCCCGTGGTGGCCGAGCAGATCCTGCGGGTCTACGAGACGGTGACGGTCGGGGCCGGACGGGTACGGGAGGTCCGCTCGTGACACTCAGTGCGGTGACGATTCTCGTCCTCTCCGTGATCGCGGCAGTGGTCGTCGGCCTGGGACTGTGGGCGTACACGACCGCGAACCGGCTCGACCGGCTGCACGTGCGGTCGGATCTGTCGTGGCAGGCGCTCGACGCGGCGCTGGCCCGCCGGGCGGTGGTGGTGCGCAGCATCGCCGCGTCGGTCCCGGCCGCGGACGGCAAACGTCTCGCCGCCCTCGCCGATCGTGCCGAACGCGCGGACCGGGAGCACCGAGAGACCGCCGAGAACGCGCTGTCGTCCATGCTCACGACGATCGACAGCGAACGGTTGCGACCCCAGCTGGTCGCCGAGCTGGCCGACGCCGAGGCCCGCGTCATGATCGCCCGGCGCTTCCACAACGACGCGGTCCGTGACACCCTCGCGCTGCGCACCCGCCGCCCGGTGCGGTGGCTGCATCTCGGTGGTACCGCACCGCTCCCGACGTTCTTCGAGATCGCCGAACGCTCCGGCGCCTCCGCCCGGACCTCCCGCGTGCCGGACGAGACCCGCACCTCGGCGCGGGTCGTCCTCTTCGACGACGAGGGTCGGGTGCTGCTGCTGCGCGGAAACGATCCGACCACCCCGGACGTGCACTTCTGGTTCACCGTCGGCGGCGCCGTCGAGGTGGGGGAGTCGCTGCGCGAGGCGGCGGTGCGGGAGCTGAAGGAGGAAACGGGGCTGGTGACCGAACCGGATCGGCTCGCCGGTCCGATGTGGCGCCGGGTCGCGGTGTTCCCGTTCAACGGTGAGGTGATCCGCTCGGAGGAGTTGTTCTTCGCGTTGCAGGCACCGGTGTTCGTGGCCGGGGACGCGGGTTTCACCGACCTCGAGCGGGCGATGGGGCTCGAGCCCCGCTGGTTCACCGCCGACGAGATCCGCGGACTGCAGCAGCGCGGTGAACCGGTGTACCCGCAGGACTTGGCGGATCTGCTCGGGGAGGCCCGGGACGTGGCCGTGCGGCGCACCGAACCCGAGGTGCGCGCGATCCGGTGACCGGCCCCTCGGGGACGCGGTGACCGGGAGCACAAGGCCAGGTCTCCGCGACTGGCTATCGGTGGGGCGCCGGGTGCGGTCATAGGCTCCTTCTGGCCACGGAACCCGTCCAGGACCACGGTGTTTCCGGCGGCTGCCGACCGACAGACCACACGTGTAGGAGTTCGTTGTGAGCACCCCCGAATCCGCCCCCGCCACCGGCACCGCCCGCGTCAAGCGCGGCATGGCCGAGATGCTCAAGGGCGGCGTGATCATGGACGTCGTCACTCCCGAGCAGGCGAAGATCGCCGAGGACGCGGGCGCCGTCGCGGTCATGGCGCTCGAGCGGGTGCCGGCCGACATTCGTGCCCAGGGCGGCGTCTCCCGGATGAGCGACCCGGACATGATCGACGGCATCATCTCGGCCGTGTCGATCCCGGTGATGGCCAAGGCCCGCATCGGTCACTTCGTCGAGGCACAGATCCTGCAGTCCCTCGGTGTGGACTACATCGACGAGTCGGAGGTGCTGACGCCGGCCGACTACGAGAACCACATCGACAAGTTCGCCTTCACGGTGCCGTTCGTGTGTGGCGCCACGAACCTCGGGGAGGCGCTGCGCCGCATCAACGAAGGTGCGGCGATGATCCGTTCGAAGGGCGAGGCCGGTACCGGCGACGTCTCGAACGCCACCACCCACATGCGCAGGATCCGGCAGGAGATCCGCCGGCTCACGTCGCTGCCGGAGGACGAACTGTACGTCGCGGCGAAGGAACTGCAGGCCCCGTACGACCTGGTCGTCGAGGTTGCCAAGGCAGGCAAGCTGCCCGTCACGCTGTTCACCGCCGGTGGTATCGCGACTCCCGCCGATGCCGCGATGATGATGCAGCTCGGCGCCGAGGGTGTCTTCGTCGGCTCGGGCATCTTCAAGTCCGGCAACCCGGCCCAGCGCGCAGCCGCGATCGTCAAGGCCACCACCTTTTTCGACGACCCGGACGTGCTCGCGAAGGTTTCCCGCGGTCTCGGCGAGGCGATGGTCGGCATCAACGTCGACGAGATCCCGCAGCCGCACCGGCTCGCCGAGCGCGGCTGGTGATCGCCCACCCGTGAGCGCACGGTGACGGTTCCCGTCACCGTGCGGTGGGGGAGGCGATATAGCCTTGGACCGCACAGTGGAAGGGGCGGGCATGGCGAAGATCGAAGAGATCCTGGCGCTCGAACAGATCGAGAAGGACATCTTCCGGGGCATCGCGACGGAGACGTTGTTGCCGCGGACGTTCGGAGGGCAGGTCGCGGGTCAGGCGCTGGTTTCCGCGGTGCGGACCGTCGATCCCGCGTTCGAAGTGCATTCGCTGCACGGCTACTTCCTGCGGCCCGGCAACCCGACGATGCAGATCGTCTATCTCGTCGATCGCATCCGCGACGGCCGGTCGTTCTGCACCCGCCGGGTGACCGCGGTGCAGGACGGCAAGGCGATCTTCACGATGTCGGCGTCGTTCCACGTGGACGAGCGGGGAATCGAGCATCAGGACACCATGCCGCGGGTCCCGATGCCCGAGGATCTGCCCGACCCGGACCTGGTCGACGACCCGACGGTGCACTGGGCGCGGATCGAATGGGCCGAATGGGAGTTCCGGTTCGTTCCGCGGGAGCAGATGGACACCTCGAGCCGCTGGGCGTCCCAGCAGCAGGTGTGGTTCCGCTCCCGCGAGGCACTGCCGGACGACCCCGTCTTCCACGTGTGCACCCTCGCGTACATGAGCGACATGACGCTGCTGGGATCGGCCAGTGTCGCCCATCCCGACGAGAAGACGCAGGGCGCCTCGCTCGACCACGCGATGTGGTTCATGCGTCCGTTCCGCGCCGACGACTGGCTGCTCTACGACCAGACGTCCCCGTCCGCCGGGTTCGGGCGCGCGCTGACGCAGGGCCGGATCTTCGACCGGAACGGCAACATGGTCGCCGCGGTCGTGCAGGAAGGATTGACCCGCTACCTGCGCGAATCGTGAACACATCCCGCCGGGGAGACCCGGCGGCACAACGAACAGGCAGGTAGTTTTCCGTGGGTACGACACCGACCATCGGCGTGCTGGCGTTGCAGGGCGACGTCCGTGAACACCGGGCCGCACTCGACGCGGCCGGCGCGCACACGATCGCGTTGCGCCGCGCGAGCGAACTCGACAGCGTCGACGGCGTGGTGATCCCCGGCGGCGAATCGACGACGATGAGCCGCCTGCTGCAGGTGTTCGATCTGCTCGAGCCGTTGCGGGCGCGGCTGCGGGACGGACTGCCCGCATTCGGTTCGTGTGCGGGCATGATCCTGCTCGCCTCGGAGGTCCTCGATACCCGGCCCGACGCCGAGCATCTCGACGCGCTCGACATCACGGTGCGCCGCAACGCATTCGGCCGCCAGGTCGACTCGTTCGAGACGGATCTCGAGGTGCTCGGTATCGACGACGGTCCGGTGCGTGCGGTGTTCATCCGCGCACCCTGGGTCGAAAAGGTCGGTGCCGGTGTGGAAGTGCTCGCGGCGGTGCCCGACGGGCCGGCGGCGGGGCGGGTCGTCGCGGTGCGGCAGGGAGTGGTGATGGCGACGTCCTTCCACCCCGAGGTCACCGGGGACCTGCGGGTGCACCGCATGTTCGTGGACGCGGTCCGGAAAGCCCGGTAGCCCCGGAGTAGAATCTCTGTTCCGACCTGTCGGTGCATGCCGACTTCACCTCGCCGGAAGGGGCTCGAAGCGAATGAGCGGCCACTCCAAATGGGCCACCACCAAGCACAAGAAGGCGGTCATCGACGCCAAGCGCGGCAAGATGTTCGCGAAGCTGATCAAGAACATCGAGGTGGCGGCCCGCACGGGTGGTAGTGACCCCGCCGGCAACCCGACGTTGTTCGACGCGATCCAGAAGGCGAAGAAGAGCTCGGTCCCCAACGACAACATCGAACGCGCCCGCAAGCGCGGCGGTGGCGAAGAGGCCGGCGGTGCCGACTGGCAGACCATCACCTACGAGGGCTACGGCCCCAACGGTGTCGCCATCCTCATCGAGTGCCTGACCGACAACCGCAACCGCGCGGCCGGTGAGGTGCGCACCGCGATGACCCGCAACGGCGGCAACATGGCGGACCCGGGTTCGGTGTCGTACCTGTTCACCCGCAAGGGCGTCGTCGTGCTGGAGAAGAACGGCCGCACCGAGGACGAGATCCTCGAGGTCGTCCTCGAAGCCGGCGCCGAGGAGATCAACGACCTGGGCGACAGCTTCGAGATCGTCTCCGAGGCCTCCGACCTGATTCCGGTGCGGACGGCGCTGGTCGAGGCCGGAATCGACTACGACTCGGCCGACCCGGACTTCCGGGCGTCGGTCGAGGTGCCCGTCGACGCCGAGGGCGCCCGCAAGGTGTTCAAGCTGGTCGACGCGCTCGAGGACTGCGACGACGTGCAGAACGTCTACACCAATGTCGACGTCTCGGACGAGGTGCTGGCCGAGCTCGACGCCTGAGCCACGGTCTTCGTCCCGCCGGGGCTGCGTGTCGCACTGCCGACGCGCAGCCCCGACGACTATGCTCTCGAACAGATGTTCGTGGCGGTGAGAGGTGGTCGGGTGCGTGTCATGGGTGTCGATCCCGGCCTGACCCGCTGCGGACTCGGCGTGGTGGACACCGGACGCGGCCGCGAGGTCCATCCGGTGGCCGTCGGGGTCGTGCGGACCCCCACCGACCTCGATCTCGCGCAGCGTCTGCTGCGGATCTCCGAATCCGCCGAGGAGTGGATGGACCGCTACCGGCCCGACGTGGTCGCCGTGGAACGGGTGTTCTCGCAGCACAACGTGCGCACCGCGATGGGAACCGCGCAAGCGGGTGGTGTCGTGGCCCTCGCCGCGGCCCGCCGGTCGATCCCCGTCATGTTCCACACCCCGAGCGAGGTCAAGGCTGCCGTGACGGGCAACGGCAGCGCCGACAAGAAGCAGGTGACCGCCATGATCACCCGCATCCTCGAGCTCGACTCGGCACCCAAACCGGCGGATGCCGCGGACGCGCTGGCGCTGGCGGTCGCGCACTGCTGGCGCGCACCGATGCTCGCGCGCCTCGCGGCGGCCGAGGCCATGGCGGCCGCTCAGAAACGACGATACGAAGAGCGGCTGCGTGAGCAGGCGGCCGCGCGGAAGGCAGGTGGCCAGTGATCGGGTCGGTGCGCGGCGAGGTACTGGACATCGCCCTCGACCATGTCGTCATCGAGGCCGGCGGCATCGGCTACCGGATCAACGCGACACCGGCGACCCTCGGCACGCTGCGCCGGGGCGACGAGACCCGGCTGGTCACCGCGATGATCGTGCGCGAGGACTCGATGACGCTCTACGGGTTCGCGAACACCGAGGCGCGCGAGCTGTTCGGGCTGCTGCAGACCGTGTCCGGGGTCGGCCCGCGGCTGGCGATGGCCACCCTCGCGGTTCTGGAACCCGACGCGTTGCGCGCCGCGCTCGCCGAGGGCAACACGACCGCCCTCACTCGTGTCCCGGGCATCGGCAAACGCGGCGCCGAACGCATGATCGTCGAACTGCGCGACAAGGTCGCGGCGTTCGCGGGTGCCGGCGAGACGACGACGGCGGCCTCGGCGTCGCCGATCCGCGACCAGATCGTCGAGGCGCTGGTGGGGCTCGGATTCACCGCGAAGCAGGCCGAACCGGCCACCGACACCGTGCTCGCGGAGGATCCGGGCGCGGAGGTGTCCACGGCGCTGCGTGCCGCGCTCAAGCTGCTCGGTAGGTCGCGATGACCGACGAATACCGCGAATTCGACCGCGCCCACTCCACCGACCGGGACGAACCGTCGCCGGTGACCGCGCGGCACCTGCCGTCCGACAGCGACATCGAGACGAGCCTGCGGCCGAAGAGCCTCGACGACTTCATCGGCCAGCCGCGGGTGCGGGAACAGCTGCAGCTCGTGCTGCGGGCGGCCAAGCTTCGGGGCGGAACCCCCGACCACATCCTGCTGTCGGGACCGCCCGGCCTCGGCAAGACCTCCATGGCGATGATCATCGCCGCCGAGCTCGGCACGTCGCTGCGGCTCACGTCCGGCCCGGCGCTCGAACGTGCGGGCGACCTCGCTGCGATGCTCTCCAACCTCGCGGAGGGCGACGTGCTGTTCATCGACGAGATCCACCGCATCGCCCGGCCCGCCGAGGAGATGCTGTACCTCGCGATGGAGGACTTCCGGGTCGACGTCGTCGTCGGCAAGGGACCCGGAGCCACGTCGATCCCGCTCGAGGTCGCCCCCTTCACGCTGGTCGGCGCGACCACCCGTTCCGGTTCGCTGACCGGCCCCCTGCGCGACCGCTTCGGGTTCACCGCGCACATGGACTTCTACGAACCCGCCGAACTGCAGCAGATCCTGCATCGTTCGGCCCGGCTGCTGGGCATCGACCTGCGCGAGGATGCCGGTGCCGAGATCGCCGGCCGGTCCCGCGGCACTCCCCGTATCGCGAACCGGTTGCTGCGGCGCGTCCGGGACTACGCCGACGTGCGTTCCGACGGGGTCGTCACCCGCGAGATCGCCCAGGCGGCGCTGGCGGTCTACGACGTCGATCCGATCGGCCTGGACCGGCTGGACCGCGCCGTGCTCGGAGCCCTGGTGCGCAGCTTCGGCGGGGGACCGGTCGGGGTGTCCACCCTCGCGGTCGCGGTCGGTGAGGAACCGGCCACGGTCGAGGAGGTGTGCGAACCGTTCCTGGTGCGCGCGGGGATGATCGCCCGCACGCCGCGCGGGCGGGTCGCGACGCAGGCCGCATGGCTGCAGCTCGGTCTGACACCTCCGCCCGAGGCCGCAACCGGCGGCATCGAGGTGCGTGCGCGCGAACCGCAACTCGACCTGTTCGACGGGGACTGACCGCGCGGCCCGGGTGACGGGCCCACCATCCGCTCGGCGGGTGATGGCACACTGGTCTATTGCGTCGGCACGCGGAGGCCGCTCGTCAATCGATACCGAGGACTGACTTCAACGATGGAACTGCTCTTCCCGCTCTTGATCCTTGCACTGCTGGTGCCCACGTTCCTCGGAATCCGGCGTCAGAAGAAGGAAATGCAGAAGGTCACGGAGCTGCAGGATTCGCTGCGCATCGGTGACCGGGTGGCGACGACGGCGGGCCTGCACGCGACGGTCGTGGCGCTGTCCGACACCACCGTCGATCTCGAGATCGCGCCCGGCGTCGTCACCACGTGGGCACGCATGGTGGTCCGGGAGAAGCTCGAGGACACCACCGGTACCACCGGTAACACCGATACCGGTACGGTCTCGTTCGGCAAGGACGACGACACCGATCCGCCGGCGGGTCGTCCCACCGAATACTGATCTTCATCGGGCGGCGGCACCGGAGTGGTCTCGGGTGGCGTCGCGCAGCGGTCGCTGCGACCGCCACCACCGAACCACTCACTCGTTACGAGGAGACTGACTGACCGTGGCACCTTCCAACGGATCGGTGCATCCAGCGCGTTCCCTCGCCCTGTTCGGGGCGATCCTGGTGGCGCTGTATGCACTGGTCTTCTTCACCGGGGACAAGTCGCCGACACCGAAACTCGGTATCGACCTCCAGGGCGGCACCCGCGTCACGCTCACCGCCCGCACACCGGACGGCAGCAGCCCGAGCCAGGACAGCCTCCGGCAGGCGCAGCAGATCATCGAGACCCGCGTCAACGGCCTCGGCGTGTCCGGGTCCGAGGTCGTCGTCGACGGCGACAACCTGGTCATCACGGTGCCCGGCGACGACAGCGCGCAGGCCAAGACCCTCGGCCAGACCGCGCGGCTCTACATCCGGCCGGTCCTCGGTGGCCCGATCGCCAGCGCGAACACCAGGGGGGAGAACCCCGAGGCGCAGAACCCGGAGACCCAGAACCCGACCCAGTCCCCGGCGGAGCCGGCCCCGGTCGAGCCCGCACCGGAGAATCAGGCGCCCGAGAATCCGGCACCGGAGAACCCCGAGCCGCAGGGCCGGCCGTTCCCGGCCCAGGAGCCGACCGACACGCCGGTCGCACCGGAACCCACCGCCACCCCCGCACCCGCTCCGGAGGCACCGGCCGGCGGTGAGCTCGACCCGCAGGCGCAGGCCGCCGCGGACATCGCCGCCGCGAAGGCGCTGCGGCAGAGCGAGGATCCCGCGACCCAGCAGCAGGCCGCGATGTCCCTGGACTGCTCGGTCGCCGATCCGCTCGCCGGCAACGACGATCCGGCCCTGCCGCTCGTCGCGTGCTCGACCGACGGCACCTCCGTCTACCTGCTCGGCCCCAGCATCATCGACGGTCAGCAGATCACCGACGCCACGGCCGGTTTCAACAGCCAGCAGTCCCGCTACGAGGTCAGCCTGACCTTCGACAGCGAGGGCAGCAACACGTGGGCGCAGTTCACCGCCGCGAACATCGGCCAGCAGGCCGCGTTCACGCTCGACTCGAAGGTCGTCAGCGCACCCGTCATCCAGGGCGCGACGCCCGCCGGCAGCGCCACGTCGATCACCGGCAACTTCACCAACACCCAGGCCACCGAACTCGCGAACACCCTCAAGTACGGTTCGCTGCCGCTCTCGTTCGTGGCCTCCGAAGCCGAAACCGTCTCCGCGACGCTCGGATTCGCGTCGTTGCAGGCCGGCCTGATCGCCGGTGCGGTCGGTCTCGTGCTGGTGCTGCTGTACTGCCTCGCGTACTACCGCATGCTCGGACTGCTCACCGCGCTGTCGCTGGTGCTCTCCGGCCTGGCCGTGTACGCGATCATGGTGCTGCTCGGCCGCTACATCGGCTACACGCTCGACCTGGCCGGTATCGCCGGCCTCATCATCGGTATCGGCATGACGGCCGACTCGTTTGTGGTGTTCTTCGAACGCATCAAGGACGAGATCCGCGAGGGCCGCAGCTTCCGATCCGCGGTACCGCGCGGTTGGGCGCGTGCCCGCCGGACGATCCTGTCCGGAAACGCGGTCAGCTTCATCGCCGCGGCGGTGCTGTACTTCCTCGCCGTCGGGCAGGTGCGCGGGTTCGCCTTCACTCTCGGCCTGACCACCATCCTCGACGTGGTCGTCGTGTTCCTGGTGACCTGGCCCCTGGTGCATCTGGCATCGACCTCGAAGTTCTGGTCCAAGCCGAGTGTCAACGGACTCGGCGCCATCCAGCAGGTGGCGCGTGAGCGTCAGCTCGCAGCGGCCTCGGCGAAGGAGGCGTGACGATGACCGACACGACGACGGCACCGCACCACAGTGGACTGTCCCGCCTCTACACCGGCACCGGTGGTTTCGACATCGTCGGACGCCGCAAGTTCTACTACGTGCTCACCGGCGCGATCGTGCTCGTCGCGCTGCTGAGCATGCTCATCCGAGGCTTCTCCTGGGGTATCGACTTCGAGGGCGGCACGCGAATCCAGATGCCCGCGGTCGAGGGCGTGACCACCGAACAGGTCGAGACGGTCTACAGCGACACGCTCGGCACGGAGCCGGTGGCGGTGCAGACCGTCGGTTCGGGTGCCGGCGCGACCATCCAGATCCGCTCCGAGGCGCTCGATCTCGTGCAGGTCAACGCCCTGCAGTCGGCATTGTTCGAGGAGTTCCAGCCGACCGACAGCGACGGCGTCCCCTCCCGCAACACCATCAGCGTCGCCGACGTGAGCGAGACGTGGGGCGGGCAGATCACCAAGAAGGCGCTGATCGCGCTCGTGGTGTTCCTCGTGATCGTCAGCGTCTACATCGCCGTGCGCTACGAGCGGGACATGGCGATCGCGGCGATCGCGGCGTTGTTCTTCGACATGATCGTCACCGCGGGCATCTATTCGCTGGTCGGCTTCGAGGTCTCGCCCGCGACCGTCATCGGTCTGCTCACCATCCTCGGTTTCTCGCTGTACGACTCGGTCGTCGTGTTCGACAAGGTCGAGGAGAACACCCGCGGCATCCTGCACCTGCATCGGCGCACCTATGCCGAACAGGCGAACCTGGCCGTCAACCAGACGCTGATGCGGTCGATCAACACCACGATCATCTCGGTGCTGCCGGTGATCGCGCTGATGGTGATCGCGGTGTGGCTCCTCGGCGTCGGCACGCTCAAGGACCTGGCGCTCGTGCAGCTGGTCGGCATCGTCGTCGGTGCCTACTCGTCGATCTTCTTCGCGACGCCGCTGCTGGTGACGCTGAAGGAGTGGCGCGGCCCGATCGCTGCGCACACCAGGAAGGTGCTCGCCAAGCGGGAGGCCGCCGCCGGCCGGGCCGCGACCGCGGCCGCTGTGGTCGACGCCGAGCCGGTATCGGTTCCGGATCGCTCCGGCGCGCACGCGGTGCACCGGCAGCCGACCGCGCCGGCGCAGCGTGCGCCGAGACCCGGCGCGCGGCCGACGGGGAAGCGCGGCAAGAGAAGGCCCTGACATGGCGGCAACCGAACGGACCCAGCGCACCCGACGACTACGACGGTCGCTCCGGACCGTGGTCACCGCTGCGGCGGTGACCGCGGTCGCGGCCGGAGCCGTGGCCTGCGGCTCCTCCGACGAACCGCTGCACTCGATCGGCTACGCGATCGACGGGACCGTCACCACCTACAACGCCAACACCGTCGACGGTGCCGCGTCGGGTGCGCGGCAGGCGCTCGCGCGCGTGCAGCCCGGCTTCGGCTATGTGGGGCCGGCCGGCCGCGTCGTCGCCGACACCGACCTCGGTACCGCCACCGTCATGCCCGCCGATCGGCTCACCGTCCAGTACCGGCTCGCCGCGGATTCGGTGTACTCCGACGGGGTGCCGATGAGCTGCGACGACCTCGTGCTGGCGTGGGCTGCGGCGTCCGGCCGTTTCACCGCCCCGGACGAAACCGGTGCCGTGGTGAACGTGTTCGACTCGGCGCAGCGCGGCGGATACGCCGACATCGAGCGGGTCGACTGCCAGCCCGGTTCGAAGGACGCGACCGTCGTCTTCCGTGCGGACCGCTCCGACACGGACTGGAAGTCGCTGTTCGGGGCCACCGAGCTGCTGCCCTCGCACGTGGTGGCCCGGGTGTCCGGGGTCGCCGACCCGGTCGCGGCGATCAACGGCGGTGACCTCGACGCGGTGCGTCGGATGGCGGACTTCTGGAACACCGGCTGGAACCTGACCCCCGGAGCGCTCGACCTCTCGCTGCTGCCGTCGGCCGGGCCGTATCGCATCGAGTCCTACACGGCCGAGGACGGTCTCGTCCTCGTCGCGAACGAACGCTGGTGGGGCAACCGCCCAGCCACGGACACGATCGTGGTGTGGCCGCGTGGCACCGCCGCATCGACCGCGTCCGAGGACGGCCGGATCCACGTCGTCGACAGCGCCGACGGTGCCCTCGAGGGCATCGGCGCCGGGGACGGCGCCACCGTGTCGACGGTGCCCTCGCGCAACGTCGAGCAGCTGACACTCGCCACCAAGGGCGTGTTCGCGAACCCGGCGGCGCGGCGCGCGTTCGCGTTGTGCATTCCCCGCGGGGAACTGTTCGACCAGCTCGGAACGGTCGCCGACGCGCCGGACGCGGGGCTCGGTGCCGGACCGGTCGATTCCCGGATTCTCTCGGCGGATTCCCCGCTGTATCCCGGCGTGGCCGGAACCGCTTCCCGGTACGCCCAGGCCGACCGGGAGGCGGCGAAGCGCGAACTCGCCGCCACCGGCCAGGAGCGGATCACCGTCCGGGTCGGCTACCTCGGGCCCGACCCGCGTCGCGCCCGGACCGTGGAACTGATCGCCGAGTCGTGCCGCGACGCCGGTATCGAGGTCGTCGACGCCGGATCCGAGACGTTCACGCCGTCACAACTGACGACGGGACAGTTCGATGCCGTCCTCGCCGGCACGGCCGCGGTCGCCGGGGCCGGCGGTACCGCCGACATGGCCGACGCCCGCGGCGCCCTGCACTCCGGGACCGGCGGCAACGTCGGTGGTTTCGCGAACCGCCGCGTCGACGAGATCCTCGACGCGCTGCTCGTCACCTCGGACAATGCCGCGGTGGCCGCCCTGGCCGGTGAAGCCGAGACGATCCTGTGGAACGAGATGCCGACGGTGCCGCTGTTCGCGCAGCCCCGCACCACCACGCTCGCGCCCGGGATGCACGTCGCCGTCGCGAATCCGACGACCGCGGGTGCGGGCTGGAACATGGACCGGTGGATACTGACCAGGTGAGCATCCACGGAACCGTCGACCCTGTCCTCCTCGAACGCGCCGCGACCGCGGTGACCGAACGGACCCGGTGGGTCGACGACTTTCCGACCCCCGGTGTGCGCTTCGCGGACCTCACCCCGGTGTTCGCGGACGGTCCGGCCTTCGGTGCGGTGATCGCCGCGCTGGCGGCCGTCGCGGAGGGCGCGGAACTGGTGGCCGGCGTCGACGCGCGGGGTTTCCTCCTCGGCGGTGGGATCGCCCGCGAACTCGGGGTCGGGGTCTTGGCGGTGCGCAAGGCCGGCAAGCTTCCGCCGCCGGTGCGCACCTGCGAGTACTCCCTCGAGTACGGCTCCGCATCCATCGAGATTCCGGGCGATTCGATTGCCCTCGAGGGTCGCCGGGTATTCGTCGTCGACGACGTCCTGGCCACCGGCGGCACCCTCGCCGCGACCGTGCAGTTGCTCGAGGAAGCGGGTGCGGACGTGGTCGCGGTGTCGGTCGTGACCGAGATCGAGGCGCTGGCCGGACGCGCACGGCTCGCGAAGCACCCGCTGACGTCGATCGTGCGGATCTGAGGACTACAGTTGGCGCAGGTACCCGGGCCGGGCGGCCCCGGCGGGCCGAGCACGACGGTCCGGGCAATGCGGCGGGAGGAGTGGGTATGACCCAGAATCTTGATCGGTCGTCGAACTCCGGCCCCACCCCGACACCGGCATCGACGTCCGCGTCGCGCCGGGTGCGGGCGCGGCTGGCCCGGCGCATCACCGGACAGCGCGGAACCACGCTCAAGCCGGTGCTCGAGCCGCTGGTCACGATCCACCGTGAGCTGTATCCGAAGGCCGATCTGTCGCAGCTGCAGCGCGCCTACGACGTCGCCGAGGAACGCCACGCCACGCAGAAGCGCAAGTCCGGCGACCCGTACATCACCCATCCGCTCGCGGTCGCGACGATCCTCGCCGAGCTCGGGATGGACACCACGACGCTCGTCGCGGCACTGCTGCACGACACGGTCGAGGACACCGGTTACAGCCTCGAACAGCTCACCGCCGAGTTCGGCGAGGAGGTCGCGCACCTCGTCGACGGGGTCACCAAGCTCGACAAGGTCGTCCTCGGCAATGCCGCCGAGGCCGAGACCATCCGCAAGATGATCATCGCGATGGCGCGGGACCCGCGGGTCCTGGTCATCAAGGTCGCCGACCGGCTGCACAACATGCGCACGATGCGTTTCCTGCCGCCCGAGAAGCAGGCGCGCAAGGCCCGCGAGACCCTCGAGGTGATCGCGCCGCTCGCGCATCGTCTCGGCATGGCGACGGTCAAGTGGGAGCTCGAGGACCTGTCGTTCGCGATCCTGCATCCGAAGAAGTACGAGGAGATCGTCCGCCTTGTCGCGACCCGCGCGCCGTCCCGCGACACCTACCTGGCGAAGGTGCGCGCCGAGATCAACGCGACGCTGGCGGCGTCGCGGATCGACGCGACCGTCGAGGGCCGGCCCAAGCACTACTGGTCGATCTACCAGAAGATGATCGTGAAGGGCCGCGACTTCGACGACATCCACGACCTGGTCGGGGTGCGCATCCTCTGCAACGAGATCCGCGACTGCTACGCCGCGGTCGGTGTGGTGCATTCGCTGTGGCAGCCGATGGCGGGCCGCTTCAAGGACTACATCGCCCAGCCGCGCTACGGCGTGTACCAGTCCCTGCACACCACCGTCATCGGTCCGGAGGGCAAGCCGCTCGAGGTGCAGATCCGCACCCGCGAGATGCACCGGACCGCCGAGTTCGGGATCGCCGCGCACTGGCGCTACAAGGAAACCAAGGGCAAGCACTCGGGCGACGCCAACGAGCTCGACGACATGGCGTGGATGCGTCAGCTGCTCGACTGGCAGCGTGAGGCCGCGGATCCGGGGGAGTTCCTCGAGTCGCTGCGCTACGACCTGGCGGTCAAGGAGATCTTCGTGTTCACGCCGAAGGGCGACGTGATCACGTTGCCGTCGGGGTCGACGCCGGTGGACTTCGCGTACGCGGTGCACACCGAGGTCGGGCACCGGTGCATCGGTGCCCGCGTCAACGGCCGGCTCGTCGCGCTCGAACGCAAACTCGAGAACGGCGAGGTCGTCGAGGTGTTCACCTCGAAGGACCCGAACGCGGGACCGAGCCGCGACTGGCAGTCGTTCGTGGGATCCCCGCGCGCCAAGGCGAAGATCCGCCAGTGGTTCGCGAAGGAACGCCGCGAGGAGGCCCTCGAGGCGGGCAAGGACGCCATCGCGAAGGAGGTGCGGCGCGTCGGGCTGCCCCTGCAGCGGTTGATGAACGCCGACCTGATGCTCGCGGCCGCCAAGGAACTGCGCTACAGCGACGTGTCCGCGCTGTACACGGCGGTGGGGGAGCACCACGTCTCCGCGCAGCACGTCGTGCAGCGCCTGGTGACGATGCTCGGCGGTGTCGGCGGTGTCGAAGAGGAACTCGCCGAACGGGCGACGCCGTCGACGACGCCGACCCGGTCGCGACAGAGCGGTGATTCGGGAGTCGAGGTTCCCGGGGCGCCGGGCACCGTCTCGAAGCTCGCCAAGTGCTGCACCCCGGTCCCGGGCGACGAGATCATGGGCTTCGTGACCCGCACCGGTTCGGTCAGCGTGCACCGCACCGACTGCACCAACGCCGGATCGCTGAAGGAGCAGTCGGAGCGGATCATCGAGGTGAAGTGGGCGCCGTCCCCGTCGTCGGTGTTCCTCGTCGCGATCCAGATCGAGGCGCTGGACCGGCACCGGCTGTTGTCGGACGTCACCAAGGCACTCGCCGACGAGCGCGTGAACATCCTGTCGGCGTCGGTGACCACGTCGGGAGACCGGGTCGCGGTCAGCCGGTTCACGTTCGAGATGGGTGATCCCAAGCATCTCGGGCACGTGCTGAACGTCGTCCGCAACGTGGAAGGCGTCTACGACGTCTACCGCGTGACGTCGGCGGCCTGACCCGGCGAGATTCGGGACCGGTCAGCGGACGCCGGTGATCACCACCGGCGTCGTCGGGGTGCCACCGCCGAGGCGGCTGCTGCCGTCGTGACCGGCCGCCGCGGCCGCGTCGAGCAGCGGCAGGCCCGCCTCCCCGACGGTGCCCAGGACCGTGTACTCCGGATACAGCACCGAATCCCCGATGACCAGGAAGAACTGGCTGCCGTTGGTGTCGGGCCGGCCGGTGTTGGCCATCGCGATCGTGCCGCGCGGGTAGAGCGTCGGGGGTGCCTGGTAGCCGTCGGAGCCGTGCGACACGGTCACCGGCCACTCGTCCGCGAACGTGTAGCCGGGACCGCCGGTTCCGGTGCCCGACGGGTCCCCGCACTGGTACAGGCGGGCACCCTCGTCGGTGGACAGACGATGGCAGGCGACGTCGTCGTAGAAACCCTGCCGGGCCAGCGAGACGAGGCTGTTCACCGCACACGGCGCGTCGGCGCGATCGAGCTCGAGCGGTACCGCACCGATGCTGGTGTCGAGCGTGAGCTCCACGGTTCCGCTCGTGGGCACCGGTGTCGCGGCCGGGGCCGTCGCGGGACGTGCCGCTCTGCCGCCGGGGACGTACGAACACGACACGGTCGGCGCGTCGGGAACCGGTGGTGGGGGCAGCGGAGCTCCGGCGGGCATCGTCAGGGCCGGCGCGGGGGCCGGTGCCGGGATCGGCGGGGTGTCGGCGGTGATGGCGTCACCGGTGCTGCACGCTGTCACGACGACCGCGACGACCCCGAGCGTGCAGACGCGGGACCGGCGGACGATCCCCTGCATCGCGGATGAAACGGCTCTCACAGATCCGGACCGTAACCGAACCGGGCATTTCCGGACAGACCCCGCCCTCGTGACGGGCCCGTTTCACCCTCAGATCACCCTGTTGATCACCACCGGTGTGAGGGGGCGGCCACCGATGGAATCGGGGCCGCCGTCGTGTCCTGCCGCCGCCGCGGCATCGAGCACCGGCAGTCCGGATTCGCCGATGGTTCCGAAGACGGTGTACTGCGCCGGCAGCACGCTGTCGCCGAAGAACAGCAGGAATCGGCTGCCGTTGTTGTCGGCGTGTCCGTCCGAGGCCATCGCCAGCGTGCCGCGCGGGTGCAGCACCGGCGTCAGGAACCCGTTCGTCTGGGAGGTCACCGTGACCGGGTATTCGTCGGCGAATCGGTAGCCGGGTCCGCCGGTGCCGGTTCCCGTGGGGTCGCCGCACGTGAAGACGCGCGTTCCGGGCTCGTCGACCAGCCGGTCGCAGGCACTGCCGTTGTAGAAGCCCTGCCGGGCCAGATTGATGAAACTGTTGACCGCGCACGGCGCCTTCGCCCGCTCGAGCACGACGGGAATCGAGCCGGCCGTGGTGACGAGGGTGATCTTGACGGTCCCGGCCGTCGAGACCGTGGCCACCTGCGAGAACCGGGCCCGGGGCGTCGCGGGACCTCCCTCGGTGTACCGGCACTCGACGGTTGCGCCCGGCGGTGCGGGAACCGGCGGGAGGGCGGGAAGGGCCGACGCGTCGAACTCGTCCGGCGCCGAGGTCGAGGTCACTGTGGGGGACGAGGTGAGCGCGGTCGTCGACGGGGTGCCCGCGGCGTCGCTGTCGGCCGCGCATCCCGCGGCGAGAATCGCGGTGGCGAGCAGCACGCTGCCCCGGCGCGCGCGGCGGCGGGGTGTCCGATCGCGGGTGGGCACCGTCGAGGGATGTGGGGTCACAGCAACGGCACGATATCCGATTCGCCGGGGTTAGGACAGGAAGCGGGAGTTGTCCCGCACCCGGACCGGGCGTGCGGTGACCGGCCACAGAGGAAGCCGGCCGGGGAGCCGGACGGGACGGTGCCTTCCGTTCGGAAGGCACCGTCCCGCCACCGCACTCGGAATGTCACCGTGCTCAGGACGCGACGGTCACCGTCTCGATCTGCACCGGCAGGTTCGGGGCACCGCCACCCACGCTGCCCATCGAGCCGTCGTCGCCCGCGGCCGCGACCTTCTCGATGGTCGCGAGACCGGCCTCGTCGATCGTGCCGAAGATCGTGTACGCCGGCGGAAGCTGCGAATCCTCGTAGACCAGGAAGAACTGGCTTCCGTTGCTGCCGGGCTGCCCGGTGTTCGCCATCGCGACGGTGCCCCGCGGATACACCACGGGCTGGGAGAGCGCGGGATCGGTCGGTGCGAACGCGGTCTCCGGGTATTCGGTGTCGAATCCGTAGCCCGGGCCGCCCCGGCCGGTGCCGGACGGGTCGCCGCACTGCAGCACCTGCAGGCCGGGTGAGGTCACGAGACGATGGCAGGGTGTGTCGTCGAAATAGCCCTGCTCGGCCAGCGACACGAAGCTGTTGACCGTGCACGGTGCGGCGGCCGGATCCAGCGTCAGCCCGATCGGGCCCGCGCTGGTGGTCATCGTCACCGTCGGCGATCCCGCGGTGCTCACCCCGCTTCCCTGCGGCGGCGTCACGTCCTTCGCGGCCTCGCCGTCCGGCATGTAGCTGCAGTCGACGGGGTCGCCCGCGGCGGGACGTTCGGGCAGCGCGCCCGTGTACGTCGGCGCAGCCTGGGTGGCCGTCGCCGTACGGGTGGTGGTCGTGGCGGTGTCGGTGCCGTCGTCGGAACAACCGGCCAGCAGGAGTGCTGCGCCGGCGGCGACGACCGCGAGACGAGTTCGGGTGCGGGCCATCAGTCCATCCTCACGCTGGTCAGGGACGTCGCCAGGGCCGGCTTGCCGTCGGCGCCGCCGCCGGCGACACCTTCTGCGGCGATCTTGTCGAGTGTCGCCAGTCCGGTCTCGTCGACCGTACCGAACACCGTGTACTGCGGCGGCAGTATCGAATCCCCGTAGACCAGGAAGAACTGGCTGCCGTTGGTGCCCGGGCCGGCGTTGGCCATCGCCAGGGTGCCGCGCGGGTAGGTCATCGGCTCCTGCGAGGCCGGGTCGTCGGCCGCGAACTGGTCGGTGGGGAACTCGTTGGCGAACTCGTAGCCCGGCCCGCCGCTGCCGGTACCGGTCGGGTCACCGCACTGCAGCACCTGCAGCGACGGCGACGTCGTCAACCGGTGGCACTCGGTGTTGTCGAAGTATCCCTGCGAGGCGAGGGACAGGAAACTGTTGACCGTGCACGGCGAATCCGAGTTGTGCAGGATCAACCCGATGTTCCCCTGCGTCGTCTCGACGCTGACGCTGATGTCGGTGTTGGCCTCGCCGCTGGTGAGGATGCCCTCGGTGCGCGGTGGCTCCACCGGCCGCGAGGGCTCGCGCCCGTCGGCCGGGTATGCGCAGTTCACGGATTCGGGCAGCGGTTCGGCGCGACCGGCGGGCATCGCTGCGAACTCGGAGCTCTGCTCGGTCTCGCCGGCGGCGGTGGTGGCGCTCTCGTCGTCGCCGCGGTTGACCGCCCACAGCGTGACGCCCACACCGATCGCGACGATCACCCCGAGGGCCGTCAGACCGATGTTCCGTTGGCGGCGTTTGCGCTCACGCTCCGCACGGCGCGCGAGCTGCCGTTCGAGTTTGCGTTTCGCGGCCTGGCGCCGCTGTGCGTTGCTCGGCACTGCTGTAGTCCTCCCGTAACCCGTCGGTCGTGGCTGAGCTGTGAAGTCAGGCCGGATCGAGTTTGCCACCCGAACCTGGAAGCGGGCGGACCGGGCGTTGCACCTAGGCTGTAGGGGCCCCCAGAACTGCCCTCACCGTAGGAGCGATGCTCGTGCTCGTTACCGGATTCCCCGCCGGGATGTTCCAGACCAACTGCTACATCCTCGCGCAGGACAACTCGAAGGAGTGCGTCGTCGTCGATCCCGGTCAGGACGCCGCCGAACCGTTGAACGAGTTCCTCACCGGATCCGACCTGAGTCCGCGCGCGGTACTGCTCACCCATGGGCATCTCGACCACATCTGGTCGGCGCAGGTGGTCGCGGACCGGTACGACATCCCCACTTACATCCACCCCGGCGACCGGCACATGCTCACCGATCCGGGAGTCGGACTCGGTTCGAGCCTGGCACCGTTCCTGCAGGGCGCCACCTTCACCGAGCCGCACGAGGTGATCGAGTTCGCCGACGGCGACGAGATCGAGCACGCCGGGATCCGCTTCGTCGTCGACCACACCCCCGGCCACACCCAGGGATCGGTGGTGTTGCGCACCGTCGCAACCACCCCCGACGGCACCGAGGTTCCGGTCGCCCTGACCGGCGACACCCTGTTCGAGGGGTCCATCGGCCGCACCGACCTGCCCGGCGGCAACCACGAGCAGCTGCTCGAGTCGCTCGCCGCGAAACTGCTGGTGCTCGACGACGCCACGAACATCCTTCCGGGGCACGGACGGTCCAGCACGATCGGTCGGGAGCGGGTGTCGAACCCCTTCCTGACGGGCCTGGCCGGCACCCGCTGATCCGGGCCCACACGCACATCGTTCCGACGAGAGAAAGCAGCGACAGGTGAGCAAGGTCTCCACGTTCTCGGCCCCGAAGGGTGTCCCGGATTACGTTCCGCCGCAGTCCGCGGAGTTCGTGGCCGTGCGCGACGGTTTGACGCGGGCCGCGCGTCTGGCCGGGTACGGGCACATCGAGCTGCCGATCTTCGAGGACACCGGATTGTTCGCGCGCGGTGTCGGCGAATCCACCGACGTCGTCACCAAGGAGATGTACACGTTCGCCGATCGTGGCGACCGGTCCGTCACGCTGCGCCCCGAGGGCACCGCCGGTGTGATGCGCGCGGTCATCGAGCACGGTCTCGACCGCGGCCAGCTGCCCGTCAAGCTCAGCTACTCGGGCCCGTTCTTCCGGTACGAGCGGCCCCAGGCCGGCCGGTACCGGCAGCTGCAGCAGGTCGGCGTGGAGGCGATCGGCGTCGACGATCCCGCGCTCGACGCCGAGGTCATCGCCGTCGCCGACGCCGGTTTCCGCAGCCTGGGACTGGAAGGCTTCCGCCTCGAGGTCACCTCGCTCGGCGACGAGACCTGCCGGCCGCAGTACCGGGAGTTGCTGCAGCAGTTCCTGTTCGGGTTGCCGCTCGACGAGGAGACTCGCCGCCGCGCCGAGATCAACCCGCTGCGTGTGCTCGACGACAAGCGCCCCCAGGTGCGGGAGATGACCGCCGACGCGCCGCTCATGCTCGACCACCTGTCCGACAGCGCCAAGGCCCACTTCGACGAGGTGCTGAGCCACCTCGACGCACTCGGGGTGCCCTACGTCGTCAACCCGCGCATGGTCCGTGGCCTCGACTACTACACCAAGACCACCTTCGAGTTCGTGCACGACGGCCTCGGTGCCCAGTCCGGCATCGGCGGCGGCGGCCGCTACGACGGCCTGATGGAGCAGCTCGGCGGACAGCCGCTGTCGGGTATCGGGTTCGGTCTCGGTGTGGACCGCACGATCCTCGCGCTCGCCGCCGAAGGCAAGAGCGCCGCCACCCCGGCCCGCTGCGAGGTGTACGGCGTGCCGATGGGCGACGCCGCCAAGTCCGCACTGGTTCCGCTCGCCCACAAGCTCCGCGGCGCGGGCATCCGCGTCGACCTCGCCTACGGAGGACGCGGACTCAAGGGCGCGATGAAGGCCGCCGACAAGTCCGGGGCCGTCGTCGCCCTGGTCCTCGGCGATCGTGAACTCGAGGCCGGCGAGATCGTCGTGAAGGACCTGCGTACCGGCGAGCAGCAGACCGTGCCGCTCGCCGATGCAGTCGCGCGCGTGGGTGAGGTCGTTGCCGGGGACTGACGGGCCTGCGCCCGAATCCGTGTCCCTCGACCTGCTGCCGCCGCACCTCCTGCTGCCGCGTGCCCGCCGCGTCGCGCTCGCATCGGTGCTCCTCGGCATCGTGCTCGCCGGGGTGGCGTGGCTGTTCGTGCCGACGTCGATCGCCATCGCGCTCGGGCTGCTGTTCGGGCTGCCTCCTGCCGTCGGCGCATTCGTCGTGACCCGCCGGCATCTGCGCCTCGACGGCACGGTGCTCGTGGCGTCGGGACCGGTTCGTTCGCGCAGCGTGGACCTGCGGCACCTGGCCGGTGTCGAGTTGCTCGTGCGTGTCGCGCGAGTGAGTCAGGTGATCCTCCGCGTCAACGACGGCGAGCACGGGCTCGTGTCGGTGCCGCTGGCGTTGTACGCGGACGGCGGCGGACGCGAACTCGACGTGCTCGCGCTGCGTCGGCTCGCCGATGCCCTCGCCACCGCCGAGGTGGCGCCGGCCGCCGCGGTGTCGTCGGTCCTCGTCGAACAGTTGCGGGCCGAGGCGCGCAGCGCGGCGGTGGGGGAGCGGCCGCTGTACCGGGCGGTCGAACTGGCCCGCAACGCGGGCCGGGTGCCGCAGACGACCCTGACCGATCACGAGGTTGCCTCGCTCGTCGACTGAGCGGGGCCGACCGCGCCGACGCTGTCGGGGTCATGCCCGTCGGCCGCGTCACCCCTTCCGGGCCAGCGCGACGAAGGTGCGCATCCCGTGCACGAGGGCGCGTTCGTCGAGGGTGAACTCGGGGCGGTGCAGATCGCAGCGCGGCCCGACCCCGTCCCAGACGCCGAGCCGCGCCATCGCGCCGGGGATCTTTTCGAGGTACCACGCGAAATCCTCACCGCCGCTGGACTGCTGGGCCTCGGCGAGGTTGTCCAGCCCTACGACCGTCTCGATCGCTTCGAGCAGGTCCGAGGCACAATCCGGGTCGTTGACGACCGGAGGAACGCCCTGCACGTACTCGAGTTCGTGCCCGACCCCGTACGGCGCGAGCAGTTCGCCGATGGTGCGCCGCACGAGGGGTTCGAGACTCGCCCAGGTCGCGTGGGACGCGCTGCGCAGCGTCCCGACCAGCTCCCCGGACTCGGGGATCGCGTTGCCCACGTACCCCGCCGAGATCCTGCCCCACGTCAGGACCGTAGCGCTGCGCGCGTCGACGCGCCGGTCGAGCACCGACGCCAGGCCGGTGATCAGCACCGCCGCGGCGTGGATCAGGTCGCCGGTCAGATAGGGCCGCGCCGAATGCCCGCCCGCGGACGACAAGCGCACCGTCACCGCATCGCTCGACGAGGTGATCGGTCCGGCCCGGGTCGCGAGCATGCCGACCCGGAACTGCGGGGCGCAGTGCAGGGCGAAGATCTTCGACACGCCCTCGAGCACCCCGGCCGCGACGACCTCGAGCGCGCCACCCGGCGTCGCCTCCTCCGCGGGTTGGAAGATCAACCGGACCCGGTGGGGCGGAGGGTCTTCGGCGAGCTCGGCGGCCGCTCCCATGAGGATCGCGGTGTGCGCGTCGTGTCCGCACGCGTGGCACACCCCGGGCACCGTCGACGCGAACGGCAGACCCGTGGCCTCGGTCAGCGGCAGCGCGTCGAGGTCCGCCCTCAAGGCGATGCAGTGCGCGCTCGGCGGACCCACGTCGCACCACAGTCCGGTCCCGCGCGGCAAGGTCACCGGCTCGAGGCCCAGTGAGCGCAGATGGTCGCGGACCACCGCGGTCGTGCGGTGCTCGGCGAACCCCAGTTCGGGGTGTGCGTGCAGATCGCGCCGCCACGCCACGAGCTGTTCGAACGAGACGCTCATCGTGCGGCCTCCTCGACCCGGCTCACTCCCAGGTGTGTGGTGAGCCAGTCGACCATCGCCGAGGCCAGGGCACGGCGGTTCTCCCGCTTGACGATCTCGTGGCCCTCGTCGTCGAACAGGAGGAAATCCGCGACGCCGCCGCGGGCGTGCACGGCCGCGACGATCTGCTCGGACTCGCCGACCGGCACGTTGGTGTCGTGCACGCCGTGCACCACCAGCAGCGGAGCCTTCAGGTCGTCGATCCGGTGGATCGGGGAGAGCTCCTGCAGCAGTTCCCGGTCGTGGACCGGATGCCCGTACTTCGGGTAGGCTGCGGCCGCGATCCACGGCTCGGTGTTGGCGTAGAAGCTCTCGAGGTCGCTCATGCCACAGATCGCGACGCCCGCGGCGAACAGCGGGGCATGGAAGGTCAAGGACGCCAACGTGAGATACCCGCCGTAGGAGCGGCCGGCACACGCGATCCGCGCCGGGTCGGCGATGCCCCGCTCGACGAGGAACTGCACACAGTCCGCGACGTCGTCGATGCCGGCGAAACGCCCGTACCGGTCGTCGGCGTGCATGAACGTCCGCCCGAATCCACCCGATCCCCGGACGTTCGGTGCGAACACGGTGATCCCGGCGTCCACCAGGGCGGGGAAGTAGTCGCTGTACCCGGGCCGTTCCTGGGCCTCCGGGCCGCCGTGGAAGTACAGCATCACCGGTCCCGGCTCGCTCCCGCCGCGATAGTGCCAGCCGGACAACGGCATTCCGTCCCGAGCCTCGAATTCGAGCAGCTCCGGTGCCACCGCCGGGTCGATGCGGGTGCGTGCATGCTCGACCGGAACCCAGTCGCCGGAACGGGGATTGACCAGTTCGACCGACGGCGGCATCCCCGGGCCCTCCACCGTCACCGCGAGCAGCGCGCCGGTCGCGCTGAGCGAGAGCTCCGACGCGACGAGCCCGGGCAACAGGATCGGCGGCGCCAGCGAGCCGTCCCTCAGGTCGAGCATCTGTAATTCGTTGAGTCCCTTGATGTTCCACAGGAGGGCCACGGTCGTGTGGTCCTCGCTGACGGCGAACTCGTCGAGGTCCGCGTCGGGCCGCTCGGCAAGGACCCGGTACGACACGCCCTCGTCGGACACGGCGACACCCAGCAGTCGCGCGAACTCGCTACCGTGATCGCTGCGCACCACGGCCCGCACGTAGCGGGTCGGTTCACCGTCGCTGGACGCCCACGGGGACCCGTACCGGTCCAGCCCGCCGAGCAGGCGGTGGTCGTCGAGGATGACCCCGGCATCGGTGGTCGATCCGAAATCGGTGGGCAGCAACGGTGTCCGTGTTCCGTCGGCGCGCAGCAGCAACAGCTCGCGATGTCCGCGTGGCCCGACGCGCAGCAGTGCCGAACCGTCCCACGAATCCACGAGATGTCCACCGACTCGGCGATCGAGCACGACCGACTCCAGCGTCTGCGGATCGATCAGCCGGGATTCGGCGACACCCTCCTCATCGGTCGCGGTCACCGCGACGAGCGGACCGTCCCAGCACACCAGTTCCGTCGAGCCGTCATCGGCGGTGTCGAGCCGCCGCGCGCTGCGGTCATCCGGATCGGTCTGCACCACCCACACCTGGGTGCGGGTGCCGGCGTCGGGAGCGACCTCGAGCGCGAGCCACCGGCCGTCCTCGGAGTGCTGGATCCGCGTGACCGGACCGCTGACGGGCAGGTCCACGCGACGGGAGGGCCCGGCCGACCGGCCGGTCAGGAAGCGCTGCACCGCCCACGGATAGCCGCCGTCGTCGACGATGTGCGCGAACCCGGTCGCATCGGGCGACATCGACGCACCCGACGTGAAACGCACATGCGTAGGGCCCTCCGGTACCGCATCCATCCCGGCTCACTCCTTCTGCACCCGCGCAGGCTGCGCGGTTCTCGTCCCGGTCTGCTCGTCCATCGACTGCAACCACAACTCGAGCAGCGCGACCTGCCAGAGCGCGTTCGCGCCGAGTGTGGTGCGGGTGTCGTTCGGTGCGGCCAGCAGTGCGTCGATCGTGTGCGGCCGGTACAGGCCGCGTTCGCGCGCGGCGCGGCTGTGCAGGGCGTCGCGCACCAGGGTCAGCAGTTCCCCGTCGAGATTCCGGATTCCCGGAACCGGGAAGTATCCTTTGGTGCGGTCGATGATCCGGTTCGGCAGGAGCGCCCGGCTCGCGTCCTTGAGGACGCCCTTGCCGCCGGACGCGAGTTTGAGTTCGGGCGGGCAGGTCGCGGCCAGTTCGACGAACTCGTGATCGAGGAACGGGACCCGCGCCTCGAGGCCCCACGCCATCGTCATCGTGTCGACCCGCTTGACCGGGTCCTCGACGAGCATGACGGTCGTGTCGAGACGCAACGCCGCATCGACCGCGGTATGAGCGCCGGGTTCGGCATGCTGCGCGGCCAGGAACTCGCTGCTCGCGTCGTGGTCGAGATGGTAGTCGGGGCACAGCAGCGCGCCGATGTCGTCGTGGGAACGGTCGACGAACACGCGGGCGTACGTCTCGGCGGACCGGTCGCGCGCGACGCCGAGCATCGGGGGATACCAGTCGTATCCGGCGAGGATCTCGTCGGCACCCTGACCCGACTGGACCACCTTCACCGATCGGCGCACCTCCTCCGACAGCAGGTAGAACGCGACACAGTCGTGACTGACCATCGGCTCGCTCATCGCCGCGATCGTCGCGGGCACGGCCGGCAGCAGACGCGAGGAATCGATGTGGATCTTGTGGTGGGCGGTGCCGAACGTCTCGGCGACCAGATCCGAGTATTCGTACTCGTCCCCGGATTCTCCTGCAGCCGAATCGAATCCGATGCTGAATGTCTCGAGACCGTGCTGGCCCTGCTCGGCGAGCAGCGCGACCACGAGGCTCGAGTCGATGCCGCCGGACAGCAGAACCCCGACGGGCACATCGGCGACCATCCGTCGCGACACCGCGGTGCGCAGGGCGTCGAGCAGGGCGTGCTGCCAATCGGGTTCGGTCCACGAGGCGCGGTCCGGGTCCGGTCCGAACACCGGTTGCCAGTACCGGATGTCGTCACTGCGGCCGTCGGGGCGGATCACCCGCACGGTCGCCGCAGGCAGCTTCCGGATACCCCGGAAGATGGTGCGCGGGGCCGGCACCACCGAATGGAAGCTCAGATAATGGTGCAGCGCCACCCGGTCGAGGTCGGTGTCGACGTCACCGGCGTGCAGCAGCGCCGGAACCGTCGACGCGAACCGCAGCCGGCCCGGGGACTCGGCCAGATACAGCGGTTTGATCCCGAGCCGGTCGCGCGCGAGGGTGACCACCCCGGTGTCGGTGTCGGCGATCGCGAACGCGAACATCCCGGCGAAGCGGCGCACACAGTCCGTGCCCCACCGATCGAATGCCTTGAGCACCACCTCGCTGTCCGCGGTGGAGAAGAACCGGTAGCTGGCCGCCTCCAGCTCGGCGCGCAACTGCCGGTAGTTGTAGATGCACCCGTTGAACACGAGCGCGAGCCCGAGGTCGCTGTCGATCATGGGCTGGCGGCCGCGCGGGGACAGATCGATGATGCTCAGCCGACGGTGTCCCAGGGCGATCGACTCCTGCACGTACATTCCGCCGGAGTCGGGGCCGCGCGGTGCCATCGACGCGGTCATCCGGGACACGGCACCGGTGTCGGCGGGCTTGCCGTCGAACCGGATCTCGCCGCACACCCCGCACACGTCAGCGCTCCCTCCGGCCGGTAGGCGGCCCGCCCGCCGACCGAAGGATCCAGGTGTCCTTGCCGCCGCCGCCCTGGGAAGAATTGACGATCATGCTTCCGGCGGGTGCCACGCGGGTCAGCGCCACCGGCGCGACATGCGCGGTGACCGCCTCGCCGTCGGCGCGCACGTGCACGAACACACGCAGGTCGACGTGGTGCGGATAGAACCCGGTGCCGTCGAACGTCGGGTGCGTGGACAACGGCACCACCTCCTGCGCGACGAATCGCTCCGGCTGCCTCAGCAGATCGTGGCGGCGCCTCGCCAGTTCGGCCGGTGTCGCCTCCGGGCCGATCGTGATCCCGTTGCCGCCGAATCCGTCGATGGGCTTGACCACGAGCTCGGAGAGCCGGTCCAGCACGTGGTCGCGCTGCTCGCGTTCGGCGCACACCCACGTCGGGACCTGGTCGAGCAACGGCCGCTCACCCAGGTAGTACTCGATCAGCGCCGGCACATAAGTGTAGACGGCCTTGTCGTCGCCCACCCCGTTACCGAGGGCGTTGACCACGGTCACGGTCCCCGCACGCAGCGCGCCGAGCAGACCCGGCCGCAGCGGCTGCCCGTCGTAGCCGGTGGAGGACAGCAGCATGTCCTCGTCGACACGGGCGTAGAGGACATCGACGCGCGACCTCGTCGTCCCCCGATGGACGTACACGACGTCGTCGCGGGCCGACAGGTCCTGCGTCTGGGCGAGCGGCAGACCCGTGCGCTCCGCGAGCATGGTGTGTTCGAACCACGCGGAATCCTGCGGGCCCGCGCTCAGCACCACCGCGGCCGCACGGTCGCCGCGGGCCCGGGGCGGAGCGGCGGCCAGCAGCGTTTTCACCATCAGGTCCGTGGTGTCCTCGACATCGAGGACATCGGAGCCCTCGAGGAGTCCGCCGAGGAAGGTGCGGGTCATCGCGCGGTGGGCCAGGGCGTAGCCGACGCCCGACGGCACCCGGAGATTGTCCTCGAGCACCACGAACCGGCCGGGATCGGTCCGGACCAGGTCGATGCCGCAGATGTGTGCGCGCACCCGGTGCAGGTGGGCCGCGGCGCCGCTCCGGCGGAACCCGGGCGCACGGTCGAGCACCTCCGCCGGCATCACACCGTCCCGGATCACCGCGGCGTCCCCGTACACGTCGACGAGGAACGCGTTGAGTGCCAGCGCGCGCTGCTCGAGCCCGGGAACCAGGTGTTCCCACTGCTCGGCCGTGATGATCCGGGGCACCACATCCATCGGGAAGACCCGTGCCCGGGCCTCGCCGCTGACCCGGAACACCACCCCGTCGAGGCCCTGCTCGCGGTCGATGTCGTCCTGCGCCGTCCGCAGCGTATCGGCTCCGAGCCGCGCCAGCGTGGTGAGCACGTGTTCGTACTCCGGGCGCGGACGGCCGCGCGCGTCGACGGCCTCGTCGTATCCGTCGGTGGCGTCGTCCGCGCGGAGCGGCGCGTACCCGTGCAGCAGCGTCCCGTGGGGGTCGGCGACCTCCGGAACCTCGTGGACCCGGCCGGCGGTCTCGGCGAGCAGCAGGTCCACGACGTCGGTGAGCTTGCCGCGCCGGCGCAGCACCCGTCGCTGCCGCGCCGCGGAACTGCCGATGCGGGCGGCTGCCGCGGCCAGTTCGGAGACGGTGTCCCAGTCGCCGAACTGCTCGAGTTCCGGTCGCAGCAACGAGGTGAGCCGGTCGATCATCTCCACGGCCGGTCGCGGTACCGCGGCCTCGACGTCCACCAGGTCGCCCTCGAGCCCGGAGCGGGCGGCCCGCCACATCGCGGCGCGGATCAGGGTGGGGTTCGCCCGGATGGGAGGTACCCCCTCGCGCAGTGCCGTGCACTCGTGTTCGACGAGCGCGCGGAACAGACCGGCGACCAGGGTGATCGTGTCGACCGACGGGCAGCTGTCGCACACCCGCAGTTCGAGAGTGGGTTGATGCGCGGACGGCCGCAGGTCGAAGTACACCATGCCCGGATCGGTGATGACCCCGCTCGACACGAGATCGGCGATCAGCCGGTCGTACTCGGCGGCGGACGACACCGGCGCCGCGGGCCCGGTGCTCGGCCACCGGATCCACACGAGGCTGCGCACGCTCGCATAACCGGTGTCGGTGCCGTCGGCCCAGAACGGTGAGCTCGCGCTGAGCGCCAGGAAGACCGGCAGGTGCGGGGCGATCCGGTTCGCGACCTGCACCGCTTCGTCCCGGTCGGGAACATCGACGTGAACCTGGGTGCCGCAGATCAGCTGCTCCCGCGCGAGCAGTTGATAGTCGGCGAGCATCCGGCGATAGCGTGGTGTCTCGCTCACCTGGAGTTCCTCCGGGACCGCGAGCGGGACGGCACCGGCCGCGGCGACCCCCAGGCCCAGTTCGGCGGCGGCCGCCGCCAGCTGCGAGCGACGAAGGACGAGATCCGCGCGGAGTTTCGACAGCTCCCGGTGGACCTCGCTGTTGACCTCGACGACGCAGCGTTGCAGTTCGTCGACGTAGGTGTCCTGCGGGAGCCGGGCGAGCAGTTCCGGGGCCCGGGGAACGAGCCGGCGCGTTTTCGCATCGATCAGCTGGAATTCCTCTTCGACGCCCAGCTGTCGAACCATTCCCGCACGACCCATCTACCTCAGATACCCGCTCGGGTCACAGCGTAATCCGGTGCCTACCGGTCGTCGATGCCCCCGATCACCGCCGGTACGACCTTCGGCATTTCCCCGACCACCTCGGTCGAGTTCGCGGCGGACACCAGGAAGCCGGGTGTGCCACGGGGATCGGTCCGGTCGTCTCCGCGGTGGGTACCGGCCGACGGGACGCCGCCGTACATGCCGGGGCGTCCGGCCGCGGTGGGGACCGGACCGGCGGTGCCCGAGCCCACGGGTGCCGCCGGTCCCGGGAACACACCGGGGACCGATGAGGCGGGGACCGCGCCGGTTCCCGCTCCGAGACCGGACCCGGTGAGCCCGGCGCCGCCGAAGCCCGACGGTGCGGACATGGAACCGCCGGCCGACGGCATCGTCGGCGTCACGGACGCGGCCCGGGTCGGGGCGGAGCCGTCGCCGGATCCGCCGAACATCGATCCGGCCGCGGACGCAGCTTCGGAGGCGAGGGACTTCACCGCGTCGGACGCGACCGCCGCCACCTGCCCGGGGCCGGGCAGGCCCTCCGGTGCGATCGGCGGCGGAACCGGGACCGGGGCGGTGAGGGCGTTCATCGCCGCGGTGTGCACGCTCAGTTCACCGCGGCTGCGGCTCACCACGGCCAGTGCCGCCTGCAGATGCTCGACGGCGGCCGAGACCAGCAGTGCCTGACCCGGCGGCGTCAGCGCGACCGGCACGGTGGCGGACGCGACGGCCAGGAACGATTGGGCGATCCCGGTCAATTCGACGTTCCCGCGTTCGACGGTCGCGGTCGCGGCGCGGGTCAGTTCACCGATCCGGTCGCCGCGTTCGCTCAATGCGACCGCGCTGGTGTACGCCTGGCGGCCGTGCTCGATCGCGGCGTCGGCCGGTGCGCCCTCCCACGAATCGGGGAGCAGGTCGACTGCGCTGCGTCCGATCGAGGCGGCGGTGTCGAGGAACCGGGACGACTGCTGGAGGATCGCGGCCGGGTCGAGCCCGTCCAGGATGCCGGTGCCGAACAGGCCGCCGAGATCGGTCAGGGGTGCGAGTAGCTGATCCACCCCGGGCAGCTGCGGAACCGGAATCGACTGCAGCAGTTCGACGATCGGGTTCGTCCCGGGATCGGGCGGCGGGATGGGGACGACGGGCGCCGGTGACAGCGGCATGTCGAGCACCGGTCCGATCGGGGAGGCCCGCAGCGCGTCGAGGACGGTCGGGGTCGCCGCGGGTGTGCCCTGCCCGGTCACCGCGCGGGCCCGGGTGCGATGCCGGCGGCCGCGGTCGCCAACGCCGCGGTCTGCTCGGCCACGACGGTTTCGTAACCCGTCGCGGTGGCGTGCGCGGCGGCACCGCTCGAGGCGTAGGCGAGCGACAACTGCGCGACCGCGCGGGTGTGCTCGCTCTGGGCGGCGGCGAACGCCGCCAGGAAGTCGCCGCCGATCAGCCCCAGCGCCGGGCTCAGCGCCGAGACGTTCTCCTGCAGATCCACCGCGCCCGCGCGTGCCACCCGATCGGCGGCCTCGAGTGTCGTGTTTCCGAAGGCGCGGACGCCGTCGGGCGCAACCCTGACCGAATTGCCGACGGCGGCATGATCCCCCATGATGATCCCCCCAGATCAGAAGTTCGTGTGCAGCACTCTAGCTCGAGCCGGGGCGCTGTGCGCTCGTGAGCCGGGGGCTGCGCGCTCGCGTGCCTTTCGGGCCCCTCCGGACGCCCGAAAGGCACACGATCCCACGCTATTCGACGACCGCGTCGGCTTCGATCTCGATGAGCAGATCGGCGTCGACGAGGCGGCTGACCTCGAGAATCGTGCTGGCGGGCCGGATCTCGCCGAACACCTCACCGTGCGCGGCGGCCGCTTCCTCCCACCGGGACATGTCGGTCAGGTACATGCGGGTGCGGATCACGTCGGTCAGCTTCGCGCCGGCCTCGGCCAACGCGGCCTCGATCGTGCGCAGGGCGCCGCGGGTCTGTTCCTCGAGGGTCGCGCCGGGGGAGGTGGTGCCGGAGACCGCGACCTGGTTGCCGATGCGCACCGCGCGGGAGTAGCCGATCTTCGGTTCCCATTCGGAACCGGACGAGATGTTCTGACGAGTCATGGCCGGAATTCTGTCAGGTGGAGGGTCGTCGAACGAAATTTCGACGACCGGTTGACAGAATGTCGCACAGGTGTTCGACTGAGCGCATGAGGTGGGCGGCACAGACACTGGACGCCGACGACGGCGCGTTGCCCGGATTCGATCGGGCCGGACTCGTCCGCAGCGTGCAGACGCCGGACTTCGAGGGCATCACGTTCCACGAGGTGCTGTGCAAGAGCGCCCTCAACAAGACGCCGGAGGCGTCGAATCTGCCGTTCCGCTACACCGTCAACACCTTCCGTGGATGCAGTCACGCGTGCCGTTACTGTTTCGCCCGGCCCACCCACGAATATCTCGACCTCGATCCCGGCCACGACTTCGACACCCAGCTCGTCGTGAAGACCAACGTCGCGGCGGTGCTGCGACGGGAACTGTCCCGGAAATCCTGGAAGCGCGAACACGTCGCGCTCGGCACCAACACCGATCCGTATCAGCGCGCGGAGGGCCGATATCGCTTGATGCCCGGCGTCATACGTGCGCTCGCCGAGTCCGGCACCCCGTTCTCGATCCTCACCAAGGGCACCCTGCTGCGGCGCGATCTGCCGTTGCTCACGCTCGCGGCCCGGCAGGTCGACGTCGGGGTCGCGGTGTCCCTGGCCGTCGGCGACCACGACCTGCAGCGCCAGCTCGAACCGGGCACCCCGTCGCCGCAGGCCCGGCTCGATCTGATCCGCGCCGTGACCGACGCCGGACTGTCCTGTCATGTGATGGTGGCCCCGGTCATCCCGTATCTCACCGACTCGACCCGGCACCTCGACGAGCTGTTCGCCGCCATCGCACAGGCCGGCGCCTCGGGCGCGACCGTGATCCCGATGCACCTCCGCGGCGCCACCCGCGGATGGTTCCTGTCCTGGCTCGCCGCCGAGCATCCCGCGTTGGTGCGGCGGTACCGGCAGCTCTACGGCCGCAGCGCGTACGTCACGCCCGAGTACAAGCGCTGGCTCAAGGCTCGCGTCGTACCGCTCGTGGAGCGCTACGGACTCGCCGGCGCCGAAGCCGCACACCGGGACGTGCCGTCGCCGGTCTCCGAGCGCCGTTCCGCGGATCCGGCACTCACGCTGTTCTGACCCCTACTGCCGGTCCGCGCGGCGATCCGGGATCCCGGCGCAGCCCACTCGGCCCGGTCGGGCAAGATCGTCTCCTGTCGTGCCGTCGAGGAGATGCGAGGGGTTGTCTGTGAGAAGTCGTGTGGTGGCCGCGGGGTTCGTTCCCGGGGTGGTCGTTCTCGGTGCGATCGTGGCGGGCTGCGGTGGCACGGCCACGGGCGCGACGTGCGACGACTTCGCCGCTCAGGACGACGCCGCGCGCGGCGAAACCGTCCTCTCCCTGCTCGAACCCCACGGCATCTCGTCCCGCGACCTGGAGAGCTATCGCGTCGTCGTCGGCAAGGTCAACGAATACTGCGGTCTGCGCGCCGGGGTGGCCCGCGAGAGCGGGGAGGCCACGCAGAACAACACGCAGCCGATCGACGCTGCCGTCGACTGGGACAGCTTCACGCACTGACGGTTCCGGCCGTGACGGGGCTCGTCCGGAAGTGAGCGCGTCGACCACTGCAGATCGCATCGGAAGAAACACGCAACGAAACTGACATCACCTGTTTTCAAATGGTGATGCCGTGTGCGACACTGCCTGAAAGTACTACGTGGGGGTGGTTTTCATGACTACGACCAACGAGCGCTCAGAGATCCTCCTCGAAGATGTCGACTTCAACCGGCGAGATTGTCCCGATCGGCCGTTACGGCCCATCCCACCCGGTCGGGACCACTTCGCCGATCAGTGGCGTCACATGCGCGAAATCATGTTCGGCGACTGGATAGACATCGACCGGGAAGTCGAACCCAACGACCTCACGCGCCTGCGTGACGACTATTTCTGGCAACGCGACGAGCACATGATCGGCGTGGTCGAGGCGTTCGAGCGACTCGGTCACGAGCAGGGCCGCGCGCTGTTCGAGCAGGCTCTCACCCAGGGCATCGAAACGCTCGAAAATCCCCCGCACGAGTTCGTCGAGCTCTTCGAGCATCTCGATCAGCTGCCTGCCCAATTCGATCTCGTCGCTGCCGAACGGGGACGGATGCTGGCGATGGCGGCTACCTGGAGTGCCACGTCGATCATCAAAGGGTGGGCACTGTACGAAACAGCAATGACCGGTGACATTTCCGCTGCCACCGGTGCCACGGGACGATTCGCGGACGACGGTCCGCGCCGCTTCATCGAAACAGCCCGGGTATTTGCCGAGTTCAGGCTGCCGGAAATTTTCGATCGCCGTTCCGAGGCATTCCAGGACGTGGTGCGCGTGCGGTTGATGCACGCACTGGCCAGTCGTGGGCTACGCAGAAAATGGGGTGACGACGTCTATCTCAAATTCGGAGAACCGATTCCTGCGACATCGTTGCTCGGATTCGGCAGCGGCATGTTGCTCGGACGGCTCGTCGACCACGCGTTCGGGCGCAGGTTGACCGCGCAACAACTTGAGGATCTCGCCGAATATTCCTCCTACTCCGCGCGTTTGTGGGGAGCTCCCGAACTGCTCCACTCCGCGAACGGTGTGGAACTCATCAAATCGCTGAATTATGTTCTCGCAAGGGGCGGTAACCCTTCGCCCTGGCGTGCTGAACTCGTCGATGCCATTGCCGGTCCCGCACACGTGGAGACCCTGACGGACACGCTTCCCGGTGTGGTCAAGAAATGGGTGTCCCGGTACGCCGATCAGATCATCGCCACCATCGCTCTCGCGCCGGCAGGAGTGGTGTTCGGGTACAAGCAGATCGAAGCCATGGTGGAGGGCACGCACTTCGAGCCGCTCGGATACAACTTCGAACGCCGAGTGCGCTGGTTCGCGCATCTCACCGGATTGAACGTCGCTCTCGCCAGGCTGGCCGACAGCGTTCCCTGGTCCAACCCCATCCGCGAGCGCAGGAACAGAAGCGGGGCAGCCGCGCGCGAACGGGTGGCCATGTTGAACAAGGTCGCCCGCGGTCGGCATATCGCGATGACCTTCACGCAGCACGACCGTTCGACGGCGGGTGAGGGTTTCAGCGGGTAGCCCGGCCGATATCACGTTCTTCGACGAGTTAATGCGTGCGACGGTAGCCGGCGGTCCCGGATGCGCGGGGCCCGCCGCTCGCCAGTGGGATGTGCGAACGCCGGAGATCCCTGGCGACGGCGGAGTCGGTTCGGGATGGCCGGTCAGTACGACGCGCGCCCGCCGCTGGCGTCGTACACGGCACCGGTGGAGAAACTCAGCGCCTCCGACGACAACCACGCGACCAGTTCGGCGATCTCCTCGGGCCGTCCCATCCGCCCCATAGGGGTGAGGCTCTGCGATCGGGCGATGATCGCGGGATCGGTGTCCGCGTTCATCGGGGTCTCCACCGCAGCGGGGGCGACGGCGTTGGCGAGCACGCCGGACGTCGCGACCTCCTTGCCCAGTGACTTGGTCAGGGCGATCACGGCGGCCTTCGAAGCCGAATAGGCGCTCTGGTAGGGGTTTCCGTCCTTGGCTGCGATGCTTGCAAGGTTCACGACGCGGCCCCAGCCGGCGTCGATCATCCCGGGCACGAACGCGCGGCACATCAGGAACGTGCCGTCGACGTTGACGCGGAAGGTGCGGTGCCAGCCGGCGAGGTCGGTGTCGACGAGTAGCGCCGACGGGCCGACGATCCCGGCGCTGTTGACGAGGATGTCGACGCGGCCCACGCGCGACCGTAACCGGTCGACCGCCTCCGGATCGGTGACGTCGAGGTGCTCGTCGGCGCCGGGCGCGAGGTCGGCGGTGACGACGCGAACGCCTGCGTCGGCCAGGCGTTTTGCGCACGCCGCGCCGATGCCGCCGGCGCCGCCCGTGACGAGGGCGATGGCGCCCGATGGGTATGTGGACATGGATATCTCCTCGGGTATCTGGGGATCGGGTATGTGGGAGTAGTCTCAATCTATGTGCGATATCGAAACAATAAGGTTCGCACTGTATTCAAGATGAATATACGGCTGCGGCGTGGCCGTCAACCCGCCGAAGGAGAGGGTCCCGTGGAGATCCGTTGGGTGCAGGCATTCGTTGCCGTCGCCGAAGAGTTGCATTTCGGGCGGGCCGCCGCGCGGTTGCAGATGGCGCAGTCCCCGCTGAGCCAGACCGTGCGCAAGCTCGAGAAGGACATCGGCGTACCGCTGTTCGAACGCAACACCCGCAGTGTGGCGCTCACGGCGGGTGGTCATGCGTTCCTGCCGCACGCGTACCACATTCTCGAGAGCGTCGAGACCGCACGCCAGGCCACCCGCGCGTCCGCGGGAGGCGTGTACGGGCGCATCAAGATCGGATTCACGGGTGTGCTCAACCACCTGTCGCTCCCGCCGCTGACCCGGGCGCTGCGGCAGCGATATCCCGACATCGAACTCACCCTGGTCGGCCGCATCATGACCCGCGATGCAGTCGCGCAACTGGAAAGTGGCGCACTGGATCTCGCGTTCGTCGGCATGCCCGTGCAATCGGCGGGTGTCAGTGCCCGGCTGATCCGGCGCGAGCCGTTCGGTGCGGTGCTGCCGGTCGACCACCCGCTGGCGGGCGAGACCGCGATCGAGCTGCGCGATCTCGCCGAGGACGGGTTCATCACCACGCCGATCTCGGCGGGATCGTCGCTGCAGGAGGTCACGATGCGGGCGTGCCTCGACGCCGGATTCCGTCCGCGGGTGGTCCAGGAGATCACCGATCCGTACATGATCCTGCTGCTCGTCTCGACCGGCGTCGGCGTCGCGCTCATGACCTCGGGCATGGCGCCGATCGCCCCACCGGGCACGGTGTTCGTGCCCCTGACGGGCGAGCCGGTCTACATGCTGCACGGTCTCGGGTGGTCGCCCAAGCGGGTGTCGCCCGCGCTCGAGGTCGCGCTCCGGCTTGCCGAGGAGATCCTCCCGACCCCCGATTAAGATGCAAACGGTCTTTTTCAAAGACTTTTTCGGTGTTGGACGCCACATAGTCTTGCGTGACAGTCTCGGTTCGTCCCGGCGAGTGTGAGGGCCGTCTCAGCGGATCGGCCCTCCGTGTTCGTCGGATTCTGGGACGAAAGGAAACCCATGACGAACAGTCACACATCGGATCGCGACGGGCACCGCGCTGCCAACGCCCGCAGGGCCGCCATCTCCGGCTTCCTGGGCAGCACCCTCGAGTACTACGACTTCTTCATCTACGGCTCCGCCGCGGCCCTGGTCTTCGGGCACATCTTCTTCCCCGGTGGCGGCGCGACCGCAACCCTGCTGTCGATCAGCACCCTCGGCGTCGCCTACGTCGCCCGCCCCCTCGGCGCGGTGCTGTGGGGACACTGGGGCGACAAGTTCGGCCGCCGAAACGCCCTCCTGGCGTGCCTGCTCACGATGGGCATCTCGACCTTCGTCATCGGCTGTCTGCCCACCTACGACCAGATCGGCATGGCCGCACCCGTGATCCTGGTGCTGCTCCGGTTGCTCCAGGGCCTGTCCGCCGGCGGTGAATCACCGGGGTCGTCGTCGCTCACCCTCGAACACGCCCCCGCGCGTCGCCGGGCATTCTTCACCTCGTTCACGATGAGCGGCATCATGTTCGGCATCGTCATCTCGAGCCTCGTCTTCATCCCCGTGGCCTCGCTGCCCGACGACGCCCTCTACTCGTGGGGCTGGCGGGTACCGTTCTGGCTCAGCATCGTCGTCACCGTCGTGGCAATGTGGTTGCGCCGCAAGCTCGACGAACCCGAAGTCTTCGAGGAGATTCATGAGAGCGGGGACACGGCGGCGTTGCCGGTCGTGGAAACGTTCCGCTCCCACTGGCGCGCGGTGATCCGTATCGCCCTCAGCGCCACGTTCGCGATGATCAACACCATCGTCAACGTCTTCGCCCTCGCCTACGCCGTGGGCGTCCAGGACATGGAACGCTCGACGATCCTGTGGGCGATCGCCGCTGCCAACTTCGTCGCCGTACTCACCCAGCCGCTCTTCGGCATCCTCGCCGACCGCATCGGCCGCAAGCCGGTATTCGTGTTCGGTGCCCTCGGTTCGGGCGCCATGGTCTTCGCCTTCTTCCACGCGATCGGAACCGGAAGCACGGCAATGGTGTTCGCCAGCGGAATCGTTCTCATCGGCTTCTTCTACGCGATGCCCAACGGCATCTACCCCGCGTACTTCCCCGAGCAGTTCCCGGCCAGGGTCCGCTACACGGGCATGGCGGTGAGCCTCATGCTCGGACTGCTCGTAGCGGGCTTCACCCCGGCCGTCGCCCAGATCCTGTCGGCCGGCGACGCCGCGAACTGGGTCCCGGTCGCGTCGATGTGCATGGGCTTCGCGGTGCTCGCCGCGGCCGCGGCACTGACCGGACCCGAGACGTATCGCACGCCCACCGAGGAACTCGGAGAACCGAAGCGCCCGGTACCGGCGGTCGCGGCAAACAGCCTCGTTCGCACCGACGCCTGACCGACCGATCCGCCTCGGTGCTCGATCCGGGCACCGAGGCACACCCCATGGAGGAGCACATCGTGTCCACCACTGCTGCGCACCGCATCGGACTCGTCGGTGCCGGTATCGCCTCATCGCTCTCACCCGCACTCCACGAACGCGAAGCCGCCGAACTCGGGCTCACCGGCTACCGTTACGACCTGCTCGACCTCGACACGCGGACCGTGCCGGTCGCGCACACCGCCGAGTTCGTCCGCGCCGCCGTGCGCAAGGGTTACACCGGGCTGAACATCACCCACCCGTGCAAGCAGCTCGTCATCCCGGCCCTCGACGAACTGTCCGACACCGCCCGGCTGCTCGGCGCCGTCAACACCGTCGTCGTCCGCGACGGCCGGCTGATCGGACACAACACCGACCACAGCGGGTTCCTTGCGGCCCTGCAGCGGGGACTTCCCGGTGCCGCGCTGGACTCGGTGCTCCTCGTGGGGGCGGGCGGGGCCGGCTCCGCCGTCGCATACGCGCTCGGCGCAGCGGGCGTGAACGAACTGAGCATCTCGGACGTCGACCCGGCCCGCGCCGCAGATGTCTGCATCCGGGTCGCCGCGGCGTTCCCGGCGGCGTCGGTCACGCCGGTCGCGGCCGCGGACGTCGCCACGGCGCTGCAGACGTGCCACGGGGTGGTGAACGCGACGCCGATCGGTATGACCGGACACCCCGGAACGCCCTTCGACACCGCCGCACTGCGGTCCGGCCAGTGGGTCGCCGACATCGTCTACCGGCCCCTGCGCACCGAACTCGTCTCCGCTGCAACAGCTCTCGGGTGCGAGGTACTCGACGGCGGGCAGATGCTCGTGGCGCAGGCCGCCGACACGTTCGCGCTGCTCACCGGAGTCACCCCCGACGCAGGCCGTATGCGCCGCCACCTCGGCGACCTGATCGAACAACGAGACCTCGCCGCCGCCTCGGCCGGTTCGGCCGCAACCCCGACGACCGAGGAGATGCGATGACCACCCCCGCCTTCGCCCGGCCCCTCGACCTCGGGCCGGTCCGGCTACGCAACCGCTTCGTGTCGGCACCGATGGAACGCAACTACTGCGCCCCCGACGGCACCATGACCGACGACTACATCGCCTACCTCGAACGCCGCGCCGCCGGGGGAGCGGCACTGGTGTTCACCGAAGCCAGCTACGTGCGCGCCGACGGCAAGGGACGCATCCGGCAGATGGGTGTCGACGAGGACGACCGCATCCCCGGCATCGCACGGATGGCCGACGCCCTGCACGCCCACGGTGCACTCGCCGGGGTCGAACTCAACCACGGCGGCCGCACCGCACAGGGCGCGGTCAGCGGATTCGTGCCCGTCGCGCCGACGCCGATCCCGTGCACGGTGGTGGGCGGCGAGATGCCCGAACAACTCGACGACGCCGACATCGAGCACATCATCGAATGCTTCGGTGAAGCCGCGGCGCGGTGCGAAAAGGCCGGTGTCGACGTGATTTCGCTGCACGGTGGACACGGCTATCTCATCCACCAGTTCCTCTCGCCCGCCTACAACAAGAGGAACGACAAGTGGGCCGAGCCCACCTTGTTCGTCAACCGCGTCATCGACGCCGTGCGGGCGATGGCTCCGGGGGTGGCCCTGGGGCTGCGCTTCTCCGCATTCGAAGGCGTCGACGGCGGCCTCGACGCGCGGTCCACCCGCGAGCGCATCGACGCGATCGACACCCACCGCCTCGACTTCCTCGACGTGTCGGCGGGCAATTACGAAGCGGGCCAGTGGATCATCCAGCCGGGCGAATGGCCTCGCGGCCTCCTGGCGCCCCACGCCACGCCGTACACGCGCGATTTCGACATCCCGGTCGGCGTCGCCGGCCGCATCAGCACCCCCGAGGCCGCAGAACACATCATCGCCTCGGGTCAGGCCGATTTCGTGAGCATGGCCCGCACCCTGCACGCCGACCCCGAGTTCCCGAACCGTGCACTCGCCGGCAGCCGGTACCGACCGTGCATCGCCTGCAACTACTGCATCGACAGCCTGGCCGCCGGGCCCGTACCGTGCTCGGTCAACCCGTGGGTGGGTCGTGAACTCGAGCAGCCCACCGAAGCCGCCGGCATCCCGGTCCGGGTTGCGGTGATCGGAGGTGGACCCGCGGGCCTGTCGGCGGCCCGGGAACTCGCGACCGCCGGACACCGCGTGGATCTCTACGACGAACGTGACACGCTCGGAGGCGATTTCGCGCTGGCCTCGGCCCTGCACGAGTACCCGGAGTACCGCCGCATCGTCGACTGGTATCTCGCCGAGCTCGCCGATCTGGACGTAACGTGCCACACCGGTGTCCGCGTCGAGGCGGACACCCTGGCCGCCGAGGACTTCGACGCGATCGTCCTCGCGACCGGCGGCCGCGGTCCCGCGCTGGACGTGCCCGGTCTGGAGACCCGTCGCGTGCGGGATGTGCGCGACTATCTCGCCTCCGGAGATCCGGCACCGGCGTCGATCACCATCTTCGGTGCCGACCGCGAAGCCGCGGCGGTGGCCGACGACCTGCTGCAGAAGGGCACGCAGGTCGTCATGATCGGCCCGCAGGAAACCATCGCCCACGATGTCGGCCGGCGCGCCAAGATCGTGCTGCTGCCGAGGCTGGCCGCGGCCGCGAACTTCACCGCCCACCTGTCGTCGATCGTCACCCGCGTCGAGGCGGACCACGTGGTGATCTCCACGAACGGCACCGAATCCACGGTGTCCGCCCCGGGTGAGCTGCTCGTTTCCCAGGGCATCGAACCCCGCACCGACCTGCTCACCGCGCTGCGCCGGCTCGCCCCGCGCCTCGGCGTCCACAGTGTGGGCGACGCGAGCGGTGACGGCGGATCCATCCACGCCGCCATCGTCACCGCCGCCGACGTCACCGCCCGTATCACCGCATCCGCACGTACCCGAGTCGAGGCCCTCGCATGAAACCCGAAATCGGCACAGCCGCAAAGACCTACGGCGCCGACGTGCGCGATGCACTGCCACCGGTCGGCCTGGGTACCTGGCCGCTGGTCGGGCCGGATGCGACCGCCGCCGTGCTCGCCGGCATCGAAGCCGGCTACCGACTGATCGACACCGCCACGATCTACGACAACGAGGACGCCGTCGGTACGGCCCTCACCACGTGCGGTGTGGCCCGTGACGAGCTGTTCGTCACCACGAAACTACGTGGCAGTGACCATGTTTCGGGCGACATCCGCGGCGCCGTCGAACGCAGCCTCGAGCGGTTGGGTCTCGACTACCTCGACCTGTTCCTCATCCACTGGCCGTTGCCGCGCCTCGACCGCTATGTTGCCGCCTTCGAAGGGATCCTCGAGTGCCGCGACGCGGGTCTCGTCCGGTACGCGGGCGTGTCCAACTTCCTCGAACACCACCTGCGCCGGGTCGTTTCCGAAACCGGTGAAGCGCCCGCGGTCAATCAGATTCAAATGGACCCGACACTCGCCCGGGTTCCGGTGCGCCGTGCCGACAACGAACTCGGCGTGTTCACCCAGTCGTGGAGCCCACTCGGGCGGGGTGAGACGCTGCGCTCGCCGGTCGTCACCGCGATCGCCGACCGCCTCGGCATCACGGCAGCCCAGGTGATCCTCGCGTGGCACCGCGCGCACGACGTGGTTCCCATCGCCCGCTCAGCGAACCCGCAGCGACAGGCGGAGAACCTCGCCGCAGCCCACGTGCGGCTCGAACCCGCCGACGTCGCGGCGCTCGACGACCTCGATCGCGGCGAGAGCGCCGCACGCGATGTCGAACGAGAGGAGCACTTCTGATGTCGCTGCGTACAGGCATCGTCGGATGCGGACGTATCGCCGGTAACCATGCCCGGGCCCTGCAGCAGAGTCCCGGCGTCGAGGTGGTGGGTTGCGCCGACGCCGACCCGGATCGGGCCACCGCGTTCGCGCGGCGGCACGGCATCGCCCACGCCGTCGGCTCGGTGGAGAGGTTGTTCGCGCTCGGCCTCGACGCCTGCACCGTGTGCACCCCGCATCCCGTGCACGAGCAGATCGTCGTCGCCGCGGCCGCGGCCGGCATCCATGTGCTGTGCGAGAAGCCGATCGCGGTGGACGTGGCCGCCGCGGACCGCATGATCGCCGCCGCGGACCGCGCCGGCATCACGTTCGGGGTATTGTTCCAACGGCGCTTCTGGCCCGCTGCCCGGCGCATCAAGGCTGCGATCGACGACGGCCGGCTCGGCGTCCCGGTGCTCGGAGAGGTGTCGGTGCTGCTGCACCGTCCGTCGAGCTACTACTCGGCCGATACCTGGCGGGGTCGGTGGGACACCGACGGCGGTGGCGTGCTCATGACGCAGGCCGTGCACCAGATCGACATGCTGCAGTGGTTCATGGGCGAACCCGTCTCGGTGACCGGCAGCATCGGCACCCGCTTCCACGGCGACCACATCGAAACCGAGGACACCGCCTCGGCGGTGGTCACATTCGCGTCCGGGGGCACCGCCACGATCACCGCCACCACCGGCGTCAACCACAACCTCGGCAACCGCGTCACCGTCATCGGGGCGACCGGAGCCGTCGCGAGCGTGCTGGAATTCCCCGAGGGTCGCGAAGGCGTGAACGAATTGTGGACGCTGCCCGGCGAACTCGTGCTGAACACCCCCTACGACAGCGCCACCCACGCCAACCTCGACGTCGAGGACGTCAACGCCGGCCTCACCGACTTCCACACCCTGCAGGTGCAGGACTTCGCCGACGCCGTCCGCACCGGCCGCCCACCCGCCGTCACCGGCCGCGACGCCCGCACATCGCTCGCCGTGATCGAAGCCGTCTACGAATCCGCCCGCACCGGCCGGCCGGTCGCGCCGGCCCCCGCACTCGTGTCCACAACCGAGGAGAACCGATGACCCCCGAACCTTCCACCGACGGGAACACCTTCGACGTAGTGGTCGTCGGGTCCGGCGCCGGCGGGCTGTCCACCGCCGTCACGGCCGCGCACGGCGGCGCGTCGGTCCTGGTGGTGGAGAAGGCCGCCGTGTGTGGCGGCGCCACCGCATGGTCCGGCGGCTGGATGTGGACCCCGCGCAACCTGTTCGCGCATGCCGACGGCGTCCACGAGGACCGTGCCCTGCCGCGCACCTATCTCGAACACCGGCTGCGCGACAACTTCGACGCCGCCAAGGTCGACGCGCTGCTCGACGGCGCCCCGGAGATGGTCGAGTTCTTCGAGACGCGCACGACCCTGCAGTTCGTGCCCGGCGCCGGCATCGCCGACATCCACGGCGACACCCCCGGTGCCGGCACCGGGCACCGTTCCGTCGCGCCGAAACCGGTGAGCCTGCGCACACTCGGCCTCGACGTCGCGGCGCTGCTGCGCCGGCAGCTGTACGAGACCTCGTTCCTCGGCATGGGGATCATGGCCGGCCCCGACCTGCAGGCCTTCCTGCACTCGACGCGTTCGGCGAAGGCATTCGCGCACTGCGCGCGTCGTGTCACCACACACATGTTCGACCTCGTCACCAAGCGTCGCGGTCAGCAACTGGTCAACGGCACCGCGCTCGTCGGTCGCCTGTTGCGCTCGGCGCTCGACGCCGGGGTCGAGTTCCGGGTGTCCACCGCGGCCACCGCGCTCACCACCGACGACGGCCGGGTGACCGGAGTCCGCCTTACCGGTCCCGGCGGGCAGTACACCGTCACGGCCCGTCGGGGTGTCGTCCTCGCGACCGGCGGATTCACCCACGACCTCGATCGGCGCAGGGAACTGTTCCCGCGCACACCCACCGGACGCGAGCACTGGACCCTCACCCCGCCGACCACCACCGGTGACGGGATCTCGCTGGGTGAATCGGTCGGTGGGCGCCTGGACCGAACGCTCGCGTCGCCCGTCGCGTACTGCCCCGTCTCCCTGGTCCGATACCGCAACGGTAAGCAGGGTGTCTTCCCGCACATCATGGACCGCGCCAAGCCGGGCGCCATCGGTGTGCTGGCCGACGGCCGCCGGTTCGTCAACGAGGCGCTCGGGTACCACGACTACACGCTCGCCATGATCGAGCAGGTCCCGGACGGTGACGAGGTGTGCTCATGGCTGATCGCCGACGCGCGGTACATGAAGTACTACCCGCTGGGGATGGCCAAGCCGTTTCCGATCCCCACCTGGCCGTACCTGCGGTCCGGGTACCTCACCCGCGCCGCCACCCTCCGGGAACTCGCCGCGAAGATCGGTGTCGACCCGGACGGACTCGACAAGACCGTCGCCGTGTTCAACGAGAACGCCCGGGCCGGGACAGATCCCGAGTTCGGCCGCGGATCGACCCCGTTCAACGTCCGGTCGGGGGATGTCGGCAACCCGTGGCCCAATCCATCGCTCGCGCCGCTCGAGAAGTGCCCGTTCTACGCGGTGAAGGTGGTCCCCGGCAGCTTCGGCACGTTCGCAGGGCTCGTCACCGACGCGCAGTCCCGCGTGCTCGACTCCGGCGACGCGCCGATCGACGGTCTCTTCGCCGTGGGGGTGGACCAGGCGAGCGTGATGGGCGGTCACTACCCCTCCGGCGGAATCAACCTCGGCCCCGCCATGACCTTCGGCTATCTCACCGGACGCCGACTCGCCTCGACCACAGGATTCTCCCGATGACCGCCCCGCTCGGACTCGCCGCCCTCACCGTCCTGGACATCCCGCCGCTGCAGCATGTCGATCTCGCCGAACGACACGGCTTCGACACCGTCGGTTTGCGGCTGCTGCCCGCCGCGCCCGGTACCACCGCGTACCCACTGCACGAGAATCCCACCGAACTCGATGCTCTCGTACGCCGACTCGCGGACTCGCCCATCGAGGTCTTCGACGTCGAGATCATCCGCATCGCAGAGGGTTTCGACACTTCGGCCTACCGGCCCCTGCTCGAGGCAGGCGCGCGGCTCGGGGCGCGGGCCGTACTGGTCGGCGGCGACGACCCCGACCGTGCACGGTTGACCGACTCGTACGCGCGGCTGGCGCTGGTGTGCGCTGAATACGGCATCGTCGCAAGTCTCGAATTCATGCCTTGGACAGCGGTTCCCGACGCCAAAGCTGCAGTCGACATCGTCTCACAGGCCGACGGACCCGCACGTAGTGTGCTCGTCGACGCCCTGCACACGGACCGGTCGAGCACGACCCTCGACGATCTCGCAGCGATTCCTCGGGAATGGTTGCACTATGTGCAGATATGCGACGGGTCCCTGCCGGCTCCGACAGACGACGTTGAACTGATCCGGCAGGCACGTGAAGAACGGCTCGTGCCCGGAACAGGCGGGATCGACTTGCGCGGAATCTGTTCTGCGCTACCTGAAGGACTCCCTGTGAGCATCGAGCTACCCAACGAGCCGTTGCGCCGGGCGCTGGGGGACGATGCGTGGCTCGACAAGATCATTTCTGCGACGAGGAGGACCATCGCGCCGATCCAGGCTGTGTAATGCCGAGTGCCGACTTCGAGAGAGAGGGACCTCGCGATTCCCTCACTATCGGTCCTCGTGATCGACACGGGTGCACATCGGGGCCGGCGTGCTGAGCGCCGGCGCGAAGGTGGCGTTATCCATGTGGTCGGCCATTCGGAAAGACCCCATTCTTGTCGGGTCCTCGTGGTCCGATGCAATGGACATTCACGTGGCCAGTGCCCGCACCCCGGGGCTCGTCGACCGGCGCACGAACGCACATTCGGAGAGGCGCTCCGCGCCGGGCGTTTCGACGACGAGATCGACGGACTCCGTCAGCCGGTAGGGCCGGCTGTCCACCACGGTGCCGAGCGCGCGGCGCAACCGCGACACCTCCGCGCGCACCGCGACGGCATGATCGGCGTCGCCGAACAATGCGTGACCGAGATCGGTGACCGTCATTCCCGCGGGGCCGTGGCGGTGCAGCAGTAGCAGGATCTCGGCGTGCCGCACCGTCACGGAACTGTGCCACGAGGAGTCCGCGCCGGTCACCTCCACCGAGGGAGTCGACGAAAGGCGAAGTGTCATCGAGATTCTCGACGTCCGCTCGGCAGGGCGGATCAGCCACCCGTGGGAGAGCTGCTCCGGCATGCACAGCCCGAGGCCGGGGACGGTGATCGGCCGGTCGCCCCGCGGGGCGGCGACTCGTCCGGTGGTCGCGACTCCCGAGGCGTGCGCGACCCATCCGTGGTCGTCGACGAGCAGCAACGGTCCACTGACCGACGCGAGCACCGGCGCCGCACGGGTGCGCAGATGGTCGAGGCGTTGCTCGTGCCGCCGCCACAGCTGGGATTCGGCCAGCCGCACCGCGGTGTCGACCAGCGCGCTGATCGCCGGATGCAGCGTCAGCGCCGGGCCGCTGACGTCGACGATGCCGAGCAGCTCACCGCTGATCGGGTCGTGGACGGGTGCCGCCGTGCAGTACCAGGGATGTTGGCTCTGCTCGAAGTGCTCACCCGAAAACAGTTGGACCGGAGC